>JAABUY010006188.1_pt1 | contig 11782 bp, 7 predicted proteins | sample 5560271 | NCBI WGS metagenome assembly JAABUY01 (sample SAMN10711886, study PRJNA513374) | rock metagenome | isolation source: Antarctica rocks | place: Antarctica: Victoria Land, University Valley
TAGTTCAACGTTTCTACTATTGATCAGATCATCGAGTAATGATTAAACGTTACATTCGAAACTGTCATGCCTGTCAACGAAGCAAGACATCTAGAAATAGCATCAATGAACTTCTTCATTCTCTATCGATTTCACAGAAACGCTGAAAAGATATAGCTATGAACTTCATTACTGAGCTATCTCTATCGAAAGATTATAACGTCATTTGCACAATCATATGTCATCTCATCAAGAAACGTCACTATGTTCTCTGTCATTGAGAAGATGATGACATCTCAGTCGAAGAAACGATTTAAATTATGCTATGAAACGTCTATCAACTTCATGATCTACTCAGTTTCATTGTTTCGAACAGAGATTCTCAGTTCATATCAATAATGTGACAAAGTCTTTGCAAGCGACTAAGAATCACGACTAATCTATTAACAGTTTATCATTCTGAGATCGATGATCAATCAGAGCGAGTCAATCAAGACGTTGAATGCGAACTTAGAATCTACTGTAATTACATGCAGAATGATTGAGCGAAATGACTTCTCATGATGAAATTCAGCGAGAATTTCAATATCTTCTTGATCATCTCAATGACTTTGTTCTACTTCAATAAGAATTTTCACTCATGAATGAGTTTCAATTCAGATACAACTGATTATAAAACAACTCGTGAACGTCTTGAAGCTAGAAAAGCAGATGATATTGTCATTTGAATGAAAGAGCTTCTTATCTTTGATCATCAGCAATTAGAAAAGACGAAGCAGATCATCAAAGCTCAGATCAATAAACATAGACGAGACATCATCTATGAAGTAGACGACTAAGTTTGATTATTCTCTAGAAACATAAAGACAACTAGATCATGTAAGAATTTGAAAGACAAACAGCTAGAACTCTATCAAATCACTGTCAAAGTTGAGATCTTCTATCATCTTCATTTATTGATAAGCATGAAGCAGCTGCATTCGATGTTCAGTTCAAAGCTATTACGATCTTATTTCGAAGACTTGTTGTCAGAACAGCATTTGAAATCTTCTAGATCATTGACAATCGAGAACGATGATCATTGAAAGATAGATGACATTTTGAACTCTAGACGCTATCGAGATCGAATACAATACAAGATCAAATGAACGAAACTAGATCGAAACGACGAATGATACTATGTCGATAAAGAAGAATTCGAGAACTCGAAAGAAGTTCTAGTCGAATTTCATAAGCTCTATTCAGACAAGTCACACTAAATTGAAAAACAGTGAAAATTTTTGCGTTTCATTTATTCTATTCATGCGAACATGAATTTTCTAAGAGAAGAGTAATGTTACGAATGTGTCAAAGGTCAAACTCTAATCAATTCACAGTGAATGTTAGCAAGTTCACTGCGTATTGATTAGAGCTAGTCAATGATCTAGTCGAGAGCTGGTCTAGATCTGGCTCAGATTTGACTCAGATATGACTCAGCACCTTTTTTCTTCCCTAGCATCTTCTAATCAACTTCTATTGTCTTCTAGACAAACACACTTCTTTGTGTTACGAATAGTTAACAGATATATATGACAAACACATTTCTTTGTGTTGCAAACATCTTTCAAATAAACATTTTTCTTGTGTTTCAACACGTTTTCTTTGAGACTAGCGTCGAACCTCGATAATTACTATATAGAGCATATTCTTCTTGTCTTTTGTATCTTCTTTCTTCTGTATTCTTAAAGTCTTAGTTATAACTATCTTTATAGATCAAACATTCTAGTCACGCATGCACTCTGATTAGTTTCTAGACATGATTTCAACACTTTGACTGTCTGTTCAAGAAACAGCTCAACTCTTGCTCAGTTTTCATCTCGCTCTCAAGACAGTATGTATGATAAGAATCATTGTCTGAATCTTCATCAAATGAAAAAGAAATTTCATTTGACTGCATTCACGACACAAGAAGATCTTGAAGCTTATTGACAAAGTAAGAACGTCGATTCAATCACAATTCTATCGTTCAGATATTTCAAGTTTCTAGACATCTTCTTCAAGAAGAACATTGATATCTTGTTTTTGTATTGAGTTCATGATCATGTCATACATCTTAAAGAAGATGCTCAATTCTCAGTCTTTGCTTTGTACAACATGAGTCGTGACAAAATTCTAGAACTTCATCGTTATTTGAATGAAAATCTGAGCAAAGATTTCATTCAAGTCAGTCACTCTCAGATGATCATCTCTGTTCTCTTCATCAAGAAACTCAAAGAAGAACTTTGCTTCTGCATGAACTATCAAGATCTGAACGCTATCACAGTCAAGAATTGATATTCTCTGTCTCTGATTTCAGAAATGCTGAATTGTCTAAGTTGAGCTAAAATCTTTATCAAGCTGAATATCATCTTTGCATTCAATCGACTTTGAATCAAAGAAAAAGATGAAACTCTCATCATTTTTCACACTCAATTTGAATTATTCAAGTATCTAGTCATGCTCTTTGATTTATGTAATGAGTCTGTCTCATTTCAGAAGTACATCAACAATATTCTTTGCAAACATTTAGATAAGTTCTGTACAGCTTATCTGAATGACATCTTGATTTATTTTAACAATGAACTTGAGTATGAGATTCATGTCAAGCTCATTCTGCGAAAGCTGTAAGAAGTAGATCTTCAGATGAATATAATCAAATGTGAGTTTCACATCACTCAAGTTTTGTATCTAGAATTGATAATCATCATCAAAGAAGTCAAGATGAATTTTTCTAAAATAAATATCATTATCAACTGACTCATTTTGATCAACGTTAAAGACGTTCAAAGTTTTCTAGATTTCGCAAACTTCTATAAAAGATTCATCTATGACTATAGTAGAATAATTATCTCGCTCATTCATCTCATCAGAAAAGATGTATTCTTTGTCTGATCTCAGAAATGTCAGATTGCATTCAACATTCTTAAGAAAGTCTTCACTTTCAAGATTATTCTTTGTCACTATAATTCAGATCACAAGATTGTGATAGAAATTGATGCTTTAAACTATGTGTTCAAAGACATTCTCTTTCAATATGATGAGAATGAGATTTTTTATTCAGTTGCTTACTTTTCGAAGAAGCATAACTCAGTCGAGTGTAACTACGAGATCTACGATAAAGAACTCATGATCATTGTTTGCACTTTTGAGAAATGATGATCAGAGTTCGAAGACTTTATCTATTCTGTTGAGATGATTACGAATCACAAAAATCTTGAGTATTTCATGTCAACTAAGCAGTTGAGTTATCATCAAGCTCGTTAAAGTGAGTTTCTGTCTAGATTCAACTATCACATCGCTTATCATTTCGACAAGATCGATGATAAGTTGAATGCTTTGACACGTTGCTCAGAAGATCTTTCTAAAGAGAGAGATACATTCGATTCTCGACATCAATATCAACATCAAACAATTCTGAAAACTCATGTTTTAGACTTCAATATTGTTGAGAATCTCGCTCTTAATGTCTTTAACATCAAAGTCATGAAGCTTCAGTCACAAATCATCACTCTAAATTCAGTTCAGTTACATCTGTTCTCAATTATCTCAACATTCTTGCAAATTCTAGCTCTCATGAATCTAGAAATCGAAGAATTCAACGTTGAAAATGTCAAGTCTCAGCTAGATCAAAACATTCTGAATCTTGATGAAGATTCTGTTGACACTCTCATTCAGACATTGTGAAAGCAAGTCGAAATCAATGACAAATTTGCAGCTCAGATAATCGAAGTGCTTCGCAATGAAGCACAACATCACAACAAGATTTCTCTAGTCGAGTGTGAAAAACATGAGAATCATCTGTACTTTCAAGAAAGAAAGTACATGCTCAACTCAGATAAACTACGTCTTCATATCATTCAGCTCGCTCATGATAGTGTCATCAATGATCACTCAGAAAGAGCAAAAAGTTATGAACTGATCAGTTGAATCTATTGATGATCAAACATTTATAAGTATGTTCAACACTTCATATGAAACTATCATGTATGCACACGTTTCAAGCTCTTTAGACAATGAACTCAAGAATGATTATGTTTTCTTTCAGTTCTCGAACGTCGTTGACGTGATGTTTTCATGAACTATGTAAATTCTTTATCGCTCAATATTTTCATGAATATCATATATAAATATGTTTTAGTCTTCATTGATCATCTTATCAAAATGAAACATTTAATTCTCATCACTTTTATGAAAGTTGAAGAAGTTATCAACTGCTTTTATGCTCATGTTTGAAAACATCATGATTTACTCAAGTTCTTCATGTCTGATTGAGACACACAATTCATCTTCGATGTCTGAAAGCATATGTGTAAAATGTTAAAGATAAATGCTAAGTTATTAACAACGTATCACTCTGAAATCGATGATCAAATCGAGAAAGTCAATGCTATCATGAAACATTATCTTCAAATCTTCGTCAGCTACATGCAGAATGACTGAGCTAAGTGACTTTCTGAAGTTGAATTCATCGTTAATAACGCATCATCATCAATCACTTTAGCATCACTCTTCTTGATCAATTTAAGTCAAAACTCACGTTTAGACTTCAAGTTTTCTGAATCTCTGCTTGAGAATCTTACGTTTTAAGCTCAAGACAAGTTAATCAATGTCAAAAAGTTCATCAAGAAGATGAAGAAATTAACTAATCATTTACGTGATGAGATGCTTATAGCTCAAATCATCTACGAATTTAATGTCAATCTCTCTTGTCGTTCTTGTTTTAAATACTTCATTGAAGATGAAGTCTGACTGAATGTTTGCAATCTCAGCATCACTCATCTCACTGTCAAGTTAAATGATCATAATGTTGATCTTTTCAAGATCAAGCATGTTTTCAAGAACAATTTTCTGACCATTGAGTTAAATCTTTCAGCATTCATGAAGATTCATTCAATTTTTCATGTCATTCTTCTGAATCATATCACAAGTGATTTTCTTTCAAGTCAACATCAGAAATCTTGAGAACTTAGCTTCATCAAGAATGATGAAAGATTCTGATATGTAAACAGCATACTAAACTTCAAGCATGATAAATGTTATAACTCATCTCTGCTCAAGTATTACATTGATTGAAAAGATCACTTCTTTACTTGAGAGTCTTTTCATCTTCTGAATAATTGTGAGCAAGCGCTCGATGAATATCATCTCGTCAACTCTGTCGTCGAAGAATCACATATATTGTCGTGTGTAATGTCTCAATGTCAATGTCAAGAACATTAAGTTCAATCTTCATTATTTTAACTCAGCTCAAATCTGACTCAGATTTTGTCTAGATCTGACTCAGATCTCTTGTTCAAATCTGATTCAGATGTGACTCAGATGTATTCTAGTCTCATCATGCATTTTCACATTAAAATACGTTTCATCTCGTCATGCATCATCACATTAAAATGCATTTTATCTCGATGTACATCATCATATTAAACTGCATTTCGTCTTTTTCTTACTCAGATCTGACTCAAATCTTGCTTAAATCTGACTCAGACATCTCGTTTAAATCTGATTCAGATGTGATTCAGATGTATTTCAATTCTCTGTGCATCATCACGTTAAAATGCGTCTCATCTCATCTCACTTTTCAAACATCTTGTTCAGATTTGACTCAGATGTGACTCAGATTTATTCTAGTTTCATTTGTGCTTCATCACATTAAAATGCATTTACATCAATTCTCATCTCGTTTCAATCTTTGTTTTCAATTCTTTCTCATTTCATCTTGTTTTTTCTTATTGTTTTGCAGAAGCTCAGTCTTGAAGAGAAAAGTTACTGTCATGATGTCAGATCATCAACTCAATTTAGAACATAAATTGTCAATATTTTAAATAATGTCGATTCATTGAATTTGTTTTGCAATTCAATGAATCAAGTCATCAATCTAGTCATCATCATCTTAATTTAGTCTCAGCAATTCTGTTTTGATTATTTTAGTTGTGTGCATGAACTTCTGCAATCTTAAGTCAATAAAACTACTGTCTAGTCTTGATTCTGCTCAATTCATGTATATAAAAGTTGAGCTTTCGTTCTTTTCTTTCACTCTTTGTCTTTCATCTTGTACATTATCTGATGTATTGTCTTGTATTTAAATTTTATCAAAGTAATAATAATATCAGTCTTTTATATTGATAGTATCTCTAGTCTAGCTCAGTTTCTGACACTAAGTTTGTGCATCTATCACAATCTTTGCTATTCAAATGATGTTTCATGATGCTGTTATTGATGCTTCTATTGTTAGAATGCTCGTAGACATGCAAACACAAATGACAAATGAGTTTAAGTCTTTCACTTTCAACTAAAGCTGTCTGATAAAAGTTATTTCATATTTCATCTGTTTGTAACTGTGAGATTCACTTTGAATGATAATAGTCTGATACTTTTCATTCTACTTGCATCGCATATTGAGTTTGCTTTCATCAATTCTGAAATATATGTTAATATTCTTGCTCATGATCGTATAACACATATCATTCATCGTGTAATGACTGCAGTTCAAAAAGCATGATAGAAGTAATGTTAGAAGAAGAGAATCGAGCACTATCATGCTCACTGTCGTTAAGATTCTTTGAAGATATATTTATAGAACTGAATAAACTGTTCATACTTGCTTGCAATTTCGATGTTCTCATTCATGTTAGAAATCAGCATAGAGCGAGTCATATGAGTGTAATGTAACGAGTATATAAATGCTAAGAAAGAAAAGTATCTAGAAGAAAAGAGTCGACTATCTATATGACTCAGAAGAACATAAGCTAATTCTGAATAGAGTTGACTTCGAAACAAGTCTATGTTCTAGCGACGAGCGATCGACGATAGCTCTCAGAATAGTCATCAACATAGTCATCAACATAGTCATCAACATAGTCATCAACATAGCTATCAACGAAGATGCGTAGCTAGAATTGTAACATTATCTTCTCTCTTCAACGATTCATGTTCGCATGAATGTATTTTCTTAGCCTTGTGTAGAATCGAAATGCCTATTGTAGCAGACTCACTATGCGAGGTAGAAGTGTCATTGAAGCAGACTCACTAGTTGCATGTGAACGAGTCGACAGATCGATTCACTGATAGGTAGAATGATGTGAGTAGATAGATCATCGCATTGACGAAAGATGTCATTGTAGCAGGCTCACTAGTTGCATGTGAATGTATGATCAGGTTCACTGATGAGTAGAATGATGAGAAGATAGATCATTGCATTGACAGTGTCATTGAAGCAGACTCACTGATCGACTTGCTCATCGAAGAGATTGACTTTGAGCTCGTCATTGTAGCAGGCTCACTAGTTGCACGTGAACGTATGATCAGGTTCACTGATGAGTAGAATAATGAGAGCGAGTAGATCATCGCATTGACGATGTCATTGAAGCAGGCTCACTGAGGGTTTGCTTCTCGAGATAGAGACTTCACGCAGTTCTATGACTGGTCTCGTTTGATTGTTCAACAAATTCGAAGAATTTCTTGCGAATCTGAATGAACGATTAATTCGCTGATCTTTGATCTAGTCGAATGGTTTCAATCGTTTGTTTATACTCGCTGATCAGCGCACGAGTTCGAATCTTTTGTTTATTCTCGCTGAATCAGCTCACGAGAGAAGAAAGATGAGTGCTGCTGCACGAACGCAAGTCGCTAGATCAAAGTCGATAGAGAGTTGAAGAACTACTAGCAGAAGCATTCGAAGAAATTGATGCAGATTATTTCACTTCGCCTGTAATGAAGAAGCATTTATATAATGTTAGAAGTTAGCATAGAGCGAGTCATATGAGTGTAATGTAACGAGTATATAAATGCTAAGGAAGAAAAGTATCTAGAAGGAAAGAATCGACTATCTATATGATTCAGAAGAACATAAGCTAACTCTGAATAGAGTTGACTTCGGAACAAGTCTATGTTCTAGCGACGAGCGATCGACGATAGCTCTCAGAATAGTCATCAACATAGTCATCAACATAGTCATCAACATAGTCATCAACATAGCTATCAACGAAGATGCGTAGCTAGAATCGTAACAATTCAAGAGAATCATATAATAAGCAAGTTAAACAAAAAAGAGACTGCAAAAAGAGTTGCAAAAAGAATTGCAAAGAAAGTTGCAAAAAGAATTGAAAACAAGTTTGATTTTTCAAGTGTTGTTAAGCTTAAAGTTTGAAGATCAATGCAAATCTTAATCATGTGTCACTGTTGACTTATGACTGATTAATTCTTATCTTTTAAATTAACTGTTAATTATTCTAAAAACTAGCACATTTTAATAAATTTCAAACATCATGATTGATTAAGAAGCTTATTACAAATACAAGAAAATAATTATACAGAGATAAACTGAAGTACGAAATAATCATTGCACAAAATTATGCGAAAAGAATGTTTAATTCTTCTGTTCACTTCTGCTATTTAATTATTACATGAAAGTATAATGTGATGCTGCATGCAATAAATGATTCTATCTATCAGCTTGTGACTGTGAAACTAGCTAGATCATTGATTTAGAAATGCTTGATTTCTAAGATATGAGTATTAAAAAAATCAAAAAGATTACTTGATTTCTTAATTTTGAATATTACTTTTCAGATTTCACATGTCAATTTGTGTGAAATATTTGATGTTCATTCATACTTGTTGTAGTCAAAATTTGTCGATCAATTCTCAGTCTGATCTGATAGCACAATTCACTTGCATGACTTGTTCTTAATTGTCTTTCTTTTTGATCATACTACACGTCATAGAGTTTTCTCAGACGTGATGAATGATTCTTGAAAGTGCTTTGATATCAATTTGCGATCTTGAGAGATATAATAATTTCTGAAGAAGACTTGATGATACTGATCGCTCTCTGCTTTTCTATATGTCACAATGTTAGTATAAATATTGAAATACAAGTCGCGAAATTGATTGCAAAATTGATTGCAAAATTGATTACGAAATTGATTGCAACATCAAGAGCAAAATCAAGAGCAAAGTTCAAATAGTAAAAGAAATAATAATCATGTTGTAACAAAATTACAAAAAGAACTGTCAAAAACTTACACAATAAGACGACATGCTACGTTTTTTCAGAAATTCTGAAACTATCAAAAAATCTTCACTGTCAATGCTTCTCTGATGACATTTGAGTCATTCATCATCTTCTCGTTCGTCATCGTTTTGAACTTTTCACTCAGAAGCAAGTCATTCATCTGATATCATTCTTTCGTCTGAACGTCATTGATATCAGAGAGCTTCTCTCATTGAGAACTTTTCACACTCATATTAAAACGAACGCTTAGTATCAAAGAATCTTAATTGAAACTTGCAACATCAAGACATGTTCTTACATGATTCACTGTATTTTCTTTCGCAATTCTATGAATTTATTAATATTTGATTGCAAAAAATATTGCAAAAATATTGTTGATTTCATTTGCTATTCACATGCGCAGTCAACAAGAACTCATGATCATCATTCAATGCTTGTAGATAGACATTCGATTTTTTGAATTGCTTGATTCAGTAGAAATGAATATTTCTATCTTTGTTTTTCACATCTTCAATTTTCTTCTCATTGTTTATCATATTTTGCACATGAGTTCTAATCTTTTTTGAATGTGTATTGTCGAAATAATCTTCAATAGTCTTACGTTTGTGAGTAAACATCATTGCAAATGCAAAACAATAGTTAACTTGTAAAAGCAATAATGTAGCGATCTAGATAATGAGATGAAATAGTGAAGATCAATCGCAATGATGAAATATGAAATTTAAAATTCGATATCTTGATTTAAGATTTTAAGATTTAGATCATCATCATTTTCACACTAATTAAGTCATGTAATCATCAACTTTTTTCTTCTTTTACCTTCAAACAACAACAACATACTGCAATCATGATCGCAACAGCTCAGTAAGTTATGTATCAGTCTCACGAGTTTATAGAAGATTGCAAAACTGATTGCAATACAAAAACAATGAGCTTAATTCTAACAACAAAATGCTACTCAACATCTTTGATTCTGCAACTGACGAGATTTTGAAATCGATTTTGAATTCAAATGAATTCTTCAACTTGCACAAATTTATGTATGTATTTCATTTCTTATTACTCTTGAATTGATTGTAAAACTGATTGCAAAGTAGAAATAATATTGCAGCGAATTCTAAATTCAAGCTTACAAGATCAAATTTCGATCACGAGTCAAACAATAGATTGTGATTGTCAAGCAGCTCAGAATCGTCATTGTCAAGCTCATCATCATCATTCTCATCATCATCATTCTCATCATCATTCAGTAAAAAATCTCATAACAAGCAATTTGTCAAAAAGATGTCTTGAAAACAGTCAATAGTGAAGTTGAGAACTGATGATAGAAAGATGAAGCTCATCAGAGTAAGTTTTGAGTCTTACTAGATTGCAAAAATGATTGCAAAAGTGATTTCAAAGACGCTGATCATATGTTAGAATGTTTGATTCATTGAGTCAGCTTGTGTTATCAATGTCATCATAAAAAGTGATCTTATCAAGCTCAAGAAAATGCGAAAATATTGCAAAGAAACTGTGACACTTCATGAAATTCGTCGATATCAAAGAACAATCAACTTACTTATTTCAAAGCTGTTGTTTCAGCATGTGATTCACGAAGTGTGTCATGAATTGATTGAAGTTAATCTTCGCTTTCAATCAAAAGCTATAGAGACATTGCAAAAGATGACAGAAGTGTGACTTGTTGCGATGTACAAAGATTAGTTTCACGATCAATTTTGCAATCAATTTTGCAATCAATTTTGCAATCAATTTTGCAATTCAAATACTGATTACTTAACAGACATCAATCTTTGCGCAATTAATGCAAAGTGTGTAATCATTCAAACGAAGAATATGAGATTGATTTTTCATCTCACAAGCGAAAAGTTTACATTTGAAGCTTGTTCAAATTACATGACGAAGTAGATAGTCATGTTACTATGCAATCAGAATGCAACGCTGTCGCAAGACAAATAGATAGTAAATACAATTTTTGCACTGTCACACTGTTAGTGATACTATTGCTTTCGCGCATAATTCAAGTTAATTCTTATCGCTTTTGTCAAGAACTTTAGTTTTTTTTCTCTTGAATGTAAAGTCAATTGATTAACTACTTGTATGCATGAGATTTCAGCGCAAACGAGATTTTTGCACACGCTAACTAAAACTATCTATATTGATGTCATTTTAGCACGTCAAAGTTGATACTATTTGTTGCTAATCTTTCTAGATTAGAGTGCGCGAAAATTCAGTTTGCGCGAAAATCTCATGCATACAAGTAATTATTCTATTTTTAGAAATCGAGTTCAAATTCAGTTTGCATGAAAATTCTGTGCATATGAGTAAGTATACTATTTTTAGAAATCGAGTTCAAGCAACTCAACTCGATTTCGAGTTGAGCTCGAGCTGAAGAAAGTCAACTCAATCTCAACTCGAACTCAGAATTGAGTTGAGTTGACTTCTCTCAACTCAACTTAACTCTAACTTAATGACAGGTTTAACTGTACAGAGTCTAAGAAATTTATAAAGATCAACAAAGAAGTTATATGCAATGATGAAAAGACAGCGAAAGAGAGACGAGATTGAACGAAATGAATAGATGAAGAAGATAAAGAAGATAAAGATTGTAATAAAGATGATGAAAGAGAACGCGTCGATAGTGTAGAAATGATGTGAGTTTGTTTTGATTGATGCATGAGATTGAGAACAACATTAGAATCAATATTCTGTAATGATCATCATCATCATTTCTTTGTCTGTGTATCATTAGTCAATAACAGTTCAAGTCTG
>JAABUY010006189.1_pt1 | contig 11781 bp, 9 predicted proteins | sample 5560271 | NCBI WGS metagenome assembly JAABUY01 (sample SAMN10711886, study PRJNA513374) | rock metagenome | isolation source: Antarctica rocks | place: Antarctica: Victoria Land, University Valley
GCCCCCCATCGCAAGCACAGTTCCCGCTGCCACTACCCTGTGCAAGTGGAGCACTCCGGCCTTTCGTGTCCCCCTGCAAGACGTGAGCCTGCCACTTCAAGGCGGTACACCGGGCGTTCACACGACATCTTGGGCTGCACGGGCCCTGTTGCTAGCCACATGCAGCCTGCGGCAGGGAGCGCCATGCACTGCAACCACACGCACGCGTGAGCGAGACGGATGCGCTCACCTCAGCACGGGCGTCTGTCGCAAAGATGCACAGGGCGAGGGTGCACGCGGGGCGCGCGCACAGCCTCGGCTCCGGTGACAGCAGCCAATAGCTCTGCTTAACGGTGCAGAAGCCACACGCAGGAGACACCTATATTTCTGGGCCGCATCTCTACAGGCAAAAAGCTGTGAGGTGCTCTTCCGGTGTGGCAGCCCTAGCCCTACAGGTTCTACAGCTCAAAGCTGCGTTTTCAAAGCATGTGCGTGGCAGGGCTTTTGCAAGCCCTTCCTGGGCCTTGCCAGTGCACTTGGCAAAGGCAATTTGCCAGCGGCTGAGCTGCCTCTGCCGGGATCTATCTTATCGAGTGCTGAATTTCATTGGCATCTCTGCTTCTCATAGGTTAAAAAGAAGGGCCCATAGTTTGCTGTGGCACCGTGACAGCGTTGCCCCTTTCCTCCACATTTGTGTCAGGAAGGCAATGCCGACAGGGACCGTGCTCATCACTGGTGGGAGCGGATACTTGGTATGCGTGGTCCAAGCAGCTTGCCTGCTTGTGGTGTGCAGAGTGCTTGAAAGTCTCAGCTGCAGCCTGCGCGGATCCCGCGCCGCAGGGGCAGTTCCTGGTGGAGGACTTGTGTCGAGAAGGATACAGGGTGGGCTTCACGCACTTCTCCAGCGCCGCGCCGGCGCTGGCGGGCGGCGCCACAGCACACCCGGTGGACCTGGCCTCCGGCGCTGGGCTGGCCGAGTGCCTGCGCGCCCTGGGGCCGCTGCGCGCCGTGGTGAACTGCGCGGCGATGTCCTCGCTCGCGGCCTGCGAGCGCGACCCTGCGGCGGCACGGTGCGCGCCTCCCGCCCGCTCAGCGCAGCCGACGGGAGTCGCGCCGCGCACGAGACCGGAGCCAACCCAGCGCGCCCTGGCGGCAGTGCGGTCAACGTGCCGGACACGCTGCTGGCCGCGCTGGAGGAGCATGCCGCGGGCGCGGGCGGGCGGCCGCTGCTCATCCAGCTGTCCAGCGACCAGGTGTATGCTGGCACCAAGGCGTGGTGGGCTGAGGAGGACGCGTGCGCGCCGGTGAACGCGTACGGCCGCACCAAGGCGGAGGCCGAGGCCGCCATCCAGGTGGCCGCACGGTGCCGGCAGCGCCCCGGCACGCCGCTGCACGCCCTCTGCTGCTGAGCCGCGCCGGAGCGCAGAGGCGCTGGCCGGAGCACTGCATCCTGCGCAGCAGCATCATCTACGGCCCGCAGTGCACCACGCCGGTGCCGCGCACGCTGTTCCTGCAGTTCATCGACCACGCGCTTGTGGAGGGGGCGACCACAACGTTCTTCGACGATGAGTTCAGGTGTCCGGTCTGGGTGGACGACATAAAGGTGTGCCGCTCACAGTGGCCTCGTGTGCAGTCAGGATGCTGGCCTGCATGGGCTCACGGCGCTGCGCGCGAGTGCAGGCGGTCGTGCGCGTGCTCATTTCTGGCGAACGTGAGCCCCTGAAGCACAGGTGGGCGGCGCCCGCCTGTCCCTGCAGGCGACCTGGCGACGTGCACGTGCGTGCCCGCTTGAGGGAGACCGTGAACTCGCAGGGTGCTGAACATGGGCGGCCCCGCGCGGCTGAGCCGGGTAGACATGGCGCGCACGGTGGCCGCCACGTGGGGCAGGAGCCCCGCCGCCATTCAGCCGGCGCCAGCGGCGAGTGTCTGCCGCGGCGTGAGCGCGCGCCTTGCGCTGCCGTGACAGGGCGCCAGCAGTGCGGCATGCGCCGCGCGCTGTGGGCTCTGCTCTATTCGTTGAACGCTGGCATGTGTCCCTTAGCACACTTACAGAGGGCTCTGCCTCTGGGGCTTGATGTTGAGGTCAATCAAGTCCACACCTGCGAGTTTACACTGGTTTACACTGGGTTACACATAAGAGTGAAGACCAGGATCCAGCACACACCGACGTGTGAAGTCTAGTCTAAGCTTGCAGTGGACAGTTGTTTCGAACACCGCTTCAAGTCAAGCGCGAGTGGAGCGCAGCGGCAGCGCTGCGTCGTGAAAACGCGAGCAGGGGCGCCGCTTAAGCATAGATGGGGCCCCTCGAACACGCTGAGCCAGCTCAGACTCAGCGCGGCGCCCCTCTGAAGCTGCGAGGAAGGCACAGCTTCCAGGCAAAGCGGCGCGCCGAGGCGCTCGCAAGGCAGCGAGATGCACGCGGCGACCTCGCCGACCACATCCGCCGCCTGTCCTGCGCAGCCCTGGCAGGCGACGTCGAGGAAGTGCCCAGGGCGCGGTCACTGTCCAGCGAGCAGCCTGACGTCAACGTGCGGCGCAGCATGCTGACCAGCTCGCGACCAGGTTGCAGAGCCGGCCCCCGAGCCGTCCGGCAGCGCAGCGGCAAGCGGCATGGACGTCGACCGGGCTGGCCGCCGCCTGCGCGGCAGCGACGCCAACGCCGAGAGCACGCGCGCATACTACGCGCGGCAGCTCATGCAGCCAGAGTGGCTCATTGAGGCTCCTCCCGACCTTGCGGACGAGTGGTGCGCCTGGCCCCCACTTAACTCACTGCCGCGACAGGCCAGCAGATGTTGCCACCAGTCTGCTCACACAGTGTGCATGCACGGCTGGCAGGTATGTGCTGCCGCGGCCAGAGGGCCAGCGCTGCCTGGTGGTGGCCGGCGAGGGCCGCACGGTGAGCCGCACGCGCGCCGGCCGCCTGCTGCGCACCTTCCCGTCGGCGCTGCCCGGCGGCGCGCGCGGCGGCGCCGACGCCGCGGGCGGCCCCTGCATCCTGGACTGCGTGTTCCACGAGCCGGACGGCGCGTACTATGTGCAGGACCTCATGTGCTGGAAGGGCTACGCGCTGTACGACTGCAGCGCCGAGTTCCGCCTGTTTTGGCTGGCGAGCAAGCTGGGCGAGAGCGGCGCCGGCGCGCCGCCCGGCCCGCGCCACCGCTTTCCCTTCCTGCCCGTCGCCGCCTTCGCCTGCGACCCCGGTGCGCCGCCCGCGCCGGCGCGGGGCGCAGCCGCTGCCCGTCCTGCTGTGGCGGCGCGCCTCGGCCGCGCTCCCCACCGGCCCTGTCGGCATGCGCGGCGTGCTGCCGCGCGAGCAGGCGGCCTGCATGCAGCTCTGCGCGGCGCGGTGCCCTTTGTGCGCGACGGCGTCGCGCTGCTGCACAAGGAGGGCCATTACGCGCTGGGCGCAACGCCGCTGGCGCTGCTGTGGAAGGACGCGCGCTGCTCGCGCTTCCACCTGGACACCGACGCGGCCGGCGCGGTGCCCGCGCTGCAGCCGGTGACGCTGCAGTGCCTGCCGGGCGGCGCGGTGGGCACCGGCGACGAGCGGCCTGTCGCGCTCGGGCGGGTGCCCGAGGCAGCCGCGCAGCAGCTGGGCGAGCGGCTCAGGCGCGCCACCGCCCTGCCATTGGCATGGAAGACTGAGGGGCATTATAGGTCTGGCTGCAGCCAGATGCGGCCACTGCGGGAAGCAGGCAAAAAGAGTGCACGACCGGCGCATGTCTTAGCAGGGGCGCTGCAGCATGCATGCGCCCTGCAGGCGAGCTGGCGGGTTGGGGCACAGCCTGTGCGGCAGCCAGGCGGGCAGCGGACCCAAGCACACCTGCCGCACAGGCCGGGGCGGCTGCTGCGCTTTGCGCTGGCGGGTGGGGGGCTGGACATGGGGCCGGACGGCTGCCCCACTGGCGCAGACCTGCGCTATGAGGGCCCCGCCAACCAGCGCCGCGCCAAGGCAGACACGCTGAGCAAGGTGCGCCTCAACGTCTTCTTTCGAGCCTTGCGCCTCTCGGTGCACCGCTGACGTTGCCAGGCACATTGCTTATATTGCCAAGAGGCGGTGCTGACGCGACCGAGCCGCTGCCCCAGCTGCTCTTCCAGTACCGCGCGCGCGTGCGGCCGGGGCTGACGCTCGAGCAGCTGCTGGAGGAGGAGGCCGGCGAGCGCGGCTCTGACGACGTGCAGCAGATGCACCAGGACGCTCCCGGCGCCTGCCCAGCGGCGCCGGCAGAAGCCATGACGCTCGATGTCAAGTGACATGTCCTGCAGTGACAGCTTGTGTTCGGTCCAGTGAACAAGATGCACTGCATGACATGCATGCGCAGCTCAAGCTCTGGTGAGCGGTGCGCCTGCTTGCCAGCGACTCGTATGTGCATGCGAGATTATATGCTGAAGCGTCGGGGTCATGCAGCAAGCCCCTGAACGCATACCACGACATGCGTTGTGCAGGCTGAGACATGCACACAAAGATGGTGCTCTGTGCAAAGTGTGCCTTGCACAGACACAGCGTGTCGGCCTGAACCCTGGCACGCTGGACTGGAAGGTCGGCGGTGGGTCTGAGCGCCGTGCACTGCAGCACGAACCTGCCAAGAGTGTGCCTAACGTCACCTGGTCCAGACTGTGCCCTGCCTGCCTGCTTGCCGTCGCGCGCCCGCAGATGCACTATACCCACTATAGGTGCATTGTCTGCTCGGGTCGCACGTGTCAGCAAGGGGCTCAGAACGGCATGACGCTGCGTCACATCTAGGGTCCCGCCTCCTATATAGGATATCTGGCTAGAATCTCCCAGCATCTTGCCATCTCCTCCTGCGACAGCGATGTGAAGGCTGCTCCAGCAAATGCGTGGGGCCTTGCTGCCTGTGTGTTCCGCGCAGCCGCGTGCCGACCATAGTCCTGCCAATGCCGCGCCCAGCGAATAGAGACGGCTGTCTGGGAGGAGCAGGGGCCGTGCACATGAAAGTGGCACAGCACTGCGTGCAAGTAGCGGCCCGTGCTGCGCAGGCCGACCTGGGCATGCAGAACAACTCTGACCCCGGGACGCAGCGGCCCTCCGCGAGCCTGCCAGCAGTTGACGCGCTTGGGTATGACCTGGGCCGGTATCAGCAGGTGCGCGGGCGGGGGGGGGTGCCGCAGAGGCTGCTTGTTTATCCAAAACCCTTGCGTTGCACATGGCGCATTGCCCGCTTCGAGGCCTCACCAGCCTCGCCTTGCGTGAGGCGTGCCTCACAAGCGCGCGCCTGCCCTGCGCGCAGACGGGCGTGCTCGGCCAGGGCACGTTTGGCGTGGTGGTCCGAGCAGTGGACCCGGACATGAGCCCGGACTGCCCTGTGGAGGTGGCGATAAAGCTGCTGCCGCGCGGCGAAGTGCTGAAGAACTTCAAAACGTATGTGGCGCGCGAGATTCTGCACCAGTCGTGCTTGGAGCATCCGTTCATCGTGTCCATCAAGGAGGCGCGCACTGCTGCCCCTTGCGGCTATCGCAGAACAGGGCGCCCCTGGGCGCCTGGGCCCCGCGCTGCCGACGCGGCCGCTGAGCGCGCCGCCCCGCTCCGCAGGTGTTCCTGACGCGCACCCACCTTGCCATCGCGATGGAGTATGCTCCCGGCGGCGACCTGTTCCGCTACGTGCTGCGGCACAAGGCCGCGCGGCTCGCAGAGGCCCAGGCCCGCTGGATTTTCCAGCAGCTCGTCATAGGCCTGGACTTCTGCCACCGCAGCGTACGCCCGCGCCCAGACCGCATGCCCAAAGCTTGCGCGCGGCTGCCTGCGCTTGACGCGTGCACGTGGTCTGGACTGGCACGCCTCCGTGTGGGGGCGTGCGGAGGCGCGCGAGCGGGCCACTGAGGTACAGGCGCGCGCGGCAGGGCGTCGCCAACCGCGACCTGAAGCTGGAGAACATGCTGCTGGACCGGGACGGCCAAGACGGCACGCGGCCTTTGCTGAAGATCTGCGACTTCGGTTACTCCAAGCACGAGATGAACTCGAGCGCCAAGACGGGCGTGGGCACGCCCATCTACATGGCGCCTGAGATCATCCACGGCGGCAACCGGTACGACGCAAAGGTGCGCGCGCACAATGCTTGTTCGCGTCACAGCCTGGCATGGTCAGGCGCACGCATGCTGCACAAAGCCCAGGCGCGCGGCTACATGGGGTCAAGGCCATGCAACCTCCCTCCTGCGCGTTCGCGCCTCGGCCTTACCTTGCGGCCTCACCTTGCGGCCTCACCTTGTCGCCTCTGCAGGCGGCGGACTTGTGGAGTGTGGGCGTGATCCTCTTCGCCATGCTGATTGGGCGCTACCCCTTCAGCCAGCGCGAAAGCAATGTCGCCAGCAACATCGTCAGCGCCACGTACTCGCTGCCCGACGACGTGCAGGCGCGCGGCCTGCCAGCCACTTGCTTTGGCCGCTCAGACGCCAGCCGGTGCATGCGGGCACGGGCATGCGTTCCAGCGCAGCTTCGGTCTCAAGCTCGGCGCCGGTGCACTGCGGGGCCGCGCCACTGAGGTGTCTGCTGCGGCGCTGTTCACCTGTGCGCTGCGGGGTCGGTGGGCCCTGAGGCGGCGCGCGCGCCCGGCGCGCAGGTGTCCGCGCCGTGCCGCGACCTGCTCGCGCGGCTGCTGGTGGCCGACCCCGGCGAGCGCATGACCATGGCGGAGATCAAGGTGCACTCGTGGTTCCTGGAGGACCTGCCCGACGGCGCGCTCGCGATGAACGACTGGTACCTGCAGTCCCGCCCCGTCCACGACCAGGCGCGGCGCCCGCGCCCGCGCCCCGCTCCTGCCAGGCCTGTTCGCGCCCGGCGACCAGCCGCGCCGCCAACCGCGCGCTTATGCATGCGCAATAGTTGCGTGAGCCGCATGGCAACTACCTGTCAGAGAGGGCGCGGGCTCCGACGATGGCCCGGCCACGCTGAGGGGCGGCGCGGGGCGGCGCGCAGTACCAGGGCATGGTCGAGGCGATGGTGGAGGCGGCGCAGCTGCCCGGCATGCCGGGCGAGCCGCTGCTCTTTGTTGAGCTGTGAGGCTGCGCGCCCGGCCGCGCTGCGCCTGCGGCGACGGCGGCGCGCCGGCGCCGCAGGGTCCCGTGTTGCACAGCACTGCAGCACTTTGTTGCTGGGCCTTCCTGTCAGGTGTGTCAGCTGTAGCGGCGACGAAGTTTTGTTCTTGGGCTGAGGTGCGGGTTTGAGCCGGCGTGTCTCCTCCCCTCTGCATGGTTGAGACTGCGCGCAATGTCCGCTGCCAGGCGAGCAGCACCCTCGGCGGCAGTGCACACCGCACTGACCTGGCTGGGTTTCATGCCCCGCCTGGCTGGACGCGTGCTGTGGAGTTGCGGGGACGCGCGCCGGCTGCAACAGGCACCGACTGCTAGCATTTTCGCGGTCTGTGGAGAGCCGTGTCTGGGCCGGCGAGCGGGGTGCTGAAGAGCTCTGCTCAGCGTGTGGTGACGCCAGGTTGTTTTCTTCCCCGTGTGAGGGCAAGAGGCATGGCCGTCGTGCAAGACTGTTGTAGAGCGAGCATGGTTTGTTCGACTAGAATGCCCGCATCAGGGCGGGCCAGTGTCTTTGGTGCAGACAGGTGCAAGGAAGCGGGTGGAGTCGTTGGGCGGACACCAGAGTGTGTGCGTCACTTGCGTGGCCATGCCTTTGGCTGCCGCCTGTCCTGCGGTGAGCCCCGCAGCTGTTCTGGCCATTCTCTGGGTCAGGGTCGTGAGTGAGAGATTTTCCGACGTTGTGGTAGGTTTGGTGACAGGCTCATGTTCTGCTAGCTCAAGGTCTCTGTTGCAGTCGTGTTTGGCGCAGCTACTTGATTATCACATCCTGCCTGCGCCTCCCATTTGCTTGGGGGTGTTTAAGGCTGCCCATGTGCAGGGGCGCGCTGCGGACCATCGCGGGGGACTGTGGTTTAGGTGATCTTCGTGTTGACCCGCAATGCTTAGGGCGGCCGGCGCATCGGTGCGGTTTCTTGGGGCTCCTGCCACTGCTCTGTCACACAACGACCCTGTAATATTATGCCATGCGGAGATCATGCCTTCTGAGGACAATGTTAGCGGCCACTTTGCACAGATGACAAGCTCTGCTGGCCATGTGATAACGCGACACAGCTGTCTCTTTCAACACTGCTCAGTCGACAGGCAAACAACAGCAGACACGCACACACCAGACATGACGGACTATGACGCGCCGCGACCGCGGCCTCGGCCCCGCGCGCCCGCGCGCCCGCCCCCTCTCCGCCTGTCCCCCGCGCCACGCCCCGCTTGCCCGCGCCCGCTAGCCCGCGGGCCGCCCGCGTGACCGCCCCGCCCGCCGCCGCGCGCCTTGCCGCCCACGCCCCGGCCGCGCCTGGCGGGCGGGCCAGCGCCGTCGTCGTCCGCCGCCCGCCGCCCGCCCCGCCCCGCCTGCCGCTCCGCCAGCTTGGCCTTCTGCCGGCGCTCCTTGCGGACCTGCCGCGCCAGGATAGGGTTAGGATAGTACCCTACCCTGCCCTACCCTGTCACGCCCCACGACCATGCGCCGCGTTCGCGCCCCTGCACGCCATCACCAGCACGGGCACGACGACAGCGCGCTCAGGCTCGCGCGCTCAAGCAACATCGCCAGGTGAGCACCAAGCAGGGCGGCAGCCACCTGGTCGGGCGTCTTGAGCTCCCTGGGCGCCTCGGCGTTGGCGCGCTCCGCCTTGGCGGGGTTCTGCCACCCGCGGCCGCCCTTGAGGAACCTGTGCGCCCGCCATGGCCCGCTCAGCCGCGCTGCTTTCTGCGCGGAGGTGCACGTCCGCGGGCGTGTCCCGTCGCTGCACAGCGGCTGCCCGGGCGCGGGGCCGGGGAAGGGTGGCGCCTGTGACACACACCACAGCCTGCCAGAGACGCGCACACTGCATGCGCTCAGGAAACTCCCGCGCTCTGTGGCATCCTTTGCTGCAATGAGTGCCCCCCATACTCACGGACCCCCCGTACACGCAAGTGCAAGCACGCATCCATCTGCAAAGACGGCACCCTCCAACCTCACGCCCACATCGAGTGCTGCAGGCGGGCCAGCAAGGGCGAGGCGGCGCGCCGCGCGGCCAGGTCGCCGGCCGGCTGCGCGCGCGGGTCCTCGATGTCGCCGGGCGCGGCCACACGCAGCTGCGTGGCGCGCGCCCAGCGCTCGTACACGCCGGTCGGCTGCGCCTTGCCGCCGACGAGCGCGCCGCTCTCAACGCGCTGCCGCTTGCCCGCCTTCAGCCGCTCGCCCGGCTGCAGCTGCACGTACGCGCGCTTGCGCTTGTCCCAGTGGAAGCGCCGCTGCTGCGACGCCATGCCCGCCTGCGCGCCGCAGCTTGCCGCCATCATCGTGCCGCGTGAGGCCCTGCCCGCCGGCACGCGACGACTCCACGCGCCCTCCCTGACATCGTCCGCGGGCTTCAACATGTCTGACAACCTGCGTGCTTTGCCTGCTCCTGGCACCCCCTCACCATGGGTCACAGCGCAGCGTGCGTCAGCCGGCTCGGCGCTGACAGGACAGCAGTAACGAGCACCCCCGCTTCGCGGCGTTGACATATTAACGAGGTGGAAGAGCGCGCCTCGTCGTCGGCCATGAGGTCCAGCACGGCGCCGGCGAGCGCGCGGTCGGAGCCGCCGCGCACGGAGAAGCCCTCCTCCTGGTGCCGGTCCGCGCGCGCGGCCGGCACAAAGTAGTCGCCGTCGCGGAAGCGCCCGCTGCAGCCCGGCCCGTCGCCCATCAGCGCGGCCTCCGTCGCGCGCCGCCGCTGCTCCTCCAGCGCGCCGGCGCCCTCGCCGCCGGGCGCGCCGCCGGCGCCGCCGGCCGTGTCCGCGCCGGCCGCCTCGGACGCCGCCAGGTTGCGCGCCTCGCGCTTCGTGGCCTGCCGCCGGGCGCGCCGCCGCTGAGCCGCGCGCGGGCGCGAGCGCTCCTGCGGCCGCGCCAGGCCCCTCGCGCAGGTCCAGCGCCTTGCCGCACACGTGGGTGGCGCCCTGCGCAGACCCTGCACGCGCTGTCCCGCGCTCGTGGCCCCGCACCGCAGCGTGCGCGCCTGTGCGCCCCAGGTGCGCTGCCATGGAGGGGCCCGGCGGCGCGCGCGCCGGGCGGGGCGCCGCGCCTGGATCGCGCCGTCGTGCGTGCCGCGCTTGAGCCGCATGACCTCCAGGAACATCTGCGGGCCGCCGCGCCCGGACGCGCCGGTGCCGCCGTCGCCGGTGCGCGCGGGCGCGACCTCGGCCTCCAGCACGGTCGCCGCGGGCCGGTACGCGCGCAGCTTCGCCGCGATGTCCACCAGCTCGCCCTGCCGCCGCAATGCTTTTTTATAGATGTGCAATATTGCCAAGTTTGGAAGAGAGTAAGTTCGTGAAGTGGCTCCGAAAGCCCCCGATCATGACCCGCCATGCTCATGCTGAGGAGTGACGCATGCTGCCGCGCCGCGCCTGGCATCCTACATACCGTGTGAGGGACCGCCTCTGCTTCGCCCCCGCCCAGACCTGCCGTGTCGGGCGGCGCAGCACACGGACCTGATGCTTACACTCGGCATGGCAAGCAGCTCGAGAAGCCTGCGCAGGCGGCGCTGCACTGTCCTGGCCCTCGACACGCTTTGCTGCACAGTGCGCGACCGGGGCCCCGGACCCAGGGCATGGACCCTATTATGACCCGGCGGGCATGCATACGCCACCGCAGCACACACGCACCGATGTCAACGCATGCGGGGCGGCACGCGCCGCGCACCTGCGCCTCCGCGCTCGGCAGCGCCGACGCGGGCACCGCGGCGGCGAGCAGCGGGTGTACGCCGCCGGGCGGCAGCGCGCGCGTGCGCGCGACCGACTCGGCCGCCGCGCCCGGCCGCGTGCGGCGGTAGAGGCCCCACGCGTTGGCGCACGACCGCCGCAGCGCCTGCAGCTCCGGCGAGGCGGCCACCAGCGCGGTCACGCGTTCCACCGCGCCCTCCAGCACGGCCTGCGCGCGCACCACGGCAGCGGGTCTGCTGGCAGCGGCACACGGTGCTGGACATCAGGCCGGGTGGTGGTGCACGCACGCGCGCTGGTGGCCACCGGGGTTGCCGCAGCTGAGAGCCACCAGGCGCGCCCCATGCACAGCCAGCCCCCGGGGTGCGCCGCGCGCCGACGCCGGCCTGCCAGCGCGGCACTCCCGCCTGGCAGCGCATGCGGCGCAGGGTGGCAGCGCTTCGGGCGAGCGCGCCCCTGCGCCTGCGACGGCGCGCGCACGGCGCCGCGGCCGCCGGGCGGCGCGCGGCGCCGGCGCGGCGGGGGGCGCGCGCCTGCGGGACGCCGCCGTAGATGGACGCGCCGCCGTCGAGCGTCGCCGCCATGGCGGCCGCCGCGCCGAGCGCCTGCTCGGGCGCCGGCCGCAGCGGCCGCGACAGGAAGAGGTGCAGGTCCAGCAGGTAGGGCAGCTCCTCGCGCGTCAGCAGCGCGTACGCGGTGCCGGACCGCCCTGCGCACAGAGGGTTAGGGTAGGGCAGCGCGGTCGCGGTCGGCCGCGCCGGGCGCGGCGCTTGCACCCCCGAGGATCTGCACTGCGGTCAAGAGGGACCCGAAAGCGCCCTGACTGCCGCCCGACCACCGCTGCGTGCTCCATGTGCAGGCTCTCGCGGCCTGCGCACAGCCTCAGCACATGCCGCCGGCTGCTCACGAGCAGCGCAAAACGGTCCCTCCCGCCGCACCGACAGCATGTGAGCAGGCCACGCGACCCCGCAGCACTCGATATGCGCGGCCGGTCCGTGTGACTGAGGGCAAGCGCGCGGGGCGGACCCGCGCGCGCCGCGCGGCCGGCGCGGTGCACGAACAGCTTGGGCTTGGCCGGGAAGTCGT
>JAABUY010006190.1_pt1 | contig 11781 bp, 11 predicted proteins | sample 5560271 | NCBI WGS metagenome assembly JAABUY01 (sample SAMN10711886, study PRJNA513374) | rock metagenome | isolation source: Antarctica rocks | place: Antarctica: Victoria Land, University Valley
GCGGGGATTGCGCTCATGTAGCGACTCGTATCCCAGTCCGAGACGGTCCATGACACCGACCCGATAGTTCTCCACCAATACCGCGGCGTCGTCGACGAGCCGCAGCACGATCTCGCGGCCGGCTTCCTGCTTGAGGTCGACGGCGATGCTCCGTTTGTTGCGGTTAACGCTCTGGAAGTAACCCCCGTAGGAGTGCAACTGGTCGTCGGCTAAGAACGGGCCGTTCCCGCGCACGCCGTCGCCGCTAATGGGCTCTAACTTCACTACGTCGGCGCCGAGGTCGGCCAGCACCATCGTGGCGTAGGGGCCGGCCAGCATCTGAGTGAGGTCCACGACCCGCAGCCCAGCGAGCGGTCCACTGCCGTTCACCGCTCCGCCCAGTGGCTGCGCCGTTTGAGAAGCACGGTTCGTTCGCCTTCGAAGACGATCTGCTCGCCGGAGTTGACCCCCCAGTGTCGGAAGGTCACCACTCCGGCGTCCTCGCGGTCGCCGGGCTCCGTGTGCAGCACCTCGGTGAAAGCATACAACGTGTCTCCATGGAAGACAGGCGATAAGAAACGGATCTTGTCGAGCCGCAGCTCGGCGATGGCGTTCTCCGCCGTGTCTTGAGCCGCCAATCCGATGATCATCGACGCAGTGATACCCCCAAACGTCAATCGCTGACCGAACGATGTGGCCGCCATGCGATGCTCGTTGAAATGGCCCTGCGCCGTGTTCATCACTAAATGTGTAAGTAACACATTGTCCATCTCTGTGACAGTCTTGCCGCGGGCGTGCTCGATGATGGCACCCGGGTGAAAGTCCTCGAAATAGTTGTTGGTCCCGGTCAGGCTCATGCCGCCCTGCCGAGCAGAGCATCGGAGATAACTCGCTGCTGGATCTCCGAGGTTCCCTCGAAGATTTTCGTCAGCCGGGCATCTCGCCAGTAGCGTTCGACGGCGAAATCTGTCGTGTACCCAGCTCCTCCGTGGATCTGCAGCCCCTCGCTGGTGACGCCTTCGGCCATCTCGCTGGCAAAATACTTAACCATCGACGCTTCTGTATCACAGCGACGTCCGCTATCGATCTCAGTCGCGACGTGGTACATCAACTGACGGGCAGCCTCGATCTTCGTGGCCATCGTGGCGATCTTGAATCGGATGGCCTGAAAGTTGCCGATGGGTTCACCGAACTGCTCACGCTCGTGGGCGTACTTGATCGAGTCTTCGAGGGCGCCGCGGGACAGGCCGATCGCTCGGGCTGCCGTGTGTGCTCGGGCCACCTCCAGCCCGCCCATCGCGGTGTAGAAGGCCTTGCCCTCCTCGCCTAGCAGTGCACTGGCGGGCAATCGGAAGTCGTCAAAGGCCAGCTCCCAGGTTTTCCAACCGTGATACCCGATCTTGCGTACGGCATTGCCATTGATGCCTTTTGGGAATCCGCCCCGCTCTTTCTCGATGAGGAAGGCACTGATCCCGAGGTGTCGGCGTTGGGGGTTGACGTCCGGATCTGTCCTGGCGAACAAAGTGATGTAGTCGGCCCCGTCGGCGAAAGTGCACCACATTTTAGCACCGTTGACGACCCATTCCTCGCCTTCGCGGCGGGCACGGCAATGAAGGTTCGCCACGTCCGAACCGGCACCCGGCTCAGACAGTGCGAACGCACCGAGGAACTCACCCCGCGCGGTGCGCGGCAAGTACTTTTGTCGCTGTTCCTCGCTGAAGCCGCCGCCCAACCCATTGCCCCGCGCGACGATACTGGCAACGCTCATCCACGCACGCGCGAGCTCTTCGGTGATGAGGCAATACTCGAAGACGCCGAGCCCGAGGCCGCCGTACTCCTCGGGAATAAGTATGCCGAAGAAGCCCAGTTCTGCGAGCTTGTCTCGCAGCGACCTCGGAATGTCCTGCTGTAGCGGATCGAGCTCGTTCGCGACAGGAAGGACCTCTTTCATCGCGAACTCACGGGCCATCCTCTGGATGGCTACCCGCTCTTCCGTCATGTATCGGGGTATGTCGTCCCGGACTGTCATGGCTCTGTGCTGCGTGCTACTCATGTGCGGACTCCTCGCTTGTGGATGAGATTGGTCCTTCGGAAGTCGATGACGCGTTCCCCCCGTTGGTTGAACCCTTCGGTGTGCCAGGTCACGATCCCTGCGTCGCGCCGGCTAGTCGATTCACGCATGGCCATCACCTCGCTGGCCGCGGTGACCGTGGCTCCGGCAGCCAGCGTGCAGTGGAACGTCAGGTCGTCGACGCCAAGAAACGCGCCGCCGGACTCGCTGAGGTCCTCGACGGAGAGACCGAAGACAGTGAGAAAGACGAGCATCGGGTTGACAACGAGGCCCTCGTGGTGCTGCGCCTTCGCGTACTCGACGTTGAAGTACAAGGGGTTGTAGTGCAGTGTCATCGCTGAGAACAGCGTGTTGTCTGCATCGAGTAGGGTGCGCCCCCAATGGTGATCGAAGCGCTGCCCCACTTCAAAGTCTTCGTAGTGGTTACCTTTGGGCCATAATGTCGCCCGCGACCGCAGTTCGGCGGCCGTCATTGTCTCGCTCACCAACGAACTCCGTTCTTCAGCAGGATACGAGGCCTGCACCACGTCACTGGCTTCGCCATCATGATGGGCACACGACGTCGCCGACGGGTACCAGCACTCCGCCGGTCACCTTCTCGATCTGCTCGCACCGAACCGCGTCGTGCTGGTCCGGTGACATTTTTACCACGCCATACCACGGTCCTTTTTCCACTGTAAGATCGTCCAGCGCCTTAACGAGGGTTTCCCGCGTCAGGTTCTTCCCTGCTGCCTTTAGCGCCTCGACGAGAATTATTCCTCCGGAAATACCCCACATTGTTGCCGTACCGGGCTGAATATCCGGGGCATACTTACGCACAATGTCGTTCGCTTTCTTCACTTCCGGGTCGCTCTCATTGGCGGCTGACTTGAAGCCGGTTGCCGTGACGAGGCCCTCCGCCGTCGGCCCGGCGAGTTTGAGCAGTGTGGCATCCACGGCCGGTCCGCTGGACACGAACGGAGCGTCCCACGCTTGCCCCCGCGCGGACTTCAGCGCGAGCGCCAAGAACTTGGGCGTACCATTGAACCCCACAACCTCCGCGCCGCTGTTCTTCAGATTGGTGATCTGCGCAGCGACAGAGGAATCGGTCTGCTCATAGCTGGCCTTGTTGGCCACCGAACTCCCGAGCACTGTGGTGAACGCGTTCACATAGTCCTGTCCGGCGTCATCGTTCTGGTAAAGAATTCCCACTTTCTTGCCCGGGTAGGTCTTCTGCAAATATTGCGCGAGCAGCTTGTCCTCTCCGGGATAAGACGGCAACAACTCGGTGACATAAGGCAGTGTCGGCGACACAAAGGTCGAAGAACCTGACCCAATCAGGACATCCGGGATCTTCTGTGAATTCAGCCGCTTATACACGGAGCTCTGCGGCGCAGTGCCCACCGCTCCTGCGATGGCCAACACCTTGTCCTGGTTCACCAATTGTTGGGTGAGCGGCACGGTCTTGCTGGGGTCATATCCGTCGTCGTATAGCGTATACGTAAGCTTCCGGCCGTTGACGCCACCTTGGTCATTGATATAGTCGAAATACGCCTTTGTCGCCTTTGTGGACTCGCTATAGCTGGCGGCCGGCCCGGTCAGCGGCGTCGTCGCCCCTAAGTGGATCTCAGTGGCCGTTACGCCGACCTCGCCACCGCCTCCGCCACCGCCTCCTCCTCCCGCCGCACCCCCACAGCCTGCGATGAGCATGACCGAGACAGCGCCAAGTCCGATCAGTGAGGTTTTTTTCATGATTGCTCCTTGTCGAGAGAGTGAGGGTGGCTGGATGTAGGCGCGGCCGCAAGGCCGCGGTCGTCGTCGTTGGTGGGTACTGCAACCGGCGTGTCGGTCGGGGTATGGCGCGTGGGTAGCCGTCTGCGCAGTGAGGCCCAGGCTGATGTGTCATAGAGCAGTCCCATCACGCCCCGGGGTGCGAGGATGACGACGAGGATCAACACGATCGCGAAGACGCTTTGCTGCGGCAATGAGAGTTCCTGGCCAGCGACACTGGTATGCAGCCCGACGGTCTGCACCTGCGTTGTCAGTGCATAGACGAGTGCGGCGCCGACGAAGCTGCCGGCGATGGTCGAGAGGCCGCCGACCACAATCATGGTGAGGAACTGGATGCCGTAAAACAATCCAAAGCTGTCAGGGTTGATGAAACCCACTGTGATCGCGTACAAGCCGCCGGCGATGCCGGCCCAAAAGGAACTCATAGCGAAGGCCAGCACCTTGAATCGGGTGACGTCAACGCCGATACCTCGGGCAGCCGGGGTGCTGTCGCGTAGCGCCCAGAAGGCTCGCCCCGTTCGGTGCGATAGCACGTTCCAGCTGAGCACCGCGGCGACGACAGCGATGAGCAACGTAAGGACGTAGTTGAACTGTGTCTGTGTGATCGAGGATGCCAGAGTGGCCGGAAGTTCAATCGGGTCGACCGCAATTCCTTGAGCACCACCGGTGAAGCTGGCGTAGTGCTTGAGGACCACAGGTACGACTAATGCAACAGATGTGGTAAGCACCGCCAAGTACACGCCTGCAAACCGGAGCGCCAGCGCGCCGAGAGCGACGCCCACAATGGCGCTGACCACGCCAGCAAGAGGTACCGTGAGCAACAATGGCCAGCCGTGGTCAGTGCCGAGGATCGCGGTCGTATACGCGCCGAAGCCGACGAAGATACCCTGCGCCAAATTTAGCTGCCCTGCCCATCCGGTGAGAATGTTCAAGCCAAGCGCGGCCACGGCAAGAATAAGGATTTGGGTTAATTCGGTGGCGGCGACAGCCTGGGGTGCGACCAACGCTATTGGCACAAGCGCACCGACTGCGGCTGGTCGGCGGGCACCGCGACCGCGCACGCAGCCTGCAGCCAGCCCCCCGACGTAAGACACAATAAGCACCGGAAATCCCGACAAGCCGATCAACGTCAGCACTTCGTATAGGACCAGGGCGGCGAGCGCGCCAAGTACCACCGATCCGATGTTCACCGGAAGCCGTAGCTGTCGAAGGCCTCTCATACTCGCACCGCCGCCGCGCGTCCGAACAGCCCGGATGGCTTGAGCACTAAGATCAAGACGATCACGATGAACGTGACCGCGGTGCTCAGATCGGAGCCGATGAAGGAGACTCCGCTGGCGACGGCGTTCACGACTCCCATGAGCAGGCCGCCGATCACCGCCCCTACTGGACTTGTCATGCCGCCGATCACGGCGGCAGCGAATGCGTACAGCAGGACACCCTGCATCATGTTCGGGTCCAGCAGCAGACGATTAGCCGCGAGCATTCCCGCGACGGCCCCTACCCCAGCGGAAAGCCCCCAGCCGAGCGAGAGCATTCGTCCGTTATTGATGCCCATCAGCGCGGATGCCGTGGGATTGGAAGCGACTGCTCGCATTGCCAGGCCCACCCTAGTAAACTCAAACAGCACCGCCACTAGTGCCATCGTCAGCAGGGAGACTGCGAAGATTCCGACACTGACCCAGCTAATATACGTACCGAGAATATGTGCGGAGCCCTCTGGAAAGGGACTCGGAAACGGTTTTGTCTGGGAACCCCAAAACTTAAGTGACAGGCTGTTGAATAGGAAAAACAACCCCAACGTGACGATGAGAATCGTCAGATGGGGAGCGCGTCGTACCGGTCGAACCGCAATCCGCTCAACACCGGCACCAAGCAGCAAGGCGATGATTACCGTGACAGCGAATCCGATCCAGTAGGGCAGCCCTACCGTCACGACTAAGCTCCAGCCGATGAACGTCGTGAATGTCGCCATCTCTCCCTGCGCGAAGTTCAATACACCTGTGGACCGGTAGATAAGGACCAGCGCTAAGGCAATAGCACCATAGACACTACCGATGGCGAGTCCGCCTGCCACCTGTTGCAAATCGATGCTCATTGCACTCGCTCTCAGTAACCGAGGTAGGAACGTCGCAGGGTCTCGTCCTGGCGCAGCGACTCGCTGCTCCCTTGGGCGACCACTCGCCCCGCCTCCAGCACGTAGGCTGAGGATGCAATAGACAGTGCAGTGGTTGCGTCCTGTTCGACGAGCAGCACCGACAGCCCCAAGTCAGCGCAGATACGTTCAAGGATCGAAAAGACTTGCTGGACGATGAGCGGAGCCAGCCCTAGTGACGGCTCGTCCAGCAAGAGCAGCGATGGCTGGGACATAATGGCCCGTCCCATAACGACCATCTGCTGCTCTCCGCCGGAGAGGGTGCCGGTCGCCTGCTGCTGGCGGTCTCGCAGCACCGGAAAGTACTCGAAGACGCGCATCAAGTCGGCCTCGACCGCGCTCCGCCCGCGCCGGAGGTAGGCGCCGAGCCGCAAATTCTCACGAACGCTGAGTCCGGAAAAGATCTCACGACCCTCCGGCACCTGGCAGATGCCCTGACGCACAACCTTGTGTGCCGCCAGCCCACTGATCCGACGGCCATTCCACCGGATTTCGCCCTCGGCCACCGGAACGAGACCCGAGATCGCACGCAGCGTGCTCGATTTACCCGCGCCATTGGCACCCAACAGGGCGACGACCTGGCCGTCCTCGATCGTCATCGAGGCCCGGTCCACGGCGAGGACCGCGCCATAGCGCACGGTCACATCATGAAGCTCAAGCATGGTCGGCCACCGCTGAGCCCAGGTATGCCTCAATGACGGCGGGATCCCGGCGTACGTCCTCGGGGGAACCGCCAGCGATCTTCCGGCCAAAGTTCAGCACACACACCCGGTCGCTGATCGACATAACCATTGCCACGTGGTGCTCCACCAGCAAGATTGCGGTCGAGAACTCGTCCCGGATCGACTTAATAAGCTGAGCGAGGCCATCCAGTGCCTCCATACTGAGCCCAGCTGCCGGTTCATCCAGCAGCAACAGGCGCGGCCGTGATACCAGCGCCCGCGCGATATCAACCCGCTTCTGAATGCCATAGGGCAGATCTCGGACGGGCCGGTCCCAAAAATGCTCGATGGACAGCAGGCTGGCGACCTCCCGGGCGGCCTCCAGCGCCGCCCGCTCGGAGCGGCGCGCGGACGGCAGCCAGAACGCGCTGGCAAGGACGCCAGCTCGCCGGTTAAGGGCATGTTGTCCGGCCAGGAGAGTCTGAGCGAGCGTCATCGAGCTAAACAGCTCAAGCCCTTGGTAGGTGCGGGCGATTCCGTGCCTTACGACATCATGCGGAGCCGTGCGGGTGAGATCGATGCCGCCCAGAGTCAGCGCACCGCTATCCGGCCGGACAAAGCAGCTAACGCAGTTAAAGGCCGTCGTCTTGCCCGCGCCGTTCGGTCCGATAAGCGCAACGATCTCGTTCTCCCCGACCGTGAACGAGACTCCTTCAAGAGCCCGGATACCGCCGAAAGACACGGAGAGATCGCTGAAGCTGAGTAACGGCGTCTCCTTGGACACACTCACCTCCGAGGATGCGGGAATAGGTCGACTTGCAAAGATGACACTGTCCGTTCCGTATGGCGGAACGGCGTGCCATGTGGTGGCGCCCACACTGCCTTCCGGTTCACCCACTGTCAAGAGACCACAGTGAATTAGCACGATTTGGTGTCGCAAACGTGATCGGCAGGTGGGGTGACAGCGGCCACGGGGAAACTACCCGGAGACGGCCATTTAGCGGCTGCCCGGCGGCGGCCATGAAGGTTGCCCGGTGGCCACCGCCGCCACCGCCGCCAGTCCTGCACCGGCGCGGCCGGGGCCGATCGCGCACCGTGACCGGGGCCAGCCACGCGCGCTCAGCGCCGCCGAGCAGCAGGCGATCCTCGACGAGCTGACCCCGACCGAGGTGTGGGCGATCCTGCTGGATGAGGGCCGCTACCTGTGCTCGATCGCCACGTTCTACCGGCTGCTGCGCCGCGCCGGCGAGACCACCGAGCGGCGCCGGCAAGCCACCCACCCGGCCACGGTGAAACCCGAGCTCGTCGCCACCACGCCGAACGCCGTGTGGTCGTGGGACATCACCAAGCTCCGCGGCCCCTCGGCGGGGCGTATCTGCGCCGGGAGGGTTTGTATTCCTTTCGGATCGACGAGTGGCGCAACTGCGCGACGCCGCCTGTTGGACAGGCGCAGCGGATCATGCCTTGGCGCTTCAGGGGTGGCGAAGACCGAGGCGCTTTTCCACCGCGACGCACGCCTGGATGAGCAGCTTGCCGGAGAGCCGCAAGTCAGCCTCTGTCGTCCGGCTAGCTGGAGCAGAAACGTTGATGGCGCCCAGCGGTAGGCCGTCGTCCCCGCGCACGGCGGCCGCGACGGCTGCCACGTCGCGGCGCCACTCCCCCACGTTGCGCGCGTAGCCCCGCCGCCGTGTGGCCTCCAGCTCGGCGCGCAGCGCCATCTCGTCGACAATCGTCCGATCAGTATGCTTCGGCGGTCCGCTCCCGATGACGCGGTCGATTTCGTCCGATGGGAGCAGGGCGAGCACCGCTTTACCACTCGCGGAGGCATGCAGCGGCGCATGCGTGCCGAGGGCGTTATAGGTGCGAACGGCCTGGGTGCAATCAACTCGCTCGATCAGTACGACGTCGTCGGCATCCCGCAGGCTCAGGTGGATTGTCTCGTTCGTGGCATCGCGCAAGCGCACCATCTCGGGGAGCGCCGCTTCACGGAACCCCATCTCGGGTGAGGCGTTGCGGCCGACGCTGAGGACACGCGATGTCAGGACATAGCGGGGTAGCTCACCTCCGGTGGAGCGCACCCACCCCGCGTCGCGCAGGGTCACAAGGGCGCGATGCGCCGACGACTTCGGCATGCCGAGGGCGCGGGCCACTTCTCCGACGCCTGCCGGCTGGCGTGCCGCGACCTCTTCCAAGACGCGGAGCGCGTTGAGAACGCTCTGCACCATATCCTCCCCTGTGTGTGAGCCTGGCTAAGTTTGGCACAGTCATAGTGGGTGAGTCAGACTTGCTCGTCACCGATGAGGTCGAGTAGGTCGTCGAGCGACTGCAGCTGGTCGAGCCCGGCGATAGCTTGGACAGCGTCGTCGGCACGCCCCGCGCCCAGCACCGGGACAGTTAAGGCGATAAATTTCTCAACTAGTCGATCCCACTGCCGGTCCAACTCCTGAGTACCCCTTGCCGCTATTGACATGTCGATTTTCGTCCGAAGCTCCCGACCGTCCCGGGTCCGTAGCACAGTTTCGGTGGCGTGCGTGTTCGTGAGCTCCGGCGCTGGCGAGATTCGCACACGGTCCCGCAGCGCTACCAGCGCCGGGTCGGCCACCATGGCCACGGAGAAAGCGCGCTCGTCGGTTCCCCGGCCCGACAGCGCGAGGGCAGCAGTGTAGCGCAAGCTAAACTTGCCTTCCAGCGCCGTGGTCGGCTCCAGAATGTTGCAAGCAGCTAGGTGCTGGGGCGGCACGCGCAGCTCGACTTCCTGCACCGTATCGGGCTCCAGTGTGGCGTCGGCGAGTAGGCGTGTAATGCCCTCGATGCTTGAGTGGGTGAAGTAGCAAGCGGCGTGGAACTTGAACAGGACATCACGGCTGTCATATTCGTCCGGTCCGTTGGCCAATGCGCAGCCAGGGTTACGTGAAGTGGTCTGTGTATCCGCGAACCCCTGGGCGACGTCGAGGACATCCGGGTTGCTGGTGAAACCACGTTGAGCCATGCGAGCGGCGAGTAGCCCATTTGTTGCTGCCTTACCGGCGTGGAACGGCTTGCACATAGTCCCGAACATTGATTTCAGTCCCGCCGCCTGAGTGCCGGCGATGCCCAACGCGCTGCGCCATTGCCCCTGGTCTAAGCCCAGCGCGTGAGCGACCCCGGCCGCGGCGCCGAACGTGCCGACGGTGCCGGTGGCGTGCCAGCCCGCTGCATAGTGGTCCGGTGCGACAAGCCGACCAACCCTCCCCTCGGTCTCAAGTCCGGCGACCAAGGCGGCGATCAGTGCGCGCCCGTCCAACCCTTCCTGCTGCACAACGGCGAGTACAGCCGGCAGGACTGGGACCGTGGGGTGGCCCCCCATGGCCGACATGATGTCGTCGAAGTCGAGCGCGTGTGACGCGGTGCCATTGACCAAGGCAGCCTCACGCGCGGAGACGCGTTGACCGGTGCCGATCAGCGTCGCTTGAGGTGCACCGCCCTCATCGAGGACGAAGTCCCGGATCATTCCGGTAACTGGTTCTCTGGAGCCGGCCACCGTGACGCCGACCCAGTCGAGGACACAGTGTTTGGCCACCGTGATGACATCGTCGGGGAGCTGGGAGAATGTCACTGCACGCCCACGGCGGGCGACCTCTGTGGTGACGGAAGTATTTGGCTGCGGCTTGTCCGGGGTTGAAGCAGCGAAGCTGTCGTGCAGAGCCGTCATGGTGGACCTTCTGGTGAGTGGGGTTGGTGATGGTTGGATGGGATCGCCGACCGGCGGCACTCGATCGGCGAGGCGTAGCAGCAAGTCGGCGGCGACGGCACTCCACCCCGGTGAACCATGAGCAGAGGGTTGATCTTCGGTTCGGCGAGCCGGCCACACACCGTTCCAAATGGCGGGACACCGTGCCACTATCGCTAGTAGATTAGCGCCTATCAGATCCGAGGTGCAATAATGCTCTTACCAGCGCCGATACAGGAGAATATCGGCGCATTCGAACCCCCACGCCGCGACTCGGCACTGTTCTCTGCGCAGGAGTGTTTAGCGTCCTCGCTCGCGGGTGCGGGTCTGGGTCGGGACCGGCACAGGTGCACTCGTGCGAGTGGTGGTGCGCCGCGCCACCTTGGTGGCGGTCGTAGTGGTTGTCGCTGCGGGGGTGAACTGTGCGGTGACTTTGTTGTCGCGGGCGCGGTCGGCTTCGCTGCCCGCGTCGGACTCGCGGCCGCGGTGCTCGGCCGCTTCCCCGTCCTGGGCGATGGCCGCTTCTTCGCGGTCGAGGTCCGCATCCCCACCTTGTCCCCCGCGCACGTCGTCGCCGCGCAGAGTGTGGGAGGCGCTTTCCGCGGTGAGCGCTTCGGCGTTCTCCCGCTGCTGTTGTGAGAGCGCCGCACCGTTCGCCCACTCCGCCATCGTGCGTGCGTCGGTGGCGGCGGTGAGCAGTCCGGGATAAGTGGTGGCGAGGGTGGCGTCGACGTCTGGGCCGTACCGGCCGACGGCTTCGCCAGCGGCGGCCCGATCCACTGCGCTGGTGGGGTCGAGCTGGCGAGCCCATGCCGCGGTGGCCTCACGGCTCTCCTCGTGGGTCCGGGGATGCTTGGCTTCCCAGGCCTGGGCGGTCTGGTCGAGCGACCACCGGACGAGGGCGTCGGGTCGACGTGCCCGGTCGAAGTCCAACCCCTGCACACCCGCGGCCAGCGCCGCCGGGTTCACACCTTGGGCGACGAGGTCGCCGAACTTTGCTTCGGCGCGTTCCCACTCCGGGGCTGTGGTCACCGAGGTTGGTAGGTCCGTGGCCAGCTCCGCCAGCCGTGGTCGTTCGTTCGCCTCGCTGTCCCGCGTGGTCGCTGCACCGACCTCCGGTTGTGCCGGTGCAGTGGCGGCTTTGTCGGCGGCGACGCGGTGCCCGATCTGCTCGCTGAGCTCGTTCAGCTCGGTCACGGCGGCGGGACTGTTCTGCGCCCGCAGGTAGTCCGCGAGGCGCCCGGCTTCGCTGATGGTCGGACACATCACCGTGGCGTAGTCGCCGGTCGGCGCCACCGCCCGCACCCCCCACTCCTGCCCGACCGGTGCCGTGGCCACAGTGAGCCCCTGCGCCGGTGGCTGGGCTTCACCGGTGCGGGAGGTGAACGCCTGGTGTTCGGGGTCGGTCATCGGCCGCAGCACCGGGTTCTCCTGT
>JAABUY010006192.1_pt1 | contig 11778 bp, 17 predicted proteins | sample 5560271 | NCBI WGS metagenome assembly JAABUY01 (sample SAMN10711886, study PRJNA513374) | rock metagenome | isolation source: Antarctica rocks | place: Antarctica: Victoria Land, University Valley
GAAACACGTCGTAGCTGGGCGCAGCCAGGATGCTCTGCTTCACGAACTGCGGCAGCGCTCCGCCTGGCAAGCCGCAGCCGCGTCAGCACTCTGCGCTGTGATGTGAGGCAACCCACAGCAGCGGGCATGCCCCCACCCCCCCCCCCCCCCACCCCCGTGTGCACACACTAGGGCTGTGTAGGACATCAGGACTGACAAGCTGTCGGATCCATAAAAGTAACTCTCTCACAGTGGGTGGCTCACGGCCGCAGCATGTGCCCGCCAACCTGTCTTTCACACTTGCATGAATCTGGGCCTTTCTCCAGCATCGCGATAGATAGTGGCTCCATACATCACCGGGCTTGCGAGCACGCGGCAACAAAAGTGCTCCAACTGCGCGCGCTCATCCCTGACAACCCAGATGCACTGCAGCCTGTCGCGGCAGGCTCTCACACTGTCTGGCGCCCTCTGCAGTGCAGCGCTACTTTGTAACAGGTTGGGTGATCTTGCGACAGGGAGCAACACGGGCCGCGCACCTGTCCAGTACGACAGGTTGCTAGAAGCCTTTTGGGCGGTCAGATGCGGAACGACAAACTGACCGGTCCTGGCGGTAGGCCAGTTGAGCAGCACGCAGTCGCCCACGGCCATGGTGGTCCACTGCGGCGGGCTCGCTACTTCGCCTGACAGCGTGCAGCTGCCGCCAGGACCACAGAAGGTCCATGTGTTACAGAGCTTTCCGCCGCCGCCCGCGCCCACAGGCTGGAACTCCAAACACTCGGCGCAGCAGCCAGCGCTGTCGTTGACGTTGGGTATCTTGGTGAGTGGCTGAAGAGCCTGGTCGTAGTATATGGAGTGGGTTTGTTCCACGCACGACCCGCCAGCGCCAACTGCGCAGCAGTGCCTCAAGTCATTCAGCCAGGTTAAAGAGCAGACAGGAGAGACACACTCAGCAACGTGGGCGAAAACAGCCATGCAGACCGTATCTTGACGCTGCCAGGCGCTTGAAAGCTCTGCCAGCCTGCAGCTCGCCAGGGGACAACAGCGGCAACACCCCGTTCAGGCGGGAGGGTGCAGCCAGCAGCCCAGCAAAACAGGAGCAGGTGCAGCACGGACACTGCTCCTGTATTATAGCAGAAAACACACAGTAGGTGCTGGCCGCTGTCTGAAGAACCCCAACAACATGACAACTGTCGCCACCCGCGCTAGCCGCGAGCCGAGGTCTTGGCGCTTGTAACACAGCAATCCTCCACCGTCGCGCAAAGAAGTCACGGGCAAATCAAGCAAGGGGCTGCTGGTGAGGCAGCTCCCCGTGGCGCTACTATCAGAGCTGCACACCGCGCTCACTGCCAAATGCGCGGGCGTTCTCCTAACAAGCCCGCTTGCACACGACGCGCAGCACACACCTGAGGCATGGCTGGCCATAAACAGGAGGCCCGCACCAATCAGGCTCAGGGCTGGGTTGGGAAATGGCAGTATCTCCGCCTGCGTCTTACTTGCAGGTCAGTCCCAAGTCTGCTTCCGCGGGCTAGATGACTACCGGTAGCCAAGAGTGCAGCAGTCGCCAAAGGGGACAGCAGCAGCAGTATGAGGTCAGGCTGGTATGCTCAGCTCCTGCGCGCCTGAACCACTGCGCCTGCCACAGCCAGTAAGAGTGTCCAAGCAAGTGCGCAGCGGCTCATGGGACGTGTGCCACTGTAGCACTGCTAGCGCAAGTTGTTACAGGCGCAAGCTGACAACCGCCTCCAGCATTTATCTGGTGCGTCCTCAGACAGACACAGCCAATACATGTGTCTCGCTAGCGCTGCCGCCTTCAGGTTGCCACATGGGCTGTCCATGAGCAGTGCGCGGTACAGTGCTCCGGAGCAGCGTCACGAGAGTCGACCCTAAGGGTATGCATGTTTGCTGCATGCATTTTTGCTCGGAGTGTGCAGGACCGTATAGAGTGTTGCTCTGTTGATCGCGCACTTAATCCGTGGTAGACATGGTGGCTGTGTTGGCAAGTGCGAGGTGCTCGCAGGAGGAGAGTTGTATCTTGCCCTTAAAGCTAACTCAGCCGTTGCGCTAGTCAGAGTATCTTGCTAGTCAGCTCTTCACAGCATCCACCAAAATAACATGCGGCACTGGCACACATCTTTGCCCACAGCGCAAAGCATGTCAACACAGTAATCACGCTGCAGAACAGTGGCCACTGCAGTTTGTGAGTCAAAGGCCATGACAGTATGTCGCGCCACCGCACGGAGTTCTGCAAAAGAGGGGCGGAAGTTGCCTCTGAGGGCAATCGCCAAATCGCTGTTGCACAATAAGCGTCGGCCACGAGCAACCAGCCTTCTAATAAGCAACCAGCCTTGCACTAGGTGATGAACAGTGGAAATAAACGGCAACTCGGGGTGCCCTTGTTACAAGGGCACCACTTAATAAGGTGCAGATGACACCCCTAACGAGTCCGGTTCGATGGAACAATACAGTGGTGTTGATCGCTTGTTGTGATTCCAGGAGGCCACAGCCAGCCTGTTTCGGCTCGTACAGTCACATGCAGGAGGTAGGCAACTGCCAGCACCCGTTGTCGGCAGACCCGCCCAGAGGGTGCCTCTCAGAAAGGCCCGCGCTCACGTGGCGGGTCACATCTCCGTTTGTGGCGGCGTGTCCGGCTGCAGGGCATGAGCGCCAGGGCCCGAACCTGCAGGCGGCGCTGCCTGCTCTGGCTGCGGCGCCGCCGCCTCCAGCGCTGCCTGCATGGCGGCCGCGCTGGGGCGCGCGCCAGGGTCTTCTTTGGTGCACGCCTCGATGAGGGCCACCACGGCCTGCGGGCAGTCATCCGGAACCCTGCAATCGCGATGCGAGGCAGCATTGGTGCGTCAACTACATGCAACGCATCCACAGATTTATCCCAGGCAACAGGCCTCAGTTGCATGCTCAATGCTGAGACGGCCTGAAGTGTAACGTCACTTACGCTGTGTGATAGATGAGCATTGGCATGTGAGATGCACCTGACACCTGTTCATATTGCACCTAGCACAGCCTTCACATCCCTTGGACTTGCCAGATGCCACACAGCGCAGACGCACCTGAGGGGCGGCATGGGCCGGCTGCCATCAGGGCGCTTACCGCTCACCACCTCATGCAGCAGCACGCCAAAGCTGCGCGCACAGCTTTGGCAGCTCACTCTGAGCAGCACTAAGCGTGTGTGGGATACAGCACAGAGCTAGACCGTAGCAGGATAAAAGTCATCTCACCCTTTCGAGACTCCTTCTGTGCCTACCCTCATGCAAAAGAAAAGCGCAGCTAGGGGCATCATGAGCGCTGCGCACCAAATGAAAGCTGGTGCTCAGTGCACATGACGCACCTGTAGATGTCCAGGGCTCGTGCATTGATGGCGCTTGCCCACTTGCCAGCAGGGCACGTGTTGCCCGGGCACCGCAGCTCGGGCGCCATATATGCCATAGTCCCTGCATGCTGGCAGCGAGGCATCAGACAGGCACTCAGCTCGAGCGCGCACAACAATAATTGTGTTGCTGCACGCGACTTGTTACCTTTGCGAGCATGCGTTGGGGGTCGTTCCCTGTGGCTGAGGAGAATGAACGCTCAGCAGCTACCTCACACGGCATGCATGTACGACGGGCAAATGGCGCCGCGCTTATTATCAAGCTGCCTTTGCCTGAGAACAGACCACCATCCTGCCATCATGCAACGTGTGGTGCTGCAACCAAGCGCAGCTGGCGAGCCAGCGCACCCGCGATCCTGGTCAGATTGAGCAGGCTGCCCTGGACCAGGTACTTGCTGACGCCCAGGTCCGCCAGCTTGGCGACAGCAAACGTGGCGTCTTGCAGCAGCACGTTGGCGCTCTTGATGTCCAGGTGCACCAGCTGCGCGCCATGGCCGACACTTGGTTATGCTGCGCGACTGAGCAACGCAACATCACAGGCAAAGCCGCAGCCAGCATGCTGCTGCCGCATGCAAGGCGCATGCGGCCGGCAGCGCGCACCGCAGGCTGCAGAGTGTGCAGATAGTCCAGCGCGCGCGCCACGCTCAGCACCACGCTGTGGCCGAGCGCGTACCAGCCCAGGCGCCGATCGGCGGCGCCGTTCTCGGCCAGGTCGCGCGCCAGCGCAGAATCCAGGTCGCCGCCGGCCATGTACTGTCGGCAATTGGGAAATGTGTATGTTCAGGACGTCAGTGGCATGTGCGGAGCTTGCCATGGGAAGGGGCATACAGCACAAGGTAATGGGTGCAACAAGGGGCCCAGAAGAAGACTGCTCCATGCGCACGCCATGCTCATGCCGTTAGCATGAAGTGCGCAACAGCGGCGCATGCTGCTCACCAGCTCGGCGCCCTGCGCACCTCGCTGACGAGCATGTAGGGGTGGCGGTCGAGCCTGGCCCCATAGAAGCTGAGAATATATGGGTGCCGCAAGCCCCTCAGCATGGCCGCCTCCTGCTTGAACTGGTGCAGCTCGGCCGCGCTCGCGCGCTCCACGATCTCCTCGCGCAGCACCTTGACCGCGACCAGCGCTCCCCGCCACTTCCCCAGCAGCACCTGCAAGTGTGATGCTCTTCATGGTGCCGTGCGTGGCTATACAACCGCACTTGGTCGCTCCTAAATTGTTCAGGCCTCGGGTCCAGCTGCTGGCTTTGCCGGATGAACCTGCCGCATGCACAGAGCGGGGTCCGTGCTGCTTGCAACTACCATAGGTGGCACCCGACCATGACGCGACTCGACCGCACGCTGCCGCTGTCTGCGCACGGCGGGGGCGCGCCTGGCCAGATGCGCCTCGGCCCAGCACGCGCGGCCTCCCCCTGGCGTCCATCACGATGACAACATCAGAATCCTGTCGCATGGAGCACGTTTCCTTAATGGTGCCCTTACCAAAATCACAGAGGCACTGGGGTTGGGCATGTTGCGTCATGAAGCAGGCATGCGCATGAATTGTGATGCAGGGCAGCACAATGGAAGCGCCAACACAAAGACGTCCAAGAGCGCTCGGTCGTCTGTCGCACAGGCAGGAGCTCAGCAGACTGAGGCACACCACAGGCTCTGCAGACATGCACGGGGGCTCGCACTGCGAGCACTGGCTGTGCCGCGCCTGCAGGATCAGGGGCTGGCTGACGCGCAACGCCAGGCTCAGGCTGCCTGCGGCGTCCTCCACGGTCATGTGGCTCCTGGCCTTTGAGCGCAGGCGGTGCAGGCGCCGCCGGCGCAGCAGGCACAGCAGCAGCAGGACGGCGAGCAGCAGCCCTGCAAGTGCGCCAACCAAGCCGCCCAGGACCCGTCCGAGGTCCGCCTGGGGGCTGCCGGCATGGCGGCAGCGTCAGGCATCACATGATACGACATCAGAACCTTTTATGCTGGTGCTTCGGGGTGCTCATTCGGTCAAATGGGACCGGGCTGGCGCAAGGACCGAGTCTATGACCCGACCGCTCTGCACTTTCAGCGAGCACAATTGTAGCAAGCCTTGTAAACTCTACCTCTATGCGAGTGGCTTTGTACTGGAGCGAGAGACATGGCGGTGCCAACTAGGCAGGCGATGTCGGTTTGCTGGCTGAGGGCAGGACAGTCAGCGACAAGACTTGCTCTGAGATGACATCGATATACTTGCATGGCTTGAAGCGCAAGGCCGCTGGGGTTCACGGAAAAATGCATCAATGTGCCGCCTTACTCTCAAGAGCGCTCAATGTCACATGCGCACACCCGCATTGCGCTTACCTGGCCGCGTGATAGGCGCGCTGGAGGTCCACTGGTTGGAGAGCGCCACCTGCAGCTTCGCGTCTTCATGACCAAGCGGTTGGTGCAGGAGAACGCATGTGCCCCTGCGATCAGGCACAAGCTGCTCAGCAACAAGAGGGGACAGGTCTGCCCACTCTGCCAGCGAAGCAGGGTCCCAAACTTCTGCCATGCGACCAGTAGCACAGTGGATGGCGTCTTATGATCATGACCTGGGTTGAAGAAGTTCTCAATGTGCTACTCTGCTACTTACAAGGCCATTAACAATGCTATGCAGCAAAGCAAAAGAACGCGTGGTCACCCTCGGCAGAGAAGCCATGCGCGTACCTAGCGCAATTGTGTGGATGAACGTCAGGCACAGGCACTTGCTTATGCTAGTTGTGGTGAGCAGGCCTAGAAGGGGGCGACGCACTGAGGCCAGGACGTTGTCTTGCACAGCGCGCTGGAGTTGTAGCCCAAACGCTCCGTTGTGTTGATGCAATCACTGCCACAGCCGGTTGCAAGCCCGCAGTATGACCAGTATGTGCACTGCGCGCGTACTGCCACATCGCGCCAAAAGGCCCATGCTGAGTGCAATGCAGGACAGCCTGCTGCAACATGAGATGCAGGCGGCTGTTATGTGTAGAGCCAAGTCGCACATTCTTTGTCGCGTTGCACTGGATGCAGCACTCGGAGGGGTCGCGGAAGTTGGGCAAGCTCATCAGTGCCCGTGGCAGGCTCGTGCGCTCGCCAAACCCCACGAAGGCTTCACTGGTGACCTGCAAGCCCCTCGCAGCGTATCAATTGGCTTTCAGTGAGCAGCTGGTACCGTCCAAGGCAAGCACTGCACAACTAGCTGCAGCATGCATGAGCTGTCTCGCTCGGAGCATGTGGTGAGAGGGTCTTGGCAGGTGCCATCCTTCAGTGCCATGTCTCTGCAAAAGCTTGCAGACAAGCCATGTGCTGCTCTCACGGTGAGCGGCCTGGACACCCTAGTATGCCCAGCATGCTCTTCATAGCAAGCGCGCCTGAGCAACCTGGTGCGCTCGCAATTCTGTCACCCACAATACATCACTTACTAGCAGCCCGACAAAGCTGTGACGGGAAGGGCAGGGGCTGTACCTCGTACTGACCAGGAGCACTGGCACAGACGTCTGACAGCGGCGAGCAAGCAGGGCAGGCTGCGGTGGCTGGCTGCCTGCCCTGCAGCAGGCCCTGCAGCATGCAAGCTGCGCGTTCACCACACGCCACTGCCAATGCCAGCGCATGAGTTTGCTCGCCAACCCTGGCCTCTAGAGCACTGACAGCAGTGCACCCTTAAGGCCTAGCAGTGCTGCGTTGTAAATCAAGCTGAACAAACAACAGAGTGTGGCGACTGACAGGCGTTGGATGCTCAGGTGAGAGGCGCTGGTGCAAGGTTTGCTTCATGCTGCATGCCTACGCACCTCAGTGTAATTAACACCGCCGTTGCCAGTCCATGATGACTTTTTCACGTAGAGAACTGCCTGAGGCGACATCGTGAGGTGGGCACCCAGGTCCAATTGGGTGTCGTTGCCGCGGGTCTTGTAGACGGCTGCTGGCTGGTGGCTGTAAGATGCATAGCCGTTGTAGTACAGGGCTAGCGCGTCGCATGTGCTGGTGTTGCTGCAGTAGGTCACCAGGTCCGCAGCACAGCCTTCGAGAATGCAGTACTCCTGCCGCTCCATGCACTTGTCAGGCTGCTAGAGGAGACTAGGTGGTGAGCTACCACGTTGCCGGGGCAGGCTCTGCCTACATGGCAGACGCCTGCCACACTTGCAAAAATCCACCGGACTCTGAAATTGGTGCCTCACTTCTGCACGTTTGCCAGCACTCCTGCTAGAAAGGCATGAGATGTCCAGCTTATTTGATGACAAGAGGCTCAGAAAATGACAATCAGCATCACCTGCACAGGCTGCTTGAGAAATCTCAGGGCGTGCAGCCGTTAAGGCCACGATCTTACCATGTCTCAGGTATGCGCACGCAACACGCATGCAGCTGGCAAGGCACAGATGCAGCCCCGGTTGCCGACCCACCCTGCCAGAAAAGGAAGTCGGGAGCTCACCTGACTCGACTGCCGCGTATACAGACAAGTCTGATTAGGGCAGCCTTTCCAGCATAGTGTTGTGACATGTCAACGCCTGGAAAGACATCATAATTAGGCGCATACAGGATGCTGTTGCTCACATCCTGCAGCAGCATCCCACCTGCGCAAGCCGCACTGCTGACATCAGCGGCCACTGGAAGCAGAGGCGCTCAAGGGCCGCTCACAAACATTTCGCACTGCAGGGTGGCTTGAAGGCACATGTGACCAGCGGTGTGACGGTGTGCGCAGCGTCTGCAAAGTCTGTTGTCGCGTATACGCTTGCTTGCAGTCGTCAATCTATGTCCAGGTGAGCAGGGTGATGCCCTGCATGCTGGCGAGGTTGCCAGCACAACGCAAAGTGGCGCTCAACCTGCTCCCGCGCGCGAGCTAGGTCCTGGCGGCCAGATGCGTAGCAGGCTGGCGCGCATGTTTTCTCATTATCCCATGCTCTCTGCACAGCTCCAAGCACATGCGAGTGGCCTTGGCCCGTCAGGCAGCTTGTCAGGCTGCAGCAAGCCGGGCTGCGCACCGGTCCAGTATGCCAGGGATTCCAGGTTCTTCCGGCGGTCCTGGCCCCAGTAGCCGGGGGACACATCCTGGCCTGTGGGTAAGTACCACGCGCTGAGCAGCACGCAGTCGCCCGCGGTCATGACTGTCCACTGCGGCGGGTTTGGGACGTCGCCGGGCAGCGTGCAGCTGCCACCAGGGCTGCAGAAGGTCCAGACATGGCATATGGCAGCTGCGCCGCTCGTGCCCACAGCGCCAGCCCCGGTGCTGTTGTGGTCGTTGAACTTGCGGCACTCCGCGCAGCATGCAGCAATGCTGTCGACCTTGTGGATCGTGGCCAGCGGCTGGTATGCCTGGTCGTAGTATATGGAGTGGTTCTCGGCCACGCATGACAGTCCGCTCCCGGCTGCGCCGCGGCAGCCAGGGGCTCAGAGCCTCTCAGCAGCACAGCCTTTGCTGGCCAACAGCGCTGGTCAGGCATGCAGGGTCTGCATGCCGTCCGCTGAGCAGCCTCAGGCTGTACTGTGTGCAGCACGCCCGGACGCAGTGGTAAACAGCATGAGCATCCCTCAGGTGCAGGGCTCAGGCACGGTGCAGCCAAGAGCTGGCTGCACTCCCTCTGACAGGAATTATCTCTCCAACACATGCGAGTAATTATTTCGTGCAACTGTGCCGCACACGTTAAAGGCGTGTCAAGGTTGTGGCTGGGGCACAGGAGCCCAAAGGCAAGCCTGTGGGACTCTCGCTGGACGTGTGTCACCCGCCGCGTGCACAACACCGATAAGTGAGTCCAACAGTGGAATGCTGGTAAGTGGTCCCCTTAGTGGAACACAACCGCGTGTCACCTGCAGTGGAAAGGAAACAGACACGTCCGCGGTGATTGTGCTATGCCCGCCCACTAAAGCCATGTGCGGGGCGTGCTGGCGCCGACCTGGCCCGTGCAGAAAAGAAGCATAACACGCCACACAGAGGAGGCTCGTACCTATCAGGCTCAGGGCTCGGTTGGGGAACGGCAGCACCGCCGCCTGCGTTCCGCTCTGGCAGGTCAGTCTATAGTCTGCTTGTGCGGGCTAGATGACTACCAGAAGCCAAATGCACAGCAGACGCCGACAGGAAGGCAGCAGCAGTATGAGGTCAGGCTGGTGTGATGAGCTCCTGCGCGCCTGAACCACTGCGCCTGCCACAGCCAGTAAGAGTGTCCAAGCAACTGCGCAGCGGCTCATAGGATGTGTGCCACGGTGGCACTGCTAGCGCAAGCTGCAAAAGGCGCAAGCCTCGGACCACCTCCAACCTTTATCTTTGTACGGAAAGCTGTGCACGCTCAGACAGACAGCCAGTACAAGTGCCTCGCTAGCGCTGCTGGCTAGGTGCACCTGACGTCTACCTGTAGGGTTATTAGGTTTCCTGACATTTGTGCTGCCTCGCCTTGACGGGGTGCTCCACGCTCCCCTCCGTGGCGCAGCGGTATCCAAAGATATGCTGTGCCGAGCGCATATGCCCGTGCTGCGCCCAGGGCGCTCTCGGGGACGACTACCACGCCCTATTTGAGTGCCCGGCCACTCGGGCCGCCCGTGCGCCTTTCACGCACCTCTTCCCGTCCGACACGACTATGCTTGCGTTTAAATGGCACACGGACACATTGGCGGTGGCGAAATGCATGCTTGCCTGCGAAGCTGCGGTCGCGCTGATATGCAATACGCAGCCATGTTTCAGGGCTGCGCCCGTAGGCAGCCAAAGTCGGCTGATACACGGTTGTAACTCATTCACCGTCCCCTTGGCCTCTCGGGTTCTAAGGTCATCATGTTTTGACTGGGCTGCCTCCAGCTCCAGATCGTGGCCCTGCGCCACAGTGACGTCCCCAGGGCGCAGCGCCTGTGCGTGAAGTGTGCCTCTGGCGCCCTGGCGACGAGCACCACCTGTTTAAGTGTCCTTCTTGTCGCCTGCCTGTCAAGTGTCCTTCTTGTCGCCTGTGTTTGTGCCGAGTATGCGCACCTGTTTACGCCTGGGTGCACCATGCTGGAGCTCATGCAGCAGCGGGACATTTGCGGCGTTGCCTGCTTCATTCTCGCATGCCTGAAGATCTACCTTGCCCCAACTGTCCCAAATGTCCCGTGACCTGTGGGTATGGGATGCCTTGCTTGCTCGCTTGAATTGTTGCCTTAGCAGCCCTAGTTGGCTGAAACAGGCTGTAACCAGATACGCCCTGGGTGCGCCGAAAGGCGCGCGCACCCAAAGGGCCTTCATCATCATCATCATCATCATCTTGATGGTGAACGTTCTACGTATTTGCATTCCTGCTTGCATGGAAATGCTGGCTTCGGACATGCAGGTTGGCACATGCATGGCGGGGCAGAGCCAGAGTTGATGCACAGAGGGGGCACGTCATGAGGCCGCCTGAAACCAGCCTGTGCCAAGACACCAGATCACGGCAAGGTGCCGTGTCAGCGTACTGTAAGCTTACTGCACTCACCGTGCATGTTCTTGGCAACAGCTGCAGATGCATGGCAACTGACACTGCGCTGGATGCATTCTAATGCAGCTAGGGAGTGGGTGATTCAATCACGGAAATGCCCCCGCTTCTAGCAGAGGAACATCCTGTTATCTTCATCTTCACAACCTGGATGAGTATACGGGCATGCAGTGCGCCGCAGCAAGCTCGGGCTATGGCCTACAGCAGCTCCTTTTAAGGACGCAAGGGGCCCTGTCGCGACGGTAGCCCCGGCGCACAGCGCGGGGCGCTCTGTTGGCAGGCGCAGTGCTGAGCATGATATGCATGCACAAGCTCTGCAGCAGCATTGAGCGGTGCTGCTGCGCGGCCTCCCGAGGGTATCAGCCCCCGGCCCTACAGCAGCTCCATCTGCGCCAGCCAGGGGATGGCAGCGGCGGTCGCGGCGCCGCGCAGCGCGAGCGCCGCGTCGGCCGGCGCGACGTTGAGCGCGAGCCGCATGCGCAGCCGCCGGCCGCCCGCGTCGGCGAGCAGCACGCGCTGCGCGCCCAGGCGCGCAGCCGCGGCGACCACGTTGCCGGGCGCGGGCGGCGGCTCGCCGCGCGCCGCCGCCAGCGCGCACAGCCGCGCGGCCACGTCCTCCAGGTACGCCTCCGCGCGGCCTGCACAGGTGGGGGTTAAGGGTAGGGTGGCATGCGCTAGGGTAGGGCAGCGCACGCCCCAAATATAATCTCAGAGTCCGGACGTGCCGCTCTGAGCAGCTTAAGCGCTGCTGACCCTGGGTGGTTGGGCGCATGGCAGCCACGGCGCTGCCAGACGCTCAGGGCGGCGCAGGCAGCCACTGCCGCCATCAGCAGCCGGTGCCGCCACGCGCGAACGATCCCCAGCGCTTGCGGAGTGGCCAGGACCACGCGAGCAAGCATCGCTGGTGCGCGACACAGAGTGCGCACACCACGCGCGCCGCTGGCGCAACTCCAGCCGCTCGCACAGGACCCGCTCATGCTCCGATGCAAGACGCAAGACGCTGCGGAGCGCGCGGGCACCG
>JAABUY010006193.1_pt1 | contig 11777 bp, 17 predicted proteins | sample 5560271 | NCBI WGS metagenome assembly JAABUY01 (sample SAMN10711886, study PRJNA513374) | rock metagenome | isolation source: Antarctica rocks | place: Antarctica: Victoria Land, University Valley
CAAACACCGGCGCCCGCCCCCGCACGCCCCAGGACAGCGCGTCCCTGCGGCGCGCCGCGCGCCAGCCTCGCACCCCTAGGCGCAGCGCTGCCCTACCCTAAGTCACGTAGGGCAGGAGGGCTCGTCCGGGCGGAGCGCCGCCCGGCGACGCCGCCCAGCGCTGAGCGGTCTGCCGCGCGCAAGGCGCCCCGCCCTGGCCAGAAACTGCGCCCAATGCACAGTGCAGAAGTATCGGCCTGACCCCGCTCTGCGCGCAAGCCCGAGCCCGCGGCAGGCCGCGCATGCGGGCGGGAACGAGCGCGCGCGCGCACCAGGCCGGTTTGTTATCCTCGGCCATGTGGCAGACCTGCAGGGCGGGCGCTCGCGTGTCAGGCAAGGCTGCCGACGCAGAGAGCAAGCGCCGCGTCGCCATATGCGTGGACAGCCCATGCACAGGCAGTAATTTGGGCACATGCGTTCAGAGCGCACACATGCCCCACAGGACACTGGCGCTACTTGGTTCACGTGGTGACCAGCATGATATGGTTCACCATGCTTGTGGTTGCTCAACAAGGCTTGCACAGGAGTGAGCGGCTCGCGAGGCACGCAAGCTGCGGCTCGCAAGAGCAAGCAAAAGCGAGAGCACGAGACAGCACAGGGCAAGGCCCCCGCAGGGTGGCGCACAATGTCCTTGATGCAGTTGGGGTGGTCCTCGCGCAGCACGGCGCTCAGGCGGTTGTTCCGGAAGCGCGGCGCGCGCGCGGGCGCGCCGGCGCGGCCGCTGCGCGGGGCGGCGTCCACCGCAAACACGCCGAGCTGCACGGCCGCGCGCAGCACGCGGAACAGCCGCTCCGCGTCGACGCCTGCTCACGCAGGCGCAGCCATGCACAGGTCTCCCTTGGGGAATGCACAAGGGAGGCTCCCTGCGGGCGAGTCCTGGCTTGGTGCAGGACCGCAAGCGAGCTGCTGCAAAGGTAGCAGGCAGGCGCCTTGCACGGCAAATCGCGCGACTCACTGCGCTCAGCATGCAGCTGGCTGCCAGGCAGAGTCCAGGCACCAGGGCTGCGCTGGGGTGCCATGCTCTGGGCGTCGGCGGGTGCGAGGGGGGTGCATCGGTGTGCGGCCGGGCGGCTGGGCCGCACCGAGCTCTGCGGCCAGCTCCTCGGCCGTCTTGGGCCCGGACGCCAGCGCGTCGGCCGCGCCCAGCCGTGCGCACGTGTAAATGACCTGCGTGAAAGTGAAGGTGAGCTCTGCTGAGCTGCCCTCACTGAGCTGCCCTCAAGCATCGAAGCACCTATGAGTCACTTTTGTCTGTGGAAAAGAAGCACTTCTGGGTAGCACGCTGACACGCGTCCCTTTAAAAGCAGGAGCAGCTGACGACAGCCAGTGGGGGCAGTCAGGGGCGGTCGGCGCGCCTGGGAGCGCATGAAGCCCAGGTAGAGGTCGAACAAGGTGAGCGGCGGCGGCGCGAGCGCTGCACGGATTTGCGCGAAGAGGGCGAACAAGCGGGTGCCAAATATGAAGACCGGGGTCGGGGGCGGCTCGCTCCAGTCACTGTGGTGCGCAGCCGAGACAAGCTTAGCTGCACACTTGGCAGAGACAAACCTGGGGAGGCTGGTGGAGCTGATGAACACTTGTGCATTGACTCATCAAACGCTGTTTCAGACAACTACCTCCTGCACCAATTAAAACAAGTTCGCTCACCGCATCAGAGCTGCTTCATTATGCCGTCTCGGCCAGAGGCCTGCGCCCACCAAGTGGCTTTGTTTCAGCGATGTCTTGTCCGGGCATGAAGAACAGTGCCCTTCCGCAGGGGCATCTCACCTAGGAAAAGCAGCAGTGGCCCCACACACAGCAGAGCTAGAGCAACAGCCAAGCCCGGCAGGTAGGCATGGCTGGACTTTGCTTGTGCACCGTCTATGCTGAACACAACGCTGAGAAAAGTCATGGTATGAGGACAAGCTGCAGTCACGGAGTAAGCAAATGGGGCACGACAATGCAGACTGGCGCCTCTGTCGTGGTCAGGCAATTTGAGCTTTACCAGAATGCCTACAAAGGGGCCTGCCTAGCTAGGCAGGCCTATAGGACATAGGACTGGGGCAGCATAGGACTGGGGCAGCCCAAAGACAACGCATGTAGGACCGCTCTTTCACGTCTCCTCTGCTACAAGCAGGCACTTTTTGCAGCTCAGCACCAGGCAAAGGCCTAAAGGCTGGATGCTTGTTTGAGGCTTTCAGACCGCAGTATAGTGCATGGCCACCTCAAGGCTGAGCGTCCCAGACACACAAATGAATTGTACGAATTGCACGTGTCAGCTTGTGCCACAAAGTGTGTCATGGAGACCCACTCATTACTCTTCCTCAGCTGATGTGTTTCGTTACATTCCATGGGAAGCTGACACGCATATGCCTATGAATTTTGACTGAAAAAAATTCAAGAGCATGTGTGCGCAACATACAACAATAGCTTTGAATAATTCGGAACAAGGACATACCGTAACATGCGTTTGCTACTGCGGCAGTTGCTACGCTGACATGCAACCCCATGCACCGCTCAGCTGCATAGCAGGTAACGCCACACGGCATGCAGAAGGCACCCAGGCGCGCCGGCACACACTGCGGTAACGGTCGCGCGCATCTGTGAATCAACACCCCTATCTGAAAGAGGCGGGCACGTCGGGCGCGGACTGCATGACGGCCTCGATCTGGTCCAGCACCTCTGGTGTCAGCTTCGGCAGCACCTCGAGCGCCCTGAGGTTCTCGGCCACCTGCGCGCAGCAGGGGCCTGCTGAGCGCCCTGAGGTTCTCGGCCACCTGCACGCAGCAGGGCGGCAGAGAGGCGGCGGACTGCCCTGTCTGCGGAGCACTCAACGCCGCGGCGGTGCGGCATACTGGCGGGGAACGACATGGCTGCCATCATGGCTACGGCACTGTTGTGCTCGGTAAGAGCACACGCTGCACGAGCGTGCAGCTACCCCGCTGCCCCTGCACTGTACTGCAGGTGCCAATAGCAGCGCATCTTGCGTGCGCGCGCGCGCCTGCTCCTCCTTGGTCGCGCCCGTGATGACGGTGGAGACGTGCGGGTTCTTGACGCACCTGCACGCACACAGCAGAGGCGCCTGTCACGCTGCTGCCCCACCTGGACATGTACCCTTGTCGAATGTGAGCAGAGCGTTGGGGGGGCGGTGCGCAGACCAAGCAGAGCCAAACATCACCAGACAAGTGACGTATTGCGCATCCTCGCATACTCTCAGGCAGCAGTGACAGCAGGCATACTCCAGTCCTCTGCGTCGCCACGCTGCGGGTGCTTGCTCACAGCCCAGGGCGGGCGGGTGAGGGCGGGCGGCGCGCCAGGCGAGCGCCAGCTGCGCCAGCGGCACGCCCAGCTTCTCCGCAATCGGCTTCAGCTTGTCCACCTTGTCCAGGTTCTCCTGCGCCAGCTTCTTCTCGCGCAGGCCCTGCGCATAATCGCGACGGCTCACCCGCCGCCCCCATGAGCACCAGAGTGCCCGCCCTGCGCGGGACGCCAGCGGCTCACCCGCCGCCGCCGTGAGCACCCGATTGCCCCTGATTGAGCATATGCATGCTCTTGAGCTGGACAGTCTGCAACCGCCGTTCTGTATCACGCTGGCACATGCGGCGCCCGCCAATGGCCGAGCATCAGCTGCCTGGGCTGTAGTTGCAAGCACGCACATGGTCACAAAGGCGCTCGCGCTGGCAAACTATCTGGCGCAGTGCGCGCCGGCGCGCGCGCATCACGGCCACGCCCGCACCTGTCGACATGTGATGCAGCGAGGCCACATACAACTGGATGCGACTAGTGGATGCATGTGATGATCACAGTGATGGTGTCATGCACACTGACAGACTGACCACTATCTGACCAGACCACCTGCTGAACAGTCTGACCAGACTGCCAGCTGACATGCCTGTCATCGTCTGACCAGACCACCTGCTGAACAGCCTGTTCAGATTGCCAGCTGATCGGCCCGGCGCTCGTGCCGAGCGCGCGCGCCTTGTACATCTCCTGCGCCAGGCGGCTGTCGGGCGGCACATGGTCCTTGCTGTGCTTGCCCGTCAGCAGGCCTGAGGCCAGCAGCGACCAGATCGTCAGGCCCGTCCCGTACGCCTTGTACAGCGGGAGGAAGTCGCCCTCCACCTGGGCGGGCCCCGCGGCCGCCACCGTCAGGCAGCATCGCCCCATGCTCTCAAGCATCAGGCAAGGTAAGTGAGCATCAGGCAAAGGGAAGCAGTGCTCCTTAGTCACATACATTTTGCACAGTCCTGATGATCCCATTCTAATGTGCAGCATGTTCTGCAGACAAAGTGCCGGATTCTTGGCAGCACAGCCACTGCTAGCTGTGTGCATTGGACCCGCGCTCTCCGTCGCTGTGTGCATTGGACCCGCGCTCTCCGTCACTAGCAGCAGCAGGCCTCTAAGCAAGTGAAGATTTAGAGGCGCGGTCCCGGTCAACCCAGCTGCGTCTATCATTGCAGCGCCTACGCGCCTTCTTCCGGTTCAGCAGGTTGTATTCGGGCTGCTCCATGGCGGGGCCGATCAGGCCGAGCCGGTCAGCGACGCCCCAGGCCTCGGTGATCTGCGCTGTCGTCCACTCGCTCGTGCCTGCCAATGCGCCCGCCTCCCGTTAGCATCTTGCCATGCGGCCAGCAGGAGACTTTACAGTCTGCAAAGGTCCCTCTGTCACATGAGCAGCACTTGCGCCATGCAGAGGAGAGGACAACCTGCGAGGGAGAGCACATGCTAACACTGCCAGTATCCACTCATGTGGCAGCTGTGCAGAGCACCGCTTATATATAAGAGAGTGGTGGGGGACTGGTGTGGCAAGCGTGAAGGCGCACCCCAGTAGAATGCCCAGCCCTGCGCGCCGCGCCCTCTCGTCAGCACACATGCACACCATGGCGCTGGACACACACGCTGATGCACGCTGAGGCGCCAACAGACATGTACTTGTCGGCGTGCGCGCAGGCAGCCCCTACGCCTGACTCACCAAACTCAACCCCACACTCATCACATGCGCACACAGTTACAAAGCCTGAACAGCCCGCACTACCGCGCAGCGGGCGCCCACCTGGTCGATCACAAAGTTCATCGCGCGCACAGTCTCCTCGATCGGCGTGGTAGTATCCGGCCGATGGCAGAAGATCAGGTCGACGTAGTCCATCTGCAGCCGCTTCAGCGCCGCCTGCAGCAGCCCAAGCTTACCAATGCTCTGTGACAGCAGCCCAAGGTCACCAACACTCTGTGACAGCGACACGCTCCGTGGCAGCAACAACACTCCATGGCAACAGCAGGATGGTCATGGCTTATGGCCAAGCAACTTTTATAAACCATAAATCCCACCAGTGGGCATCGTTGCTCCAGGGCGCGCCTTGGTGCCCTCGATAATGTGCTGCAAACACACACGCGGGTCAGTGCGCCCAAAGCACAGCACGTAGCACGTAAAAACACAGCCGGCGGCCGAGGCACACAAGTCGTGCAGATGGAGGCGGCACCTTGCGCGACAGGCCCCGGTCGTTCACGCCCTTGCCGCCCCAGAAGATCTTGGTGCTCACGACAAGGCTGCTGCGCGGGATGTCCAGCTCCTACGCGCGCACGGGCTCAGCCCTGCTCGGCATGCGCGGGCGAGCAGGCGCAGCCAGGACCTGGAGCAGCTCGCGCACCTTGAAGGCCTGCCCCATGACCTGCAAGCGCCACAAGCCACGTCAAACCTGGTACATGCAAATATGTCGACAAGATGCACACTCACAAAGACAAAGTTACGCACCTCCTCGGCCTTGCCGTCGGCATACACCTCCGCGTTGTCAAAGCTGCGGCCGGTGCAGGGCACGGTTGGACGCACTTGCAATGGACCTTGTCCTCAGCCTCAGCGGTGCAATATGAAGCAGCGCAGAAGGACACGAGGACGAAGAGCGGGGCGCACAAATTCACGCCCGCGTCATAGCACTGCTTGAGCAGCTTCTTGGCCAACGGCACGCCCACTTGGTTGCCAAGGTCACCTGCAATACGTTTGTAGCGGCTCATGCCCAACAGTCTCCACGCATAGCCCCATACGTGGAGCGTTCAGATTGCCACACAGCAGTCCACATCTGGGCTCACCCAAGCTCCGTAGGACAAAACAGAAACCTGCGCAACAGGCCACCACACACGCTCAACAACAGCGTCACACACAGGTGTGTCGGACCATGTGCTATACAACTGCGCAGCTAGTCAGGCATCGGTTCAATCTGCGATGCTTTGTCAGTTCAGCCCAGTTATGACATAACAAAGCATGCTGCACGAGGACTACTCACCATCATCAGGCCACCATGCGTACCTTCAGGCCAGTGCGACCAAGGTGGCGGTACTCCATCGCTAACCAAGCAGTCCCGGTGCGAGCGCAGTGACGTGGGGCACTCACTTTGAAGCGGTGCTGCAAGTTCCCTGCCTCCGATATTCACAGAGTGCAGGGCGAGTCACTCACCGAAAAGCGCGTCCTAAGAGATGCGCAGCAGCTGCACAGCTGCACTGCCAGCAAAGCTTTCGACACTTGCGCAGCCTCCCAGCTGTTCACATAAGTGTAGGGTTGCTTAACCAGCGAGCCTGTCCTCTACCGAGCTACACCATTGGGAAAGGGCAGCAAAGTTTACTGCAACAGAGAAAGCAGGCGGTGTTTCCGTGTGTTCCCAGTCACGATGGCACCCGCAGCCCAGTTGGCTGCACAGCTGTGCTGTACGCCCGCGCGTGCACGAGCCGTGAGGCCTTTCACAGGCGTGCTGCAAACCATGCTTCCCCCTCTCGCCCTCAACCACCGAGGCAGCTGATCCTTTTATCAATTGCATCGATTGCCTGGCCTAGGAGAGTGTACTTATCCACACATTGTCGTAAGCGCTGCGCCCAGGTCTTTGCCGTGCTCTACCTGGTACGTGCTTGCTGGCGCTCTGAGCGGTGGCTTGCTGTATGCTGCAGGCGCGCGTCCGACTCAGCGGCTGACACGCGCGCTGCCTCGCGCGGCCCGCTCCGCAGTGGTGGCCACTTGGACACCCCCCAGCGACCCCAGCAGCACGCCCAACGTGCCCCCCGAGTTTACGCCACCAGAGCAGCAACCAGGTAGCCCGCCCAGTACGCACTGCTGCATTGGTGGTGCTGTGCTGCACTAAGGTGTTTGTCTTGGCATGAAACAAGGAGCAAAGCTAGTGCATACACCTGCTTTCCTAAGCGTGGCCAGAGTTGCGCAGGCTCGTTCCCTGGCGCGCCCCCGGAGTTTGAGCCGCCCGAGCAGAGCCCGCCGGGCCCGTCGCGGCCCGCTGAAACCCCCAGGCCGGGCCGCATCGCGCGGCCAGACATGCCTGAGGTGAGCGCTCTGTCTGTTTACTGCTTGTCCACTGCGCCCTGTGCTCGGTAACTCCAAACCCGTGCGAGCCAGTGTCGGGGCCTTCGTACAGAGCACATCTTTAAGAAACCACACAAGTCAGTCACCTTTATGTTGTATCAACAGCGGCGGGATGCGCGCAGGTGCCAAACCCGGAGCGCGACCCCATGCGCTCGCCGGACAGGCGCCGCGAGATCAACGAGCCCGAGCCCGACACGGAGCCCGCGCCGCTGCCCGACCGCGAGTGATGCCCTGGCAGAGCAGCAATTTTGCAGCTGAACACTTTGTGGGACCTTGACCACGCCCTGCTTGCAGACCGATGTTGAGCAGCTGAGGGCCCGGTGTCTCCTGACACGACCATTTCTTAACTACATCTAGTGCTGATTCATTTGGATGACGTACCTTACATGACAGGCATCAACCTTGCAGTTACTACATTTGCGCAAGCACCCACTCTTCTGCACAACATTCTCTGCTCGATGAACAGTGCATGTTTCCAGTGCTGCTGTGCGAGCGTACGCTCTCCCGCACGCCTCCTACGAGCTCCAGTGCCGCTTGTCCGTGCGGCGCAGCAGTGCCACATACCTGTCCGCGGACCGCAGCACCGCGGCCTTCGCGTCCGTGGGCACCGCCCGCCCAAACCAACCTGCGCCTCACAGTCAGGCTCATGCATCAAATGGTAAATCCGCCACGTCTGATACACGCCCAGGTGACCCATGCGCGGCGCGGTAGGCAAGACAAGGCGCGCTCTGGCAAGCAGGGAAAGCGGCTGATGTTAGGGAGCAGGCGCACAGGGAGGCGCACCGCCGTACAGGCAGTCAAAGTCCAAGCCCCAGCCCTTCACAGCTGCGCGGATGCGCTCTACCTCCTCCGCCGGCAGCGGCAGCAGGTTCGGGTACCTGCGCGCGGCGCGCGCCGCGTGCCGCCCTGCCCGGCGATCAGCCCAGCAGACCCAGGCCCGCGCTCGCATGCGCACTAAGTGTGCGAGCTGCCGCGTCGGGAGCAGCGGGCCGACAGCTGCTGCGGCGGCCGTGCTGCCAGGAGGCAACCGACAGTTTCCTTTTCTTGGGGCGCACGAGTACATGAAGGAGACGTAGCCGGCGCGCGGCACGGCCTGGATGGTGTCGCCTGCGGGGCGGGGGCGGCCGTCAGGCTCCAGCAGAGATGCAACTGCCAGCGTTCGCCTGACAGGCGAGCGCGCCCCGCTACGGCGGCGTCAGCGCGGCCGCCAGGGCATGGGCGCCTGCTTCACAGCGCCCGGCCGGGCTGGAGCGCATGTGGCGCACCCGTGCACAGGATGCCGCGCCCGCCGCAGCCCGGCCGCCAGTGCAAGCAGGCGCTGCCCGGGAAGTGGCCGCCGAGGCGCAGCAGCGTGGCGCCGCCAAACAGCTCCATGCGGTCGCCTGCGCGCGCGTGCATGCGTGCGGCGCCGCCCGAGCACATGCTCTACATCCGGGAGGCGCTGGACAGCAGCTGGCCACTCAGCAGGCGCAGTGCCGTGGAGCGCGCTCGCACGACCTCCGCAACGCATGAGCTGCACAAGCCTCCGCATGGAGATGCATCTCAGCTGCTCGCAACCGTTCGAAGGGCCTGGCCCCGTACCGGTCCAGTGCGTGACGCGCTTGCTGGGCTGCATGACCCAGCGCCGATCGTCCGCGTGCGCGTACACGCGCGCGTCAAACTCGTCCGCCCAGGCCGCCATGCGCGAGTAAAAGTGCGGGTGCGAGATGGCGATCGCCCGCACGCCGCCCAGCTCGTGCAGGTGCGCTTTGGTATCCTCGTCGAGCACGGTGATGCAGTCCCACAAGATATTGCCCTCGCCTGCGCACGCCGGGGGCGGTGAGAGGCTCGCCCTCTGGTGGCCGACCTGGCCCACGCACGCCCCCCGGTCGAGCACACTCATGTCGACTAGGTATCCGAGCGCCCGCACTCACAGCAGCGCCTGCCTGGCAACGAGCAGTGCCATGTGTCATGCTACTTTACGTCAGGCGTCGCTGCACTGCTACTGAGCAGAGCCTGTGCACACTTTACAGTGCCCTGTCTTTCTGGGGCGCACCAAGTTAGGCGAGCTGGGCGTGTCTGCCAATAAGGGCAGGACCCCGCTACCCATGGCGCGCTGGTTGGCCTGCAGCAAAAGGCGGCCCACCCCCGCCACCCCAGGGCGCACCAGTCTGGATGAGCAGGGCGCGCTGGCCGATAGCAAAGGACGGCTCGGTCCCGATGCCAAGCACGCACAGCTCCTCCTCCCTCCTCACGTTGCGGTGCCCTTCTGCCAGGAGCCGCTCGTGCGTTGTCCACCTGCGACAAAGTCCAGTTGCCTCACCAGGCACCCGAAGCACGTGCACACTGCACATCTACCTGCGACAGAGTCTAGTTCCCTCTCCAGGCGTATGAAGCACGCGCACACTGCACCTCCCAAAGAAGCCTGCAGAGCAACCAGCGCTTGTGGTTTCCCGGGAGGCAGTCAGCACCTCTGCCCGCCCTTGGCCACGTACTGGCGCTCGTCCTCGCAGATGGGGCAGCACTGCGGCTCCTCCTCCGTGGGGGACAACTGCACAACCGCCCCCCCCTTAGCTTCTATGCTATTCTGTTGTTTGCCAACCCAGGACAGCAGCTGACGCACCTGCGTGCCACAGGTACAACAGACGTATGCGTGACTTGTCATCAGGCCGCGCGACAGGCAAGCGATGGCGCAATCCTGTCTGGCCTCGCACAGCAAACGCAACTGCACTGTGTTCCTTGCAGTTGTATACAGGAACCAAGCTTTCCGTGCTGCCCAGTCTCTGTCACTGCCAGGCCTGTGAGCAAACTTACACAGCTGCTGGAGTTTCTACACTGGACGCGCACTTCCAGGCGCTTTACAAGCATGCACGGGAGGTATGGCGTAGCTCACTTTGAGGCTCATGCATAGCCAGCACAGCTAGCTGCGCATGCAGGGGGACCGCGCTGGAGCTGGGCGGGAGGTCCGAGGTTGTTTCAAACGTTTGAATAACCGTTTGACTCGTTACCTCAGTTTTACACTCTATAGGCAGCAGCCAACACTTGGCTTGAGTCATAGCGGCAGAGTATAGGCCATTGAATAAAACAGCAGCCAACACTTGGTTTTGAGTCATAGCGGCAGAGTATAGGCCATTCAAAAAAAAAGTACGAGTTCGTGTATGCATTCCCTACGCCCTCACCTTGGCGGCTTGCTGCTTGTTCCTGTCTGGCCTGAGGCAGAAGCACGCTCAGGCCCTCGCGTACTGTACATTGGTCCTATAAGCCACCCATGGAATGCTATGCAATGCGCATCAGGAAGATGGCCCTGGAGGCCGGATGTAGCAGCGCACTTTGCAGAAAAGGACGCCGCCAGCATCGCACCAAGGCGTGTGGACACTGAATTCTACAGAGCTTCGTGTGCCGGACCGCGGCTCTGCCAGCTCGCCCGTAAGGCGATCAGATTGCAGCCTCGTCAGTTCCATAAAATCCTTCCCTCGCTATACAAAGCCACTATTGCGGTGAGCTGTGCCTCCGCCGGCCGCAGAGTGGCGCGCGCTGGCCGGCCCCAGCAGGCCCCCGTCACGACGCCTGCAGCACCTCATGCCCGGCGTGGTGGTTGATCGCCGCGGCTATGCGCTTGCGCTCGCGCGTCGCGAACTGGTCCACCAGCTTGCCGCCGCGGAAGAAGCAGAACATGGGCACCGCGCGGATCTTCAGCTCGTCGGCGACCTCGCTCTTCTCCTCGAACCTGCGCGTCGGCCAGTCAGAGAGGTTAGGGTTGGGGTTTGGAACACATGCACACCTGCCCTTGCACGCCAGCCCTTGCACGCCGACTGACCACGCAGCAACATGCGCTCGCATGAGCCCATGCGACAAATCTCCGGCCAGCACGACAGGGCGAGCAGCACAGCGCGCAGACGCGCTTTGCGCGGCCAAGGGAGGTGCTGCGCGGGTTGGGAAGGCGGCGGCCGCGCACTCGTCCATGCAGTTGTGCTTCAGGAACTTGACCGTCGGGTCCTCGGCGCTTGCGCGGCACAGCTTCAGGAAGCCGGGCTGGATGTACCGGCAGGCGCCGCAGCTGGTCTTGTAAAAGTCGACCACGCTGCGCGCGCGGGGCGCCAGTGGCCTCGAGGTCCCCATGCGCCACTGCCACAGCTTTGCACAGACGGGCGGCCGCCCAGCTCATACGAGTCCAGGCCGCTGCCTTTTCGTAAACCTCGTCAAGTGACCACCGTAATGACAGAAGTACGCAAGACCTCGTCGACCCACTGTCAGCACCACAAGCCATGCCTAGAGTGCAGAGCAAATGACGAGCTGCACAAAGCCGGGGCGCACATCAGCGTCTGGTCGGGCGTGGTGCTCAGGATGTCGCGCCACTGCTCGACTGGAGCGCACACAGCGCGCGGGCGTCACAGGCTGGGAGCCAGGCACAGTCACGCATGACAAGCGC
>JAABUY010006195.1_pt1 | contig 11774 bp, 5 predicted proteins | sample 5560271 | NCBI WGS metagenome assembly JAABUY01 (sample SAMN10711886, study PRJNA513374) | rock metagenome | isolation source: Antarctica rocks | place: Antarctica: Victoria Land, University Valley
TGCGAGAGCTTCGACCATGTCCGTGCTGTGGCGGCCGCATGCTCGTGATCGAGACCTTCGATCGGGGCTTCACGCCGCGCTCGCGCCCCGTCTTCACGGTCGACAGCTCATGACCTGGTGCGAGCCGAACCACGACGGAGAACGGCCCGGCCGACCCTCGCGTTCGACGACGCCATGGACGACCTCGACCCTACGCGTCCCGGAACGCAATCCAGCACCACGCGGGGAGCCTCCGCGGACCCTCGATCAGGCCCCTGGGCGGATTGCGTCTCATCGAGCGCCGCAACGTGTCCCGCGATCCGACCGCCTCGCGCCGCAAACACCCCCACTCGGCGGGCCATAAACCCCATAGCGGGTGCCTCGGACGGGCGGTGCGGCCAACCGGCACGCGGTTTCCTTCCCCGGAGGCTTTCAGATGCCGGCCGTGATCCCGGTCGCACCCGCGTCGACGGCCGGCATCTGAAACCCTTCACAGCTGCAGTCGGATAACGTCCCCCCGCATCTCGACGATCCGCGGCAATGCGGACCGAATATAGGTCTCCTTCGCCCACGTCGAAGGTGAGCCTGCCTTCCGGCGTGCCCCGACCCTCTGCTAAGGATCAGGCTCCCGTGATCCAGCCAGGCAGGGCGATGCAGAACGACGGACCGGTCAACACGCAGGCAAACGCCGATATTGGCCCGGGCTCCGGTCGCCCCGAGCCGCTCGGCGTCACGCCCGACGACGATGGGGTCAATGTCGCGGTGTTCTCCGCCCATGCGGAGGAGATCGTCCTCTGCCTCTACGACGCCGCCGGCGAAGCCGAGCAGGCGCGGTTCGCGCTCCCCGAGCGCAGCGGCGACGTGTTCCACGGCTACATCCCGGGCGTGAAACCGGGGACGCGCTACGGCCTGCGCGCCCGTGGTCCCTGGGCGCCGTGGGCCGGGCACCGTTTCAACGACGCCAAGCTGCTGCTCGACCCCTATGCGACCGCGATCGACCGTCCCTTCGTGCTCGACCCGTCGATGTTCGACGCGCCCCCGGGCGCCCGGGAGCCGGACCGGCGCGACAGCGGCTTCGCCATGCCGAAAGGCATCGTGTCACAGCCGCAACCGGCGCGGCCCTGGGCCGGCGCGCCATCGTGGGAGCGGACCACGATCGCCGAGGTGAACGTGCGCGGCTTCTCCAAGCTGCATCCGGGCGTGCCGGAGGCGTTGCGCGGCACCTTCGCGGGGCTGGCTTCGCCGGCCGGGATCAAGCACTTCCGGGCGCTCGGCATCACCACGCTCGAGCTCATGCCCGCCATGGCCTGGGTCGACGAACGCCACCTGGGTCCTCTCGGGCTCTCGAATTACTGGGGCTACAACCCGGTTGCCATGCTGGCGCCCGACCCGAGGCTGGCGCCCGGCGGATGGGCCGAGGTGCGCGAAGCGGTGGCGGCGCTGAACGCTGCCGGCATCGAGGTACTGCTCGACGTCGTCTACAACCATTCGGGGGAGGGCGACGAGCACGGCCCCGTCCTGTCGTTCAAGGGCCTCGACAACGCGTCCTACTACCGGCTCGATCCCTCGGATCCGAGCCGCTACGTCGACGATGCGGGTTGCGGCAACATCTTCGCGGCCGATAGCATGCCGGTGGTGCGGCTGGTGCTCGACTCGCTACGCGCCTGGGCCCGCTATGGCGGCATCAACGGTTTCCGCTTCGACCTGATGCCGGTGCTGGGCCGCCGCCGCTCCGGCTTCGAGGCCCAGGCTCCCGTCATTGCGGCCATCGCGCAGGATCCGCTGCTGCGGGGACTGAAGATCGTGGCCGAGCCCTGGGACGTCGGCCCGGGCGGCTACCAGCTCGGCAGCTTCGACGGCCTCTGGGGCGAGTGGAACGACCGCTATCGCGACGGTGTGCGGCGCTTCTGGAGCGGGCGCGCGGGACCGGCCGAACTCGCGGCCCGCGTGTCGGGGTCGGCCGACCTGTTCGGCAGGAAGCGCCATCCGTCGCGCTCGATCAATTTCGTCACGGCCCACGACGGCTTCACTCTGGCCGACCTCGTCGGCTACGACGGCAAGCACAACGAGGCCAACGTTGAACGGAACCGGGACGGCCGGGATGAGAACTGGTCCTGGAACAACGGGGTCGAAGGCACCACCGACGATCCGGCCATCGAGGCGGCGCGCGACCGCGACCAGCGCAATCTCCTCAGCACGCTGATCCTGTCGCGCGGCACCCCAATGCTGGGGCCGGGCTCGGAACTCGGGCAGACCCAGCGCGGCAACAACAACGCTTATTCGCAGGACAACCCTCTCGCCTGGATCGACTGGTCGCGGCCCGACCATCCGCTGCTCGGCGTCATCCGCAGCCTGCTCGATCTCCGGGCCGTGCACCCGGCGCTGACCCGCGACCGCTTCCTGACCGGCACGGCGCTGGACGCCGCCGCGGTGAACACCGCCGCACAGGACGGCACCGAGATCCCGGACGTGGCTTGGCGCCTGGCCGACGGCCGCACGCCGGATGTCGGCGACTGGGAGCACCCCAAGGACCCGACGCTGATCGGCGTGCTGGCGGCACCCGGCCGCGCACCGGGCGGGCCGGTCGACCGCGTGACCGTGGTGTTCCATGCGGGGCACCAGCGGCTCGACCTTCGCCTGCCCGAGCCCCGGCCCGGCTGGCGCTGGATCCGCGCCTTCGACACCGCGGCCGGGCCCCTGCCCGGCGGTGCCCGAGGGGGCCAGGAGGGCGACGAGGCAGGGCTGGAGCCGCGCTCGGTCGCTCTCTTCGTCGAGCGTGAGGAGCGGGGCCGCGGCGCCCGGGGGCCGACGTCCCCGGACGAGGTCGTGGCCGTGCTGGCCGCCGCCGCCGGCATCGCGCCGGACTGGTTCGCGGCGCGGGGTGATCGCCGCCGGGTGTCGACCGACTCGCAGCGTGCGCTGCTCCGCGGCATGGGGCTTGAGGCCGGCACCGACGGTGAGGCGCGCGACAGCCTTGCCCGCCTGTCCGACCGTCGCCTGCGCGCCCTTCCACCGAGCGTGGTGGCCCACGTTGGTGGAACCGTGACGCTCGACGTGGTGACGGAGGGCTTCGGTGGCCGGCGCGACGTGGTGATCCTGCGGGAGGACGGCTCCGAGGACCGGCACAGGCTCGACCTCGACAGCGCCGACCGCGCCGCGATCGAGGCGCCCGACGGTCGCGGCGGCCTCCGCGCCCGGCTGGCGCTGCCACCGCAGCCGGCCGGCCGTCACCGCGTCGTGCTCGACGGCGATCTCGCGGGCGCGAGCCTGCTGACCGTGGCGCCGCGCCGCTGCTTCATTCCCTCCGACTACCGGGAGGGCCGCCGCGGTTTCGGCGTCTCGGCTCATCTCTACACCCTGCGACGTGGGGGTGACGGCGGGGTCGGCGATTTCACGACGCTCGGGGTCTTCGCCGAGGAAACGGCGCGACACGGTGGGGATTTCGTCGGCCTCAACCCGATGCACGCGCAATTCGCGGCCGACCGCTCCCGCGCCAGTCCCTACAACCCCTCCGACCGGCGCTTCCTCGACCCGCTCTACATCGACGTCGCGGCCCCGCAGGTCACGGGCGAGACGCCCGAGGTCGGGCGCATCCTCGCACGCCGGGCCGGCGTGCTCGATGCGCTCCGTGGCACCGCCGCCGTGGATTACCCCGGCGTCTGGGCCGTGAAGGCCGAGGTGCTGGAGGTCGCCTTCGCGAGCTTCGACTGTCGCGGCGCGGCCGGCTCCGGCGATGCGGACCTGGCGGCTTTCGAGCGCTTCGTCGCGGGCGGCGGCGAGGCGCTGCGCCGTTTCGCGACCTTCGAGGCCATCGCCGAGAGCCTCCCCCGCATCCCCTGGCAGCTCTGGGACGCGGCGTTGCGCGATCCGGCCGGCCGGGGGGTCGAACGCTTCGCCGAGGCCCAGGCCGTGCGGGTCCGGTTCCACCTGTATCTGCAGTGGATCGCCTCGACCCAGTTCGAGGCCGCGGCGGCGCGGGCCGACGTGGCGGGCCTGTCGCTCGGCTTCTACCGCGACATCGCGGTCGGCACCGCGCCCGACGGCGCCGAGGCCTGGGCGGAAGCCGGCAACTTCGCCCGGGGCGTCTCGATCGGCGCCCCGCCCGATCCCTTCTCGGCGACCGGCCAGGTCTGGAGCCTGCCGCCACCCAACCCGGTGGCGGAGGCCTCCGACATGTTCGGGCACCTGCTGTCGGCCAACATGAAACATGCGGGCGCGCTCCGCATCGACCACGCCATGGGCCTGCAACGGCTGTTCTGGGTCCCGGACGGCGCCAGCGGCGAACACGGCGCCTATGTGGGCTACGACCTCGAGCGCAATCTCGCCGACGTGGCCCTGGAGAGCCACCGGGTCCGTTGCCTCGTCATCGGCGAGGACCTCGGCACGGTGCCGGACGGCTTCCGCGACCGGCTCGACGCGGCCGACGTGCTGAGCTACCGCGTGATGTTCTTCGAGCGCGAGGGGCTGCGGTTCCAGCCGCGGGGCGACTACCCGTCCAAGGCGGTGGCCTGCGTGGCCACCCACGACCTGCCGACCCTCGCCGGCTGGTGGAACGGCGCCGACTTCACCGAGCGCGGCGCGATCGGGCACATGACCCGCGAGGACGCGGATCGCGCCGCGCTCGACCGTGAAGCCGAGAAAAGGCTTTTCGCCGAGGCGGTCGGTGTGGAGGTCGGCGACGGCGAAGCGGTGTCGCGGGCCGTGATCGACGCTGCGCACCGTTTCGTGGCCGAGACGCCTTGCATGCTGGCCGTGGCGCAGACCGAGGATCTCGTCGGCGAAACCGTGGCGGTCAATCTGCCCGGCACGAGCCATGAGAGGCCGAACTGGCAGCGCAAGTTGGAACCCGACGTGACGGAGATCTTCGCCGCGGCCGGCGGTCGCCTGCCGGGGCGGGCGCGGGGGACGGGACTCGACCCGGAGCACGGTCCCGCTGCCACACTGGGTAGTCCGCCTCGTCCCGTGCGGGAAGAACGGCGAACCCCAAGGGTGTCCTAGTGGTCGAAATCCAACGCTCGGTACCCAATCTGATGGTCCGTAATGGGTGGGGAGCGGTCCAGCCGCTTTCGGATGGCGCGGTCAACGAAGCGGTCATTTCCGCTTCGGTGGGATCTGGCCGAAAGAATAGGCGCTTTCCGGGGCAGTCATCACCAAGCTGCCGTTCAGCGGAGTCGCCCGCGACACGCTCTGGACACCCGCGCCATCCCCCAAGGACACGGCGCTTTGCATGTCGAGGTAGTGGGACGTCACGCTACGCGATGAAGTGTGATGCGGGTGAGTTCCGCTCGCCGTCCCAGCCGAAGCGCGAAGCCCCGCGACGCGGCCGACGCTCACCGGCCCTGGACCGACACGCCGGACGGGTTGGAGGACCGGCTGGCTCGGCGTGAGGAGCGGACCCTGTCCAAAGGCGCTGACGTTTCGCGCGAACGGCACGGTCTACTGCGTCAGGACCAAGGGTCCCGGGACGGCGCTGCGAGGCGCCAAGGTCGAACTGCGTCACCGTCTCGGCGGAGACATGACGGGGCACTACAAGGACCGCATCCTGCCGGTCACGGCCTGTCGGACCTACCCGATGCCCGACCCGGCCGAGGACGAAAAGACAATCGATCTCCGCCTCGACGCCATCGTGTCGGCGCAGCGCTGCACCGCCCCGGCCATGCTGGGTCGGGTGTAGGGTGACGCTCACTCGCTAAGGCTGTTTGATGGCGCGCTCGCGAGCGTCACCCCACCCTGGGCCCGACACCGTCCTAACAAAGGGGACATTCCTACTTGGGACAACCAGGGGACATTCCTACTTTGCGTTGACAGAGCACTGGAGGGTCGGCGGCTCTGGGGAGCAGATTCAGCAGGTTAACGCTCGTGCTACGAAGCCAAAATGGCCTCAGAAACGTCTATACTGCTTCGTGACAATGCCGGCTGCGGGCAGAAGTCGGCCGTAAGCGGAATGCGGCTGAACGAGGACCCCACTACGGACAGCGGACGGCATACGCCACCTCGGTTAAAGGCCGGGTGGCGGGCAGGCCTGGGCTCTTGGGTGCAAACCGATCACCGGTTGACACTGAGTTTAGGGCGATGCACGATGAACTGGTCTACTGGATGGGCCAGAAGATCACTCGCATAGGTTTGGCCCGTGAGATCGACCGCGAGAGCGCCAGAGCCGATCGGCCTTGCCGAGATGCCCGCGTTCCGGGACGCCATCCTGAAGCGTTCGATCAAGGACCTTATCGCCGACAAGATCGCTGGCGTGATCGCGTCCGGAATCCTCAAGATCGGTGACGCCCTGCCGAGCGAGCGCGATCTTGCCGCATCGCTGAACGTCAGCAGGGAGACCGTGAGGGGCGCGGTCCAGATCCTGGCGACCCGAGGCGTCATCGGGATCTCGCATGGCGCCCGCACCCGCGTGCTGCGGGCCGACGTCGGGTCCGTCGCGATCGGCCTCGCCACCGCGCGGGCCATAGACGGCTACGGCATCGATTCGGTCCATACCGCTAGGATGCTCATCGAACGCCAGATAGTGGCTGACGCGGCTCGGCTCTGCGACGATCCTTTCCTTGCCGCGCTCGACGCGTCGCTCGATGCGCAACGCTCTGCCGAGGGCGACCCTGTGCGGTTCCTCATCGCCGACCGCGAGTTCCACGTCGCGATCTACCAAGCCTCCGGTAACCCGCTCCTGGCGGACTTCACGACCGACCTTTACGCCTACATGATGGAGCATCGGCGGGTCGCCGTGGCGCGTCCGAACGCGATCGCCACCAGCCTCGCCGACCACATCGCGATCACCGAAGCGCTGCGGTGCCACGACGCCGACCGGGCCGTCCAGGCCTTCGCTACGCATTCACGCCGCATTTACCAGACCACCCAGGCCCTCCTGAAAGGGACGGCCGTAGGGAAGGGCGGCGCATTGATCCCGACGGCATCCCGCGCCGGTCCAAGCCCACGACCAGAAGCGGGCGGAACGAATTGAGAGCACCCAAGCGGTGCACGAGAGGGAGTACACGATGGAACGCAGGACAGTGTTGAAGCTTGCCTTGGGGACCGCCCTGGGCACCGCCACGGGGTTGACCAGGATCCGCTCCGCCTCAGCGGCCGGCAAGGAGATTGTTTATCTCACGCCCGGACTGGATCTGCCATTCTGGCGCGCTCTGTCCAAGGGCGTCGAGGCGGCGGCGAAGGACAAGGGCTTCACTGCCCAGACCTTTGACTCGCACAACAACGCCCAGACCCAGTTGCAGAACGCCCAGGATGCGATCACCCGCGGCGTCGCCGGGATCGTGATCTCGCCGACGGACTCGTCGACGGCTCCGAGCGTCCTCGGCCTGGCCAAGCGGGCCAACATCCCAGTCGTCATCGCCGATATCGGCACCAACAGCGGCGACTATGCTTCCTTCATCATCTCCGACAACTACAGGGGCGCGCACGACGTCGGCACGGACCTCGCGGCGGCGCTGAAGAAGAAGGGCTGGGACGGCGGCTCGGTCGGCATCGTGGCCATCTCCCAGGCCCGCAAGAATGGCCAGGCCCGCACCAAGGGTTTCCTCGACGGTATGAAAGAGGGCGGCTTCACCGGCAAGCAGGCCGGCCTGCAGCAGATGCAGTCCTACACGGCCGACGAGACCTTCAAGTTCACCCAAGACTTGCTCACCGCCAACCCGGGCATGCGAGCCCTGTTCATTCAGACCGACCAGCCGACCATCGGCGCACTGAGGGCCGTCAAGGCGGCGCGGCGGGAAGGCGACCTCCTGGTGGCGGCCTTCGACGGCATCCCCGAATTCGTCGACCTCTTGAAGTCCGGACAGATCGTCGTGACCGGCATGCAGCAGCCCTACCTCATGGGGACCAAGGCCGGCGACGCCATGGCGTCGGTGATCGGCGGCACGCCTCCCGAGAAAGAGATCTCGGTCCCGATCCTCGCCGTGTCCACCGACAACGTCGAGCGGGACCTCCCGACCATCAAGAAGACCGTCTTCGGCGACGTCTGAACGTCACCGGCTCCGCACCCCGCCGACCCTCGTCCGAGGGGCGCGGAGCCGGTCTTCGCTCGAAGCCCGGTCCCGCCGGCGCCGGCGGAACCGGAAGTATGCCCGGCTTCCCCGCGAGGCTACCTTGTCCCCCACGCCCTTCACCGACGATCCGTCGCCGCTCCTGCTCGCCCGCGGCATCACCAAGACCTTTGACCGGACGCGCGCGCTCCAAGGCGCCGACTTCGAGCTGCGCGAGCGCGAGATCCATGGGCTCCTCGGCGCCAACGGGGCCGGCAAGTCGACCCTCTCCAAGGTGATCTCGGGGCATCACGTCTTCGACGCCGGCGAGATGACTTACCGGGGTCAAGCTATCAAGCTGCGCAACACGCGGGACGCCCTGCGGGTCGGCATCGCCATCGTGATGCAGGAAACGAGCCTCGTCCCAGATCTGACCGTGCTGGAGAACATCTTCCTGCCGCAGCTCGGGCGACCGGGGCGCCTCGACCACCCGCGCCATCCCCCAAGGACACGGCGCTTTGCATGTCGAGGTAGTGGGACGTCACGCTACGCGATGAAGTGTGATGCGGGTGAGTTCCGCTCGCCGTCCCAGCCGAAGCGCGAAGCCCCGCGACGCGGCCGACGCTCACCGGCCCTGGACCGACACGCCGGACGGGTTGGAGGACCGGCTGGCTCGGCGTGAGGAGCGGACCCTGTCCAAAGGCGCTGACGTTTCGCGCGAACGGCACGGTCTACTGCGTCAGGACCAAGGGTCCCGGGACGGCGCTGCGAGGCGCCAAGGTCGAACTGCGTCACCGTCTCGGCGGAGACATGACGGGGCACTACAAGGACCGCATCCTGCCGGTCACGGCCTGTCGGACCTACCCGATGCCCGACCCGGCCGAGGACGAAAAGACAATCGATCTCCGCCTCGACGCCATCGTGTCGGCGCAGCGCTGCACCGCCCCGGCCATGCTGGGTCGGGTGTAGGGTGACGCTCACTCGCTAAGGCTGTTTGATGGCGCGCTCGCGAGCGTCACCCCACCCTGGGCCCGACACCGTCCTAACAAAGGGGACATTCCTACTTGGGACAACCAGGGGACATTCCTACTTTGCGTTGACAGAGCACTGGAGGGTCGGCGGCTCTGGGGAGCAGATTCAGCAGGTTAACGCTCGTGCTACGAAGCCAAAATGGCCTCAGAAACGTCTATACTGCTTCGTGACAATGCCGGCTGCGGGCAGAAGTCGGCCGTAAGCGGAATGCGGCTGAACGAGGACCCCACTACGGACAGCGGACGGCATACGCCACCTCGGTTAAAGGCCGGGTGGCGGGCAGGCCTGGGCTCTTGGGTGCAAACCGATCACCGGTTGACACTGAGTTTAGGGCGATGCACGATGAACTGGTCTACTGGATGGGCCAGAAGATCACTCGCATAGGTTTGGCCCGTGAGATCGACCGCGAGAGCGCCAGAGCCGATCGGCCTTGCCGAGATGCCCGCGTTCCGGGACGCCATCCTGAAGCGTTCGATCAAGGACCTTATCGCCGACAAGATCGCTGGCGTGATCGCGTCCGGAATCCTCAAGATCGGTGACGCCCTGCCGAGCGAGCGCGATCTTGCCGCATCGCTGAACGTCAGCAGGGAGACCGTGAGGGGCGCGGTCCAGATCCTGGCGACCCGAGGCGTCATCGGGATCTCGCATGGCGCCCGCACCCGCGTGCTGCGGGCCGACGTCGGGTCCGTCGCGATCGGCCTCGCCACCGCGCGGGCCATAGACGGCTACGGCATCGATTCGGTCCATACCGCTAGGATGCTCATCGAACGCCAGATAGTGGCTGACGCGGCTCGGCTCTGCGACGATCCTTTCCTTGCCGCGCTCGACGCGTCGCTCGATGCGCAACGCTCTGCCGAGGGCGACCCTGTGCGGTTCCTCATCGCCGACCGCGAGTTCCACGTCGCGATCTACCAAGCCTCCGGTAACCCGCTCCTGGCGGACTTCACGACCGACCTTTACGCCTACATGATGGAGCATCGGCGGGTCGCCGTGGCGCGTCCGAACGCGATCGCCACCAGCCTCGCCGACCACATCGCGATCACCGAAGCGCTGCGGTGCCACGACGCCGACCGGGCCGTCCAGGCCTTCGCTACGCATTCACGCCGCATTTACCAGACCACCCAGGCCCTCCTGAAAGGGACGGCCGTAGGGAAGGGCGGCGCATTGATCCCGACGGCATCCCGCGCCGGTCCAAGCCCACGACCAGAAGCGGGCGGAACGAATTGAGAGCACCCAAGCGGTGCACGAGAGGGAGTACACGATGGAACGCAGGACAGTGTTGAAGCTTGCCTTGGGGACCGCCCTGGGCACCGCCACGGGGTTGACCAGGATCCGCTCCGCCTCAGCGGCCGGCAAGGAGATTGTTTATCTCACGCCCGGACTGGATCTGCCATTCTGGCGCGCTCTGTCCAAGGGCGTCGAGGCGGCGGCGAAGGACAAGGGCTTCACTGCCCAGACCTTTGACTCGCACAACAACGCCCAGACCCAGTTGCAGAACGCCCAGGATGCGATCACCCGCGGCGTCGCCGGGATCGTGATCTCGCCGACGGACTCGTCGACGGCTCCGAGCGTCCTCGGCCTGGCCAAGCGGGCCAACATCCCAGTCGTCATCGCCGATATCGGCACCAACAGCGGCGACTATGCTTCCTTCATCATCTCCGACAACTACAGGGGCGCGCACGACGTCGGCACGGACCTCGCGGCGGCGCTGAAGAAGAAGGGCTGGGACGGCGGCTCGGTCGGCATCGTGGCCATCTCCCAGGCCCGCAAGAATGGCCAGGCCCGCACCAAGGGTTTCCTCGACGGTATGAAAGAGGGCGGCTTCACCGGCAAGCAGGCCGGCCTGCAGCAGATGCAGTCCTACACGGCCGACGAGACCTTCAAGTTCACCCAAGACTTGCTCACCGCCAACCCGGGCATGCGAGCCCTGTTCATTCAGACCGACCAGCCGACCATCGGCGCACTGAGGGCCGTCAAGGCGGCGCGGCGGGAAGGCGACCTCCTGGTGGCGGCCTTCGACGGCATCCCCGAATTCGTCGACCTCTTGAAGTCCGGACAGATCGTCGTGACCGGCATGCAGCAGCCCTACCTCATGGGGACCAAGGCCGGCGACGCCATGGCGTCGGTGATCGGCGGCACGCCTCCCGAGAAAGAGATCTCGGTCCCGATCCTCGCCGTGTCCACCGACAACGTCGAGCGGGACCTCCCGACCATCAAGAAGACCGTCTTCGGCGACGTCTGAACGTCACCGGCTCCGCACCCCGCCGACCCTCGTCCGAGGGGCGCGGAGCCGGTCTTCGCTCGAAGCCCGGTCCCGCCGGCGCCGGCGGAACCGGAAGTATGCCCGGCTTCCCCGCGAGGCTACCTTGTCCCCCACGCCCTTCACCGACGATCCGTCGCCGCTCCTGCTCGCCCGCGGCATCACCAAGACCTTTGACCGGACGCGCGCGCTCCAAGGCGCCGACTTCGAGCTGCGCGAGCGCGAGATCCATGGGCTCCTCGGCGCCAACGGGGCCGGCAAGTCGACCCTCTCCAAGGTGATCTCGGGGCATCACGTCTTCGACGCCGGCGAGATGACTTACCGGGGTCAAGCTATCAAGCTGCGCAACACGCGGGACGCCCTGCGGGTCGGCATCGCCATCGTGATGCAGGAAACGAGCCTCGTCCCAGATCTGACCGTGCTGGAGAACATCTTCCTGCCGCAGCTCGGGCGACCGGGGCGCCTCGACTACGCGGCGCTGCGCAAGCAGGGTTTCGCGCTCTTGTCGAGCCTCGGCCAGGCGG
>JAABUY010006196.1_pt1 | contig 11772 bp, 12 predicted proteins | sample 5560271 | NCBI WGS metagenome assembly JAABUY01 (sample SAMN10711886, study PRJNA513374) | rock metagenome | isolation source: Antarctica rocks | place: Antarctica: Victoria Land, University Valley
AGGTGGTGTTTTGCGAACATCACACGTTGCGCAGGCTGCTCAAGAAGTAGAGTGGTCAAGCAGCAATTTCAGGCGCAGCGACCACCCAGAAGAGTCGACAAGGGCTTTCATTTCGGGCAATGACACCTCTTTTCAGGCTCTTGCATTCTGAATACAAACGCTTGTTGGCGTTTCAACGCACGTGCGCTGACGTTTACGTGTCAGCCAAGGTAAGGCTGGGCCGCTTCTCCACCTGACCTTAAACCGGAATAAGGCGCTTTGTTCCGGAATAAGAGCCTAGGGTAATTTCGATTCCCGTCCTTATTCCGGAATAAGCTAACTCCCGTTGCAAACTGGAATAGGAGTTAGCGATAGCTCTATTCCGGAATACATCAGGCGGGCTGTCGCTCAGAGCAGCGGCAGCTTTTGAAAAGTGAGCTTCGTCGTTAGCGGCTGCACGCACTCTGCTGGTCGGCATCACCGGTACCGATGTCACTGAACATCACTTGACCGTAGTTGACATCGTACACCTTGCGCAACTTGCCTGATACTGCAGGGCTCCTCTGCAGCATGTAATACAATCGGTTTGACCAGCAACCTGACATCGCAACCTGACACCGCATCAAGTTCACGAGCAGACGAACATGCCAAGCATCAGAGGCTTTTGCGCCAACGTAATTGAACAAGTCACCAACAAGCTTGCTTGTAACTGGCAGGTGGACCACCAGCACGATAGGCTGCGGGGTCTCTGAGCCTATTCCCGAATAGCAAACGTGACCCTCCACTTTAAACCGGAATAAGGGCTGTCCGATGACTAAATGCAAGGCTTATTCCGGAATGAGGAACTAACTCCTTGTTAGGTGGAGATAGCCCCCTGGAAAGCTTTGCCTCGACACTCTTTTGCTATGACAAGTCTCATGAGCCAACTATGTTGCTTGGGTCATGTTTCTGACATCCAAAGCTGTCATGTTGCAGAAGCAGTCAAAGATGTCGATGGCCTGTAGCTGCTGTCATAACTCGGCTCTTGCAAACACTTGAATATGCTGTACAACAGATCCAGTGTTCTCCATGGTCTGCAATGCAAAATATGTGGCCAGTGTCTTTGAACGGTTAGTTTGATGCCTGGTTTCCAGGAAATATTTGCACAATGGGTAAATGATTGTGTTACAATAACATCAGGGGGAAAAGCATAGGCGACGTATGTCGCATGATCACTGTAGTGCGGTATGCGACCAGCCCATGCCAAGCTACACATGTATGGTTTCAGGTTATGCAAACTGACTTTTGGGTGGTCATGTTGCCACACGTTTGCAACGTGATGAAGCAAGGTCACAAGAGTCTTGACATAGCATATGTCAGAAGTTCACCCAAGTAACATGGACAGCAACAGCATAGTACTGAGCAACAGCTGAAACCATGTGCCATGCCAAACTTTTACTAAAGGCTCCACGAATATTAAACACAGTTATTACATAATGGAAACTGCAAAGAAAGCAATATCAGCCTACGGTATAGCTTAAACTTGTTTTAAACTGCTTATACTAGAGTTATTGCTGCTATCACATACTGCACATAGAGCTCATGAGCTTTCACATCAAAGAAGAAAATAAAGCTGACAATGAACAAGCGCAGCACAAGCATCAGAACCAGCCTTGGTCGGAACAGAACAACTGTAAGGTCACAACAGCACAACTGTGAGACATACACTGCTGCCAACTGAGTTTATAAGCCTATCAAACCCAGTCAGTCCAGATGTCATCAGCAATCACAGCTACTGGAAACATGCAAGCAGTAGCGCCTCAAACTGACAGTTGCAACCTAAAAGTTGTTATGGCGTCCACCCTGCTGACCACCCATACCACCGCCCATGCCTCCACCCATTCCAGGAGGGCCGCCCATGCCACCACCACCCATGCCACCGCCCATGCCTGGAGGACCACCCATGCCACCACCATTCATGCCTCCTTGCTGCCTGTCATACTGTCCACCCTGCAGAGAACAGCACATGTTTAGCAGAGGGTAGAATTGGACAAGCACATGAGCAAGTAAGTATGCTACATAAATCAAAAATGCAATGTGTCAGGTTGCAACATTGTGGAGTGTGAAGGCACATATACACAGTTTACATTGCATGCAGGTTGAGTGAGCACTCAATCAAAAACACATTAGATGCCAAGTATGAGCACGGCATGGTGCAGTTGAAACTGGCTAGCACATGCGAGGCATTGTTCCTGTCAGGGATGCGAAGAAAGACAGGCACATACCTGCATGCCTCCACCTTGCATGCCTCCACCTTGCATGCCTCCACCTTGCATGCCACCATGATGTTGGTGATGTTGACCAATTTGGCCGCCTCCCTGCATGCCGCCTCCCTGCATGCCGCCTCCCTGCATGCCGCCTCCTTGCATGCCGCCTCCCTGCATGCCTCCCATACCCATACCACCGCCCTGCTGTCCACCATAGCCCTGCTGTCCACCAAACCCTGCAAAAAGCAAACACCTCATCCAAATGGACGTTTTTACACCTCTGCAGGGGAAGGCTAACTTTGTAAGTTGCCTGCAGCAGTGAGTTCATCCAGGCTTGCAGGCAGGCAGAACAGGATGAGAAAAACTGATGTACGGAGTTTGCCAAGATCACGAGATTAGCACGCGCACATGACTAGCACTTGACTGCGGTAGGAAGGGTTCGTTGCAAGCAGTACCTTGTTGTCCCAAGCCGCCTGACTGTCCCATGGGAGGCTGCCCACCTTGCTTGTGATCAAGCTTATGCTCAAGTTTTGAAAGGATACCCATGGTAAGGGTCTCACGAATGTTCACCGAAGTCTTGCTTAACGTCTTGCTTAAAAGGAGTGGGTGAAGAGGTGGTCGACTGTGAAACGGCTGACGAGTGCTTGCACACCAAAGCCCGCAAGTTGTCAATTTCCGACTTCATGACGCGTCTGACTTTTGGGAGTTCTTCGCGGAAGCTGCGTGATTGTCGACAGGTCCTCTCACTTGGCAGTTGCCTCCGAACGCGTGAAGCTCGGCAAGAATCCCATGACAAATATGACATATGTGTGCATGCAGGCAAGTCAGGGCTGAGACTGGTGTTGTGTGGGGACCAGCACCAAAAAATCTGCATTGCAGAGCCTGACTTGGCTGCCTTGGTATGGGGACAAGTTGCGATGAGTGATGTTAGCAACAATTACAGGCAAAATAAGGCCCAGCAGCAGTTGCAGCTTGCAGTGAATGTATGGAGTGCCTTGCTTTTGTGGCTTTGCATGCAGGTAAGCTGTCTCAGTACGCCAGAAATGTCAGTACTGTCCGACCTGCTGCACAATTTGTGTACATGCAGACTTCACAGCAGCAACGCCACAAACATCTTTATATGGATCTTGCATGCTTCCAATGCCAGACAGGTGGTAGGGACATGACCTGCAACACTGTCTGAGACTTAGCAAGTACTGCTCTTGCTAGCCTACTAGGGATGTTGCAGTGCTGCCATCACACAAACAATGTCCCACGCATCAAGCAGCCTTGTATTGTAAAAACACTGGAGAATCTTAGCCCTCACACACACTTGTACAGCGCATATCTGTTTTTCTCAGGCTGTACTGGGAACTTCATAAACTGGTTCTTATTTTCTAGAACCCACTGCTGCTACAGCTACGTTGGAACAAAAGGGAACTTTTTTCTTCTGGTTGACAGCATGAAACCAATGGTGATAGCAGTGACCACCAGCGTAGTGGTCACAGGGTGCTCCTTCACAGTAGCCACCACACCCAGGGTCTTAGTCCACGCCAGCCCCCATCTGCTCCTGCAGACATGCAAAAGGACAGTGAGACATGACTGCACAAAATAAGTTCTGAATTAGCTGGGTTTGCTGCTGTTTGGCCTGTAGTGCTATGCAGTGTTGCAAAACCAAACCATTGCATACTTGTCGCCCGTCAGTCAAATGAGCAATGCTGTACTGATCAATTGTGCGCAGTTGGCGTGTGTCAGGCGTCTGGGCAGTCAGCGTCACACAGGCTCAGGACACAGCTGTAGGCTCTGTAGTCTTTGGACTGCAGAGATCAGGCTCAATGGGGGCCAAAGAAATGGCATGCAACCAACAGGAGTGTTGCCATGCATGTCAGGTGCTTTCACTTGAGTATGCAGCTGGATAGGCATTGAGGCATGAAAGAGGCACCAACCTGTTGCGAGAGCTGGCAACAGAATCCTGCCCAGGTTCCTCCCTGTTGTCTACCTCGGCCAGAGGTTCCTGACTCAACTCTTCACCCATATGACTGACACTGTCATCTGCCAATGCTGCAAAGGTGTTGGGATGGGCCAGGTCCTGGTAAAACCTCTCCTCCCTAGCGTGCTCATCAGCAGTCTTCCTTCTCTGTGCTGCTTGTGTGACGACCTTCTTTGGGGAAGGCGGTGCAAAGCCATCCTCCTGGTTGTCCAAGCTAGCAGCAGCCTGCAAGAAAGAGACCTTCAGCCAGCATCTTGACAGGCTATATTCTGAGAACAGCAACAAGTCAATACTCACGCTTTTAAAATGCACTAGGGCACGCAAGTCAGCTGAGCTTATCACTGGCATCGCAGATCCAGCTGACCTGCTGACTAGGAGTGGGCAAACCGTCATCTCCTGCCTCGCCAAAGCCGCCCAGAACCGCCTCTTCCCCCTGAACATATCTGTTGGCCTGTATCTTTGGGGATGCTGTTGCATGCGCACCCGTCCTGTCGGCCTTCCTTGTCCTCTGCGGCTCGGTGGCTGAGGATGATGACGATGCCCCAGATGAGCCTTCCGTGCCGATTTGAAGCTTGGGAACATCAGGTCGTGACACCAAAGTGTCCTTGAAGCTGCCGAGTGAGGAAAAGGTCCTCTGTGAGTTCGAAATGCCCACCGCACCTTCGATGCCGCCGAGTGTTGGGTAGTGCTTGGGGTCTGCAGGTTCCCGCACACCGCCAGAGTCCGTTCTCTTCATGCCCAAGGTGTCCTGCTCGACGACGCGTATTTTGTTGGAAATATCCATGTTGAAGCACGGCTTATAGACGATTTCTGTGAGGGGCAAGGTGCTTCTTTGCCATATGAACCTCTGTTTTGCTGGCGTTATGCGCAGGGCACGTGCGCTTAGTATATACGTGTAACGTAATGGATAAGTCTAGGTGGCGGCTTCAATCGTGTCGCAGATGGGGTAATGTAGTAAAACCTATCAGTGGTGGTAGGGTTGCGTAGTCTGCTTATTGGCCAGCATGTTGCCAGTGATTATTGGGTGTGCACAGTTTCGCCGTGTTGCATATGATGGATGAATGTCCAGTTCTTGGGTCACTTTGGCAACGGTTTGCTGCTCTGTTATCACCACGAATGCTGACACTATAAATTCTTTTGAAAACTTCTTGACAACTCTTTGGGCAACAGGTTCACATGCAGGTTGTTAATTTTGTGCTGGATCGTGTTGACTTCCTAAACACACTATCTTCATCTCCTTCGTTATGTGCTCTGACTTGTTGGCTTGACACTGGCATTTAAAATGTTATTGACTCGGAGTCTCTGTTTCTTTGCAAACACCCACTACAAGCACGCCCGTGCACCCCTTGAAACAGAGTCAGCAAGCAATCGTGAAATTTCAGCAGCAGAGGACAGAGAGGCAGTACAAGACTGTTGGTCAGATGCCAGCCACAGCAGGAAAATGTGCGCAAGCTTGAGGCATCCATGGAGCTTTGTGTGCAGCAATACGTATTATGCCAACACTGATGGCAGTCGAAACAAGCAGCTATTGGTACAAGACCAGCTATATAACACCATGCCTTCTCCTGCATTGCATCCTGTACAGGAGTCATACTGCTGGGCCTTGCCTTTGAGCCCTCTCCTTTTCTATGCGCCAGAACTCAGCAATGATCTGCTGAGCAACTACTGGTGGGGCAAACTTCTTGATCATGCTGGCTCTTGCTGCCCTGCATGCCGTTTGAGGAGACTTCAGCATCATTGCTGCATTGATATCTTGCGTGCCGTGGGCTACCATCAACTGAAGCAGGCTGAGAGCATACTGGTCAGTGCAACAGGCGTGTGCAATGAATGACCTGATCCCATTTGAGATTCAGCACCATCCTGAGTGCAGCATCCATACATAGGCACTAAGCTGATGCGCACTTGATACACCATATCCTGGCTAGGGCACGGCTTTCTGCTTGAGCTACTGACAGTTTCTGTGTTCATTCCACAAGGCTTGTTATTGCTGTGACATACAAACATACCAACAGTTTGACACCAACAGCTCATCAAGCAGTCACGTGCGGTCCATTACCAAGTAGGAATTAGGAACATACTAATGAGGTTGCAGCAGCAGCCACTCACCTGCCCTTCTTCTGAGCTTCTTTGCGATTCTGAAACACATGGCTCATCAGCTGCTTCAGATGCTGCACAGAAGGGGCTGCCCACATGTGCCCCTCAAAGGCTCCCTTGTCCTCAACCGACTCCAGCCCATCAATGGCTAGGGGGTACCCCACCGCCTCATCAAGGAATGCTGTGGGGCCTGACCAATTTGTTGCAATCACTGCAAGTCAACAACCAGAGTTCAGAAGAATTGAAAGATGGAAAGGTTTCAAATTTGTGAGTTTCCAGACATCATGCTGCTTTTGGCGAGACTTTAAAAGAAGTTCAGATTACCGTAGGCTCCGACGGGTGAGAGTAAGTTTGATGTAGGTGGCAGTTTAAATATGCACGCTCAGTACAAGCCTTTCAGGAGAAGCAAGACTGGTCTTGCACCTGTCAAGCCAAATCTGGCACAGGTTTCTATTGTTATTGTCGTGCCAGCAGACTGGTAATATCCACAGATGCACAGACAGACTCTTGAAGCCACCATCAACTATGCACAGTAGCTCCAAGTAAGGGTCCCTTTATGTCGGCATTGCATATGAGTGCTACTGACGTCTCTTGGGGATGCAGAACTGACCCTATTCAATTCTTAAACACTTGTTTCAAAGCGTAAACATGAAACTAGAAACGCCTCGGGACTATTTCAGGCGTTTTTACTCTGGGGGGTTGGGGAGCTATCAGCGAGCACGAGGCTCACCGGGCAGACCCATACTCATGGCTTCAACATGAGGCCTTCCCCACCCCTCACCCCTGCATTCACAGGGCTAAGCTTTGGGGTCAAGTACAGTGTTCTGACTGCCCACCTAAATCCTGTGTAGGCAAGGGCCAGCTAAAGCACCGGCATGGGCAGCCCTCCCAGAATCAGCTCATGTCTAGAACCTATACTGCCTTTTGAGAGGGCAGAACCGGGCATGCTCCTGACTCGGCAGGGCACCCATGTGGGTCACCCACCTGATTCCAGAGGCACTGTCAAACTCTGTTCAAGTGTAGCCATCTGCAGCTGTGAATGAGTCCAAATTCTTGCTGTGCCGTACAGTAATTGCTCCTGCTGTGGTCCATGCTCAGTGACAGCCAAGTGTGCAGGGATGTGACAACAGGCAAGCAACACCACAGGATGTTATTGAGGCTGTCGGCAGTGCCTCATTGGCAGCACAAGGTCCATGATTGAGTGGATATCTATTTCCTGCTACTTGATGACAAACAGTCCTTAAGCAAGAAGCATGCACTGTCAATCAAGCACGCAAACTCCCAAGAAATGGTGATGACAGGATGCTGACTCACCTTGAAGGTAACACAAAGCAGTCTGCAGATGTGTATAGCCGCCTCAGCCTGTCTTGAGCCATGTTCTCATCAATCACATACACTGTTGGCAAGATGTCCATGTCAAGCCCGTCTGAAGCCGGCAAATGCTCTGCTGCCCATTTCCTCATATGGTCTCCAAAGTTGCTGTCGCTGTGGAATGGGCTGGTCTTCATGTACAAGACAACATTGTCTGCTGCTGTGAACTGACTCAGATAAGCTGCCAAGAGAACATCCCAGCCTTTGCGGAGTTCCCATTTGAAGATCTGCAGAAGCAAGGTTGATGGGTTGTGGCTACGCTACACGGAAAAAGTATAGCGCAGTTGTTATAGACAAGTAGACCCAAGGTAAGTTGTCTGTGACTTTGTAACCAGGGCTTGCAGGAATGAATGCCACATTCTTTGCCCTCAGAGTTTCTATTTCTGGCTTGTCATGCACGGCATGCATATGTAGGAACTTGACAGAGGCTTACAGAGAGGAAAGCCACAGTCTTGGCCTCTGACCGGGCTCGCCCAAACACCAGCTTCCCCACAGGCAGCTCCAGAGGGGTCACCCCTGCCGGGTTGAAGAAGTCCACATCCACTGGCTCTGGAACCACATGCAACCTGCAGCACATCCATGCGTATATGAATATATCATGCCACATATGGATTTGTGTGATTGTGAAGCATGGGCTGTGCAATTTCTCACCCAGCTGCCAATCAGTCAATTCATTCTGGATAAGATGCTTGATACAAGGAGTGCCAACTTTCAGTCAAGCTGGTAAACATGGCTTACTCTATGGACGCTGCATGTATGGCAAACTTCAGAGCTGTACAAATCATCTCCTGCTGGTGCATAGCCTGTCAGACCCGACTTCATATGCCCAGTTCTCTGGATGCAGCCACATGCATGGCCTGGCCCCAATAGTGTGTGCATGCCTTTTGAAGGGCAAGACCTAATATGCACCCTTGCTGTCCCGTGTAATTCGTTGCACATCATATGTTGCTCATGCATAGCCTGTGGACATACACAGTCAACAGAGTACTTTGAAGGGGGCTTGTCAGTCAGGCTGATGAGATTCTGCGGGGCTCACTTGTTTGCCTTGACACCAGAGTCTGCAAAAACCTGTCGATGAAACTCAGTTGGAACCCAGATCTCGTCCATTGCGTTGCAGCGGCGCTCGCGCTCAGGACTCAGCCGGTCTGTCTCAAACATTGTGCGGCCCACCAGGAAAGCTTGCCCAGGTTGCAGGTTGTTGGGTGGACAGTTGTTGGGGCTGCCCCATTCAAAATTGGGGACTGACCAAGCCCCTGTGAGGCAAGCCGTATTTCGTTGTCAGTGCATGTCTGCAGGCTGTGCATGAGCTGCTGTGCAATAAGTGTGCATTGTACAACCAAAGTAGCCATCAGGTCTTACATGCCAGAAGGCATGTGCATGCCAAGCAATACACATGGCTACACTCAGAAGGTTGAATACATGTAAATTGACTTGACAAGCAGCAGGCGCCTATGCTGGCATTGAGCACCGCTAGCATCACTTACAGATGTACAAGATACCAAACGTGCTGGCGAACAGTCAAGTTGCTATACATGTTTGCAAATATACAAGACTCCAAGTGTACTTGCCTGGTTCACTGTGGCAGACAATGACCAAGGGGACTTTTGCTTTGGAAAGATGTCCTCCCTCCATGGACTTCAAAGCAGACCGAGCTGCTGGCGCTAAAGCCTGATCTAGCATTTACCAAAGATACTTTTGATACACTACCATTTGCAGACAGGCTTGGTATGTGATGCAAGCTTGGGCATTGATGCAGGGGCTGTGCTATGCAGCATATGATGCAGGTTCGTCTGCACAAGGATGACTTTGAGTACAAACGCTTGTCAGACTTGCAGCAGTTATGCTGGCAACCAAAAGAGAACTCAGAAACACTCTGATAGGTGAAGATGAGACATGATCAGACAGAAGCAATGTATGCGGCTATGGTTTTGTGGCATGATTTGCTGCATAACGCGGCAAGAGACAAATGAGAAGCAAAGCAGAAGGCCTAAAATCTTTATGTGTCCCACTTGTGCAATACTCACATCATATGCGTCCTTATTGAAACCATCTCCATGTTGTGCAACCCACAAGCGCTTGCGTGACAAAGTTGGCGAGTTCCACATGGCCAGCATGAAAGCCACAGCTTCTGAGCTGTACCCCCCACCGCTGTAGAATGGTGCATGCCACCAGACTGCACGTGCAGCTGTTACTTCAGTAGCTCTCCTTTTGCAATTTTGAGGAAATGCAACCCATCAACAAACACTGCCTTACTTGTTGCTGGCAGCAGGTTATCTTTTCCGGCTGCATAGGCTTCGTCTGGCAATAAATCCTGCACAAAGTATGTTTGCCCTTACAGGAAGCTGGATGCATCACTGACAGCAGGGCTTCTGACCTGTCCAATGCTGCTTGCTTGCCAGATAGTGATCAGGAGTGTTGCAGACAAAAAGATTCCCAGTATCAGCATCAGCGACCAGGACATGATGCCAACTGTTCTGATCAGTCGTCGAAGGCCTGATGCTCCACCTGAGACAGGTCACGTAACTAGCGCGTCTCTGTCGTGTTGTGGACTGAACACACACTCGTACTGAATAGCAAAACAGGCCGAAGCGCTGCGTTGTGTCATGTGAAGACACGCGAGATGGAGCAGCACAAGCACACGCTAAATCTTGGGGACAACGACTTGACGAACATCGCTCGCCTTGTCAGCTGGACACACTGGGCGATAAAGGCAATAGGCTGAAGCATGTGACGATTGAACGAATACAGTATGCAGTCGAAAGAAGAGCGGTGTCGCTGAGCAAAGGCCGAGACGCTGACTGCATGACTCATCATCATGATCAACGAAGCAAAACTGCAGACGCATGCATGTATACGACATGCATTAAGCCATCATCAGCAGTCACTTGTTGAATCACTGGCAGCCGTTGCTAACTGACATATTGGACATGAAGGCAACAATTGAGCTTGCATGCATCACACGACAGGGTTACCAACTAACAAGTTATAGGAGTCAACGTCGCGACAATCTGTCTTTTGACATTTATAGCGCTTGAGAGAGAAGTTTTACATCCGTTACCCAGCCTACAAGTCTGATGGATGTGTCAGGGTATGTAACCTTGACCAACTGATGAATGTGCCAATCGAATTTGTCTGCAGGTAATGGTGTAAAATTGTCCCCCAACAACTCAGGCACTCAAGGCATAGCAGAGCAGCAGTACATGGCCTCCATGCAAACAGAACAAGATAAGCAACAAACAAACAGCCGTTCACCACGGGACAGTCAATGACAATGTCATCATAGCCGAAATCACCCTGCAAGTCATGCAATTGCCTGGAATGTAAACACGAACCTTGGGTAAGCTTGTGACTAACATCGCGCAATGGCGAAACGCTCGACGAAAGCAAGCTTGTATATCGTCCCTGCCAAGGAAAGCTGTGTCTTGTCATCGACAGCTTTTTATGATTCGTCCGTACTTCCCCAGTTCCACAAGACGACACTTGAGACATCGGACCTGGCGTCGACGAGCAGCGTCTTAATGACATATTTTCGCATGACGTAGGCTCTCGTGCTGCTTGTACCGTCCGCGTAACTGCTCAGGCTGTTTACTGACAGCGTGACGTATCCAGAGCGCTGCAGCGACTTATCTCGTGGAAAGCCATCCCGGCGCAACTGGGCGAGTGATCGAGGGTTGCACTGCGCCATAGGCGAGCTCGGGCGGATACGCACTCGGTTGCCAGGCTCTCATCAGCCTTGAGAACATTGCTGAACAGTCTTGCCTGTCTTACCGCTCGCAACCGTGTGCGATTCAACGACGTGCACCACAGGTCGGTAACTACCCTATCGCACGAAAAGGATTGCAGAGGCACTAACTCTGACCAGCGTGTCTTTTCCAGAATCACAGTTGCAAGTAGTTTATAAAGCATCGGCTCTTGGGCGGGCTGCCTTGCCTTTCATTCTGCAACATATAGGGCCGCCCTGTAGAGCTTTGCTGAACAGTATGCGCAATGAGACAGTCCTAGTTTGGCAGGAACCTGCATACATGTTCATATGGTGATAATTAGTACTTTACATCACAGTGCATGCAAAGTGCGCCATATATTGGCAGTAGTACAAGCAGACTGCACTAGCTC
>JAABUY010006197.1_pt1 | contig 11770 bp, 6 predicted proteins | sample 5560271 | NCBI WGS metagenome assembly JAABUY01 (sample SAMN10711886, study PRJNA513374) | rock metagenome | isolation source: Antarctica rocks | place: Antarctica: Victoria Land, University Valley
GTTCAACGTTCAATTCATGTCAGAGTGTTCATTGATCAAAAGATTATGTGCTTCTCTTATCAATCAAATGATCATTGACTGAGAAACTCACAGTTTATCATCTTTTCAGAGTACTTCATCAAGTACTCTGCAGTTGTTCAGACTAATATTTTGATAAGTTCTTCTGTTCTGTTTCATGATTATTCAAATATTGAAGCACTGTTGATTCGTTCAATTTTCGACTATAATTTGATTCTGAATAGAAATCATCTCTTTGATTAAATCTTTATTAACGTTCGATTCTTGTTTCAAATCTGAGTCAGATTTGAGTCAAATCTGAGTCAGATCTTGATCAGCTTTCTGCTCATCTTCTTGATCAACTTTTATTGACTGCAGCTCAAATTTGTCTTCTGACAATAGCATCTGATGCTGATATAGCTTTCGATCATCATTTGCTTCAACTGACTTGACGTCTGACATTCTGATCAACGCGTCGACTTTCAGATTCTGTTTTTTCGACTGATATATGATCTTGAAGTTATATTCAGATAACTTCTCAGCTCATTTAGCTTGTCATCTGATCAGTTCTTTGATGATCATGAAGTACTTTAAATTCAGATGATCGATGAAGATCTTGATTGAAATATTCATACATTTCAATTTGAGACATCAATGTTTCAAACAGCGAATAATGATCAGCAGTTCTTTGTCATAGATTTCGTAGTTGCATTCTGCAAGAATCATGTTCTTGCTATAGAAGATCACTGAATGTAAAATGTCTTCATCATCATACTGAGACAATACTTCGTCGTTCACATAGTTCAGGAAGTTCGTTTTCAGAATAGTTTCTCTGATTGAGTTGAAATGCTTCAGAACGAGAACTGTCATCATCTGTTGCTTTAGTTCTTCAAAGATCATCTGACAGATCTCTGTTCATTCAAAGAAATGATCTTTTTGAATCAGCTTTATCATAGATTGAGTGATCTTTAAGAAGTTCTTTATGAATCATCAATAGAAATTGCAGAAGTCAATGAAAATCTGCACATAAATCAACAATCGAAGCACTTCTCAGCTTCGAATCACATTTACTTTTCAAGAGTTCATTTATAAATCATTGATGAATATCAGTAGTTCAAGAAACGAGATTTTCTGAATCTTGAATTCGCACTTGTCAATGTCTATCTGCAGATCAGCTTCATGAAGCTTGTCTAGCACTTCTTTCACATGAGTTTTATGTTCTTTCAAGATCTTACTATAAATGAGAATATCATTCAAGTATGTTTGACAAAACTTGTGCAGACAGTCAAACAATACATCGTTGATATAGTGCTGAAAGAACGCGAATTCATTGATCAATTCAAAGAGCATTACTCTATACTTGTAAACATTGAAGAAAGTAATAAAAGTAGTTAAATTCTCACTTTCTGAACTCATGTGCAGTTTATTGAACGTGATGATAATGTTGAGTCAAGTTAGATACTTACTGTCTTGAATTCAAGCTAGTACTTCGTCTATCAAGAGTATTGAGTAACGATCTCTTTTGATCAGAGCATTCAGTTTTCAATAGTTCATGCAAAAGCAAAGACTATCATCTTTCTTTTTGACAAATAGTATTGATGAAGCGAAAGAAGCTTTACTGAGTGTGATGAACTTCTTCTTCAAATTCTCTTCTAGATACTCTTTGACCTTCTGCAACTTGTAGCTTAACATGAGATACAATTGACTTTTAAAGAATTGACTCTCATCATCTAATTCAATCTTATGATCATATGATCGATGCAAGAGCAACTGCGTTGTCTTTTCTCTATCAAAAACATTCAAAAAGTTGTGATAAACTATCAAAAGCTTCTTCTTCAGTTCATTTAATGACATGACAAAGATCATTTCATTCAGTTTCGCGAAATCTTTGACTGAGCTAAGCACTTTGTTGATTTTACTAATAATCAAGAAGAAGATCTTGATCTTCTTATTCTTGACTAGAGTTTGATACACAACGACTTCAATCATGATAATATCGACGAATCTCTTTTTCTCAGTTGACTGAAAGAAACGAAGTTGATTGAAGTCAACTTAAGTGCTTTGCTTTCATATGAGTACAGATTCAATGAATCAAACAGATTCAATGAACTGATTCACTAGTTTCTGTTATGAGCGTATCAAGACTGAACAAGGCTGAAGCTCTAATCAATTCGCAGTGAACGCTAGCGAGTTTCCTGCGTAATGATTAGAACTAATCAGCGAGCTAGTCAGGTTTGACCCAGATATGACTCAGATATGACTCAACATTCTTTTTCTTTCCCAACATTCTTTTCTTTCACCAACATCTTGTTCATCTACATCACATTCTTTTCGTGTCACAAACACATTTCTTTCGAGTCTAGCGCAGCCTCTGAACATTACATAAATAGAAGCTTTTGTACCAATCTTCTTCTGTATTCTTAATATTCAGTTATAGCTATCTCTAAAGATCAAGCACTATCAATTCTGATCTTCATTGATTGTATCATTTAGGCATGATTCTGACATTATATTAAGAATTCGTTAATCACACGATACTGATCTCATTACTCATTCAACATACTCGTCTAGACAGAACGAGTCTAAAGAAATTCATTTACCTGATGATTGATGATAATCGAAAGATAGAACAACATTAGAAGGTTGAATAGAATCAACAACGAGACTGTTTGAATTGCTAGACTACTTATTGCTCATTAAGTATGCAAAGTTCATTCAATTACGAGAATCACGATAAGAATCTTCGTGAATTGCTCAAGAATCAAACCGATCGATAGATTCAACGATAAAGAACCTTCGTTGTTTGCTAGAGAATCAATCAAATCAATCAACAAACAAATCTCATCTTCTTTGTTGAAGATTAAACATCATTCTATACGTCTTTCTTCTTCAATCGTCAAGCATCGTCATTCGTTCGATCTTCTTTCAAAACAAATCTCATCATGCCTAGTCATTCGCTCACTGAAGAGCGTTTCGAAGAATTTCGAAATCGTTTCTTTCAAATCTCTGATGCTGATTCATCGAAATCACGAACGAAATCATCAAGTGCTGCATCATTCATTCATGAAGATGACGAATCATTCGCTGAAACGATAATACTTTTCGTGTTCTACGAAATCTGAAAGACTCGAAGTCTAGTTCTTGATAAAGAAACAGATCGACTCTACGAGTTAGATAAACAACAAGAAGACGAAATCAAAGAGTTGAAGACTAGACTTCAAGCTAAAGAAAACACTTCTTCTGATTTCATCTACTCTGAGCGTTCTAGATCTCAAAAAATATCTGATTCTTCGCTGTTTACTGATGAAAAGAACTCTACTTGAGAGAACTGATACGAAAAAATTCAGAATAAACTAGAGATCAACGTCGATCTCTTTTCTAATGAACGAGTCAAATTGAGCTATGTACATTCTAGATTATTCGATGACGCAGCTGAGATCATTCAAGCTAGACGCGAACGTGACTGTGTCAACCTCTATAGAATTGTCGACGATTTTTTGAAAGAGCTAGCTCAGTTGTTCGATGATTCGAATAAGAAAGTCAACTTTCATAAAGAATACTACAACTTGGTTCAAGAATTCAAGAAATTCAGTGAATTTTATACTCAGTTTCAACGTCTATCTTTCTATCTAGACTATCACGAGAAGCAACTGATCGCTGATCTGAAAGATAAAATACATTCTCGTCTTCGATTCGTTTGAGTAGATCAACTAGTTCAATCTAATTTTCTAAAAGAAATTCGTTTCTATCTGATTCATTTAAATAATGATCAGCGAGTCATTCGAGAGATCAAAGACAAGATCAAACGCGTCGACGATCTTTCTAAGACTATCTTTCATAGAGCGACTGTTGTCACTCAGTTAGTCGATCACTCGAAGTCTGATCAGCTAAAGTCGCGCGGCGCGATTTTAACTAGCGTCAAAGAAGCAGACATTCTAGTCAAAAGCTGTTTCATATGTCATAAATCAGGTCATAGCTCTAAAGAGTGTCTCGATCGATCTACTAGAATCAATGCAGTGAACAATGAATATGATCGCTTCGATTTTGATTCGAATTTCGATTCAAAAAACTAGTCATCTCTTCAAAAGTCATTGAAGAAATAGAGATTATATCTTTGTGCAAACTAGACGAAATTCTATCGAAAGAAAATTACTTTGAAAAGTCGTTTCTAATTGACACTCATCTCATCTCTCAGAATCGATCTTTCAGTCTTCATTTTCTAATAGACAGTGATTCAGTCATCTACACGATCATACATTCTAATCTAGTCGATAAAGTATGCAAGAAACTGAGAATTCAACCTATATCACTGACAAAAGAGAAGCTAATAAGAGATTATGATGAAAAGATATTTAAGAAGATCATCACTCATAAAATTCTACTCAATCTCATCATCGAAAGTCATAAGAAATTGACTGTATCAATGCTGATAGCTGATATCGATCATCATGAAGTCATATTGAGTAAGCTCTGAATGAACAAAAACGAAATATTATTGAATATGCGAAACGACGTCATTGTTTTTTCGGATCAATTGAATACTTCTATTTCGGTTTTTTCGATCCCTCTCAATTCAAAGCACTCAAGTTGGTCGCAGTTAACTTCGTCTTCTTCAATCACTCAGACTAAGATTTCTATGATGCTCAAACGACTCGTTCGAAAAGAGTCATTCTTGATTCGAAGCATAGACGCAGCTTCGTTCAAAACGCTGTTGAATCGTTCAAAGAAGAACAAGATCGAAGTCTTTGCTCTATTCATGACGAACATCAATAGAGAAATCGCGTACAATACTCAGTGCGATTTGAACGCTCTAAACGTCTCTTCAATCGATGAAACGACTCAGAATTTGAAAGATATTAAAGCAAAGCTGTCATCGAAATATCATGAGTTTCTAGATGTTTTTGATCGAGCTCAATCGAATAAACTATCCTCTCATCGCTTCTACGATCATAAAATTGAGCTCATCAGTGATTCAACGCTCTCTCGCTGTCGAGTCTATCGAATGTTCTCTGTCAAACTTCTGAAAGTAAAGAAGTACTTAAACGAGAATCTGTCGAAGAAATTCATCACTTCTAGTCAGACTCTCTATTTCTCTCTCGTTCTATTCGCTCTCAAAGCAAATGAAGATCTTCGATTCTGCGTGAACTATCGAAAGCTAAATGTCATTTTCAAAAGAAATAGATATTCTCTATCGCTGATAGACGAGATCATTGATAAAATAGTGAGTTGCAAGCATCTGACTAGATTGAACATCATATCAGCGTTCAACAAACTTCAAATGCATCTCGATAGCGAGAATTACATCACTTTTATCACTGCTTTAGAAGCATATAAATACAAGATGCTATCATTTGAACTGACTAATGAATCGATCTTCTTTCAGCAATATATGAATGACGTTCTATGAGACTTTCTGAACGACTTTTGTCAAGTCTATCTAGATGACATTCTCATTTATAGCAAAATGAGAAAGAAGCATAGAAATCACGTCAAACTAGTATTGAGTCGACTACGCGAAGCTGAACTGCAAATGAATATTCAAAAGTGCGAATTCGATGTAGAAGAGACTGTCTTTCTAGAAGTCATCGTATCAGAACTAGATCTTCATATGAATCTCAGCAAAGTGACAGTCATAGTCAGTTGAATCACTTCGATCAATCTAAAAGAAATTCAAGACTTCGTGAAATTTGTTAACTTCTACCGTCGTTTCATTAAGAACTTCTCGAAGCTAGTCAAATCATTCACTCAGCTGACTAGAAAGAACACGTCTTTTGTTTGAAACGAGATCTGTGTTCAAGTCTTTGACAATCTAAAGAAACAAGTCAGCTCGATCTCAGTACTTTGTCACTTCGATCTCAAACGACAAGCTATTTTGAAGATTGATGCTTCGAACTATGTAAAAGATGAAATACTATCTCAGTACGATGACGAGAAAGTTCTTCATTCGATGATCTTCTACAGTAAAAGCATGATCTTCGCTGAAATCAATTATCACATCTATGACAAGAAATTGCTAGTCATTATTCAATGCTTCGAACACTGACGATTCGAGCTGAAATGCACTGAACTACTCATTCAGATGTTCATCGATCATCAGACTTTAAAGATCTTCATGAAAAACAAACAGTTGAGTCGATGACAAGTCAACTATCTGAACATTCTATCGAAGTTCAACTTTCAGATCATCTTTAGATCAGGCAAAATGAACACTAAAGTCGATGCTTTAACGAGAATGCTTCTAGCGAACGTCTCTGAATCAGCTCAGCGTCTTGAAGATCATTTTCACACTATTCTGATTCTTGATAGAGTCAATGTTCTATCTATTGAATCAAAAGCAAATCTCTATCAACAAATATGAATGATCAATCAAACAGATGAGTTCTTCAGCGAATATAGACAAGCTATAAACGAAAACAAGCTCAAATTTCATATCACTAAACTGAAGAACTGCGAAATCATTGACGACGTTCTATTTAGAAAAGATCTACTGTGAGTCTCTGAGAACATGCACACGAAATTACTACAAGAAGTGCATGATCAATCTTCAATCTCTCATTTCGACAATAGATGAATCATTGATCTAGTTCAGCGTTTCTACTATTGATCAAATCATCGAGCTACTATTCAACGATACATTCAAAACTGTCATGCTTGTCAGCGAAGCAAAGTCTTTAGAGATAGCATCAATGAACTTCATCATTCTCTTTCGATTTCACAGAAATGCTGAAAAGATATAGCTATGAACTTCATCACTGAACTACTTCTGTCAGAAGACTATAACGTCATTTGCACAATCATATGTCATCTCATCAAAGAACGTCACTATGTTCTCTGTCATTGAAAAGATGATGACATCTCAGTCGAAGAAACCATTTGAATCATGTTATGAAACGTCTATCGACTGCATGATCTACTCAGTTCTATTGTTTCGAACAGAGACTTTCAATTCATATCGACTATGTGAAAAAGTCTTTGCAAGCGACTGAGAATCACAGCTAGTCTATTCACAGTCTATCATTTCAAGATTGACGATCAATCGAAACGAGTCAATCAAGACGTCGAACGAGAACTTAGAATCTACTGCAATTACATGCAGAACGACTGAGTCAAATGAATATCTATGATGAAATTCAGTGACAATTTCAATATCTTCTCAATCACTTCAATGATTCTCTTCTACTTCAATAAAGAATTTCACTCTCGAATAAGTTTCGATTCAGATACGACTGACTATGAAACAACTCGTGAACGACTTGAAGCTAAAAAAGCAGATGATATTGTCATTCAAATGAAAAAGCTACTGAACTTCAATCGTCAACAATTGAAAAAGACGAAGCTGATCATTGAAGTTCAGATCAATAAACATAGACGAAACGTCATCTATGAAGTAGATGACCGAGTTTGACTATCTTTCAGAAACGTCAAGACAACGAGACTCTGCAAAGATTTGAAAGACAAACAGCTAGATCTCTATCAAATCACTGTCAAAGTGAGTATCTTCTATCATTTTCGCCTATCAGTCAGCATGAAGCATCTGCATTCAATGTTCAGCTCGAAGCTACTGCGATCGTATTCAGAAGACTTTCTATCAGAACAGCATTCAGAATCATTCAGACTCATCACTATCGAAGATGATAAACACTGAGAGATAGACGATATATTGAACTTCAGATGCTATCGAGATCGAATACAGTACAAAGTCAAATAAACAGATCTAGATAAAGACGACGAATGATACTATGTTGATAAAGAGAAATTCGATGACTCAGAGAAAGTTTTGAACGAATTTCATAAACTATATTCAAACAAACCGCGCTAAATATCGAAATAACTATCAACAAAAGCGAGCAAATGAACTACATTCATGCGAACATGAATTTTCGAAGAGAGAAATAATGTTACGAGCGTATCAAGACTGAACAAGGCTGAAGCTCTAATCAATTCGCAGTGAACGCTAGCGAGTTCTCTGCGTAATGATTAGGACTAATCAGCGAGCTAGTCAGGTTTGGCCCAGATATGACTCAGATATGACTCAGATATGACTCAACACTCTTTTTCTTCCCCAACACTCTTTTCTTTCACCAACATCTTGTTCATCTACATCACATTCTTTTCATGTCACAAACGCATTTCTTTCGAGTCTAGCGCAGTCTCTGAACATTACATAAATAGAAGCTTTTGTACCAATCTTCTTCTGTATTCTTAATATTCAGTTATAGCTATCTCTAAAGATCAAGCACTATCAACTCTGATCTTCATTGATTGTATCATCTAGACACGATCCTGACAGTTTCTGATTCATGAGTCACTTTAAAATGATTGTTGACGTAATCATCAAGTTCAAGTTCTTTCATTTCATTTTGCAGATCTCGCTTGACTCAGATCTGTGAAATGCTGATTGACTGCTCACTTTTGAAACAACAGATTTTGATGTTCGAATCTTCAACGATGATATTCATCAATCATTTGCAGAATCTATCAAAATTTGATTTCTTTTTAATCAAAGATTTTCAATGATTATCTTATGCTGATCTAGATGAGTTATCAATAAAGACATCATTTCATTCTTGTGTTCTTGTATCATGATCGATGTATACAGAGTGTCTGTAATCGACTTTCAATCAAAGATTTCATCATACATTTGAATCAACTTTAATTTTGACAGCAATATTGATTGAATATTAAAGTGTTCACATAGCTTTGACATCAAAGATTCATTAATGAAAGTCATGTCAATGACTTCAGTATCTATCAAAGCGAGAAATCTGAATATCTTTTCTAAACTACTCAAAATGACATCAACAGTGAATGACTTGAAATTAAATGAATCATCAGACATGTTGATGAAACAGAATATGAATATATCATTCTCAGTCACTACTTTAACAAAGACAGATCATTTTTCAAACTTGCAGCGATCTCATGCACTTAAGTCATTTTGAAACAATCATATGCTCTATGTTCTGACTTCTTGCATTTGAAGCAAAGTTCTTTCTTAAACAACTCTTTCTGAATAGAATCAAGCTTTGATTTTCTGAGTTTCTTTCACGAAGAAATTGATGACGTAAGTCAAGTAGTCGATGTGCTGACAACAGAGCAAGCAGCTTGAGTAACTGATGCTTTGACGACTGATCAAGCATTCAATTCAGTCAATTTAACATTGACTTGCATGCAGATGTTGATAAACTCATTCAAGTTCGTGATTCGTTCATTGAGCGTTGCTTACTGAAGATCTGAGCTGATCTTATGCTGAAGATCATTTAGTAGAATCTCGTTATTGTATTCTAGTTCTGCACTAAATCTCTGAAATTTCATTCAAATTTCATGAAAGAAGATTTTGTTTTGATACAGCTTTAAGTATTGACATTGAGTCATGTGATGATGATTAAAATCATCGTACATCTTATTAATCATCAATAGTACTTCTTCAACTTCTAGAAATGAGTTCAAGAAGATATCTTGCATGCAAGATGCAATATGTTTGATTGCAGCTTCATTGACTTGACTTTCAATGTATGCAATCTTTAACTTTTCAATAGAAAAATGATTCTTGTTTGTTTTCAGCTTGTTTCACATTCAAGACAATCAATTATTTACATTCTGCGTTGAATCTTTGAACTGAAATGAATCAAATAACGTGATTAACTTCAAGAATCAATCTTCAGAAGTTGAAGTGCTTTGTTGACTTGATGCAGCTTTTAAATGATGTATAATCACGTTCTTGTTTCTATTCTCTTTCTGCAAACGCGTCTGTGTAATCTTCAATGTGATGTTTATCTCATTGACATCTTTTAACATCTGAATCATGTCATTGTGAGTCTTGATTTCAATGTCATGCTGATGAAGCATGTACTTGATAAAGATGATGATGTCATCTGTTTTATTAGCTGTTATTCAAACATTCAGCTCTTCATTGATGCTGATCTTGATCATTTCGTAGACAAAAAGCAACACATTCATGTTCTTTTCTTCTGTGTTCAACATCGCATTCATGCCTTTCTCTTCTTCTGATGCTGCTCAATTCTGTGATAAAAGTGATTCTCTTCTAACATTTTGAAAGTCGTAATGAGCAATGCTCACTGATTCTGATTCTGTGCTTCTAGTCATTGTATGAGTAGAAAATTGCTGATCGAGATTCTGATGTTACTTGTTAGGGGCCAGCATAGAGCGAGTCATATGGGTGTAATGTAACGAGTATATAAATGCTAAGGAAGGAAAGTATCTAGAAGGGAAGAGCCGGCTATCTATATGACTCAGGAGAACATAAGCTAACCCTGAATAGGGTTGGCCTCGGAACAACCCTATAGCCTAGCGGCGAGCGGCCGGCGATAGTCATCAACATAGCCACCAACATAGCTACCAACATAGGTGCGTAGCTAGGATCGTAACATTACTCTATTGAACTTTCTGAGTTCAAGCAATGACTAGTACTTTATCAAACTTTCTGAGTTCAAGTACTGCTGAAATTTCTGATTTCTGATGATGAACTCAATAAAGAGTTAATCAAGAGCAATACGTTCATGTTTTTTGATTCTGATTCTATCAAAATTTCTGATTTCAAATCAAGATTCTTCTTTAGAAATTTCTGATTTTTATTAAGCTTTCTGAACTCAAGTTTTGATTCTGCTATCAAAATTTCTGAATTCGACTTCTGATTGAGTTGATTGTGTAACTTGTTTTTGTATCGTTTACACGTTGATAGCAAGATTAATGAGCTTTGAACTAATGTTATGAATCTGCATAAAGCGAATCATATGAGTGTATTCTAACTAGAAGTTCAAAGCTAAAGAAGAAAGAAGATGAAACACGTTGAGAATCTTATACTCACGAAGGCGCGCTAGGTCACTAGCGTGTCAACATCAGCTTTATACTAGTCTATGATAGTCTAACATGATTTATGTTAGACTAACTCAGAGTAACAAGACACGCTTGCAACAATTGTGTTTACATCTTTGAAGTATCATGTTGAGTATCAGATGTTGCTGTCAATTCTTTTGTTTATGTAGAAACAGATTCTATCTTCATTATTTTTCAGCATGAAGTCAACAGTTGCTGAGCAGTATGCTCTGAAAATGTCATCAAATCATTAGAATTCTTGAAGAATCAAAATGTCATAATTCTTTATTTTTTTCTCATGTAGTAATATTATCATCATTTTGTTTCTGAACTTGTGAACATTGTACTGTAATATTCAAAGCTTCTTTTGCTGAAACATTAAAACTCATATTTCAGACTGTTTAATGTTCTTTTGAATGTCTGTAAAGTGATTGCTTCATTTGTAAAATTCTCGACAGAAAATGATATTAACAACAATGTGATTGATGTTGATTTTGATTCATTTGATCTTGATTTCTTGATCAAGTGATTCAGTATAGTGTTTTCTGATGTGATGACTGCGCTGAATAAATAACTTTCATTCATTGAATGCTTTTGCTTTTTCTTCAAGTCATTGTTCATCAATGATTTCAGATTGATAAATGTCTTTGTGAATGTCTTTAATATCGCTGCTTTAAGTTCTTTTTATCTTCATATGACATGATATAAAAGTCTGTGCTTTATGACTCTCTTTATTCTTTTTTTTTCAACTTGTCATTTATGACATTGAGAGTTAAAGACTCTGTATATGTTTCAACATGCTTCACATTTTCATATGTGTTAGGGGCCAGCATAGAGCGAGTCATATGGGTGTAATGTAACGAGTATATAAATGCTAAGGAAGGAAAGTATCTAGGAGGGAAGGACCGGCTATCTATATGGCTCAGAAGAACATAAG
>JAABUY010006203.1_pt1 | contig 11760 bp, 15 predicted proteins | sample 5560271 | NCBI WGS metagenome assembly JAABUY01 (sample SAMN10711886, study PRJNA513374) | rock metagenome | isolation source: Antarctica rocks | place: Antarctica: Victoria Land, University Valley
TGTCTCGTCTTCGATGTCCACGTCGTCTAGCACCTCAGCCTCCTCTTCTGCAACGGCCACTACATCAATCTCGTCTAGCAGCTCAGGCTCCTCTTCTGTAACATCTACCACGTCAACCTCGTCTAGCAGCTCAGGCTCCTCTTCTGTAACATCTACCACGTCAACCTCGTCTAGCCAGTCCAGTACCTCAGCTTCATCGACTTCGTCGTCCACAGGAAGCACCGACATACCAACCTTTGCATCGGCCTCCCTGTCCGTGCCGTCGCACACAAGCGGTACTGGGTTATGGAACTCGACAACAACACCGGGTCCCACTCCACCGCTCATTCCGACGGGCTCTGCACCGTTCACGCGACCCAGCAGCAGTGTCACGCATAATACCACGTCGTTCACCAAGAGTATTGGTACCGGTGGTTCTGCCCCAATCTTTGCCCTTCCAACTGGTGTTTCAGCTAGCTTCTCGCTTAGCCCTGGAAGTTCGTCCAACGCACCGTACCCTGTCAGCAACAACTCTACTTCCCAGCCGACTCCCACGGAAGGCGTCGTATATACAACGGAAGTTATTACTGTCACTAGTTGTGGTCCAGAGGTCACGAGCTGCCCAGCTAGGCTCTCGACTTCAATCTACCCTGTGACGACATCTACCCATGGTCATGGAACGGTTATATCAGCAGGTTCGTTCGACTCAAGTGCTGAAGCTAGCTTACCGTCCACTAATAATTCTCCGCCAGGTACCTCGGGAAATCCTCCGTCAGTTGCCGCTTCAAGCTCAGAAGCTAGTCCTCCACAAGGTTCATCCATAACCCAGGCGGTGGTCACGACTGAAATGTAGGTTGCCACACTCTATTGTTTCCACTGATGCTAACTATGATGAATAGCGTGTACACCACACTGACAACCTGCCCGGTGACCCAGACCGTGACTTCGAGTGGACGGCCAGTTACTCAGACGACTTCAACCGTCTCGACGATCTACAGCACTAGCACTTCGACAATCTGCACGAGATGCATTGCTCCACCTACCTCTTCTCTAGCCCCGACAGGGACCTTAGCTTCGAGTACTGCATCGGCTCCTGTGACAAAATTAACCTCGTCGGCTAGTTCCAGCTCCGCAGCCGCTCCCGTCGCATCGGCGCCAGCTGCTACGCAGGCGGTTGTAACGACCGATATCGTCTATACCACCGTGACGACATGCCCTGTAACAAAGACGTTGACATCGAGCGGGAGTGTGATTGTACAGACTACTCTATCTGTGTCGACAGTGATTAGCACCTCAGTATCGACCGTCTGCACACAATGTATCGCTCCAACTACCACTGCGCCGCTCTCTACAAACTCCGGGGTATCAGTACCGCCACAAAGTCCGTCCAGCGCTCCTGCCAGTGTGGGGCCTCAATCCTCGTCAACGTCAGGTAACAGCCCAGTCCAAGCCAGTAGCTCTGTTATCACTCAACCCTCAAGAGGAACAAAAACCACGTCCCTCACTTCCACTGCGACAACGGCGGCTTCTTCTCAAGCTCAAGGCTCGGTCGCTGCGACGAGCAATGGGCCTTCACCCAGCACTGCCTCCGTCGTTACAATAGCCATTTCTCCGATTCCGCTAAACCCTAGCCAAACGGCGAAAGCTCAAAGCTCTGCCTCGACAGTCAGTGGAATGGCGCCAGTTGCCTCGATCTCTGCGATCAGTCTTACGTCTACAGCCAGTGGAACGGCCCCAGTTGCCTCGGTCAGTCTTGCATCTACAGTCAGCGCTGGATCATCATCGAGTGTTGCGCTTGTGTCAACGATGATCATCGTCCCAGTACCCATGAACCCCGGCCAAACGGCAGCATCCACCAAACCCAGTCAGAGTGTTCGGCCCATCAACGCTGCTCCCTTTCCATCCGGCAATTCCACATCACCACTGGGTGCTTCGGCAGGTGTCAGTGCAAGCTCAGTGGGTAAGGCATCCGCCAGCAGCACGAAGACGCTTGCGGCAAATCCGGCTCAATTCACCGGTGCGGCCAGTAAGATGCCCGCGGGAGTCACTGAAATCGTCGTGATCATAGCGGCTGCAGCATTCATTCTGTGAGGACAGCAAGCCTTGGGCGGAACTGCTGAAGGAAGCCGCGTCGCAGCAGTAGCACCTTGATTAGAGGCTAAATCCATGTAACGCTCGAGCCTCAACCATTCCAACATGATACAGTATATGCCTCACATGCGAAAGATGATTTGCAATACTCCCCCTTAGCGTAGCGAATGACCGAGGGCGAATGACTACCCAATTTACCCCTCAACCGCGCTGCTGGGTCTGCCGTCATCCCTGTCCACGAACTCAGTGATCCCGTCCGTTCATCTTGTATACTGTAAAGTAATGTATCACGTATATTATGGGGCTGTAGCATCATGTAGACAGCCATGTCCAACATGCTGACGAGTAGACTGGCGCCAGAGAAAGGGGAAGGAATCTCCTGGATTGCGATTCGATGTCCAATTAAGCTTTTTCTTTCGGCGCACATCAACCCGAAAGGTGTCACCCCAATAGTTCGCATCCATTCACAGCGTGAGCGTGTTCGTCGTGTGGGGACTTCAGCAACCTTCCGTCGTGCTTCAGCCTGCAGCAGCACAGTATTGTCGAGGGGGGTGTTATATGATACTCTTGCAGAGTTGTGAGATACTTTCCTCTGTGTGACCAACGTACAAACCACAAGGTAATAATCCCCCGGTCATCTGAACTCTGTCATTTGCTTGGACTCGACATTGGTCCGGGGGGTAAGTACTGTAAAGTAAGTAGCCTATCCAGGACTTCTTACATTTACGACTCTCATTTGAGAAACCAAGTAGCACACATTGCGCAGGATCCTGCCAGAGTGTCGCGAGGATCCCAACCAGCCTGATCCAGTTGCGACCACTACTCGTAAGACCGATGATTCTCCAACAGAGAGAAAAAGACGATGATTTGTGGAGGGGAGATCTTGACGAGCCTTTAGTATCGCGCTAAGCCGTCCGCTACCGCCGCAACCTTCCACCTCTGCTCCCGTTGCCCGATGCACAACATCCGCTCTTTTCTGCCCCCTTAGATGCTGCAGCTCTGGTCCACCGGGATATGTGCTCTAGCTTCTCCTCTGTGCAGGAGCCACTGCAGTCGGTGTACTGTACCTGCTCTAGCGGAAGTCTATCTTGTGATCCTCCCGAACACTCTGGGCTAGTGCTCCGGAAGTGGGGAGAAGACGGAGATTCGACTTCGCGGCGCCTACGGCTACTCTATCACGAGTGGGCGACAGATGACTGACCCACCTCGCCCGGCTCACAGCAACTCCATATGTAGAATCCAAAATTGCGGGGAAGTGCACGTCACTATGCCGGGAAAGAGCTTAAGGTTACCATCAGCGGAGCAAACCAAATGACCCGCTCACAGAACACCACTCCACGATGCTACAACGCGTCTATCACGACATGTTCGACGTCGAACATGGACAAATCCAAGGATTCAAGCCGTCAGGCACCCAGCGAATATGCTTTTTCCGCCCAAAGAGGAATCTCGCAATGTCGCTCCCAGTGTGTTGAATACCCGAATGCCTGCAGTGTTACAATAGAAGGAGAGTCTGTTGACCTGACGTCCTTTGACCTCCTTTTCGCTGTTCTCCGCTATTCGATGGCTACATATAGCTCCACTTCTCCACATGTCGTTCGCTCCTTCTCCAAGCGCTTCATCAGTCCAAGGAGAGTGCCGAGTTTCGGTAGCTTTGTTCATATAAATTCTTCAAGTACATACCTGAGCTTGCACCATGCATTATTCAATTCTTCCACTGGCACTAGCTGCCACGCAAGTTGTTGCTTTCCCCGCCGCAGGTGTACCGTATGATGGACATCTAAGAGTCCGCGACCCGCAATCCGGCCGCCCTAATGACCATGGCTTGAACCGACAAAGAGCAGACGCCGTCAAGGCTGCTTTCACCTTTGCTTGGGATGGATATTACAAGTATTGCAAAGGGCAAGATGAGTGCGTGACACCTCCGTTTCTTACACTACATTCCATCTAATCCGAGTTGTAGACTACTCCCCGTCACCAACACATGTGACAACCCAAGAAACAACTGGGGCGCAACCGCTGTAGACGCATTAAGGTATTTTTCATCAATGCTTCTAAAGTTTCATTATCTAAACGTAGGACAGTACGGCAGTCGTTATGGAGCTCAAGCCAATCGTCAACCAAATCCTGGCTTATATTCCTACCGTTGATTTCACAAAGACCAGCACCACAGTCAGTCTTTTTGAAACTACCATCAGATACCTTGGTGGTATGTTGGCTGGCTACGATCTTCTCAGTGGACCCTTGCCAAATTTGGCTCAGGACAAGACTCAAGTGGATGACCTCCTTAAGCAAGCCAAGACTCTAGGGGATACTCTCAAATACTCTTTCAATACCCAGTCGGGCATTCCTTCCAATGGACTCATCATTGACTCTCAAACCACCGACGGTGGAAGTACCAACGGCCTTGCTACGGTTGGCACTCTCGTATTGGAATGGCAGCATCTCTCGGACTTGACCGGAGACCCTGAGTACGGAAATTTAGCTCAAAAGGCGGAATCTAACCTACTGAACCCTAAACCAGCAAGCTCAGAGCCCTTTCCAGGGTTGGTGGGTACCAACCTTGACATCCAATCTGGCATGTTCTTGGATGCCAATGGAGGTTGGAACGGCGGTGATGACAGTTTTTACGAATATCTCATCAAGATGTTTGTCTACAACTCGGACAAGTACGCCAATTACCGAGACCGCTGGGTCGCGGCAGCAGATTCGACGATGGAGTACTTGACTTCGCATCCCTCCTCTCGACCAGATCTGACCTTTTTGGCCTCATTCGAGAACCACACCTTCGTAAACGCTTCCCAGCACTTGACTTGTTTTGATGGTGGGAATTTTATCCTTGGCGGTCAAGTTCTCAAGCAACAAAAGTACATTGATTTTGGTCTTGCGCTCGTAAACGGCTGCCACGACACCTACGCCAGCACCGCTACCGGGATCGGTCCCGACAGCTGGAGCTGGAACTCCTCAACCATTGACCCTGCTCAGACCGCGTTCTACGAGAAGTCGGGTTTTTACATCACCAACCCCAACTACGTTCTGCGTCCGGAAGTCCTTGAGAGTTTCTATTACGCATACAGGTATGCCTTGCTCGCTCTCGCGCCGACTACGGGATGGGCTGCTAATAATCAATAGGGCTACGGGCGACCAAATGTACAGAGACTGGTCCTGGGACGCCTTTGTCGCTATCAACGCAACCACGAGAGTAGGGTCCGGCTTCAGTTCCATCAACGACGTCAACACCCCCGGCGGCGGGGGCTTCCAGAACGTGCAAGAAAGTTTCTTCTTCGCCGAGGTCATGAAGTACTCGTACCTGATCCATGCAGCTGTGAGTGGCTCCCTGTCTTTCTGCAACAAACAATGTAGACGGCCGTGCTAACCACATCACAGGACGCCGTGTGGCAAGTAGAGAACCAGGGCACGAATCATTTCGTATTCAACACCGAGGCGCATCCCTTGAAGGTACAGGGCACCCCGATATGATGAGCACAATGCGTGGCAGTGGCAGTTTTTGTATCGCCATCAAGTAAACATAACTTGGCAAATAGTATTGGAGGAGCATTAGGATGACTTTCTCCCAAGATTTCCACCCGGGAGAACCTAAGGTATATAATTTCGTGTCGATAATTTAACGATATCCTCATCTTATCCCTTTACGGTAACCAATAATATTGGGCATTAAGCTTCGCCAGTTTGATCAAGTAAACATGCCCTGTCGGCGAGCCAGTCTTTTCGCTTGAGATTTTGGTCTTATGAAGGCATACTCGCAGGACTAGCCTTATTACAGGCCCCCCCACTTTAGCAAATCGATTCTTCCTTCCCATAAACCACCATCACCCATTTGCGGTCTTCCTTCGTGACTCCCAAATGTCATGAATAACTTCGATTTAGTATATCAGTTCGACTGTTGACGCGCTATCCTGGTGAGTGAGTGAGTGATAAGCGGCTTCGGTCGTTGTCTTTGATTTCTTGAATATATCATTGGTCTTGATTACAGCGAAGAAGACTTTCAAACGGTCGAATTTGTCGCTGTTGGGTTGAACAACACGGGAAAAGAAAGGGACGTTTAGCGGTTGTTCTAAGGTACGCGATGTTAGAAAGAACGTTATGATGTCGACACTCTCAAAGCAAAGAAGTGGAGTCAAACTCCATTTTCGGATTCTGGTGATGATATGTACATAGCTCGCCGACGGTGGTCACTTGACGCATTTAAACAAACCGGCACAGGATGCGAGTGAGGTGGTGGGAGATGGATGAACCTCTACGCTCCTCGTGGTTGGTGGTGAGCGTCAAGGTAAACCTTGGAATACTTCGAATCGCGAACCTGATGACTGGTTTACAGCTGGCGATTCGCAATTACGACTAATCTTCCTGCACTAGAATACATGGAAAAAGCGGTGGAGCACTTGCCAAGAAGCTAGAGATTGTTATTCCGGTACTCGTCCACTGTTTGTATCGGCAAACAGATGGGCGATCTGGTATCCCGTAAATCGCGATGTGGGAAGGGAAATATCCTCGACACTTAAAAGTCGTCACGAGATCTTGGAATAAGTCTGAGTTGTATTGGATTTCTTGACTTTGAAAAAGCAGATCTATAGTGAAAGGCACCGCAGGAGGATCTAATGGGCGTAACCTATCGTTGTTGGCTTGGTGTCAACAGGGGATTGTCGGCATTGCCTCCGACTTTTGGCGGTCTTTTACGGGGAGACGTGCTCAAAAGTCTCTGGATAGCCAGATTGATATAGACAAAGGATACCGATGCTTTCTAAGCTCAAGTCGGTTTTAGATCAAAGTATTTGGGATCACACAGACAATATCTGTTACACATGGTGGGAGGCCATTGTTTCGTGGTCCGACGATCGATAAGTATACATAATACCTTCCATTCTTGCGAATTATCAAATGCAAGGTCCGCATGATATAACCGCGCCAGTTGGTCTGACCTTTTTCATCAAGTTTCGCATTTCCTTTCTTGTAAAACTGTTGTGTCTTAAGGCATACTGTATGTTTCCAGGCGCAGAAGACTCGGAATGGGATCAAGTGTAAATGATGGGACGAATTATCCTTGTCTTGAACTGAGCGAGATGAGTGTTTATGTTCGAGAAGAACATCAATGCATCTTTGAACCCCGCGCTTCACCTCTGGCTCCCGACTGTTTCTTTTCTGGGAGACCCCCCCCCTCTTTGCTTCGTTTCTGGGCAACCCCCCCGAGTCCCATTTTGGACCCCCCGCTCCATTTCTGGGCCCCGCTCCATTTCTGCCCCCCCCCCGGGCTCCCATTTTGAACCCCCCGCTCCATTTCCGGCTCCCCCAGACTCCATTTCTGGACCCACCGCCCCACTGGGTTCCCAAAGGAGGAGGCACGGACATAGCCTGTGATTGAGGGCGGTGAGATGATGCCCGCGTGCCTTCGCTACCTGGTCATCCTGGCCCTCCTGGGTAATCTCTACCGGAAGTCTTCTTCGCACCTGGTGGCGCGAAAGGGTAAGGTGGGTTAGAAGATGACAAGGCCATCACCTGATCCTAGTGAGGCTCATCCTCGGTAAGGCTGCAGGCCAAAAGGTCATCGGGGCGAGAAAGCGTTGATTGTTGAACAGCCGAGATCGGACGAATGTGCAGCAACATCTAGGGTGCTAAATGCGTGCAGGACTCCAGTTCTGGTCATCTCTCTCCCAAGAAAAGGAATTTTCAGCGCGTCCCTCCTTCCACTCAAGAAGCTTAGGCACATAATAAATGAGGGTTCCTAATGTCTTCTCGCGTTCGAGTGCTGTGAAATCACTCCCATCAAACCCTTGGGAGACCAGATGTTGACAGACTCTTTGATGAAAAAACGAACCAAGTACCTCGCGATCTTCACTGTCCTCCCAACCGTCTCTCGTCATGTATCCAAACAGATGTTCAACAAAGTGAAAATTGCGGCCTACAGGGAGATATTCAGCGCCATCCCAATCAAGGATCGCAGTGACTTGTCCGGAAGCTGCATCAACAAGGTATTTGAAAGACGTCATATCCATGTGCGTCAGAACAATGGGAAGCTTTGAAATATGAGCATCCTGCTGTTCAATTTTCAAGATACATGTTATGATGTGACGCTTCAGATCCTGTATTTGGAACTCAAAACAATCAACAATTAACTTCATGTGAGAAAGAGATGTATTGGCAGATGATTGTTGAGTGAGAACTTGCGCTTTGTAGGTTAAAGCTTTAGCAAGGTCATCAACAGTCCTCAGCCGAGGATCTAGAGACAACGGTTCCTTAATAGCCATGAGGAGCCCAGAATATGGAATGCCTAGGGCAAGTGAAGAAGTGTACACGTAGAGCCCCTCATAGGTCCCTCGAAATATCACCAACGGTACGATTGAACCATGAAGCTGACGAGCTTGTCCATTGCCCCAGAGATCAACTTGGCCGTGACGAAACTGTATAACGGTATGCTCGTCAGCAGAAGTAGGATTGTGATGGTCCGCGAAACAAGTGTAACTGAAGCTACCTTGATAAGGGCATAGTAGTAGTAGTAGTAGTGGCGTTGCGAGAAGAACAGTGGTTGTGATGGTAGGGCTGAAGCCCTCCGTCCTCAATATAAAATATAAAGGTTAGGACTAACTAATTTAGGCAAAAGTCTAGAAGTGGAAAGTTCCTTGCGGTGGATAGGGAATCGGCCAATCGTGCGAAAGCCGAGTTGGATCAACTAATTCAGAAAGATCGGCCAGAGCTCCTCACCAATCTGTTATCATGACCTATGACAACCCTTCCACACGTAGCTGAGTCTTTCAACATCCAAGAGTATTTCAAGGTCTGAACACTTCGTTCTCACAACTGGAACTGTTACTGATACAAAGCTCAGGAACGGGGGAAAGAGGGCGCCGCACAACAAATGGGAGTTGATGTGGAGAAGGTGTATTTGCTTGATTCAAGACCCATGGTGTACACTCGATGCGCTAACCCAAACAATGTACCGCTCTTACCACCAAACGCGCGACACCTTGCGATCACGTATGTTTCACTAGAAAAACAAACTCCTCAAACGGCCTGCAGACGTTCGATGGAACATCATATGAGCTGGGAAGTGGCGAGGGTCTGGAGGTCGCCAATTGTGTTGATCAATCGTTCTCAAGTAACTGGCGTGCGCTTTGCATTAGGTTTTGATGGAGCCATAGGGGTTAAAGCACTGAAGAGGCTGAAGGCTTCAGAGGTTCTGATGTATTGCTGATAAATTCATCGAGAAGGTATCCAATGTTTTCATAACCTTCTATCAGAAAATTATCGGCCGACAAAACATTATTGGATATATTATTGTCTGATGCAACTGGTTAGTCTGGTACGCCAGTTTACGAACAGTCAACTTACCATTGATATGATGTTGACTTTGGCCTTCGTTGTAATGCCCTTCATCTTGTCTTTCTGCAGCTGCCACAAATATTCCACGCTGGTTATAGATGGTATGGCCGGTGTTCAAATTGTGAATTCTGCAATGCACTATTCCCCGGCTGAAACGATTCAGCCTGATAGTTCCACGGGGTAGGCGCAATAGGTGGCTGGGCTACAGGTATGCTGGCTGGCGTGCTGATCTCATCGGCTGCTGTTATGGTCATTTGAAGTGGAAGATTGCTAAGTTACGGCCTTAAGGCTTCAGCAAATCTCGAAGATGTTGCAAGGTTTGAAAGTAGATCCTGTTCAGGGGCTAATGGTGGATTTGATTGTTGCGTTCCTGGTTCAACCAGTAAGTCTTTTTGGCCGTGTGGTCTTTGATTGCGCTGAGCCCCCAAAGCTTTTTGATCTGCCTGAGTGTCGATCGCAGCCAGCTGGTCATGCATGCTGGCGTTGGCGTTTGGTACTTTGAAACTCGCCCTGTGATTGCGTAGTGCTCTGCCCGGTTCCAGCAAATTGCGGTGGTAGATCGTGACCTTGACCAGCGCTGGCACTTTCGGGGTTAGTGGTCCTGCGGTTCGACCGAGTCCACCTTGTTCCCAATTAATCAGTCAATGAAACATAAAGCTTTCACGTAGCAGGTACTCACGATTATATATTTCTTGACTTTGGTCAAGAAATACCTCCATGTCCTTTAGTTTTTCCTTTGTCCTTTGAGGAAACCGGCAGGCTATAGCTATATTTCTATCTCTTGCTGTATTCTCGTCCCACGTCTCGTTCTCCTCTTCATCCTCGTCGTCTCTATCCTCTTCGTCTCTATCCTCTTGCCCGTCCTTGTGCCCGTCGTTAGCTAAGACCTTCTTGAAGACGCCTGACAGCTCCGGGAAAAGACGTGATAAATCGTGGCATTTCAGAAGCCGGAAGGCTAGGTTTTGAAAAGCCAATGATAGAGATATTGCGTGAGTTCCACTCAACTGTTCAGCGACTAGAACCTTATTACCATGTTTGAGAGCATCCCTTCCTTTTTTGAGTGGATATCCCTTTGCATAATTGGATGAATCGCATATGATGAGATGTCATACCGTGTTTCTATCAAGGAGTAATCCAGCAGCATTCGAATCTTCTGTGTAAAATCAAGTTCTGTCTTTATTTCATGTGAAAACTAGATGGGCAATGTCTCTTTTGGAACAATGCTCTCGTCAAGTAACGACGTTAACAAAAAGTACCACAGATCTGAATGATCAAGATATGCAAATAAATTAAGCAATTTTGCGGCGCTAGCGTCATTGCGTTGAACATACTCATAGGAAATGGTGTAAGTGGATAAAATGCTGCGAGGATAATCCTTTAATTGCGTTGTCTTATTGTTGAAAAGCTTCTCCCATGTCTCTTGATAGAATCGGATATAGTCATCCACGCTTATAGTCGTTCCGTGAATATAAGAGCCTGCATAAGCAAGTGCAAGTGGAAGTCCACCCACTAGGTCGACGATTCTCTCAATGCCTATAGTGCTTAGCGCATTGAAATAAGGTCATCAGACTGTTTTCATTACCTTCAAGTGATCGTCCTATTCTGCATTGTAATACTTTCACTCCTTGCAGATTGCTCATCCTCCCAAGTTGCCTATCCTGCCCGTGTTGCCGAAGCTGTCGTAAGCGGCTCGTTATCAAACTAGAGCCGTGATTGACTTCTGGAAAAAAATCCTCCACGGCAAATGATTGAGGATCATCTGCTTCAAGGGAATGGTCACGGTCAACGTTGTCGAAGATGAGAAGCCATCGATTGTTTCCGTGCTGATCAACCCAATGAAGAACATTGCTAATGATTTCGTCTAGCTCCTCAGGGGATGCTCTGAAGAATTTCCTACACCAATTCGGAATCTGATCTTTCGGCAATTTTCGAGCAATCTGAGCAAAACTTTGACGCACGCTTTCTCTACTGTCGCCGTTGACCAAAAGATGGAACTGAAAATCTTCTGGGATCGTTGAGCGAACTCGATTGCTAGCTGGGTCTTGCCGGAGCCACCAAGTCCGTTAAGACGAACACCTTCCGGCGAGTCTCACGAGTTGGCTTGGGAAGAAGGTTTCCCTCAAGGCCATACATTTCCTGGTCGCAAGCTACGAATTTGGATGCACGCGGTAAGCCTTTCAAACTGAATGACACTTTGTATGGTCCAGTGTCTATTCAGAGAGTTAAACAAAGCGAAAGTTATCAGGCAAACCTTGACGCACATTCTCGTGTTGAGAGTTTGTTTCCACAAAGCTTCATTTGTTTCATCACACTTTCCGAAGCCGCATAACGAGTTGTGGCGGCCATGATCTTGTT
>JAABUY010006204.1_pt1 | contig 11759 bp, 13 predicted proteins | sample 5560271 | NCBI WGS metagenome assembly JAABUY01 (sample SAMN10711886, study PRJNA513374) | rock metagenome | isolation source: Antarctica rocks | place: Antarctica: Victoria Land, University Valley
TCGTTACGAGCCTTTGGTGGCCGTTCCTGACTACCATTAACTTAGGCGGCGTCCTTTTGCGGTCGATACGGCTGCGAGCTAGTGCAAGAAATGCAAGCCAAGAGGTATAGTAGATAACTGCTGATTGGGCTGAACTCACAGCGGATACTGAATGTAGGGTCAGAATAAAACCGCTTTTTCTACAAAAAGCGTGTATAATACCTCTTAGCGGCTTTTTTGCTTCGCTTTTTTGGCTTTTTATTATCTAAGCATACAAGGGTCATTGATTGAAGGATTACCCTGCTGTCGTCACCTCGCTGTCGTCCGTTCTACTAGCTAACCTGCTTGCAGTTGCAGACCCCTACCTCTCTACCTCCAGCAATGCCTTCGCAACGTGGCGATAGGCCTTTAAATCAGCTCGCCGTCGATAACTTTCAGCCGATAATCATATCTGAAAGGCTTGCTACTGTTCAGTGCCGTCACTGTCATAAGATCATGGCTCAGGAAGCTACACGTCAGCAAATTCACCTAGGTCAGTGTGATCAGTACAGAAGAAGATCTACAAATTCGAATCATCGCTCGATTCAGATCACCTTCGATGCAAATATCAGATCTCTCGCCGTCGATGTAGCTAGAAGATTACATCAAACCGCGGCAATGACAGTCTACATGTTCAATCTATCATTCAATCACTACGAAAATTTGTACGTTCAAGCTCACGAGCAAGTCTTTCATTCAAACTACACATCTTCTTTGCACATGACTATGACAGAAGTGCTGTTGAATGAGATCTATCAAAACGTGAAGGCAAAAGTTGATTCTCTACTCATCGTCAGTCATCTGAACTTCTTCAGTGATGAAACATGCAATATTTGAAAGAAAAGAGTTATAAATCTATATGTACACGTATCAACAACAGCTACATCAACGAGAAATGAATTTCATTTGAAGGCGAAAGTCGAAGTAGCGAAAATCATGAATGCAAAAACACAAGCTCGCTGATTCTTTAATCACATCGTTGACGTGTTGCAGAGTCAGTTTTGAAGAATGAATACATTTGTCATCAATACATGTTTTACTATGAAGACTTTGTGAAGCGAGCTTGAAGCTTTTGACGAGTTGAAGCACGTCTTTTTCATTTCATGTGATAGTCATGAATTGCAGCTGTTGCTTGATGATATTCTGAAGCTTTCATGATTTGTAAAGATTCTAGAAGATGCTCAGTGAATTGTCAAATTCTTTCTCACTGCTCTCAAAGAATTGACTATTCTGTGAAAGTTTCAGACAATGATTAGTATAAATTTGTTTTTTTGACTTGAAGATACTCAATGTTTCTCAGCTGAGATCAGCTCTATTCTCATCATTTGTGAGATGATGAAATCTCTTTACATGAAACTGCGTAGTAAAAGATAATAAGATAGCACTCTATTGATAATAAAACTAATTGCTAAGAAATGAAAGTGAAAGCTTGCAGAGTTTTCATCTTCTGTCAAGTCATTATCTTTATTCACTTGTTAACTTCTTTGATCTAATCTTGCGAGCTAGTCTTGCAGACATGCATCGTTCATAGTTGATGAGATGCATTTTCACAACTGCATCTTTTTTTAAAGACTTGATCTCTGAGTCTTTATAACATCATATTATTTTCTTGTAGCTGATAGTGTAATCATAACTTCTTTAACGCTTTAGCATCTGTGTAGAAATGTTGTGAATTGATCATGCTAACAAGCATAAACAGAGCTAGTGCGAGATTGTTGATATCAACTCTTCAGCTTTGCTTTCTTTCTTTCTTTCTTTTCTTCTTGTCTCGTCTTAACATATTCTTTCGTGAGTACTGCTCTTTCAAATTGACGAAGCATGAGATCTGCTATATGTATCTTGCATAGCTTGCAGCTCATGATATGAGCTTCTTTCGTTGCAGCGTTGTTGTGATGCAAGTCAACTCATGAGCTAATGTGAGTGACATAGCAGTATCAACATCATCATCATCATCATCACTATCATGATAAGTAGCAGCATTCATGCTCATTGAGATCATGCTAACATGCTCGCGAAGTTTGCTTATTTTCTTGAGATGTACATTCTTCTTTGCGTCATCGTCGCTGCAACGTCTGCGACGTCTGCTTCTTCTGCTTCTTCTGCTTTCTTTGCATTTGTTGCGTTGATGACTGAATTCATGATCTTTGATAAACATATTTATCTCTGCATGTTTTGATAAATGCTGACATATGTTAAATCATCATGATCAGAAGATTTGATGCTGTTGCTGCGTTCATCGTCTGAGCATAGTGATGATTCACATGTATTGTGCTCTCATCAAGTGTGCTTGCAAATGTGAGCATTGCTTTGAAGAAAAGCATGATTGCGTGATGAATCTAGTCTTGTGCTCTCTTCAGCTGATGATGCATCACGTTGTGCAAGTGATGATTCAACATCTCATTGTTCATGCTTGAGATCATTTCGCTCTTCATCTTCAACAATGAAAAAGTGAGTAGTTTTTTCTCTTAACATGTAAGATTGTATTTAACAGTTGAGTAAAGATTCTCGTCTTTCTCATTCTCATCACTTCTCATCATCATCACATCACTTCGTCTTCATCTCATAAGTATTGACTGAAGCAAGCAGTGTGTGACGAGATTTACTGATGAATAAATAGCTTTTCTCTTCACTTCAACATTCTCGCTTGCGATCATTGATCACTTCTTTTCTTCATTTTTTCATGACATTCATCATTTTCTTTTTTAAAAGACATATGTTACGTGAAATTTTGTAATTGTAGTTTAGTATTAACTTTTTAAACTTGCATCTTTGCGCTTTTGATATTCTTTCAATCATGATTCTTACGTGATTTATTTCTCTTTTTTTTCTTTGACTTTTTTGCAGTCAACTGATGTACTTGTCTTTCTATCTTGTAGTTCTCAATGATTTTCTTTGCATTGCTAAGATTTTTCATTGATTCTCAGAAGTTTTCATAGAAAGATGAATCAACTCATTGAACTAGATACTCAATCTTTTCTTTCTTGATTCACTGATCAAGTATCTTCTTTATCTTTTATTTCTCTTTCTATTTTATAAGAATGATTTGCAACTTTGAATTTTCATCATGCAAGTGTCAAAATTTCAATAAAGAGACATGAAAGATTGAATGAATTGCATCATATTTCTCAGATAGTTCAAGCTTATATGCTTACATGTCAATCTTTTTCAATATTTTGAATGATTTCAATTATCTGTGATCAATCTTCTTCTTTGATTGAAGTGTATGAATGTTTATACTTTGCAAAAGCACTTTGTCTTTCATTTAAAAGCTTGCAGCTTTATGATGAGTGTTATAATACTTTGCTTGCTGCTTTGCTATTTATTTTCATAGTTTCATTAAATGTTCTCTGATACTTCATAGTCATTCTGCTCACTTCATAGTTAAGAGTATCTTCTTCTTTAAAGCTCTGTTTTCAGATGTCTTTACAAAACTTGCAATGTATTTTTTAGAAACTCATGTGAAGTTTTTATGATACTAGCGTGTACGCTGTTGTTATATGCAAACGTCGTCATTGACAAAAGCTCTGATCAGTTATTCATCTTGTAATTGAAATACACTTGCAGATAGTTCTCAAGCATCTGATTCTGTCTTTCTGTTTGATTGTTGATTTGCAAATGAAACACAATGCTTAGCTTTCGCTTCGCTTTGAAATGTCAACATAAAGTGATTCAAAAATGATTAATAAACACTGAGTCTTGATTCGATATAATGCTTTGCATTATTTCATGCTGAGATACAAATTCTCATTATAGCAGATTCACAAGTCTTTTGACGTTCAGATCTTTGATCATTGAAATATAAATTACGTGCTTGATCAACTTATTTATTATTATCAAATAAACATTACTTGTTTTTTCAATGTATGAATTCTTTGCAGAGAACATGTTTATTATGAAATTCATGATCATCATGTGAAATGAATTCATGCTCTCTGAAGATATAGATGTCAGCTTCTCATAGAACTTATGATGATGCATTTGCACTCGCTGACAGTTTGAACAGATGCAAACATATTTCATCATCTTTTTGAGCATTTTCAATCAATAATATTTTCTTCTTATTGCAGTCTTAATATGAACGTGTGCAAAATGATCTGCTTTGAAATCATCATGATTCATATGCAGAATCTCATCTCTTGTAGCAGAATCATTGAGTACATAGATTGCAAGATCACGATGTAGCAGTTCATCATTTCTCATACTTCATTTCAAAAGCTCATTCTTTCTAGATGCAAATCATTGATGTCACTTCTCATTTGCAACAAAAATGTTTCTTTGTTGTAACTTCAGCAATCACGCAGTCATTGATTCACTCATCTTCAAATATAATCTTTTTGACTTCATAATTTGATGAATCAGAAGTCGAGATAACACAGTGTCTAGAATTCTGCAAGATTTAGCGAGTACTTTCTCATTTAAACACATGACTTAAGTATCTGCAATGACTATGTCATTCAGTTGCATCATCAATGCTGTGAGTTTGATCGCTGTCAAAACTTCTTCATTCTTTAGCAGCTCAGATTGACATTTTTGATTGCAAAGTTTGTTTTGCAAAGTAAATAAAAAATAATCATTATTCTTCTTGCTATCATTTGATTTCATGATGTTGAGTCTTCTTGATGATGCATTTGCAGAGTTTAATTTGTCTCTGTAATATTCTATATAAAAGTCAAATGCAGTTAATTTTTCAGCTCAATGCATCTGTCATGCATTGAACTTCTTCATCATCATAAAGTAACGAAGATTATTGTGATCTGTTATCACATATATGAATCGCTTGCTATTCTGAAGATAGTGTCATCAGTTTTTAAAATCAAGAACTATAGCATACAGCTTTTTGTCATGCATGTTTCATCATACTTCAGCTTTTTTGAACTTATAACTATAGTATACAATGAAATGTCATTGATCAGTGTTACTCTTTTAACTAAGCACATCTTCAACTTCGTGATTTGATGCATCGATCTTCATGCGAAGATCTGCATCTCAATCATAGTGTTTCAAAATGAAAGCATTAACAAAAACTGCTTTCAATCTTTCAAAAACTTTTCTTGCTTTTGACATCATTGCAAAGAGTGAATACATTGTTTTCTTCTTTGCACTCTTGATTAAATCTGTTAAGAGCATGATGATTTGAAAGAACTTTCTTATAAATTATCAATAAAACTTCGTAAATCTCAAGAATATGAAAATGTTCTTTGCAAACTCAAGCTCAGATCAGCTAGTGATTGCATCAATATAAAACTGTTTCATCTGAATATCTTTTTGCTTTATCATGAATCTCAGAAAGATAATTTCGCTACAATTGAAAGTGCATTTTGACAGCTTGACATACAGTCAATATTTCAGTAGCGTGCGAAGAATTTTGCACACATGCTCTCAATGCTGCTTTTTCATCTTAAAGTATACTAAGACATCATTCAGATATATCACGCAGCAAATATTCATGAATGATTTAAGTGCATAATTTACATAAAACTAAAAGATTGCAGAAGCATTTGTTAATTCAAAGAGCATCATCTGATATTCAAACTGATCATAGCATATATAAAAAGTCGTTTTTCATTCATCGCTCTTGCAAATTTGAATGCAATAATAAACATTGTGAATATCAATTTTGATAAAATGTTTTGCATGAGCAAAGTGATTCAGCGTCTCAGATAGTAAAGACAATGAGTAATTGTTCTTTACTGTTATTTCATTGAGATCATGATAGTTCACGTATAAATGAAGACTTTCGTTCAACTTTTTTACAAACAATACAGATGCTTTTGCAGAACTACTTGATGAATGAATTCATTTCTTCTCTAGCGTGCTGTCTAGATAGTCTCGTATCACAGTGAACTCATCTCATGTCATTTTATAAATAGACTTGATACAAGACATTTTGCTCTTCATCAAATCAATGAAATGTTTCATCTGATCATGCATGTTCAAATTATCAGAAAGAATTTCAGAAAACACTTTCTTGAGATCTTGAATAGCAAAGAGTATCTTTGATTCTTTTGCTTAAAGCGCATTGCATTTCACAGTTTGATGATCAACGTTCTGTGATAAGTCATTTGTAAATAACAGCTGATAAAGCAAAGTTACATAAGTTTCTTTTCTTCTCTTAACTGCAAGCATTGTCAGCTTAACAAATTTTAATGTTTTACACAGATTAACTTGTATTTGTTTTGCATGCTGAATGCTGTTTTCTCAATACAATCAATGATGCTTACGTCAGCGAATATTTGAGTCAATCTCATCTAATCATGAGTAGTCAAGAATTATATCATATTCTTGCATGTTTACAGCATGAAACTTAATGTTTCAGCTTTTGTGAACTTTCTTGTGATTGATCAACTTGATATTGATCTGATGCATATCATAGCAGAAAATTAGACAATCATTAATTGTCTGAATCTGTTTCAGAGTTGCATGATTTTTCAATAACTCATGCTCTTTTACTTATGATTGTAATATAAAATTTCGCTCAATCTCAGAGTCAATAAGACAGTGAGCTTCGCGCATTTTCTCAGAGACATTTGTCAGTACTGATATCATCAGTGCACATGATAATCATCTTTTCATAGTTATATTTAATGATTTAATGATGAATATCAGACTTTCTCTTTTTTCATCTCTTCATCATGATTATGAGTCTTTTGTCTGAATGTATAGTTGAAACACATCAAATTATCAATTTTATGTCTCATTTTCTTGCATGATCAGCATGTAAGATTGAATGAAGCAGCATTTTGCTTAAACTCATTGAACTTGAGTGTTGCATTGTCTTTAAACTGCATGCTTGAAGCAGAGAACTTTGAATTCTTCGTTGTAATGATAGATTTCATCTTTTCATGTGAGAATTAAGAACTTTTCTGAAACGCTACACTTTCACTTTGCTGCAAATGTAACTTCAACAATGCATTAATGTTTTGCAAATGCAAGTCAATGTTTATAAAATGCTTTAGCAGATCGACATAATTGATAGAGATGTATGAGATGCAAAGAAACTCATTCATGATGATTTCATTAATTTTCATTTGCAAGTACATCATGCAAGTCTCATTAAATATATGATAGTTCAAATCTGCATACAGTCTGATAAGATATTGCTTGAAATTCGCGATGCTTTGATCAGCTCGCTGCTTCGCAGTCTTGAGTCAACATTCTGTTTGAAAGTTACGAATTTCAGAATTGCTAAGTTTAGCATGTAAGTATTCAATGTAATACTTTCAGTTGAGTATCTCATCATGATTATGCATGCTCATCACATGATCTCGTCACTGATTGCAAGACTTCTCTGATAAGTATGATGCAAATCATTGCAATTTCTCTTCTTTCATAATGAAATCAAATGATATCACGACTATGAAGTCTTTGCAATCTTGCAGTCAAAACATTAAAAAGTTGTAGTTCATGATGCTTTGCTCTCTAAACTTGCAAGATTGATTAGCACGCTTGCATGCATCACTTCAATAGTGATCATCACTATGTTGACATTGATGATCAGAGATTGATCGAATTTCTCGCTCAAGTTTCAATATGCAAAGTTGCAAGACAAGCAGTATGTTCTGCATCTTCAAATTCTTTAACTGCTTACGTACTTCGTTTGCTGATCATCAAGAAATATAATCTGTCTGTTCATTAAATTCTTGTGACTTGAACTTCTCATCTACATGTTTGAATGTGTGATTCTCAGATATGTTCTGACAAGATAATGAATTCTCAATGTGAAAGAAGTTATCACTTCTTTCGATCATGCAACTTCTAGTGAGTCGTTGCACATTCAACATCTTTTACTGAGCAGCTTTGTGCAAATGAAGCAATTAAAACTGTAAGATGATGAAATCTCTTTACGTGAAACTGCGTAGTAAAAGATAATAAGATAGCATTCTATTGATGATAGAATTAATTGCTAAGAAATGAAAGTGAAAGCTTGCAGAGTTTTCATCTTCTGTTACAAGTGTATCAAGACTGATAAGACTGAACAAGATTGAAACTTTAATCAATTTGCATCAGATTTGACTCAGATATGACTCAATCTCTTTTTTCTTTCTCAACACTCTTTTCTTTCATCAACATCTTGTTCATCTACATCACATTCTTTTCATGTCACAAACACATTTCTTTTGAATCTAGCGCAGTCTCTGAACATTACATAAATAAAAGCTTTTGTATCAATCTTCTTCTATATTCTTAATATTCAGTTATAACTATTTCTAAAGATCAAGCACTATCAACTCTGATCTTCATTGATTGTATCATCTAGACACGATTCTGACATCTTCTGTCAAGTCATTATCTTTATTCACTCATTAATTTCTTTGATCTAATCTCGTGAGCTAGTCTTGCAGACATGCATTATTCATAGTCAATGAGATACATTCTTACATCATCTTTCTCTTTGAGTTAGCTTATTGTTGTTACGATTCTAGTCTTCGTCTATTCTTTCTAGTCTTCATCTTGATTTTATTCTAATCGAGTCTAGTGAGCATTTAAGCTAGAAGTAATATCATTAAAACTTTGCATCATATGTGTAAGACGTCAACTCAATCGAGCCTAGCACAGAACTGAGAAACACACATATAAGAATCGAGTTCTTTTCTGTAGATACTTTTCTTTCTTAGCATTTATCTATTAGTTAAATGACATTCATATGACTCGCTCTATGCTGATCTCTAACAGTAGATAAATGCTCATCAACTACTCTGCTATCAACGTGTAGACGATACGAAATAATCTACTTCGTTCATTCAGAAAATTCGCAAGAAATTCTTTGAATTACTTTCATTAAAATACACATTCAAATTTACTCAAATTTATCAAATTTATCACTCAATCTTATCACAATCAAATCTATCTATCTATTTTTATCTCTCTCACAATGACACGCGACTCTGAATCAGTCGAGTCACGAACAGCTCATCTGCTTAGAAGCACTGCTAGTAAACGAGTTTTTCTTATTTTTTTCAATGCTTCAGCGAAACTTCAGAATGTCGCTATCTCATGAGACATCAATACAAGTCAACAACTTTGTCAATAAGCTATTGATCAGTCAGACGAGATCATCAAGATGCTGATCGAGCTAAGAGATCAACGAGACATGACTTTGAAACTCAATGAGCAATGAATCAATCTACAAGTTAATCACATTAAGAAACTTGATGAGCTAGAGATCAATCAAATGACAATAAACACTTAAGAAGAGACTATTGTTGAACTACGAGAGAAAGTATTGAGTCTCAAAAAGAAACAGCGTTCAGCGAATCACTCTTGATCTCGACAGTCTATGAAGTCTTGAGCTTCTATCGAGAATTATACTCGACGAGAGTCGTTCACTCTATTCAACAACAATCATCACAAGTTCTTCAAGTTTTTGAATTCATTTATATTCACTGATGAAGATGAATTGACATGAAACAGCTGAAGAATCAAGATAGACGACAAGCTTCAGACAAATGTCAATCACTTCAATAATGAGAATATCTGTATTATCTATGTGATATCTAGACTAGAAGATGATGCTGCTGAGCACATCTTCGCTCGATGTTGACATGACGCTTCACATTCATACATCTTAATCGACAAGCTATTTGAGCATCTGAAAGAAATATACAATGAACTGAATAAGAATCGAAAGTGTCGTTGCAAGTACAACGCTCTGAGACAAGCAGACAAGTCTTTCAATGTCTTCTACTTCAACTTTATGAAGTTATTCAGTGTTGAAATCGTGTCTAGAAACTAATCAGAGTGCATGCGTGACTAGAATGTTTAATCTATAAAGATAGCTATAACTAAGACTTTAAGAATACAGAAGAAAGAAGGTACAAAAAGCAAGAAGAACACGCTCTATATAGTAGTTACTCAGATTGACGTTAGTCTCAAAGAGAACGTGTTGAAACACAAGAAAGATGTTGATTCAAAAGATGTTTGTGACACAAAGAAATGTGTTTGTCATAAACATCTGTTAACTACTCGTAACACAAAGAAGTGTGTTTATCTAGAAAACAATAGAAGCTGATTAGAAGATGCTAGAAAAGAGAAAAGATGCTGAGTCATATCTGAGTCAAACCTGAGTCAGATTTAGATCAGATCTCGACTAGATCTTGATTAGTTCTAATCAATTCTGATGCATTCATAACATTATTCTTCTCTTTGAAAATTCATGTTCGCATGAATAAAACAAATTAAACGCAAAATTTTTCACTGTTTTTCAATTTAGTGTGACTTGTCTGAATAGAGCTTATGAAATTCAACTAGAACTTCTTTCGAGCTTTCGAATTCTTCTTTATCGACATAGTATCATTCGTCGTTTCGATCTAGTTTCGTTCATTTGATCTTATATTGTATTCGATCTTAATATCATTTAGAGTTCAGAATGTCATCTATCTTTCAGTGCTCATCATCTTCAATAGTGAAAGATCTAGATGATTCTGAATGTTGTTCTGATAAGAAGTCGTTGAAATAAGAACGTAATAGCTTCGAACTGAACATCGAATGCAGCTGCTTCATGCTTATCGATAGACGAAGATGATAGAAAATCTCAACTTTGACAATGATTTGATAGAATTCTAGCTGTTTGTCTTTCAAATTCTTACATCATCTAGTTGTCTTTATGTTTCTAGAGAATAATCAAACTCAGTCGTCTACTTCATAAATGACGTCTCGTTTATGTTTATTGATCTGAGCTTCGATGATCTGCTTCGTCTTTTTCAATTGTTGATGATCAAAGATAAGAAATTCTTTCATTTAAATGACAATATCGTCTGCTTTTCTAGCTTCAAGACGTTCACAAGTAGTTTCGTAGTCAGTCGTATCTGAATCAAAACTCATTCGTGAGTGAAAACTCTTATTGAAGTAGAACGAAGTCATTGAGATGATCGAGAAGATATTGAAATTCTCGCTGAATTCTATCATTGATAGTCATTTTGCTCAGTCGTTCTGCATGTAATTGCAGTAGATTCTTAGTTCTTGTTCAACGTCTTGATTAGCTCGTTTTGATTGATCATCGATCTCAGAATGATAAGCTGTTGATAGACTAGCTGTAATCTTAAGTCGCTTGCAAAGACTTTGTCACATGATTGATATGAACTGAAAGTCTCTGTTCGAAACAATAGAACTAGGTAGATCATGAAGTTGATAGATGTTTCATAGCATGATTCAAACCGTTTCTTCAACTGAGATGTCAGCATCTCTTCAATGACAGAAAACATAGTGACGTTTCTTGATGAGTCAACATATGATTGTGCAAATGACGTTATAATCTTCTGATAGAGATAGCTCAGTGATGAAATTCATAGCTATATTCTTTCAGCGTTTCTGTGAAATTGAAAGAGAATAAAGAAGTTCATTGATGTTATCTTTAGATGTCTTGCTTTGTTGACAAGCATGACAGTTTCAAATGTAACGTCTAATCGTTGCTCAATGATCTGATCAATAGTAGAAATGTTAAACTAGATCAATAGTTCTTTGATTGTCAGAGTGAGAGATGAAAGGCTGATCATGAATTTTCTTTAGCAATTTCGTATGCATATTCTCAGAAATTCACAGTAGATCTTTTCTGAACAGAACGTCGTCAACAATCTCGCAGTGCTTCAATTCAATGCTATGTAGCTTGAGCTTGTTTTTGTTACGAGCGTACCAAGGCTGTACAAGGCTGAAGCCCTAATCAATTCGCAGTGAACGCTAGCGAGTTCCCTGCGTAATGATTAGGGCTAACCAGCGAGCTAGCCAGGTTTGGCCCAGATATGGCC
>JAABUY010006206.1_pt1 | contig 11759 bp, 10 predicted proteins | sample 5560271 | NCBI WGS metagenome assembly JAABUY01 (sample SAMN10711886, study PRJNA513374) | rock metagenome | isolation source: Antarctica rocks | place: Antarctica: Victoria Land, University Valley
CTTCCAGCTCGGCACGCGGCAGATCGGACAAACGGGCGGGCGGCAACATGCAACGAGCGAATCGTACTCGCACGTGTTTGACAAGCCGAAAAAGCCAGAGCCGCCCGGGGTTATGCCCCAGTTACGCTCGCGGTCCCGCTCGAACCCCATCACGCTTTAGCCCTGTTGCGGGAGCCGAAAGGATGGCGCGTGACGGTTACCGACAATGATATCCCAGCAGCCTCGCTCAGTCTTGAGGCCCGTCCGCTTGGACTGCTGCTGAAGCTCGATCATCCCGGCCAGGTCGTGACGATAATGGACCCGTCGACCGGCCTCGCTCTGCTGGTCGGCACCGTGAACCCCGCAACTGGCGCCGGCCCGGCTTTGGCGCCTGCCCGCCGCACCCCTGGCTATACGTTGATGCCGACTTGGCTCGGTGTCGCGGTCGAACCGCTGTCCGATCTGGTCGAGCTTCGCCTGGCAACCGACGGCTTCGTCCTTTCGTCGCCGGGCATACCGAGTGCCGAGAATGCTCCAGTGCCGGTCAGCGCGTCCTTCACCCGCCGCTTTGACCTTCCAGACCTGCCGCTGCCCGCGTTGTTGCAGCGGCTCAAGGCGCAAGTCGCCGCGGCCGCCGCAGCGCCACCCCGCGCCCGCACCACGGACCGCATGGCTGCTGCACAAAGTTTGCTCTCCCTTGGGCTGGCCACCGAAGCTCAGGCCGTGCTCGCGCTGGTCGCCACCGAGGACCCAGCCGCCGCGGCCGACCCAAACCTCACCGGTTTGCTGGCGATAGCGGCTTTACTCGCCGGCCGCAGTCCAGAAGCAACTGGCCTCGACGATCCGCGGCTCGACGGCACCGACGACGTTACTCTTTGGCGAGCGCTGCGCGACGCGATGCGTGACAGCGATCCCGAGGCGGGCAGGGGTCTCGCTCGGCTGCTGCCGCTGGCGAACGCCTACCCGATTGCGTTGCGTGATCGGCTGCGGCCGCTGGTCATCGAGGCCGCGGTCGCCTCCGGCCAAGCAGCGTCCGTCGCCTCAGCTTTGGCTAAGACAGACGATGCTGCATTAGCGTTCGCCCGTGCCCTGCAGAGCGAGCGCGATGGCGACGCTCCGGCGGCACTGTTGGCATTCGACGCGCTCGCGGCTGGGCGGGATCAACTGACGCAGGTGCGCGCTGGGGTACGAGCCGCCGAACTTCGCTTGCGCTGCGGCCTGCTGACCGCCACCCAAGCTGCCGATGCATTAGAGCGCTACGCAGCTATTTGGCGTGGAGACGCTCGGGAAAGCAGGATGCGCCTCCGTGTCGCCGAGCTCCGCACCGCCGCCGGCGCATTCCGCCCCGCGCTCGACACGCTGCGTGACACCGAGCGCCTCTTTCCCGAGCTGCAACCGGCGATCCGCGCAGCGATGGCTGCCGTGTTCCAGGCGATGCTGGCCCAACCGCAAGCGGTGCCGCCGCTTGAGCTGATAACCCTCGCCAGCGACTATGCTGCTTTGCTGCCGGACAACGTGGGCAGCGACATCTCCGCCCTGCTTGCGGATAAGCTGGCGGCGCTTGACCTGCCGAACCGTGCCGGCCCGATGCTGGCGACGCTCATGGCGGGCGCTCTGGTCGGTCCCGCGCGCGCCGGCATTGGGGCGCGGCTCGCACAGATGCAGCTTGAGGACGCCGCCTTTGCAGCAGTCGAAGCGACGCTGAATGCTTCGGACGCTTCCGAACTGCCTGCTGCCTTGGTTGAACAGCGCACGCTGCTGCGGGCTCGTGCCCAGGCCGCGCGCGGAAACCTGGTCAACGCCGTCGCTGACCTAGTGGCGCTCGGCACCGCTGCGGCTGATGATCTACGCGCCAAGCTGCTGAGCCAGGCCGCAGACTGGAAAGGCAGCCTGATAGCCCTTTCGGACCTCGCCGCAAAGGTCGTTTCAGCGGATGGGCCGCTATCTGAAGCGATGCAGGACGTCGTGCTGCGGCAAGCGACATCAGCCGTGCAGGCCAACGACACCGCGCTGTTGGCAGACCTCCGGCGTCGCTATGGAGCCCGGCTAAGCGGCGCTCGGGCTGACTTGTTCCATCTGCTGGCCGCCGAGCCGCTACGCTCTCCTTCCGACCTGCCACGCACTGCGACCGAGCTGGCTTTGGCCCGGCTGCTGCCTAATCGCCTGCAGACGCTCTCGGCCCAGAATTCTAGCTGATTATGTAACAATGGACGGATCTGCGCCTGAAGACGGGCTGGGTATCCTGAATTCACTTGCAGTAATTTGCCCCAGGCCCTATCTTCGCTGGCTCTTGGCCCAAGGGGACGATCCCGTCCAACAGGCCGTCTACTGGTTTGGGGGTACGTGATGAACGCACTTGCTCAACTGGGGATGGTTTCGGAACTTCCGAGCGAAAACCAGACGACGATTGCACACCTTCCGTCCTATGAGGGCGAGGACGTTAAGGACTACTTCGTTGAGAGGGACGGCATGAAATATGCCGGCACACACCTTCTCGTGGATCTCTGGGGGGCGTCCAATCTGGCCGACCCCGCGCTGATCGACACCGCTTTGCGAGAAGCGGCGGTCAAGGCGGGAGCAACAATTCTCCACAGCCACTTCCACCACTTTACCCCCAATGGCGGGGTATCGGGCGTGGTGGTGCTGGCTGAAAGCCACATCTCCATCCACACATGGCCCGAGCGCAGCTTTGCCGCGGTCGACATCTTCATGTGTGGCGCGTGCAATCCGCACGATGCTATCCCGGTGCTGCGCGCCGCTTTCCATCCGGACCGGGTGGACCTCGACGAGCAGCGGCGCGGCCGCGTCCTTTAACCACACAAAGCAGCGCGGCCAGGTCCGGAACCTATCCCGGGCAAGGCCGCGCTGTGCCCGTGGGGCCGCATGCTCTATGACGGATAGCTGGTATAACGAGGCGCTTTATTCCGGCTGGGGCCAAAGGTTCCAGGTGACCCGGATGCTTGCGCAGGTCACCAGCACCTACCAGGAGATTACGGTCTTCGATACCGCCAGCCACGGCCGCGTGCTGGCATTGGACGGCGCTATCCAAATCACCGAAGCCGACGAGTTCGTCTATCAGGAGATGCTGGCGCATGTGCCCCTGCTCGCGCACGGCGACGCACAACGCGTATTGATCATCGGCGCTGGCGACGGCGGCGTGCTGCGTCGCGTGCTGCAGCATCGCACGACTCAACAAGCCGTTATGGTCGAGATCGACGGCGAGGTTATCCGCCTCTCAAAACAGTTTCTGCCCGGGATCGGCGGCGACGCCTGGAACGATCCGCGAGCCCAGGTCATTGTAGGTGACGGCATCGCCTATGTAGCCGCAGCCTCCGCTGCCTCGTTCGACGTCATCATCGTGGACAGCACCGACCCGGTCGGGGTGGGAGAGGCACTTTTCACCGATGCGTTCTACGCCGACTGCGCCCGTATCCTTGCGCTCGGCGGCCTAGTGGTGAACCAATGCGGTGTCCCCTTTATGCAGCCGGACGAGCTGCGTGAAACCAGCAACCGCCGCGCCCGCGCTTTCCCATACGTGTCAGCATATGTGGCGGCGGTGCCCACCTACGTCGGCGGCTTCATGACCCTGGGCATAGCGGCTAAGTCGCCCGGCGTCGGCGAGGTTCCGATCGACATAATTCGCGCCCGTGCCAAAACAGCCGGCATCCTCGGCGTCACCCGCTACTGGACGCCTGAAATCCAGGCCGGGGCGTTCCATCTGCCGCCATATATCGCCGAGCTGATCGCCTAAACCAGAACCGCCGTTATCGCCAGCGGATCACCCCAAAGATATCGGATCGCTCGTCTGTCCACAGCACGGGGCCGGGCGTTACCTCGTCCCATCCGTCCGCTGCAAAAGCGTCAAGATTGCCGCCCTGTGCGACCATGACCAAGCCCTCCACCCTAGGTTGCCGCAGGATATCGTCACCGGCCGGCACACGTAGATGGCGGAGCGGCATGCCGGCCTCCGCGGCGATACGGGCGACCACAGCCGGCAAGTCGAGATAGCGGTTGGTGATGTTGAACAACAGCATCCCGCCCGGTTTAGGGCATGCGAAATAGAGTGCCAATGCCTCACGGGTGATCAGGTGCATCGGCACGCTATCGGAACTGAATGCATCGAGAATAGGCACATCATACTGTACCGCGGGATTGGCGGTTAGGTTCACGCGCGCGTCGCCCAACACGAAATTCGGGTGATTGCCGCACCCCGACATGAAGTTGAACCAACGATTATCGCGGGCAAAGCGCTCGACCATCGGATCGATTTCGTAGAACGTCCAAGCCTCGCCAGGACGCGCGTAGCAGCCGAGGGCACCGGTGCCGAGGCCAATAACGCCTATGGTGGCGGTCGGCATCGGACGCTTGGCAATGACGGCGAATGCCCGGCCAAACGGACCGTTGCGGCGGAAATAGCTTAGCGGCTCGAACTTCTCACCCGTCCGCTTGCCATGCACTGGCACGAAGGCCAGCACGACCCAGCGCAGACGCTCGCTGACCGCAACGGGCGTTGCCTGCATCCGGATGATCGGCATGGTCACCGGTGCCGCGCTATGCAGCAGCGCCGCCAGACCGCAGGCCAGCACGGCTGCCGCGGTGATCACCAGCCCTGCCGACCAAAGCTGCAACTGTTCGGAGAGACCGAGCGTCATCTCGACTAGAACCGGATAGCTCAGCAATGCTACTAAGCTGCCGGCATTGCTGGCCGCATACAGGAAATACGGATCGCGGGCATGCGGGTGAGTGGTCCCAGCAAACCAGGTTTGCATGAGCGGCGCGGTAGCGGCGATCGCTACAAAGGGCAGCCCAACCGTGAGGGTGAGCAGAGCGAACAGCCATCCGATCGGCGAGGTGTCGGCCGGGGGAGCCGCCACACCCAACGAGAGCGGCATGAGAACCAGCGCTGACGCGAGCACAGCCATGTGCAACAGGATTTGAGCGCGGGGCTGCAGCCGCGTCGAGGCAAGATGCGCGTAGCCGTATCCAAGCAGCAACGCCGCCTGGAAAAAGCATACACAGGTGTTCCAAACCGCCGGCGATCCGCCGAGCCGGGGCAGCACGAGGCGCGATACGAGCGGCTGCACCGAGAACAGCAAGAATGCAGAAGCGAACAGCGAAAGTGCAAAGCCGGTCAACAGAGTCGGGCCTGCACGGCGGGACGCAGCGACAATGGAGAGGTCGGATGTCATGTCGGTCATCGATACGAAATCGTAATGACTTGGAGACATCGCACGCCACAGGTAGAAAGTTACCTCATTAAAATTACCTCAGGGCCAAGCGAACCTGGCCTGCATCTCGCTTAGACCGCGACTGACCCGCCAGGAGCCATCATGTATCATCCCCCAGCGCCCGCCGCCGCAGGTCGCGCAGCCGGGCCTGGCCGCCAGGGGTGCGTGGATCGACCTCAAGCAGCTTCTGGTGCGCCGCCAAAGCCCCTCGCCAATCGGACCGCGCCTCGGCCATATGGGACAGATCCTGCAGCGCCGCAAAACTTCGGGGCTCGCGTCGCAGCAGTTCCTGGATGTCCCGTATCGCCCCGGCCGCATCGCCCAGGCGTGCACGAGCCTGGGCACGGCCGCGCCAAGCCTCCAGCAGGTTGGAGTCGAGATCAAGCGCCGCGTCGAAACTGTCCACCGCGTCCCCGGCCGATCCCTCACCCAACTCGCGGGACCCCCGCGCCAGCAGCAGGCGAAGCGCCGGGCTCGCCGCTTCAAGCCATTTGGCGCGAACCTGCGCTTCCAAGGCCGCCGCGACCTCCTCATTGGGAGCGGCGCGCAACGCCGCGAGCAGTCCGTCGACCGCCGCATTTGGCCTGTCTTGACCGAAAGCCGGTCCGGCGAACAGCGCCAACAGCAGCGCCCACCACAGCATCACGCCGGAACTGATACCGCCGCCGGCAGTCCGACCGGCGCCGGTCCACCCGCCATCCAGTCCAGTAGCTCGACCGTATGGATCACCGGCACGCCGCCCGAGAGCTGGGTGATGCAGCCAATATTCCCGGCGGCGATCAGGTCCGGCCGGGTCGCGGAAATATTGGCCAGCTTGCGCTCCCGCAACCGCTTGGCGATCGCCGGCTGCACCAAGTTATAGGTACCCGCCGAGCCGCAGCACAAATGCCCCTCCGCCGGCTCCACGACGGTAAACCCGGCCTTGCGCAGCAGCGCCTTCGGCTGCGCCAGGACGCGTTGCCCATGCTGCAGGCTGCACGCCGCATGATACGCAACCCGCAGCCCCGGCGTCGCCCGCGTCGGCGCGTAATCCAAGGTCGCGAGATACTCGGAGATGTCCATCGCCAGGGCCGACACCCGCTCCGCACGCGCTGCCCACTCGGCAGGCTCCGACCGGAACATGAAGCCGTAATCTTTGACCGTCGTGCCGCAGCCGCTGGTGTTGACCAGGATGGCGTCGAGCCCGTCACCCTCGAGTTCGCGTGTCCAGCCGGCAATATTGGCGCGGGCGCTGGCCATCGCCGGATCGTGCCGGCCCATATGGTGCGTCAACGCGCCGCAGCAGCCGACGCCACGGGCAATGACGACCTCAATCCCCATGCGCGTCAGCAACCGGATCGTCGCCTCATTGATCGAAGGCGCCAACACCGTCTGCGCACAGCCAGCCAGCAGCGCCACCCGGCCCCGCCGCGTTCCCTCGGCCTTATGCACCTGCGGCGCCTGCATTGCGCTGGACGGCGGCAGCCGCGGCGGCGCCAAATCCAACATCGCGTGCAGCCGGTCTCCAAGCGTGCTGCCCCGCGGCACCAACCCGCGCAACGGCCGGGCCACCCTTGCCCCCAAGACCGCCATCCGGAATAGCCCCGGCCGCGGCAGCACCAGCTGCAGCACGTTTCGAAGCATCCGCTCGTGCCAGGGCCGGGTATAGGTGTTCTCGATATACTCGCGCGCGTGGTCGACGAGGTGCATATAGTTCACGCCGGACGGGCAAGTCGTCATGCAGGCCAGGCACGACAAGCAGCGGTCCACGTGGCGCACGACCTCCTCGGTTGCCGCCCGCCCGCTTTCCAGCATGTCCTTGATCAGGTAGATGCGGCCGCGCGGGCTATCGAGCTCGTCGCCGAGCAGCACGAAAGTGGGGCAGGTGGCGGTGCAGAAGCCGCAATGCACGCAGGTCCGCAACACCTGGTTGCTGGAGGCAGTGGCGGGATCGGCGAGCTGCTCGGAGGTGAAATTGGTTTGCATAATGTTTATACGCCTAAGCTTGCTCAGACGCCGGCGTATAGCCGGCCGGGATTGAGAATGCCGCTCGGATCCATCGCCGCCTTCACGCGTCGGGTGATGCGCGCCAGCGCCGGTGCCTCAGACGGCACGACGTCCACCGCCACGCGCATCGGCTCGGGCGCCCGCAGCACGGTCCAGGTGCCGCGCCCGGCTTGTGCCGCAGCCACAACCCGATTGTGCAGCGTGGGCGATCCTGCGACCCAAACCAGCCCGCCGCCCCAATCGAGGAAACACCGGGCGCCGGCCTGGTCCAGGGACGCCACCGCCGCCGGACCGTTCGACGGCCGCACCGATATGCGCCAGACTGCATCGCTGGGTTCGGCCCGCAATGGCTCGGCGTCGCGGATTGCCAGCCATGCGGCCCGGCTGGCGTCGTCGTCCAGCAGGATCGCCGTTCCGAACGCGGCCAAGTCCGTCGTCAGCCGGCCGAGCCGATATTCGACGCTCATGGCGAAGTCCTCGATTCGAACCAGCGTGACCGGGCCGCGACCCGCCAGCGCCGGCACCCGTTCGGCAGCGTCCGCCGGCAGCCAGGCCGCGCCCGATACGCCATACGGAGATCCCAACGCCGCCGACAGCGCGGCCACGCCCCGAACCGCATCCAGCCCCGGCAGCAGCAGCGACCCCGTCAGCTCCGCCCGCGGCAGCACCTTCAGGGTGACCTCGGTGATCACGGCGAGCGTACCGTGACTCCCGGTCAGCAGCTTGCAAAGGTCGAGCCCAGTCACGTTTTTCAGCACGCGCCCGCCCGACCGGATCAGCTCGCCCGCGCCGTTGACCGCGCGCACGCCCATGACATGGTCGCGCATCGCCCCCCAGGTGACCCGGCGCGGCCCCGACAGATTGGTCGCGACGACGCCGCCCAACGTTTGCTCGCCCTCGGTGCCCAGCAGCGCCGAAAGGTCCGGCGGCTCGGCGATCAGTCCCTGGCCGCCCTCCGCCAGCTTCGCCTCGAGGGCCGGGATGGTAATGCCCGCCCCCGCCGAAATGATCAGCTCCTGCGGCGAATACAGCGACACGGCGCCGAGGTTCCGGGTCGAAAGGCCGCGTGCCGCCTGCACCGGGCGCAGCATTCCGGCCTTGGTGCCGCGGCCTTGGACCAGCAGCGGCTCGTTCGCCGCGCGCGCCGCCAGGATCGCCTCGACGACCCCGTCCTCATGTGCCGGGGCGAGCGCGCCGCTCACCAGCAGCCGCTCACGCCGCCACGGGCAGATCGACCGGCGCAACCGGCGCGTCAACCAGCGGGAACACCTTACTCGGGTTCAGCAGCCACTCCGGATCGAACGCCGTTTTGATCCGCCGCTGCTGATCGAGCTCGATCCCGGTGAACTGCACCGGCATCAGGTCACGCTTCTCGACCCCTACCCCGTGCTCCCCGGTCAGGCAGCCGCCGACCTCGACGCATAGTTTTAGAATGTCGGCGCCGAACGCCTCCGCATGCTCGAAATTTCCGGCCAGGTTGGCATCGAACATGATCAGCGGATGCAGGTTGCCGTCGCCAGCGTGGAAAATGTTGGCGACCTTCAGCCCATAAGCGTCGCTCATCTCGCCGATACGCCGCAGGACGAACGGCAGTTGCCCGGTCGGGATCGTGCCATCCATGCACAGGTAATCCGGGCTGATGCGCCCAACCGCGCCAAATGCGCCCTTGCGGCCCTTCCAGATGGCGATGCTTTCCTCCGCCGACTGGCTGACCCGCAGGCTAATCGGCTTGAACGGCTCGCACAGCCCTGCGATCCGGCCCAGTAAATCGTCCTGCTCCGCCACGCTGCCCTCAACTTCGATGATCAGCAGCGCCTCCGCGTTAAGCGGATAGCCGGCGTGGGCGAACGCCTCACACGCATGGATCGCCGGGCGGTCCATGAACTCGAGTGCCACCGGGATGATCCCGGACCCGATGATCGCGTCGACCGCGCGCCCGGCCGTTTCATTGGCGTCGAACGCCACCAGCATCGCCCGTGCGCCTTCCGGCGCCCGCAGAATTCGCACGGTGACCTCGGTCACCATCGCCAGCATGCCCTCGCTGCCGGTGAGCAAGCCGAGCCAGTCATACCCGGCCGCGTCGAGGTGATGGCCGCCGATGTCGAGCACGTCGCCCTCCATCGTCACGATCTTGAGGCCCAAAAGGTTGTTGGCCGTCACTCCATACTTAAGGCAATGTGCGCCGCCCGAGTTCATGCCGACATTGCCGCCGATCATGCAGGCCAACTGGCTGCTGGGGTCGGGCGCATAGAAGAACCCCTCAGAGGCCACTGCCTGGGTAATCCCAATGTTGGTGACCCCCGCCTGCACCGTGGCGCAGCGGTCGCCGTAGTCGATGTCGAGAATACGGTTCATCCGCATCAATCCGACCACCACGCTGTCCGACATGGGCAGCGCGCCGCCTGAAAGGCTCGTCCCAGCGCCGCGCGGCACCACGCGCACGCCATTCTTGTGGCAGAATGCTAATACGGCCGCGACTTGCTCGGTCGTTTCCGGCAGCACGACCGCTAGCGGGACCTGCCGATACGCCGGCAGCCCATCCGTTTCATACGGCTTGAGCCGCAACGCCTCGCTGATTACTCCAGACTCCGGCAGCAACGTGCGCAGCCCGGCGATGATTTCAGGACGCCGGGCGATGACGTCGGCCTTGGGGGGCGGCTGCGCGATCATGCTGTGTTCCCTCGATTGCTTGACTGAAACATGGAACTGGTCAGCGATCTCGACAAGACGAAAAACACCCCGGAGCGACGCCCTAGGGTGCGTTCAGCACGGCAGAATGGCGCGACTCAGCCTTGGCGGGCCTTCATGCGCGGATTTTTCTTGTTGATCACGTAAACGCGGCCATGCCGGCGCACAACCCGGCAGTTTTTATCGCGAAGCTTGGCCGACTTGAGGCTGTTGCGGATCTTCATGACACGACCTTTGGGCCGAGGGGCCCCGAGAAATACGATATGAACGGGATCGCGCTCGTTACCGATGCTCTGCCGAGGTGTCAAGCAACCCGTTCGTCTCAACCTTTCGCACGGGCAGGAGCGGATGGTCGGCAACGCGAGACAGGTAGGAAATCTCGATATTGCCGCGATTATAGCCGTGCCGTTTTGGTTATTTTAGCCTGCCGGATTTTACCTGCCAGTCCTCAGCGGTCGTCCCATATCTGCCGGACTAACAATAAAGGCACCTCATGAACGACCGCGCCACTTGGACCGCGTTCTTGCTAATGTGTTTCGCACTCGTCGGCCTCACCGGCCTGTTCGCGACGTATGCCACCACCATTCCTCTCGAGCGCGCGCTGATCCGCACCGGCACGCTCGACCAAGTCCTGGCGGCGGCCCGTGCGCCCGACGCTGCTGCCCGCCTTGCGGTGCTTCGCCCAGCTCTCGGCGAGCGCGCCGACGCCGTGTTGTCCGGGCCGGGCGAGCTCTGGGACCGGGTCGCCGCCGAGCGGGCCGTGGTTCTTGACGAGCAGGGAAGAGAGGCCCGCAGCGTCGCGCACCGCACTCGCATCCTGGTGGTTATCGTCACGCTCATGGCCGGTTTGGTCGGGGCTGGGATCATGGCGCTCGGGCAGCGCCGCGCCGCCGTGTCGCAGTAAATCCCGCCGAGCAGTAAACGACAACGGGCCGAGACCAGCCGATGCAACCTCTTCGATCACGCGCGTTCTGATGGAAGGCCTCACCCGATACAAGGAGTCGTGCTTTGAAGCAGCCCCATAGCGAAGAGACGATCGAACACACCGACGATCAGCAGAATACTGGTAATCACAAGAAGCCCGGTGCTCCGGACGCTGGCGGCGCCGATAAGCTGGGCGGCACTCGCGTTGGCGCCGAAAATGTGGAGCCGTCCGGAGGCAAGGATGCCGGCTCTAGCTCGTCCTGACTTGGCGTTCGAATTCAGGCTTCTGGATCGGCCCTTGAACCAGCAAACTTGCCGCGCCACGTCATCGACATGACAATAAGTTCAAGCCGCACGCCACCCGTGCTCGACATGGCTCCGGACGGCACGTTCCGAACTCGACCATCTGGCCTGCGAGCGCCGTTGTCGTTCAAGTTGCTCCTCGGCGCAACTATTGTCGCTGTGATGGCCGGGGCATTCGCCGTCGCCGCGCTGGCGCTATGGGTCGCTGCATTGTTGTTGCCGGTTGTCGTTGTAGCCGCCGGGGTCGCCTTCACCGCCTTTAAGTATCGCCAATGGCGGCGTGGCCCAGCCGTGAGCGCACGATCCATTTACCCACGTTAGAGAGAGACTCCGGCGCATAGGAACGAACTTTTAGCCAAGGTTGTTCGTTGTCTGCCGTTATGACTGAACACGAATGGCCGTCAGCCCGTCCGAAGATGTCCACCGGAATCGCTGGGCTTGATTCCATTCTGGCCGGTGGACTTGAATCTGAGCGCGTGTATCTCGTTGAGGGCACGCCCGGAACTGGAAAGACTACGCTAGCACCAATACTGTTCACTTTGCGATTTGGATGGCGGCGATGAAGTCGATGCGCTTGGTCGGCTGTGGGGTGCGAGGGCGCAGCGGATAGCCGCTCATCTTGCGCTTGACCCCGCGCGGCACCTGCCTGCC
>JAABUY010006207.1_pt1 | contig 11758 bp, 13 predicted proteins | sample 5560271 | NCBI WGS metagenome assembly JAABUY01 (sample SAMN10711886, study PRJNA513374) | rock metagenome | isolation source: Antarctica rocks | place: Antarctica: Victoria Land, University Valley
GCGTGGCCCGCCATCACGGCCTTGAGCATCACGTCCTCGGATAGCTGCTTGGCTTCCGATTCCACCATCAGCACGGCATCGCCGGTACCCGCCACGACGAGGTCGAGCGACGATGTCTTCATCTCGTCGACGGTCGGGTTGACCTTGAGCTCATCCTTGATGAGGCCGACCCGCGACGCGCCGACCGGGCCCATGAACGGGATTCCCGAGATGGTCAGGGCAGCCGAGGCCGCCACCATGGCGAGGATATCGGGATCGTTCTCGAGATCGTGCGACAGCACCGTCACGACCACCTGGGTCTCGAAGCGGTAGCCCTCGGGAAACAGCGGGCGGATCGGCCGGTCGATCAGGCGGGAGACCAGGGTCTCCTTCTCGGAGGGACGCCCCTCCCGCTTGAAATAGCCGCCCGGGATTCGGCCGGCCGCGAAGGTCTTCTCCTGGTAGTTCACCGTCAGGGGGAAGAAATCCTGCCCGGGTTTCTGCGTGTGGGCCGAGACGACGGTGGCCAGAACGGTAGTCTCGCCGTAGGTGGCGAGAACCGCCCCGTCGGCCTGGCGGGCGATCTTACCCGTTTCGAGCACGAGCGTGCGCCCGGCCCAATCGATCTCTTCACGATTCACTTCGAACATGTTCGTCTTTCATGGCGAGCCGGATGTCGGCCATGAGCAAGACGGCGAGAGGCTGGCCTCGACTTCCAGGGACGGACCGACCGCCGTCGGGGCAGTTTTGGTTCGTCCGTCAAAGTCCGGGGCACATCGCGCGACGAGGCTCGTCGGATGCGCCGACCCTCGTTCGATGTGCCCCGGTTCGAGGCAGCCCCTGGCGATCCTGCCATGACCACGCTCGCCGGTCAGGTGGACGACGGCCCCATGCCGCCATCGCACGCGGTTAACTGGGTCCGCGCGCCCGGTGGGGCAAGACACGGACTCCGTGGTTGCGTCAGCGACGGATGCCGAGACGCTCGATCAGTGTCTTGTAGCGGGTCTGATCCTGATCCTTGACATAGTCGAGGAGAGACCGGCGGGTCGAGACCAGCTTCAGCAGGCCACGCCGCGAATGGTTGTCCTTGCGGTGCGTCTTGAAGTGCTCGGTCAGGTTGGTGATGCGTTCCGTCAGGATCGCGACCTGGACCTCGGGGGAGCCCGTGTCGCCGGGCTTCGTGGCATAGTCCTGCATCAGTGCGCCCTTGCGCTCTGCTGTAATCGACATCGGGAGTCCTTGTCTTGGCTGGAGAAGCCCGGCCAAAACGGCCGGAACGTCACGATCGTGCCTGCTGCCGGGATGTCGTCCAGCAAAGCCGCACCGCCCGCCGAATGCGGGTAACCGTCACGGCGCCCTTATACACGTCCGACGCCATGACGCCAGCGGTTTCGACGCGCTACGACCGAAGCGAGCGCCCCGCCATCATCGTGCGGCTCGGGCGACGCTCGACCACGACGGCGCGCGCCATGCCTTTGCGGTCCGTCGAGGTCAGCGTGATCGGCTTGCGGCGCGAAGAGACCTTCTTGAGTTCTACCTGGACTTCTTCGAGCGGAACGCCCATCAGGGCGGCCGCGATCTCGGCCTGTTCGGCCGGGTCATCGGCCAGACCTTGCGCGGCCGCGATGGCTTCGCCGAGCACCGGCGGGTCGTGCCGCACGCGGCGCGGGCCGAACTTGGTGGTCCAGACTTCGCTCATCCTCGTCTCCCATTCTCGCGGTGGACCATAACATCCATGCTGCGCTGCAGCAATAATTGCTGCGACGCAATGCGGTTCCGTATGGCGGATCTGAAATGACCGCATGCGCGGCATCTCGCGGCAGCAGCAAGTTTCGCGCCGAACCATGACGATCAGATGAGCATGGCTCGCCGCCGATCGAGCGCCGGTGCGTTGCGCAGAACATTCATGTCGGTGACGAGGTTTCGCACGATCTCGGCCGCTCTGGCCTGCTCGATCCTGGAGGCCGCGCAGGCGCAGACGCCGCAGGCGCCCTCGAGCCGGGACTCGAGTCCGCAGATCGCAATCGATCCGATGACGCAGGTCGATCCAACGACAGGAGCGGGAAATTTATCGGACCCTTACCCGATCCGGATCGCGCCGCAATGGGCCAATGCTTCCCTTCCACCGTCCTTCTCCGGGGCAACCAAGCAGATCCTGAGCTGCTGGCATCTCCTACAGAAAGACTGCTTCCAGGGCAGGCCGTTCGATGTGCAGGGCGGCTCTCTGGCCCAGCAGGCGCAGGCCGAGGGGACGACGCTCGGTGGCTTCAAGACGAGCAACATCTTTCGCGATGGTTCAGGTCGCTGGCACATGGTCACGACGGTGCAGGTCAAGAACCCGACGGTTTACCCGGACCTGAAGCACTGGAACGTCATCGTGCACGCTCATCCCGACGCCTTCTCCGAGAACGCCGCCGATTACGACGGAAAATATGTCGAGGATTCAGGCAACCTGTACCTGCTCTAAAGCCGCAGGCTGTCCGAAAATCCGGCCCATGACGGCATCGTGGCGCAGCCGATGCGATCGGAAACCCAGTTGACGCCTGTCGCGCCGATCGTTCTCCTCGCACCGGACGTCATCGACGGCGGCCTGAATTTCGAGTATTTCTTCCTGTTCAAGGCCAATGACCACTTCAAGCTGGTCGAAACGGGCAATGTGACCGTGATTGGTAGCAAATACGTCATGGCCTATTCCACCGGAGCTTGCGACCAACCCAATTACAAGACCGGCCTCGCCTGGCCGGACACGTTCCTGCCGCTCTCGGGTCCACCTACAGGAAGGTTTACAAGCAGGACCTGACGGGCGTGTGGGGCCAGCCGAACCATCGCGAGGTCCTCTATCTTCTCCAGTCCCAGCAACAGGACTGGCCCAACGATGTCGCATCGAAGGTTCTCGCGCCCGGGGTCGCGTCCATCGAGCAGGACAGGTTGCTCGGCTGGGTCCTGCATTTTGCCGCCTATGATCCCGGTGACGCTCCCGTCGACCGCGCGACGGGCAATCTGGATGGTTCGCACCGGCGCCCCTCCTTCGTGAGATTGCAGGTCAGCGTTCCCGACCGCGCCACGGTCGCGGAAACTTCGGACAGGGATCTCGCGGCCTGGATCGTCCCCGTGCGGCAGTGAGCTTTCCCGCATCACGCCACGCAGCGGCGAGCCTTGGTCAAAGTGCAATCCCAGTTCGGCCACATCGGCGGGCGACGGATGTGGCGTCAACCTCCGTCGACCGGAGGTGAGAAGGAGTTCTCCATGACATTGATCCAAGTCAAACCACGCTTGGCGCCGTCGATGAATGCGTCAGGCCGCACTCTTGGCCCCGGCCTTCGTCGTAGCCTCTACATCGCGGCTCTCGCCGGCACGGCGTTCTTCCCCCTGGCGGGGTCGGCCCAGACGGCACCCGACACAACGGCGAGAAGCGCCCATCCCATGCTGGACCGGTTCGAGAAGGCCAACACGACCCATGACGGGCATCTGACGCAGGCTCAGGCCCAGAGCGGCAACATGCCGATGGTGGCGAAGCAGTTCGGCGCGATCGATACGGACCACAAGGGCTACGTGACCCTGCAGGACGTACGCCAATTCATGCAGGCCCGGCACGCCGACCACAAGGGCCACGGTTCAGCCACTCCGCCGGGCTGACGTCTGGCGAATCGTCCCAAACCGCAGGTTCCGCCTTCATTTTGGGACGATGTCGGTGCGCCGACTCTCAAGCTGGTGCACGGCCATCTGCCGTTGGCAGACCGGGAGGACGCCACGTCGCAAAGCCGGCGCAAGTCGTCAGTTTACCTCCGGGCCGCGCCCACGCACCGACCCGCGGTCGACGGGCGGGGCAGCGCCGCATGGACTTGCGCGAGGTGAACCATGGCGTCAAGCACCACGCCTCCGGCCGCGATGCTGCGCCCGGCTTCGGTGTCGACGTGCAGCAGCATCTGCTCGGCGCTGGCCAGCACCGCGCCGTCGGCAGCGCGCCTGAGGCGATGGAAGACGTGCAGCCGCTTCGGATCCGCCGCGAGCACCTGTGTGTCGACCACGAGGGCCTCGTCGGGTGCGCCCTGGCCGAGGTGCATCAGATGGGTCTCGACCGTATAGAAGCTGCGATGGCGACCGAGATAGTCGCCATCCACCCCGATGCGACGCAGCAGGGCGTCGCTGGCCTCCCCGAAGCATTGCAGGAAGCGATGCTCGGTCATGTGACCGTTGTAGTCGATCCAGTCGGGCAGTACGCGGCCGCGCCATGTGGTGAGCGGCGCGGCTTCATCGTCGGACTCGGGCTTAGGACCGCGATCCAGCAGGGCGCGCTCATGCGCCTTGACGACCGCGCCCGCGGCGTAGTCCTGCGATCTCAGCGCGCCCAGCACCGCGACGAGGCAATCGTCGCGCTTGCGTTCGAGGTCGCGGATGGCGATGCCGACTGCCTGGTCGTCCGACTGAGCGGCGACGAGTTCCACCAGGACGTCGGTCAATTCGGGTGCCTCGAGATGAGTCCAGGGCAGCTTCAGGGCCGGTCCGAACTGGGCCAGGAAGTGGCGCATGCCGGCCTCGCCGCCCGACAGACGGTAGATCAGGAACGTGCCCATGAAGCTCCAGCGGAGCCCCGCGCCGTAACGCACGGCATCGTCGATCTCTTCCGTCGTGGCGATCCCGTCGTTCACGAGCCAGAGCGCTTCGCGCCACAGCGCCTCCAGCAGCCTATCCGCGATGAATCCGTCGACCTCCTTCCTGACCCGCAGGACCCGCATGCCGATACGCCCGTAGAGCGCAGCGGCATGGTCCTCCGTATCGGGCGTCGTGCGGACGCCGCCGCAGACCTCGACCAAAGGCAGCAGGTAGACCGGGTTGAACGGGTGGCCCACGACGAAGCGCTCGGGGCGTTCCATGCCGGCCGCGAGGCGCGTCGGCAGCAGCCCGGAGGTGGAGGACGCGATCACGACCTCGGGCCGGACCGCGCGGTCGATCTCGGCCAGCACGCGGACTTTCAGGCACTCGATCTCGGGCAGGCTCTCGACGACGAAATCGGCTCCGCCGACCGCGTCGACGACCGACCCCGCGACCCGGAGCCGGCCTTCCGGCACTACGACCCCCGGCATCAGCTTCGCTTGCGCGCGCCGGGCATTGGCCGTCACCTCGCCGAGCTTGCGGGCGATCTCGGGATCGGGATCGTAGAGCGCGACGTCGTGGCCATTGAGCAGGAAGCGGGCCGCCCAGCCGGCCCCGATGACGCCGCCCCCGACGAGGCCGATCGTCTCGAGAGCGCTCACGCGGCCCTCCCGGCTGCCGCTCCGGACGCCCCGCGCAGCCCGAGCAGATCCCGCACCGCCGCCGGCCCCATGACGGACGAGCCCATCGCGGTCAGGATCGTCGAGGCCCGCTCGACCAGCGCGCCGTTGGTGGCCAGTACGCCGCGGTCGAGGAAGAGGTTGTCCTCGAGCCCGACGCGGACGTTGCCGCCGGCCAGCGCCGCCATGGCGACGTAGGGCAGTTGTTGGCGCCCGATCGAGAAGGCGCTGAACACCGCGCCCGGCGGCAGCCGATGCACCAGCGACATCAGGGTCAAGGGATCGTCGGGAGCGCCGTAGGGAATGCCGAGACAGAGCTGGATCATGGCAGGACCGTCGATCAATCCCTCCTTCACCAAGTCGTTCACGAACACGAGATGACCAGCGTCGAAGACTTCGAGTTCGGGTTTGACCCCCAGCGCCTGCACCTGCCGGGCCATGGCCCGCAGGGTTGCGGGCGTGTTGGTCATCACATAGTCGCCGAGCGCGAAGTTCATGGTGCCGCAATCGAGCGTGCAGATCTCGGGCAGCAGTTCGGCCACGTGGGCGAGGCGCTCGGTCGGCCCCACCATGTCGGTGCCGGCGGGATCGAGCGGCAAGGGCGCCTCGCCGCTGCCGAACACCACGTCGCCGCCCATGCCGGCCGTGAGGTTGATGACGACGTCGCTGCCTGTATCGCGGATGCGCGCCACCACCTCCCGGTAGAGATGGACCGAGCGGGCCGCCTTACCGGTCTCGGGGTCGCGCACGTGGATATGTGCGATGGCGGCGCCGGCCGCCGCCGCCTCGATCGCGGCCGCCGCGATCTCCTTCGGCGCGACCGGGACATGACGGCTCCGGGCCGTCGTATCGCCCGCCCCGGTCACGGCGCAGGTGATGAACACCCGAGGGTTCATAGGACGCTCCTCATGATTCGCTCTCGTCGATCCCGGCCCGGCACCATGGAGAGTGGCGCAGGCTCGGCCGATCGACTTGACGCGCCACGACCGCATGGTGGCTCAAACACGACGCCCATCCCGGTCCTGGTTGCAGGACTGGTTCTTAACCCCGCTGGATTATCGTCGATCCTGTCACTCACGGTGCTTCGGACGCGTCGGCAATGGCATTCGGTCCCGTCACGCTGCTCACGATATCGATGCTTCCGCTCGCATTCGGATCGGTCGTGATCGCGATGACCCGCGGACGGACCGCGACGCTGCTCCGACCGCCAACGCTCGAAGATCGCCTCACCGGCATCGCCAACCGGCGTGCGCTGTTCCGCTCCGGTCCGGCTCTGTTGGCCGAGACGCGGCGCGACGACCGGCCGATAGCGTTGCTGCTCATGGATCTCGACAGGCTCGAAGCCGTCGATGACGTCCACGGCCGGGACGCGGGTGATCGCCTGCTCGTCGCCTTCGCCCGCCTGGCTCACGACTACCTGCCACCGACCAGTCTCGTGTGCCGCATCGACGGCGGGGAGTTCGCGGCCTTGCTGCCAGGCGCGGACGGGCTCCGGGCCCGATCGGTGGCGGACGAGATCCGCGCGCTGTTCGCCCATGTGACGATCGCCGGCCCTCGCGGCCCCGTGCGCACCACAGTGAGCATCGGCGTCGTCCATTCCGCCGCTCTCCAGGCCGGGACCGCCGATCGGGACCTGAGGGCATTGCTCGACCGTGCCGGCTGCTGCCTCTCCGCCGCCAAGGACGGAGGCCGTAACCGCATCGTGGACGAGGGTGGCAGGCCGGACGAGCCGTGCGGAGCTGCCGTGCCGGTCGTGGTGGGCATGGGCCGTCCTTCCGTTATCTGACGGGCGGCGATCATCGGCCGGCTTCGACCCGCGTCGGGGAGCCGGCCTGGAACCTGCCACCCGATCCGCGTCCAAACCCAGGCCGCGTCTCCCGCGCTGGGTCCGCGCCCGCGCGAAGCTCGTCCTCCCGGAGGGTGGGCTTGCGGCTGCGGTGTCGTGGCGTAGTCTCGCAGTGTCGTCGCTGCCCGTCCGCCGGGCGAGCCGAACCCGCGAGAGCCCATGCGCCGCCCCCATGTCTATGAACGGTCCGTCCCGCGCCAGCGTCGCGATCCCTATGAGCAGCCGGCCGCCGATCCCGCCGACGCGGCATTGACCGTTGCGCGCGCCATGCCGGCCCTCATCGATGCGGCGGAAGCTGCCGGGCTCGCGACCTTGGCGGGCCTCCTCGAAGCGGCCCGGGTCGAGGCGGAGCGTGCGGGCTGACCGTCGATCCCCCTCCGCCATAGGGCGCGCAACTGCTCCTCACCCCTGGTGCCGCTGGACGCGTCACGCGCCGGGCCTGCAGCGCCGCCCGGGGCACCGGCCCAGGCAGCTCCGATGCCGAGGTGCCCGTCACTCGCGATCCCTCGGCGGTGTCGGCAGACACCGATCGAGCAGCCTGTTCCGGCTGCCGGCATCGTCCGGGAACCCGGCGGCCGCGAAGCTGCGACGCAAGTCTGCGAGAGCGGCACCGACCGCCGGCCCTTTCAACCCCCTCGCCATCACATCCTCCCCGGTAAAGGGGAAACGCGGCATCGGGCAATCCCGCAGGATCGCGATGGCGACGTCCCATCCCGCGTCTCCGTCGGGATCCGAGGCCCGCGCGAGCCGCAGCCCGTCGCTCGAGGCCGCGCGGCCGTGCTCGAACAGCAGTGCGCGGAGCCGCGCCGCATCGGGCGGCCTCGCATCGAGCGACGCCGACGCCGTCAGTCCCGGCAGCAGGCGGTCGCGCTCGCCGTTCGAGAGGCGGAGTGCCTCGCGCAATCGATCGATGTCGTCCGGGCTCCGTACCGCCAGGGCGGACAGCCGCAGCAGCGGGTCGGCGTCGTCGGGAGCCTGGGCGGCGAGCCGAGCCATCCGCGGCACGTCCGCCGCGCCGCCGAGGACATGGTCGAGGAAGCCTTCCCGATCCATGGTGTCGAGGACGGCGGCTGCCGCCGGAGCAGCCAGAAGCTTCATGAGTTCGGCGCGGACGCGCTCGCGCGACAGCCGGTCCAGCCCATCCCGGTTCGCCACCGCGGCCGCGAGCCCTTCGGGATCGAGCGGACCGACTCCATAGGTGGCGTGGAAGCGGAAGAAGCGCAGGATTCGCAGGTAGTCTTCCCGGATGCGGGTCGTGGCATCGCCGATGAAGCGGATGCGTCCGGCCGCGAGGTCGGTGACGCCGCCCGTCGTATCGTGCAGCCGTCCGTCGAGCCCGGCCGACAGAGCATTGACGGTGAAATCCCGCCGGTCGGCATCGCGGGCGAAATCCCGCCCGAACCGCACCACCGCATGCCGGCCGTCGGTGTCGATGTCCTCGCGCAGGGTCGTGACCTCGAGCGGCAGTCCGCCGGCCAGCAGCGTCACGGTGCCGTGGGCGATCCCGGTCGGGATGGCGCGCAGCTTCGCCGATTTGGCCCGGGCCAGGACGGCGTCCGGCAGTGCCGTCGTGGCGAGATCGATGTCGCCCGGCGGCAGTCCGAGCAGCGCGTTGCGCACCGCTCCGCCCACCACGCGGGTCTCCTCGCCGTCACGGTTCAGCAGCGCCATGACACGGACCAGGCGCGGGTCGGCCAGCACCGCCGCATCGTCGAGCCGGCCGTCATGGGTGAGGTGGAGCGCGCGCGGGGTCACGAGACGGACCTGGACCCTGCAAGCGTTATCGGCAGCAGCATTACGACCTTTTGGTCCGGGAAGGCCGGGGGCACCAGAGTGATCTGCTCGTAGCGCAGCAGGCCGTCCTCCTGGTGGTTGAAAGATCGCGTTCCCCCGTCCCGCATCGAGACGTTGTGGTCATCCCACAAGCGCGCGAAGTCCGGGCAGTCACGAGCGAGGTTGTCAGCTAATGCCTTCATCGCGGGATCTTGCGGATAATGGGCGGTGTCGGCCCGGAATTCCGCGATCACGCGACGGGCACGATCCTCCCAGTCGCAAATGAAACGTCGCGCCGTCGGATCCCGGAAGACGTACCCGAGCAGACAGGGCTCGCGGCCTCCGAGCCAAGATGCGAAGAGATGGGCAGCGGCCGCGTTCCAGGCGCGGACCGACCATAACCGGTCCAAAAGATAGGCCGGGATCGTCGCGGCCTGGAGCACCGCGTCGAGGGCAGCCGGCACGGGCGTCGGCGCCGAGTCGGTCGGAGCGGCGGATAAGGGATCGCGATGATGGGTCAAGTCGAAGAGGTAGAGGCGCTCCGCTGCCGTCAACCGCAGCGCGGCGGCTAGCCGGGCCAGCGACGCGGGGGAGAGCGAGATGTCGCGTCCCTGCTCGATCCAGGTGTACCATGTCGTGGACAGTCCGCAGAGTTGCGCGACCTCTTCGCGCCGCAGCCCCGGCGTGCGGCGTCGGCCGCCGAACAACGCCGGCTCGCCCACGGCGGCCGGTGTCAGGGATTCCCGGCGGGTGCGGAGGAAAGCGCCGAGAGCGCGACGCTGGTCGGCCGGAAGCAGCATGATGGAACAGCCGATACCAGGATAAATGCGCAACTTCTAGCGTGCCTTGAACAATGACAGAAAGGCCTCCCGACAGGAGAGAGGATCATGCAGTCGTCGCAAGACACCTTCACGGCGGATCATTATGCCCCGCGCGCCCAGGATTACGTCAGCAGCGTCGACCACAGCCGAGGCGACGACCTCGACCAGGTCGAGGCCGCTCTCCAGGGAGGCGGGATCGGCCGCGTGCTCGATCTCGGCTGCGGGGGCGGCCACGTCAGCTACCGCGCGGCGCCCCATGTCGCCGAGGTCGTCGCCTGCGACCTCACCCCGAGCATGCTGGACGCCGTGGCGCGGACGGCCGCCGAGCGCGGCCTGTCGAACATATCGGTGCATCGGGCCGCCGCCGAGCACCTGCCCTTCGCCGACGGCAGCTTCGACGCCGTGCTGTGCCGGTTCACCACGCATCATTGGCAGGACATGGAGGCGGGGCTGCGCGAGGCGCGGCGCGTCCTGAAGCCGGGCAGCCTGGCCATCTTCATGGATTCCGTGGCGCCCGCCGCTCCGGCCCTCGACACGCACCTGCAGGCCGTCGAGTTGCTGCGGGACCCGTCGCACGCCAGGAATTACACGGTCGCGGAATGGCTGGCCGCCCTGTCCCGCGCGCGCTTCGGCATCGAGAGCGTGACGGCCCGCAAGCTGCGCATGACCTTCGCGACCTGGATCGCCCGGACCAGCACGCCCGCCGACCATGCGGCCGTGATCCGCTCCCTCCAGGCCGGCGCGCCCGCGCCGGTAAGGCAGCATTTCGCGATCGCCGAGGACGGCAGCTTCGACCTCGACACCGCCACGCTGGTGGTTCGGGCTGGGTGATCAAGAAGCAACTGGGGTTGAAGTGATGCTCCGCTACCGTCTCCACCTCGAACCGGACGACAACGATACCGTCGTAGTCACGAGCCCGGACCTGCCGATCGTGACCTATGGGGCCGACCGGGCCGAGGCACTCCGCAACGCCGCCGAGGCGATCGACGTCGTCATCGAAAGCATGATGAGCGCCCGCGAGGACATTCCCGTGCCGGTGTTCGACGATGAGGTCGGCGTCCCCTTTCGCGCCGTCTCGCTTCAAACCGAACTGAAGGTTCGTCTTCATCAAGCCATGATGGCGGCGGGACTGACCCGCGCCGACATCGTCCGCCGCCTCGGCTGGAACCGCGAGTCCGTGGACCGGCTTTTCCGCCTCGACCACAACTCCAGGATCGAACAGATCGACCAAGCCTTCGCCGCCCTGGGAAGGATCGTGTCGATCGAGGTGCGAGCAGCGGCGTGAGGATAAGCCGGGACTCTGTCCGCCTGGCCCGACGCGAGGATCGTACACTTCGATCCGAGGAGGTTTCGGACCGGTTCATACTGCTCGAATGTCGGGCTGCGGAGACCGCTTGTCAAAGCTCGCGAGCAAGAAGGCGAAAATCCCTCTCCGTGCCAGCGATCGCGATTTGTCGATCGCCTCGATGAACTCACGCCCGAGCCACGAAGCTCTGGTAGCGGGCGCGCGTATCCTCCGCTACGTTTCACAAGCCGCTGTTTCTTGTCCGGTCGCTTGCCGAGTGCGCGACGCCGCGTAGGCTTAAGAGGATCGGATCGACACGGGCCCAGCGCGAAGGGGAATCCATGCGCACGTTCGCGGAAGCCAGGCAGTTCCTGATCGACAACCGCGACGATTATGCGGCCGCCGTGGAGGGTTTTCGCTGGCCCGACGCGTCGGGGTTCAACTGGGCGCTCGACTGGTTCGACGGCGAACTCGCGACCTCGAAGGAGAGCCGCGACCGCACCGCGTTGCGCATCGTCGACGCGGCCCGCGATACCGACGAAGCGGTGAGCTTCGCCGAACTGTCCCGGCGTTCGAACCGGGTCGCCAACCAACTCGCGGCGCTCGGCCTCGCGCGGGGCCATCACCTCGTCCTGCTCTGCGGCAGCGTGCAGCCGCTGTGGGAGACCCTGCTGGCCGCCATGAAGATCGGTGCCGTGACGATCCCGGCCGCGACCCTCATGACACCGTCCGAGCTGGCCGACCGCATCGCCCGCGGCCGGGCCAGGATGATCGTGGCGGC
>JAABUY010006209.1_pt1 | contig 11757 bp, 5 predicted proteins | sample 5560271 | NCBI WGS metagenome assembly JAABUY01 (sample SAMN10711886, study PRJNA513374) | rock metagenome | isolation source: Antarctica rocks | place: Antarctica: Victoria Land, University Valley
TGGCGTGGGGTAAGGCAAATCGGGATGGGTTGCGGGCCAGACATGACAGGCACTCCCTCCGTGGGCGACAGGATGCACACGGGGAGACAGGATAAACCGACGGGCCACTTCTGCCAAGCAGCACTAGAGACCTGCTTGTATCTCGGCATTGTCGGATTGAACGATGTCCCGACGCCCTTCGCGTTTGTGCCAGGAATTGAGTTGCGCCGGGTAGAAGATGCCCCGACCTCCACCGAATTGCATCAAGCGTTACTAAACCCGGCGGATGCCGGGTACATCGGACACTATTGCGGGGCGGTCCGACATGAAATCGTTGCCGATCTCTCCAAGTTTGAAACGGGCGCGGCACTTTCGGCTGCACTCTGGGGATGCCGATTCGCGTATTACGCGCTGCGGATACGGACGCAACGCTTGATCCTCGCGCCAGTGACCGCCAACCACTCATGGTCAACCATTGCCGCATTCAAGAATCGGACGGTCGATGCAAGCGTCGTGGAGCCATCTGCCCTGCGATGGGGCAATCCCTCAGAGCGCGATGTTGCACCAGACGACCTCGACTGGGTCGCAGCGAACTATCGGCGGTTCGAGACACTTTGGCACAGCGGCAAAGGGACATTCCGTACGGCGGTTGAGGCATTCGTGGATCATCCGCTCCAAGCGAGCCCGCGTATGGCGACCGCGACACTCTGGGCAGGCATCGAAGCGCTATTCGATGTCTCTCCCGAAACCACCTACCGCCTGTCTTCCTACGTCGCAGCGTTCCTCGAACCGCGCGGCGATGCGCGCCTCGCTTTATTCCAGCAGGTGAAGAAGGACTATGGCATACGCAGCAAAGCCGTGCATGGCGGGAAGGCTACGCCAGCGGCTTTCATCTACCAGATGGATTCGGCTCGGCTGCTCCTTTCGCGGTTGCTCGTACACATCTGCGAAGACGGGAAGACACCAACAACGGTTGAGATTGAACAGAGTCTCTTCGTACAGTGATAGGTGCGATCATATCGGCGCAACATTTCGCAGGCTTGCGCGTTCTACTGGCAGTACACACATCGTAAAACGGCGGGAAGAAAGGAGAGCGAGCAAGTGACGAGTGAGCGCGTGGTTCAGACACGAAAATTCAGCGCGCGCCCACGAACGGGGCGAAACGGGGTGTCCGGCTCGAATAGGTTGGAAGAATAGACTAATCTGGGGCGACGCGAGGAAGAGTGGCCGGTTCGCCACAAAAAAAGCGTGACGCCCCCCGTAGCCTCTGGCGCGCTGCGCCGTTATTATGGAAACATCGCATGAACCATAGGGAAGGGATGGGCGCGTGGCGGAACGAAGAGGCGGGGCAGCGCGGGGAAACGGGACCGGGGCGAATCTTGGCTTCGAGACGACACTGTGGGCAGCAGCGGACAAGATGCGCGGCAACCTCGATGCGGGCGAATACAAGCACGTCGTGCTTGGCCTCATCTTCCTGAAATACGTATCGGACGCCTTCGAGCAGAAGCACGCGGAGCTGAGCACGCCGGAGATGATCGCCGAAGGGTTCGATCCCGAAGACCCCGACGAGTACACGAGCGAGACGATCTTCTGGGTTCCAACAGAAGCGCGCTGGTCGCACATCCGGTCGCAGGCGCGGCAGTCCACCATCGGGCGGACGATTGACGACGCGATGATCGCCATCGAGCGCGACAACCCGAAGTTGAAGGGGATTCTGCCGAAGACGTATGCGCGCGAAGCCCTCGACAAGCGGCGGCTCGGTGAGGTCGTGGACCTCATCAGCAACATCGGCTTCGTGCAGGAAGCCATCGCGGGCGAAACCGACGAAGAACGGCAAGAGCGGCTGGCGACGCACCGCTCGCAGGACACCATCGGGCGTGTCTACGAGTACTTCCTGGGGCAGTTCGCCTCAGCGGAGGGCAAGAAGGGCGGCGAGTTCTACACGCCGCGCGCCGTCGTGCGACTCCTGGTGGAGATGCTCGCGCCGGACGAGCACTCCCGAATTTACGATCCGTGTTGTGGATCGGGTGGGATGTTCGTGCAGAGCGAGACGTTCATCGAGGCGCACGGCGGACGGCGGGGCGCGGCGGCGATCTACGGGCAGGAACTGAACGACACGACGTGGCGGCTCTGCCAGATGAACCTCGCGATCCGGGGCATCGAGGGCAACATCGCCCGCGACGATACCCTGCATAATGACCGGCACCGCGACCTACGGGCGGACTTCGTGCTCGCTAACCCACCCTTCAACGTCAGCGATTGGGGCGGCGATCTGTTGCGCGATGATGAGCGCTGGCAGTACGGCGTGCCGCCGGTGGGCAACGCGAACTATGCCTGGGTGCAACACTTCATCGCCCATCTCGCGCCGACCGGCACGGCGGGTTTCGTGCTGGCGAACGGCAGCATGAGCAGCAATAGCGGCGGCGAGGGCGACATCCGGCGGCGGATCATCGAGGCCGATTTGGTAGGTTGCATGGTCGCCATGCCGGGGCAACTCTTCTACAGCACGCAGATTCCCGTCTGCCTCTGGTTCCTCGCGCGCGGCAAGGGTGGCCGCACGACGACCGACCGGCGCGGGCAGACGCTCTTCATTGACGCCCGCAAACTCGGCACGCTGATTGACCGCACGCACCGCGAACTCTCCGAAGACGAAATCGCCCGTGTCGCCGGAATCTACCACGCATGGCGTGGCGACGCGGGTGCCGGGGGATACATGGACATTCCCGGCTTCTGTAAGAGCGCGACGACGGCTGAGATCGCGGTACATGGCTTCGTGCTGACACCAGGGCGGTATGTGGGCGCGGAAGATGCGGAAGACGACGAGGAGCCTTTCGAGGTAAATATGCAGCGACTCGTGGCAATGCTGGAAGAGCACTTCGCACAGAGCGCGCTTTTGGAATCATCCATACGGGAAAGTCTGCGAGCGATGCAGTATGTCGATTGACTCCCTCATCGGTACGATCCCAAGCCATTGGCAAGTTGCAAGCCTTGGAGACGCATGTGCGGCCGGCGGTGGCAACGTCCAGACTGGCCCTTTCGGGAGCCAACTTCACGCCGCCGACTACGTGCCCTTCGGCATTCCTTCTATCATGCCGCAAAACATCGGAGATAATCGCATTAATGCCCAAGGGATTGCACGTATAACTGGCGATGATGCTGAACGCCTAAGTCGTTATCGCGTCCAGATAGGAGATGTAGTTTACAGTCGGCGCGGTGATGTCGAGCGACGCGCTCTAATACGTGAAGGCGAAGAGGGTTGGCTCTGTGGAACCGGGTGTCTTCGTGTACGTTTCGGATCAGGAATCGTTGACCCTCTCTATGCCTCGTTCTATCTCGGGCATCCCGACGTACGCGCTTGGATCGTACGCCACGCTATCGGCGCAACGATGCCGAACCTTAATACCGGCATCCTCTCATCGCTGCCGTTCGTCCTGCCGCCGCTCGATGAGCAACGCGCCATCGCCGCCGTACTCGGTGCGCTGGATGACAAGATCGAACTGAACCGCCGGATGAACGCGACGCTCGAAGCGATGGCCCGCGCGCTCTTCAAATCGTGGTTTGTGGACTTCGACCCCGTACGCGCCAAGATGGAAGGTCGCACCCCGTACGGCATGGACGCCGCCACCGCCGCCCTCTTCCCTGCTGCCTTCACCGATTCACCCCTCGGCCCGATCCCGGTAGGGTGGCATGTCGCCTCTCTACCTGATGTGATTGCAGTCAATCCTTCCCGTACGCTCCATAAAGGCGAGACGGCATCATATTTGGACATGCAGAACATGCCGACGAGCGGGCACCGAGCGGTTGAATGGATAGATCGGGCATTCGGCTCAGGAATGAAATTTACTAACGGCGATACTCTTCTGGCGCGGATCACGCCGTGCCTGGAAAACGGCAAGACGGCTTTCGTGGACTTCCTTAAGGATGGCGAGGTCGGTTGGGGTTCAACCGAGTACATTGTCCTTCGTCCTAGATCACCGCTTCCCGTTGAATACGGTTACTTTCTCGCGCGCAGCGAGGAAGTCAGAGCGCATGCAATTCAGAGCATGACAGGATCGAGCGGACGCCAGCGCGTACCTGCCAGTTGCTTTGATCGCTATCTGCTCGTCGTCCCGCCTGAACCAATCGCGGGATGTTTTGGGGAGACCGTTCGCTCACATATGGACAAGATACGATCGAACAGCGAGCAATCTCGAACGCTTGCCGCCATCCGCGACGCGCTGCTGCCGAAACTACTATCCGGCGCGGTGCGCATTCGGGACGCGATGCGAGCGGCAGAGATGACATCGTTGGTCAGAAGGGATATGGTCACGCATGAGTGAAGTCCTGTTTTCGCAGGTTTCGTACCCCCTCAGCGCGCTTGTCTCCGACATTCATCTCGGAAAGATCGGCCTGCCGGACATCCAGCGTCCCTTCGTCTGGCACAACAACAAAGTGCGCGATCTGTTCGACTCAATGTACCGTGGCTTCCCGGTCGGCTACCTACTCTTCTGGGAAAATGGGGCGGGCGGCGACCGGACCATCGGCAGCGATGCGAAGCAGAAAGCCCCCAGCCTGCTGATCGTGGATGGGCAACAACGGCTCACCTCGCTGTACGCGGTCGTCCGCGGCGTGGAGGTGCTCCGCGAAAACTACAAGCGGGAACGGATCAGCGTCGGCTTCAAACCCGCCACTCAGGAGTTCGCCGTCAGCAACGCAGCGGTGCGGAGAAACCCTGAATACATCCCTGACATAAGCGTGCTCTGGTCGGACGGTCTGGACGCCTACAGTTTCGTGAAGAACTTCTTGGCAAACCTCGCGAACTCCCGCCCCATTAGTGGCGTGGAGGAGGGGCAGATCGCGCAAGGGATCAATCGCCTGATCGCGCTCGGAACCTATTCGTTCTCCGCACTCGAATTAAAGGCAACGGTCGACGAGGAGCAAGTCGCGGAGGTGTTCGTCCGCATTAACAGCAAAGGCGACCCGCTCGATCAGGCCGACTTCATCCTCACCCTGATGTCAGTCTTCAACGACGAGGGTCGCGCCGAATTGGAGAGGTTCTGCCGCGACTCGCATCAGCCCGCGACTAACGGTGCATCGCCCTTCAATTACCTCATCAAGCCAAAGCCTGACCAGTTGCTCCGCCCCATCGTCGCGCTCGGATTCCGTCGAGCGCGACTCCAATTCGTTTATTCTATCCTGCGCGGCAAGGACCTCGAAACGGGACAGTTCTCCGCCGAGCGACGCGACGAGCAATTCGCCCTCTTTCACGAGGCGCAAAGATACGCGCTCGACATCCAGCACTGGCACGAGTTCCTCAAGGCCGTGAACATCGCGGGCTTCCGCTCGGAAGCGGTAATTACCTCGCAGAACGCGCTCCTCTACACCTACGCGCTCTTCCTGATCGGCAAGCGCGACTTCGCCGTCCATCATGCGACGCTTCGCATGATGATCGCCCGCTGGTTCTTCATGGCATCGCTGACCGGGCGTTACACCAACTCACCGGAGACGCGCATGGAGCAAGACCTTGCCGACTTGCGCGGCATGGGCAGTGAGGCGGGTTTTGTTGGTCTGCTCAACCGCACCATCGACGACGCGCTGACGGACGACTTTTGGAATATCACGCTGCCGAATGATCTCGCCACGTCCTCTCCGCGCAGCCCATCCCTTTTCGCCTATTACGCTGCTCTCCAACTGCTCGACGCTCGCGTGCTCTTCTCGAAGATGAAGGTGTCGGAGTTGCTCGACCCTGCGCTCAAAGCGAAGAAGTCCGCACTGGAACGGCACCATCTTTTCCCGAAGGCTTATCTCGCCACGCTCGGCATTACCGACGACCGCGACACCAACCAGATCGCCAATTACGCGCTGCTGGAGTGGGCCGACAACATCGACATTTCCAAGACCTCTCCTGCCCTCTACTATCCGCAGTACACACGTCACCTACCGGGAGGAGAGCGAGAAGCGATGCAGCATTGGCACGCCCTCCCCGAGGAGTGGTACGAGATGGAGTACCCCCATTTCCTCACCGCACGGCGACGGCTACTCGCGCGCGTCATCAGGGACGGCTTCGCAACATTATCAACAGACGGGGCGTTCGGTTAGCCGAAATAGTGCTGCTCGGTCCTGTTGCCTATGCGGAAGCGGCGGATTACATCGAGGTTGCTAATGCGAAGGTGAGCGAAGGATTACGACAAGTCTTCGGAGTGTGAGGATGCAAACGCAGACGGCTAAGTTCGCGGAGTCCGATGTCGAAGAAGCGGCCCTCGAATGGTTCGCGGTGCTCGGCTATGCCGTCCTCGATGGACGCACCATCGAGCCGGAAAAGCCTGCTGCCGAGCGCGACGAATTCCGCGACGTGTTGCTCGTGGGGCGATTGCGCGATGCCATCGCCCGCCTCAACCCACATCTGCCCGCTACCGCCTGCGAAGACGCCTTCCGCAAGGTCGCGCTGCTCGCCGATCCGAACCTCATAGACCGCAACCGCGCCTTCCATCGCCTGCTCGTGGACGGCGTGCCGGTCGAGTACCGCGATATGAACGGCGAACTCGCTTCTGAGGACGCGCGCATCATTGATTTCGATGACGTGGACGCGAACGACTGGCTCGCGGTGAACCAGTTCACCATCGTGGAAAAGAAGGAACGCCGCCCGGATATTGTCATCTTCCTCAACGGGCTGCCCCTCGCTCTCTTCGAGTTGAAGGATATGACGAATCCGCAGGTGCCGATCTGGCATGCCTTCAACCAGTTCGAGACCTACAAGCGGGACATCCCCGCGCTCTTCACCTACAACGAAATCCTCGTCATCTCCGATGGCCGGGAAGCCCGCATCGGCTCACTGACGGCGGATCGCGACCGCTTCATGCCGTGGCGCACGATTGAGGGTGACGACCTTGCACCGAAGGGCATCGCGGAGTTGCAAGTGCTGATCGCCGGTGTCTTCGAGAAACAGCGATTCCTCGATTACGTCCGCTCGTTCGTTGTCTTTGAGGAGGACGACGGCGCGCTCCTGAAGAAACTGGCCGGGTATCACCAGTTCCACGCGGTTCAGAAAGCCGTCACCGAAACCGTCCGCGCGGCCAATGTGACCGGCGATCATCGCGTCGGCGTCGTCTGGCACACGCAGGGGAGCGGCAAGAGCCTGACGATGGTTTTCTACGCGGGGCGCATCATCCTGCATCCCGCCATGCAGAACCCGACACTCGTTGTCGTTACCGATACGAATGACCTGGACGATCAACTCTTCGGCACCTTCAGCCGGTGTGATGAACTGCTCCGGCAGACACCGCAACAGGCGGGCAGCCGCGACGAACTGAAAGAGATGCTCCGCATCGCGTCCGGTGGCGTGATCTTCACGACGATGCAGAAGTTCTTGCCCGATGAGAAGTTCGGGCACTTCCCCTTGCTCTCCGACCGGCGCAATATCGTTGTCATCGCCGACGAAGCGCACCGCAGCCAGTACGGGTTTGTGCAAGGCTACGCCCATTATCTGCGCGAAGCATTGCCGAACGCCTCGTACATCGGCTTTACCGGCACGCCGATAGAGAAGGCCGACGCCAACACGCGCAATGTCTTCGGCGAGTACATTGATGTCTACGATGTGCAGCGCGCGATCGAGGACGGCGCGACCGTCCCGATCTACTACGAGAGCCGCCTTGCCCGGCTCGCCCTGCGGGAAAGCGAACGTCCGCGACTCGATACCGACTTCGAGGAAGTGACCGAAGGCGAAGAGGAAGATATCCGGCGGAAGTTGCGGTCGAAATGGGCCGCGCTCGAATCCCTGGTCGGTGCCGAGACGCGCCTTGATCTGGTCGCGGCAGACCTGATCGCTCACTTCGAGGAACGCCGGGCAGCAATGAACGGTAAAGGAATGATCGTCTGCATGAGCCGCCGCGTCTGCGTGGACCTCTACAAAGCCCTCGTCAAACTGCGCCCCGCATGGCACAGCAACGATGACGCGACCGGCGCAATCAAAGTCGTCATGACCGGCTCCGCGTCAGACCCGCTCGATTGGCAGCCGCACGTCCGCAATAAGCGCGGGCGCGAGGGGATCGCTAAGCGCTTCAAGAAGCCCGATGATCCGCTGCAACTCGTGATTGTGCGCGATATGTGGCTGACCGGCTTCGACGTACCCTGCCTGCACACGATGTACGTGGACAAGCCAATGCGCGGCCATGGGCTGATGCAAGCCATCGCCCGCGTCAACCGGGTCTTCCGCGACAAACCCGGCGGCCTCATCGTAGATTATCTCGGATTAGCGGATCAGTTGCGCCAAGCCCTCGCGACGTACACCGAGAGCGGCGGCACGGGGAATGCCGCGCCCGATCAATCCGAAGCCGTCGCCATCATGCAGGAGAAGTACGAAATCGTCGCGTCGCTCTTCCACGGCTTCGACTATGCCACCTTCGCCACCGGCACGGCGGCACAACGGGTGAATCTCGTCATCGCGGCGCAAGAGTTTATCCTTGAACACGTCTCAGACGGCAAGAACCGGCTGATCCGTACATTCGCCGACCTCGCCAAAGCCTACGCGCTCGCCGTCGCGCGCGATGAGGCCCTCGCCATTCGTGACGACGTGGCCTTCTTTCAGGCCGTCCGGTCCGGGCTGGTGAAAGTCACCGCACGCGAAACGCAAGCAGCGAGCGACGTTGACCATGCCATCCGGCAGATCGTCTCCCGCGCGGTCTCATCGAACGAAGTGATAGACATCTTCGCCGCAGCAGGATTGGACAAGCCGGACATCTCCGTCCTCTCCGAAGAGTTCCTTGCCGAAGTGCGCGACCTGCCACAGCGGAATCTTGCCGCGGAAGCCCTGCAAAAACTGCTTGCCGACGAAATCAACGAGCGCGGCAAGTCGAATGCGGTCCAGGCGCGTAAGTTCTCCGAGATGCTGGATGCATCCATCAAGAAGTACCAGAACCGGGCGATCACGACGGCGCAAATCATCGAAGAGTTGATCGCACTCGCCAAGCACATGCGCGAAGAGCGGGAGCGCGGCGCGAAACTCAAGCTCGATGAGAACGAGATCGCCTTCTATGACGCCCTCGAAGCGAACGATAGCGCCGTCGCGGTGCTCGGTGATGAGAAACTGCGCCTGATCGCCCAAGAACTCGTACAAACGGTCAAGGCGAACGTCACGATAGATTGGACGGTGAAAGAGAGTGTGCGCGCGAAGTTGCGGCTTGCCGCGAAGCGCATTCTCCGCAAGTACGGCTACCCACCGGACAAGCAGGATAGGGCCGTTGATAGCGTCCTCGACCAAGCCGCGCTGTTTGCTGACGAATGGGTAGCGAGATGACATAAGCAGAGCGAGAGAAGGGCAATGAGCAGCATCTGGAGCAAGGACGGCGGCGACTGGCGATTGCTCGCCCCGACGGGCTACCCCGACGAGGACGCGCTGCATACGCGCGTCGAACAGGCCCCGCAGATGCTCCCGCTCGCCGGTTCGCCCCGCCTGATCATCGTCGGCAGGGAGGTCAGCCTCGGAAGCGGCTACGCGGACCTGATCGCCGTGGAGTCGTCGGGGCGGCTTGTGGTGATCGAGGTCAAGTTGTCGCGGAATGCGGAGGCACGTCGGGCGGTGGTCGCACAGGTGCTTACGTACGCGGCATACCTGCGCGGGCTGGATGTCGCCACGTTGGAGGAGCAGGTGCTCGAACGCCACCTGCGCGAACGGGGCTACACCAGCCTTGCCGACGCGGTGGGCGCAGACGATCAGGATGGGACCTTCAGTTTCCCCGCCTTCGAGCAGGGGCTGACCGAGAGCCTGCTGTACGGGCGCTTCCGCCTCGTGCTGGATCAGGCACCGGAGGAACTGGTCCGGCTGATCGGCTACCTGGAGGCGGTCACTGATGGATTGCTCATCGACCTGATCGTCATCACCGCCTTCGACGTGAGCGGCACGCAGATTCTCGTGCCCCAGCGCATCCAACCGGAGGAGCAGCGCACGGCGACGGCAGCACCGACGCCATCGTCTTCATTGGGATACACACGAGCCGTGCCCGCGAAGGGAACACTGACTCCCGGCGCGGATGTGTTCGCGGAGTCGATCAGCCGGGCAGAGGTCGGGGAGCAGCCCGCATTGCGGCGGCTGTACGCGTGGGCAGACTCATTGGAGAAGGCGGGACTCGCGTACCTGGAGACGTTTCAAGGGGTGTCGAATCGCTGGACCTTACTCCCGCGTATACCGGGAGATAAAGCGGGTCTTGTGACCATCTACAACGACCGGGGTGCATACATTGCCTTCAACCGCTCGGTGTTCGAACGGCGCGCCCCGAAGAGCCTACCGAAGGTCGAGACAATCGCAGCCCCGACGAGGGTTGGGCAAGGGACGAGCACCCGTGCCGTGTCGGAAGAACTCTTGGAAGCGCTCACCGATGCATACCGGGAGGCAGCGTTGGGCGTGGTAGCGACGCGGGATGCGGCACAGCCGTGACGCTGATCGCGCGCTCACGCCCCGTCACTCCCCTCCCTCGTTGGTGTTGGTGTGCACTCGTGCGATCCGCCACACCGCTTCGTCCCACGGCAGATCGGTGTCGTCGGTTGCATCGCGCACCTGTTCCGCCAGTGCCACGGGTACGTCAATGTCGCAGTCGTCGAAGGTCGCCTCTGCCGCCTCGATGGCGGCCTGCACAGCGACGCGGCGGCACGCTTCCCGGCAGGCGGCAACGAGCGTCTCATCATCGGGAACGACCTTCGTCACGCCCTGCGCGATCAGTTTCGCTTCCAGCCAGCCGATGAACTGCCGCGAGGTCATCGCGTTCAGTTCGACCCGCCGCCCGACGTACCCGCCACCGGCGCGGGACTGCACGAGGAATCCGACCTCCGCCTCCGTCGCACCGGATTCCCTGAGCCGATAGCCGGGGTGAACGCCGGCGGGGTACGTGACTGGCTCACTGGGGAGGTCCATTTGTGTGACATCTTCGAGACGTAACCCGAGGTCAATCACGCTTGGTGTGCTCTCGAAGCGGTAGCGTCGGGTGTTGTTGCCGAGCGTGTAGGCGATGCTGAAGCCCGATCTGTCGCAGTCGTGTACGACAAGGATTGTCACTCCCCGCGCCGACAACGCCTCGACAAGGTGGCGACACGCGGTCGTGCTCATGCCCTTGCTCGACAAGATTGCGAGATCGTAGCGGCTCGCGATCCCCGCCCGTTCGAGCAAGGGCATGAAGCCCTCCTTCTCGATGAACAAGGCGAAGCGGTATCGGTTATGCGGGCCACGGGTAGCAGAGTGGTGTGGCACGACGAGCGGGACGGTCTCCACGTTGCCGGTGCTCCAGCCGGCGATGTACTGCCGGACTTCCAAGGTGCCGAGGCCGAGTTGCCGCCCCGTGTGCGGCTCGGTGAGGTGGCCGCGCGCGTCGAAGACGATGTCCCAATCGGCGGTCGTGTCGGGGTGGTTGTCGAGATAATCCGGCAGCAGGTGCTGGGTGAAGTAGGAGTCCTCTTTCCAGAGCTTCCCGCCGGTGAGTTGTTGCACGAGCGGGCGCGCGGCGTACATGATCTGCCGGGCGTTCGCCGGGAGCGTGCCGTTGCTACTCGCATGCCGGTAGGCTTCCTCCATCACCACGTTGGCTGCATCTTTGATGGATAAATGGTGACGCCTGTGCCCGGTGCGGAGCGCCGCCAGGTCGCGCTCCTGCACCCGATCCTGCCGGTCCGCCTGTCGCTTCGCGCGCGTCCACTGTTTGGTGAGAACCGGGATCATCGTTTTCAGCGCCGCGGCGATCGCAGGAGGGAGATTCAGCATCGTCTTGCCGGGGTCGTAGTAGGCGGGGGTCGGCGTGGCGAGATGCACGACCAGCG
>JAABUY010006210.1_pt1 | contig 11756 bp, 12 predicted proteins | sample 5560271 | NCBI WGS metagenome assembly JAABUY01 (sample SAMN10711886, study PRJNA513374) | rock metagenome | isolation source: Antarctica rocks | place: Antarctica: Victoria Land, University Valley
GTGGCGCAAAAGGTGAATCTCGGCAATCTTGGGGTTCGGAACGCAATGAGGCCGAACGAACGCGCGTTGCCGTTTTTGGGCGTCCTGTGATGTGCGACTCTCGGCGATAGTTGGCGAAAACGTGGTTCTGCCGTCGTTGTTCGATATGCGATCGTGACAAGATACTACGGGTCATAGCAATCGCTCCAATTTGCCATCAGGGGGTTTAACACCTGAGACGTCCATGACGCAGGAAAGTCTCTGACTTGCCTGCATGACTCATACTGTAGCCCATAAACGAGGACTGGACAAGAGAAGTGGTGAGGTAGAACCCCAGTCGACTTTTGATCCAGAGAGGACATATTGTGCACGGATCCTGTCACGGATGACGGATCTGATCAAGGGTTACCACACACTAAGACTGGAACTCGAAGTGTCTCTGACTTGTCACTGGAGGTATTGGGGCTGTGACCCAATGAGGTGGACTTTAGATTAGGACCACTGGGTACGTCTGTCACAGACCGTCGAGCGCTTGCACCCGCCGACTATATGACGTGGTTCTCACTTACGCTTATCAAGAGGAGATATCTCAAAGTAGATCTAGGTAATACGAGGTAAGTCAAGGTTGAGGTTGACTGGAATCGATCCAAGGAAAATATGTAGCTTGATCAATCGTCGGTGGGTGTAGCGCGATAACAAGAATGGTCTATGGAGGCTCAACACAGATGTGGGTATGATATGCATTAAGGACTATGGGGTGACAATAATTACACTCGGAGCCTAGGTAAATACTATGAGCGGGACCCTCTACTTATACATCTCCAGTAACCTCGGCATCCCTGCTGGAACCTCGCGGAACTTTGTCCTTCTCCTTCGGCCTTTCCCGAACATTGGTCATATCTCGCAAGTCCCGCCCGAGCTCTTTCGACTAGATCATTCGATTCCGACAGGTCCGACCTTGTTACAAGTGGGTGGAAAAGCGATGCATGAACTCGACTATTCTAGCCGCAGTCTTATGCAACTCTGTAAAACGCGTCATCCCGTTCTGCTCCATCCCGCGCGGGTACCTGATAGCATCCGCACTGCTACCCTGAGAGCAGCCTACGACTCTCCCGGCGTAACAGACCTGTCGGGTATACTTGGTTCCGCACGGCGTTATCTCCAATGGGGGCGGTTTCACAGATCAGGCGCGGTTGGGTTCATGACACAAGACAGGGTGGTGCCGGGCCGTAGATGTGACAGCACCGGGCCAGTGTTGGAGGTATGGTGATGCTATCATGACGGCGATGGTCCATGAGAGCACGAATGACGATAAAGGGTATGTGCCGTATCAAGCAGGAGAAAGGAACAGATAGAGTCAGGATTGTGAGATGAAGGATATAAAGTTGATGTAATGTCTAGTAAGAAGACACTGAAGTTAACGACAGGAAGAGGAGGAAGAGGAAGCATATCCTTATATGGCATACCCGTACGCTACACATCCCCTGACCATACTTTGCACACTAAATGCAAAAGTGCCTTGGACGTAATATTGTTCAGCTAAACCTAGCTACAGGGGATGACTCCTGCTGCAATGCTTCCATACAACCTCTTGCGAATAGGTCTGGTGTTTCGGCACAATCAAATGAAACTATCGGGCATGTATGCGGACGTAGCCAAATTAGCCACTGGTTGGGTAAAATCGATGCAGAGGCAAGCCCAGGCTACTACAAGGTGACTTCAGTCTCAAATCGCTGAGGCTTCCCCTGTCATGAACCAACACGACCGACATACCCAACATGCATTGTTGCACGGCCACATGCATGGTTTGCCTCTGGAGAAAGAAATCAGTCTCGTACCTTTGTTCCTGTGCACCCAACCTTCTTTCGGCTGAATATTGTACCTTTTGGCTCAGTGGTATCACGTTACCCATGAAGCGTGTTTATTACAGCGAAGTACTTTGTCTATATACGTATCTGGCTCTGTAACCTTTGTCATGTCCTACTGGCACATTGTCTCGACCCAGAGAGTTGCAAGTGGCTTAAATGACGACTTTGGAACGCCACAAGGGAAGAGAAGGTATGTTGTGTTTTGGTCGTATTTGGGCCATTTTGGCATATATTGGGCTCGCATCAATATAGCATCGTGACATATGCAGAGTTGTCAACTCCAGTGACGGTGCTTTGAGAGTCAGTGTTGTGTGAAATCATGACAGACCAATCAAATCACAAGTGATCCCCTGTGGGGAAGATATACTAAATCAATGCTTAATCATTTGACAGTGCATGTACATCTATTGGGCAGATTTAGATCATCTTGATGATATGACTTTGATGAAGTGATTTTGCGCACATCTTTGGTGGCGAGATTTCTTCCTTGCTGTGCTACATCTACCCCATTTGGCAACGAGCGCAGTTGGGTTTGGATGATTGCCCCGGCGTTTGCAGGAATATAGCTTGCTAGGAGAGACACATACCAGCTATCAGGCTCAGCTGATCTCCAGAAGTATGGATGCATTTGTTGCAAACACCCTGGCTCCTTCCTCGTCCGACCATCCAGCCCTTCGACCGCTGCTGATCTAGGGATCGCGGCGTGCGAGTGCACGACTAGCACCACATCCCCGCCCTTTTCGATGACTGAAAGGATGGCCGATCGGATGGAAGCGGTGTCATCGAGCAGACCGGGTCGAGGGTTCGATTCGGGATTCGAAGAGAGGAGGGACGGGGTCAGGTAAGGATAGGTCAGGTGGGGGAGTAAGGGTTTGAAGGACAAGGGCGATTGATCGCCGGCGTGGACGAGGATGGATGTCGGGGAGGAGGGCATTGGATTCGGGTGGACATGAGAATAGTGGTTTGAAGGAGTAATTTCTGGATGGGAGAAGCTCCGCGTTGAAATGATTCAGCAACTCCGCCGCAAAATCATGCGCGTCGTGCTATCTCGATCGCTCGGCGCTCCCGTTGTGATTGAATGACGGTGCGATGGGAACATCGACTGTTGTGGAGAACAGGGCATCCCGCGTGATTGTCGTGAACAGATCAGGGAGCGCGACGGTGCCAAGGTGGACAGAGAGGCAACATGCACGCAGCGAAGGTTGCGCTACTGGTCGTCATCACGTGAGCATTGCTCGTGCCATCCTGTTTCTCATATCACGCCTGGAGAGAGCTGACAGCTTGACAAGCTGTGATGCATTTCCAATCGTTCCGCACTCCCGTATCTCCTCAGACATACGCCCACAACTCCAACCCATCCAATTTACAACCCGTCCCACGTCGACCATACCAAGCGACCCCCGCGGGTAGAAACCTGGTCTCCTTCCGATCCTCATACGCCGCTCCCCTCTCCATCAAATACCGAACGAAAACATCGTCCCTCTCCAATCCGAATGCGCAGAGTGATTTTGGCCCCGGTGTTTGTTGAAGAGCGGAGATACGGTCGGCATGATGGATGACGTGAGGTTTGAGATGAGGGCGATTGCCATTTCGTCGGACTTGAAGCAAGATGGGAGGAATAGGACGAGTGGATCTCCGGCTGAGTATGGTGCCGAGGGAGATGAGCCGGGGCGGAGGTGGATCCCGGTGGGTGTGGTGGGGGAGGTTGGGAGGTCGATGCAGCCGTTGCATGTGAGTGCGTGGAATTCGAGGTAGAACAGGACGCCTGGACTCGCTGGATCAGGTCGGATTACCGTCATTCCTTCTTCGACGCTGGTATCTTCCAGCGCACGCTTCGCTTCGGTCGATAGGATGTTGGCCATACGCTCGAGATCACGGTGATATACCCAGCTCCAGTCCCAACGCTGATCTTTTGAATCCAACGTCGGAGGCGATACAATGGGTGTTGGCATCGTCCACGTGAGACGAGCATTCGAGGCATCATCGCACATGATCCAACCCAACCTCTCATTTCATCCGGACCAAGATACGCCTTCTCGTAAAACCCATCCGGCGCAACGCTCGAGAGGTAACTCGCCGCTGCGGGGAGTATTTTGATATCGGGTGAGAGGGTCGGCTCGCTCCCCCAATCGTTTGACCAGGGCACGTTGATTGGATTCAGAAGATGGTGGATCATTCGCAATAGTCGATGAGCATATCCTTTGCCTGATGAAACGTCGTCAAGCACGCCGCAAGACAGACGACTCGATACAAGAACCCACGGCAATGTCCTTCGGGCGTGATGACGAGCGTGATCGCGTACAGACTCACAGACTCTACCAACCCGCCGTCGCCCGACGATTTCGCAAACGCATCACGTCAAGTCGTCTCGACGAAGCTATAAGCCTGCCCATCTTCCTCGCCCCGTCTCACAAGCACCCTGATTCTACTTCATCAACACGCAAATTATAGTGGTGAATCGTGACGACTGACCACGGGATGGTACCTGCCGCTTCCAGAGTATGGAGCCCGTAACATATGATTCATCTGCTCCTTGTATACCTGTTATCGAATCAGGCACGGAAGGGCGATGATGGGCCAAACACACGCCCGAGTCAACCTCTGGTAGACGAGCTTCTCGCCATATTTCCCGGTGTTGATCACGTTGGGCCGGATTGGCGATGGCGATGGTATAATCACCGAGATTGGGGTCATCTGGCATTGCTGATTGTAATGTGCGGAGGGAATGGATGTCGAAGGGGTTGAATTCCAGATCCTAGGCTTGTCACTCATCAAGTCGCAATCGCATTTGTCATTCGTGATACGGGGAACGGGCGAGATCAGGTAAGGGAAGCTATGAGAGGTGCTCGTGTGGATGGCGCATCGTTTCGATCAGAGATCTCATCGGTCGAGTGTTCCTTGACAAAAGCCCCCCGTGACCTACCGCCGAATTGCCCACCTCCAATCAGTCGATGAAATGATCACCATCGAGGAATGGGATCAGGCTCATACGGATGCAATCAAGCCCGAACAGGGTGGCCGGAGAGGGTGGCCTGACCATGGAACCTCTTGGGACAGGTTCCAGATGTCTACACATTCGTCGTACTCATATCGAATGCCAAAGCCGCCCTCCGCCCTCCCCCCACCCTATCCGGTCATGCTGGTCGGTCAAGGCAGCATGGACTTTGCTCATCCTTGATAGCCCGGTCTACATCCTCAAAATATCCCTCGCCGTCTTACCCACCATCCCCGTCCCCCTTCCCGTCTCTATCTCCTTCCCATCCTTTCTTCCTCGCGCACTCTCCTTCGCCACCCCACCGTCCAGCACGAACTCCTCGCTCTCAAGCGTTGAGCGTCTCTCCTTCACTCCAGCGGGCCTTATCTTCGGTGTGGCCCCTCTTAGCGTGTCGGGCGACGAAAAAGCCAACAGCAGATTGGCAGCTTCTTCGGCCGGGATGTCCCGTGAGGGTGGCATCTCTGGCGGGGAGGGGTGTTTGGGGTGAAAGGATTGGGTTGGGGAAATATTGGGGTTTGAGTGGTCGAGATTGAGTGCTCCGCCGAATAGGGACATGTTCTGTAGTGGGGCGAGGAATGGGGATGGTTCGGCTGGGCCGGTTGCGGACGTGGTAGTGGATGTGGTGGAGTGATAGGTCAGGAATGGGGAAGTAGGGGACGGGGTGGGAAATGGGAGGTAGAGGGTGGGATTGGTCGCTTCGGGTGGTGGAGCGGGTTGGGAGGGGACCTGTTGAGATCGAGCCGAAGCGGCGGCGAGGAGGGATGCGATAGACGGTTGGCGAGGGGAGTGAGCGGGTTCTGAGGCGAAGGCGAGCGGTGGAGGGAGGTTTGGCTCGGGTTCGGTCTCGTCTGGATCGTCTTGATGGTCTTCTGGTGATAGGGTTGGGGTCGGCGGGGAATCTGATGATTTGATCGATGGGCCGGCAGGTATATCGATGTCCCTCCCCTCACTCCCATCTGACTCGAGCTCTTCCCTCGACGCAGGTCGTACTCGTCGCTTGGCCGCTTTGTGACTGGCCTCGCTAGCCTCGCCAAGCCTCGCCTCGAGATCCTCGATCCGCTGCTTCAACTCCTTCATATAGCCCACCGTCCTCTCCAGCACCTGTCACGCTAACCGTCAGCTCAATCACACCGACGGACACCAAATTCACCTCAAGCTTGAACTCCCCACCCTGCCCACCCCCCGTATCCCCAAGACCAGGGACCATCCCCCTCAACTCCCCCAACGCATAATTGATTTTCTCTCGCCTCCTCCGTTCGATCAACGAGTGATTCGCTTTCCTCAACGCCTCTCTCGAGACTGGTCGACTGCTCCCGCCCTTCCCGCCCGCTCTTCGTTTGCCGCGGGAGGGGGCGTACTCGGTATCGTCTGGATCGGGGGACGAGAGCGGGGCGGTGGAGGGTGAGGAGGGTTTGGACGTGGATGTGGATGCGGTCGGGAGATCGTCTCGAAGCGGGAGGGACTGTCGTTTGCGGGAGAGGGATTGCGGGATGATGGAATTTGGGGGTGGCATGGTACGGTCTTGGAGTGGGTGGATGCGGCTTGGTGTAGGAAAAGTCGGGAAGGGTGGGTAGTCGAGATGACTGAGCTGATCGGAAGGGTGAGTGGTGTCGAGTAGTGTCATTGGGCGGAAGTCAAGCGAGACATGGGCGAACGTGCGTTACGAGACAAGGCGAGAGACGTATGGAGATTTCTGATCGTCCATCCAAAATCGAGCCATCGGCTCTTCCTTACTTGCTGGGTACTTGCCTTCGCTCGACATTCCGAGGAAGGGAGTTTAAGCCGAAAGCCGTAGGTTTGGGCTCTGTTTGAGATAAGAAAACAGAGGAAGAATCCCAGCTTGATGAAGCCGATCAGAGCTGTTCAATGTGATTTTCGAGCAGTCACACGAGCGCACGGTCGTGTGAGCCACGGTCGTGTGAGCTACATGGAGACGTCGGCGTCGTATGTATAGGGAATAGACGGGACACTGGAGATCAAGCACGCACGTTTGTGATATCCAGGAGCTGGGATTTGATTCCGTTCGGGGTGGCCCGTGGCGGATGGGAAATCATCAAAGGCAACTTTGATGACAGGCAGAATGTGGATGCTCCTTATCAATTTCACTTCATCTCATCCCTGAATAGACGATATTTATCACACAGAGACTTCAAGTCTGGATCACACAGAGGCTATCCCTGTCATAGGACTGTGTCAGGTATTGCAGGGTTGCCAAAGTTCCTGACTGTTGAGACTTAGTTTTACGGACTTAGTTTTACGGGATTGAGGGTCCACTTTGAGGTCTCACACAGAATTTTGGCAATCTGTCTCGCACCATTACCCAGATACTCCATTCATTCGACAACAAGCCTTGGTGGGTTGCAGTCCCCCAGACTTTAGTACCCTGGCAGGTTACAGTCCCACCATCTGACACCGTCATGGACCACGCCACACCACAAGTCGCCACTCGACGAAATCAACGAGATTCGTCGAAATGCCGCCGACTCGCTCTGGGTACTTAAGGTAACTCGTAGATGCATCTTGCCCTTAACCGCTATTATATAGTCTCGCCTTGACTCGTATGCAACCTTGCCAGCCCTGTTAGACCACCCTTCCCCTGTATCCCATGACACCATCTCAGCAAAGTCCGGCCTCTCACATGACATCTCTTGTCAGTGCCGTTGCCTTCGCCTCTGACCTTGATTTAGCTCTTGTCCATGGCAGCACAATCACTGTCAGAAATCATCACGCAACTGAAATCATTCTTTTAATCTCAGCGGCAGAATCCCGATCAGCAAGCTCAGCGGAAAATATCAGGCACGTATCCCAGTGGCAATTCAGGTGACTTTGCATGGCTGCATTGCTAGAGCATTGCATGGCAGCACCGCCAGGGCATTATAAAGTCACAGCGCCAGAGCACTGTTCATGGGCAAAGCTGTAGCTTTGCCTAGGGGATTTGCTCATGCTATGCAACAATGCTAGGTTTAGCATTGCCATGGGTGGGAAGGTGTATAAGCTTGCAATCTCAAACATCGCTACCGTGACGGGTACTGATCGGTCGTAGGTGGAAGTTTGGAGAACACGGTCTCGAAGGAACCCTGCAAGAATACTATCGCCAGAAGGGGGGGGGTAGACTTAAACCTGGCATCCGAGGATTGGGGGTGAGTTGAGCCAGTCGGACCCCGTTGACGAGGAAGGACGTTCGAAGACCGTCTTATCGATTTCGAGGAGTTCTTCGTCGTTCCCGATTCAACAGGCTCCGGGTGGGAGACGGAGTCTACCCTCTTCCCCATATTCTTCGGGATCGTTGATATCGTCAGTCCCAGTCTCTTCGCTGGTCAAGCCCTGCTGACCGATGGCCTCCAGTCTCAGCTAGACGTAAGCTTCCAGTCCAACTAGGGGGTGCATACTGATCAATTGCCATGCAGCGTATGGACCCCTCCGTCCTCCCCATCGAAGAGACCTGCGCCCGCTCAGCCTCTCACCTTTTCTCCCTCTCCCAACGCCTCCACTCCCTCGGCGCCCGTCACTTCCTCTTCCTCAACGCCCCACCCTTCCACCGACGTCCCAAATAATACTCCCTCCCCCACGGACTCGAACACGATATCCAAGATCGCGTCATCAAGAGTGTCGCGTTCTTCAACGATTACTTGGAACACGAGCTCGAAACGTTTAGGGAGGTCAACTGGGATAGTACGGTGTTGCGATTCGACTTGAATCGGTTCATGAATATGGTCCTTGACTACCCCGAGGCGTTCGGGTTGACGAATACGGAGAGGTACGTGATGAAGTTTGGGAATGAGACGGAGGATTACGCCAAGATGGGGTTCGCGTGAGTTTTCCCACCCTCCTCAATTAGTGCAGATGAGAAGTTCGAGGTCAGGTTCCGGGATTTCCAGCACCCCGAGTAGAGGTGTGCATAAGTGGGTTGGAGAGTCCTATAGGTGCACAGCTTATGGTATTGGTATTAGTCTGATAGCGAGGGCGATCAATGGGTTTCTGCTGAGGGAGTCTTGGTCGTTTCAGCGGAGTAACGCGACGGAGGAAGGGCTTTATGCTCCAGATGAGGAGGGTGGATGAATGTCTCCTGCTGCCGCTCGAAGACTGTCATGTGAGGTCGCTCCGTGATGATGCTAAGCTGTAATGTCAGAAATTGAGAGCAGATCTCGTACCGTATATTTGTGCCGGTCATCCATCACGTGGTCTTCGCATCTGTTTTCTTCCCGCTCGCATCCTTTCTTACCCTTCGATCATCCACCTTGACACCCGTCGCCATGCCCACATCCCCAGGCGACCGTTGTGGGTTTTTAAACTCCCATCTTCGTGCCCGCGACGAACACTTCCGCCGAGAAGAGGATCGACGGCGAGACGATCACTACCGTCAACGTCTGTCGCCCAAATTCGAAGACCGCCGTGCACACGAACGAATCGACGACAAGCGGAGTTGGGACGATCGATTCCCCGAGCACGGTGCGCTTTCGGACACGAGATCCGCACGGCGGAGTCGGAGTCCCCCTCGACGTGGAATTGTGACTTTGGACCGTCGACCGGCTTCTCCTCGCGCTTATCGTCTGCCTTCCCCTAGACGCACGGAGTAGGTCCTCTCCCTCTGGGTCAAGTCGACTAGAAGCTGATAGTGGGAGTAACAGGGCGTACCATGATTCCCCGGAGCCGGGCCAGATTGATATCCGGAAACGATCCCCCGAGAAGAGGGACCGTCCAGCCCAGCCGGTCGCACCATCATCATATCAAACCCGTTCGACATGCGCGCATGCCTCGTCGAGTTCGTCTCGCGCTGGCTCAATCAGGGCTCACTCAGCGAGCTCTCCGCGAGTTATGAGTCCCCCGTCTGGATCCGCGTCGCGGTCGGTCACTACCGCACTGGAAGCTTTTGCCAAGTGAGTCTGCCCCAATATAACTATGACCATACTGACTTGTCCAGGGCGATGCATCGCCAACTCCTCCTCACCTCCCAACATCACCTCGCCGAAAGCTCCCTCCGTCGAATCCGCTCGTTCCTCTTGCTAGAGAAAGACTCCTCGACACTGATAGATGCGCAGAAACGGACCGTCGAAGCTGATATGGAGAGTCGTCATGGCTCGGCGGCCTTGAGGGACGCTTTCATCGATCTGTGGGCACGAGCGGAGGGGGTGGACAAGGGGTCGGGAGGCGTGGTGTGGGAGGATGTTAGGGAAAGATTACGGAGATTGGAGGAAACGGCCTCGCGAGTCCCGCCTGCACCGCCCACCCAACCTGCACCTCCCTCCCAGCCTGCAACACCTCGTCCTGCCCTTAAGCCTTCTGCTACCAAAGACAACGACGTACCGATGGACACAGAGCCCTCCTCACCACCAAAAGATGGGAAGCGCGGTCGAGCGCGAGAACTTCTGGAAGACGTCATTGCTCGACTGGAGAGCGTGGAAGGCATGAGAGAGGGATTCGAGGAGCGGTTGGAGGAGTTTGAGAATTACCTCTACCTCACTGCGGGGGAGGCTATGGATCGGATGAGGGGTTGGGGCGATCTGGAGCGGGAACGCGATCCTACGGGGAGGCTGAGAGGCATGCTTGCTGAGCGGCCGGGCCGGGAAGAGGAGCAGGAGAAGATGGATGGCGTGGAGAAACCTGGTGGAGAACGGCAAGGCGGTCCCGATGATGGGATGCGAGGAACTTCACCTGGTCAACTCGAAGCTTCGACGTCCGAGATCAAGGTGATGCGGGACGAGCTTGCGGAGCTGAAGGCGGAGATGGCAGGACTTCGTGAGGAGAAGGAGAAGAATAATCGGGAGGTGATCGTGGCCGTCATGGAAGGTATGAGGGCGGAATATTCCGCCATCGTCAGGAAGGTGTGTCCCGCCGCTCCATCAGTATTGCGAGCAAAGAGGCTGATACTGGTGGACTGATAGGAGATACAGCGAGTCGCTCAGTCATTCCGCCAGAAACAGGGAAGCAACCCGACGCCTTCCTCAGCATCGTCGCAGAACGGAATGCCCAGCCTACCACCAGCGAGATCCGTGGCTCCCCCTCGGTTGATGCCGTCGATATCAGCTGCTCAACCTGCGATGATCTCACCGGGATTGCAGCAGAATCAGCCGATGCCGCCTACCGCTCAATCGGGTTCAAGAAGAACGTTCTCGATCCCCCCGCACTCGCTTGCTGATACCATCCCAACGCCGAACACCGGCACGAGCCCATTGATGCATCCCCTCGTCCCGATCTCGTCTTACGTCCCGACACCGACAGCCATCCGATCTCCCCTTCTCCTCCCGCCCCGCCCGGCCTCTCAACCGGTCTCGACCGATCCTGCCGTCGACCCCGTCACCCGATCCGCGACTCAACCTCCCCAAACCGCTCGGCGGATGACGCAAACTTTCGCCTCCCAGCCGATATCGTTCGAACCACAGACTTCTAACCACATTTCACACAACATAAATCAACTACCCCAACTCTCTGTGCCTCCATTGGGGTTCAATTTACAAATTGCAACTACCACCAAGACTTCAGCAGGGACAGGTGGATCAGAATTTGCCTATTCTGATGCCAAACTTGGCTAGTGGAAGAGCCCTTTGGCAGAGAGGATGGGATCTGGTGGGATGCAGAGCAATGGGAGCAATGGCCTGTCAGGGGGAACAGGGCACAGATGGGTGGAATAGGAAATGGGTAGTGCTGGCCAATGAGTGTCACGGTGCTACGTCGACCAGCAAATAGGCCCGACGCTCAGCTCCTTGAATCGGCGACGGTCGTCTGAGCTTCGGCAAAGTTGGGCTACCGTGGTCGCACTTAGCTGGAATAACTCGAGGACACGCGTGGATGTAGCCGAGTTAAGTGCCGGTCGAGTAGCGTGGGCTAGAGATGCAGAGGCTATGAGTAGGCTAGGTAACTATAGTGACTTTGTACTTTAATCTCGAATCGCTGGTTCTTCCCGACTCTCATGTCCA
>JAABUY010006212.1_pt1 | contig 11754 bp, 4 predicted proteins | sample 5560271 | NCBI WGS metagenome assembly JAABUY01 (sample SAMN10711886, study PRJNA513374) | rock metagenome | isolation source: Antarctica rocks | place: Antarctica: Victoria Land, University Valley
ACGCCGGCGGAGCGCCTGCGGGGCGGGACTAAGGTTTTCCATTTGGGTTTTTCCTTTGCAAAGGCGCTTCGCCCTCATAGACCTAGATAGGGACTGAATAGGGAGTTAATAGAACAAATAATATATTGATGTTAAACTCTTTAAAGAATCTTTGAGACAGTTAAGTTAATTTATTTGTATAATATATTAATTTTAAGTTATACAAATTAATTATGACAATTAATCAATCAAGTGTCTGAAAACTTTGTACATAGTAAATTTAAGAACAAAACTGATATTCTGAGTCATTTTAGATAATGTGAAATTTCATTTTTCATTTTTCATTTTTTGTATGATTAAATGAGTAATTTTACACACTGTGATACAAAAATCATCACACAATGTCAATAGACTGTTAAGCTGTTGATTTTTGAAAAACTTTGTTCATAGTAAACTTAAGAGCAAAACTAGAGTGGTTGTTAAGCTTTTTTAAAGCTGATTTTTTGCTTATTTTGCATGTCTTGTTGGCTGTGAACAATCATAGTAACAGAAACTTCAAGAATTTGAACAAAACTTTAGCTGTGTGCATTAAGCTTGAAAGCAATCTGATTTTTATGATTTTAGACTCATTTTGTAGAGAATTGTGAGGGGTTTCTAGTGATGTAAAAATTATCAAAATTACTCAACAAATAATGAAAATTACACAATATTACAAGTTGAGTCAGGCCTCAATGTTGAGCTCAACAAGTCAGGTCAAGTTTTGAAAGTTAGGTCTGACTTAACTTGATGGTCACTCTAAGCAAAACTGGTACCCTGAGTCATTTCAGATAATGTGAACATTCATTTTTTATTTTTCATTTTTTGTGTGATAAAGTGAGTAATTTAACACACTGTGATGCAAAAATCATCACACAAGATCAATAGACTGTTAAGCTATTGATTTTTGAAAAACTTTGTACATAGCAAACTTAAGAACAAAACTGATACTCTGAATTTAATTTAACAATTATGATGTTTTTGTTTATGCAATTCTTTTTGTGCAAGAATGTCAGCAGTTTCACACATTATAAAGAAAAAACCTTTATTATAAGTCAATAAACAGTAAAGTTATTGATATTTTGAAAAAATTACATATAGTAAATTGAAAAACAAAACTGATACTTTGAGTTTATATTGAAATTATGACATTTTTGTTGATGAAAAGTTTTTTGTATAAATATAAAAGTGATTTAACACATTATAAAGAGAACATCATTATCATATGTTAACAGACAGAAAAGTTATCAATATTTTAAAGAAATTGTATACAGTAAATTAAAGAACAAAAACTGACACTTTGAGTCTATATTGATAATTAGAATATGTTTGTTAATGTAAATTTTTTAATGTAGAGATGTAAGTAATTTTACATATTGTAAAGAAAAAATCATGATGATATGTCAATGAATAGTAAAGTTATTGATTTTTAGAAAAATATATGCATAGTAACTTGAAAAATAAAACTAACATTAACTTTTATAATAAATAAGATTTATTTAATAACTCATTACATCTTAAAACTCAGTGATATATTTTAAATTAAAAGATCTAGTTGTAAAAGTTAAATAACTTAATATATTTAAATAAATAATATTTTAAATTTATTAAATTTTATAAAGTTTTAATCTTGATTCACTCCTTCTAATTATATAGTTAATGAGAAGTAATTATATTAAAACAAAATTAAAAGTATTAAATTCATATTATAATAGTTTTCTTTATCTTTCTCTTAAGTATTTACAAATAAATTTAAATTTAAATTCAATGTTAAATCTTTTAACTTCTTAATACACTTTTTCAATCTTTAATTCAATGAATTTAAATTAAACTGAATGTTTTTTGAAGTATAAAAGATTTAAAAACTATTGTAGATATTAATATATATAATTAAAATATTATAATTGTTAAGAAATGATGTTCTAGCTGCTTCTATGAAGCAGAGTAAAACTAGCATCAAAGATTAAGTAAAGACTCTGTTCACATTAACTGCAGTCAACATTCTTTTTACTTTTTCTGTAACTCTCTTGATTAAGATGTGCTCATAAACAACATAATTTAGAAGTTTCACTAGACAGCATAATATAGCATGAATATTTACTTTCTTTCAATAAATTATAAACTCAAATTAATAAGAAGCTTCTCAGAGAAAGTATATACTTTTAGTGTGATGACAGCTAAGTATGTCAGTTTTTGAGATTCACAGTCAATTTAACTTTAACAATATCATTGATTATTAAGATTTATGATAAATTTAACTTTAACAGAATCAGCACACTGACAGCAGCTGTATACATCAGTTATTAAGATTTACAGTCAATTCAACTTTAGCAGTATTACTGACTATTGAGATTTGTTATTGAAAGAAATGAATATTTATACTATATTATACTGTCTAGTAAAATCTCTAAACTGTGTTGTCTATGAGTATATCTTGATTGAGAGAGTTACAAAAGAAGTAAAAAGAATGTTGACTGCAATTAATGTAAATAGAGTCTTTACTTAATTCTTAATGTTAATTTTACTTTATTTTATAAAAGTAGTTAAAACATTATTTCTTAACATTCTTACTAAGTAAGACTGCATCTATTAACTTTTACTGATGACAAATATTAAATGACTAAATGCATTATTAAGAGTTCAATAAATCATTTAAGAGTTTAATTAATTATTAACAGTGAGTTTTATGAATTTAATGAATTGCTTAAAGATTCATTTAAATAGAGACTTAATAAGTCTGTTAATAATTATTTTTTAACTGAGCATAAAGTCTATCTGAATCTGATTGCACTTATGTAGATTGTAAATGTTGTAATAAAAGACATTGATGTGCTTTAATTACTCATATATATATACATTCTTAATTAAGATCAAGATGACTTGATTATCTTCTTTAAACTGAATAAATAAAGATATTTAATGAGCTTTGTTCTTTTAAATGCTTATACAATATAAGTTAACTTCAAGATATTTATTTATGTCTATATCTTTTAATATCTGTTCAAGTCAGATCTCAGTCTTTATACACATTGACATGATTATGTATTCAGCTTCAGTGATTAAAGTAATGATGAATTTCTATTTTTAACTTATTTACAACACTGATTCATTTTTAAACATGTAGATACACTTTAAAATTAATTTCTGATTCTGTTTATCTGAAGTATAGTTAAAGTTAAAGTATTTAAGCATTACTTAACTCTCATTAAAGCTGTACATAATACTGAGATTGATGATTAATCTTATGTATTATAGTAATTTCTTAAGTGTGTATTTATGATGCTCTATAAAATTGCTGAGATATTGATTTAGTCAATTTAATGTGAAGATAATGTTTAATTAAATATAAATTGCTGTGTACATTAAACTTTTAATTGTCTGTTAATACTGTCTTTAATCTATTCTTTGATCAGTTAAGTTGACAAAATAAAAAATATTATATTTATTAAATGAAATGCTGATGACTCTATGCTTATCAAATTACATATAAAGATTCTTTAATATCTTATTCACATAATAAATCTAATTCAGACACAGAGTTCTCATTTTGCAATTATATATGATTTAAATGTTAAGAATTTTCTGTATCTTCTTTAAGTTCTTGACTTTGAACACATTCATAAGAGCTTGCTTAAATTAAAGAATGTATAATAGATTTATTAAAGTCATAACAATATTGTTTACATAAAGAAGCAGCATGATTCTTTTAATGTTATAAAGAAGAAGATAGAGATCAGTCTTGCTTTAATGAAAACTTAACTTAAGTGATTCAATATACATTGTTTATGTTAATTCTGTATAACTTACTTAAGATCATAAAGACTGTGCAGTATGTGCAGAACACAATTAGATGCAATATTGACTTTAAAAAAAGATGTTATATAGATTGTTTTCTTTAGAAAGAATTTTGTGAAGAGATTATTAACATTTACTTGATGACACTTTAAATTCTTAAGTACAATAATAGTCAGAAAGACTTGCAGAGTGTTAAACTTAATAATGAGAATAAAGATATTTTTATAATCAACATTATATATCTATAAAAAGTCTCTTGTCACAAATCTTGTCTTAAGCTTATTTAAGAATTCATTAATGTTCAGCTTAAATTTAAAGACTTATTTACTAATCATAATGTTGACTTTTCTTAATGACACAGTCTCTTTTCATATTTCATTTACTATTAAGACTGTCAGCTCTGTATAAATGATGTTCTTTTACATTTCTTTTCAGATTGAGTCTCTCACTGCTTCAGCATAAATGACAAATATTAAAATGTCAGATCTAATCACAAAGTCTTCTTTGTCTATAGAGAATGCTGTAAATGTCAGTATAACTCTTAATATTTTAATTAAAAACTCATTTACATCTTAATTGTTGTCATCATCATCTCTTTTTTATTTCAAGATCTCAACACACAGAAAGATTCTGACTTCTTTAAGTGTCACTATCTTAACTTAATCAATGTTGATCTTCTTATTTAATAACTTGTCTAGATTAACTACAGTTAACTTAATCTTATATTGTTTATCTTAAGACTTGTCAGTCTTAACTGTAATTAAGTCAGACTATATCTTACTATTTTAAATTGTAAATGTCTGATCTGAAGCTGTAATCTTCATAATGATTAACTTCTTTTATAAACATTCAATAAATCTTCTGTTTAAAAGAATATTTAATGTTTACTATTGCAGTTTAAGATTAACAGTGTTTTTCTTCTTGCTTTCAGTAAACTTCACAGTATAATTTTTAATGATATACTTAAGATCTAAAGCTTAAAGCTGATACTGCTTTATGATTTTCTCAATGTAGCTTATGAAGACTTTTATTTGTTCTTAATTTATGAATTTATTATATCTATCTTCAGATAATAACTTAAGATCAATGTAGCTGTAGTACTTACATTCTTATATATAAATGTAATTGATGAATAACTTTACATCAGTAAAAGCTTTCTTAAGAGTTATCTACTTATTATTAATTAAGAAATTAATTACTGTCTAATTATAAAGATAAGCATCTGTCTATACTATTTATACTCAGAACTTTATTGACAGTTGTGTCTCTTTAATCATAATATGCACTGAGTTCTCAGTGATTTAAATGACTCTTTTAACAACATTATTCTGAATTGACATGTAGAGCACTGTGTATTGCAGTATAATGTTAAGAGACTTGCATCAGTCATTTAAAGTGAACTTTAACTTTATTTCATTGTTACTTTATACAGTAAGAATCTTTACATCAATTTAAAGTTTAGTCTTTAGCTGTCATTCTTGCAGTATTTATAAGATTTTATTACATCATTTTAGCAATATCATTTACATCTTTCAGAAGTGATTATCTACTATCTTTAAAAAATATTGATATTCATTAAATGACAAGAACAATGAGCTGCATATATTAATGAAGATAAGAATGAAAATGTTAATCTTTTTTTCATTTACAGTGTGATCTTATTTATTGATGAACTTAATTAGAGCATAAATCTCATATATGTTCTTATTGTTCTCAACAATGAGAATTAACTTTTCAAGAATTGTTATCTTGTAAAGATTACACAACTTTATAGAATTAAGATGAACAAATTATTAATCTTAAAGTCTATAAATCTTCATCTTTTCATTTAATGATGCAGTGTCAATGTCTAAGAAGTTAATTATAAGATTATGCTCATAAATCTGAACATATAAGCTTGTATTTAAAGCAGTAACAGAGAAGACAGTCTTTAAATGTGATATATATATTGCAGATATTAAAGCAAATTTATTAAGACTCTTTACAATATATTTAATTATATAAACTTTGTTTTGCTTTAATGCTTCTATTATAGTCTTGCTGTGCTTATTATACATTTAAAGACAATATTAATTAAAGCTTTTATGCAATTTCATTTTACACATCTGCTTTTCTGACAGAAGATTGATATTAAGTTTAAATATATAAAGTATTGAACTCAGTCTTATAGAATTTTCTGATCTGACTTGCATAATGATTACTTCACAATAGTAAAAGTATAAATGTCTTTTCTTAACTTTAATTTATTAATGTCTCATTTATATAAGAAGATCACTGAAGAGTTAAAGTTGATCAGTTATGTATGAGAAGAATTTAAAGTTTGTAACTTATTTAAATTTAAATATCTTATTGACAGTCTTCTTCAACAGAGTAGTAATTTTATTGTTAATTTTCTTTTTCTTTTCAGATTTAAAGAGAAATCATCATTATTATTATTATTAATTTCTGCATTAAAGACTCTGTATCTTTTTTCTTTTTCTTTATAAACTGACTTTCAATACAACTTAACTGCAGTTAATCTGTGCAGCTTAATTACAGTTGATTTGCTTGTCTTCTTTTGAGCATTTTGCTTAACATCAGAAAGAAATTCACAATCTTTAATGAAGTGAGAATCATTACAAAGAAAGTATTTAATAAAGCAATAAGAAAAATAATCACTGTCTGAGCTGAATGATCTACAATAATGTTACTTAATATTAACTATGCAGTAATTTAATGAATTGCAATTCTAATTCATTAAATATTAATCTTTCTTTTATTTATCTGTTCACAAAACAATGATAGTCTCATCAGTCTTAAACTGTATCTCTTTTTTCTAAAGCTTTTATAAATCTTTCTTAATGTCTGAATTGTTCTGAGCATCAATGACATTACAGATTACAATATATTTAATTAATAGCATTTAAAGTAATATTTAAAATCATCATTCTGATTTAAACAATCTGACTATATCAGACTGAGTTGCAGCAATCTTTCTGCTGAATTTATTTAAATAAATTTATATTTCTTTAATGAATATATTTTCTGACATTCTATACTTAATAAACTTCATTAAATATTGTTTCTCAGTCATCTGCAGCTTCTCTTTATACTTAAACTTTAGCACATTTTAAACATTCTTTATGCTAATTTTATTCATCAGATATTCTTAATTATCTGCATTTATGCAGATAATAAATTAATATAAAATCTTTACATCAGTTTTCTAATTTTTAAAGCTGAGACTGCTGAGAAAAAATGAGTCTAAAAATTCATTAATCAGCATATTGACTGTTAAGATTTCAATAACATTTTATAGATCTTTTTTTATCAGTTATTTTTTCATAAGAATAAATCATTGATTGCAGTTCTTGTAAGTAAGAATTGAGATGAATTATTATTTTATAAAGAAGTTGTTGAAGTTTATGATGATGATAGTTGATACATAGTATAAGAAGTGAATAAAGTAAAATAATAATGTATACATTGAAGATAATATAAATAAAACAAATAAAAAGCTTTTATATCTTTTATTTTGTAAAACAGTAATGCTTATTCATCTTAATGACTTATTTTAAGTTGTTAAAGAACAGTGCTTTCTGAATAACTGTAAATGTTAATTTTTGTTAAGATTGATTTTCTGTGAATCTTTTAAGTTAAACATACTTAACTACTGCAGAACAGTGCTTTTTAAGTAATTATAAATGTTAATTTTTACTGAGACTAATTTTTTATGAATCTTTTAAGTTAAACATACTCAGCTACTGCAAAATGCTGATTCTGCTAAAGTCAGATTTATCATAAATCTTAATAATCAGTGATACTGTTAAAGCTGAATTGATTATAAATCTTGATTACTGATGTACACAGCTGCTGTCAGTGTGCTGATTCTGTTAAAGTTAAATTTATCATAAATCTTAATAATCAATGATATTGTTAAAGTTAAATTGACTGTGAATCTCAAAAACTGACATACTTAGCTGTCATCACACTAAAAGTATATACTTTCTCTGAGAAGCTTCTTATTAATTTGAGTTTATAATTTATTGAAAGAAATGAATATTTATGCTATATTATATCATTTAGTAAAATTTCTAAACTATGTTGTCTATAAGCATATCTTGATTAAGAGAGTTACAGAAGAAGTAAAAAGAATTTTGACTGCAATTAATGTAAGTAGAGTCTTTACTTAGCTTTTAATGCTAGTTTTACTCTGCTTTATAGAAGTAGCTAGAACATCACTTCTTAACATTTGTAATAAATCTGACTTTAGCAAAATCAGTATTCTGCAGCAGCTGAGTACATTTAACTTAGAAGATTTATAGAGAATTAATCTTAACAAAAATTAGCATTTATAATTATTCAGAAAGCACTGTTCTTTAATAGCTTAATATAAATCATTAAGATAAATAAACACTACTGTTTTACAAAATAAAAGATATAAAAGTTTTCTATTTATTTTACTTATATTATCTTCAATGTATACATTATTATTTTACTTTATTTACTTCTTATACTACATGTCAACTATCATCATCATGAACTTCAATGACTTCTTTATAAAGCAATAATTTATCTTAATTCTCACTTACAAGAACTGCAATCAATGATTTATTTTTATGAAAAGATAATTGATAAAAGAAGATCTATAAAATGTTATTAAAGTCTTAATAATTAATACATTAATCAGTAAATTCTTAGACTCATTTTTTCTCAGTAGTCTCAACTTTAGAAGTTAGAAAATTGATGTAAAGATTTTATATTAAATTTATTATCTACATAAACATAGATGATTAAGAATATCTGATGAATAAAATTAATGTAAAGAATGTTTAAAATATGTTAAAGTTTAAGTACAAAAAGAAGCTGTAGATGACTGAAAGACAATATTTAATGAAGTTTATTGAATATAGAATGTTAAAAAATGTATTCATTAAAGAAGTATAAATTTATTTAAATAAACTCAACAGAAAGATTGCTGTAACTTAGTTTAATATAATTAAGTTATTTAAATTAAAATGATGATTTCAGATACTGCTTTAAGTACTATTAATTAAGTATGTTGTGATCTGTAATGTCATTGATATTTAGAACAATTTAAACATTAAAAAAGATTTATAAAAGTTTTAGAAGAAAGAGACACAGCTTAAGACTGACAAGACTGTTATTGTTTTGTGAATAAATAAATAGAAAGAAGATTAACATTTAATGAATTAAAATTGTAGTTTATTAAATTATTATATAATTAATATTAAGTAACACTATTGCAGATCATTCAGTTCAAACAATGATCATTTTTTTTACTGCTTTATTAAATGCTTTCTTTGCAACAGCTTTTACTTCATTAAAGATTGTAAATTTCTTTTTAATGTTAAGTAAAATGCTTAAAAGAAGATAAGCAGATCAATTACAGTTAAGTTGTACAGATTAACTGCAGTTAAGTTGTATTAAAAGTTAATTTATAAAGAAAAAGAAAAAAGATACAGAATCTTTAATGTAGAAGTTAGTGACAATAATAATGATGATTTCTTTTTTAAATTTAAAAAGAAAAAGAAAGTTAGCAATGAAATCACTGTTCTGTTTAAGAAGACTGTTAATAAAATGTTTAAATTTAAATGAATTGCAGACTCTAAATTCTTCTCATATATAATTAATTAACTTTAACTTTTCAGTGACTTTCTTATACAAATGAGATGTTGACAAATTAAAGTTAAGAAAAGACATTTATATTCTCATTATTGTGAAGTAATCATTATGCAAGTCAGATCAGAAAATTCTGTAAGATTGAGTTTAACACTTTATGTATTTAAACTTAAGATCAATCTTCTGTCAGAAAAGTGAATGTATAAAATAAAACTATATAGAAGCTTTAATTAATACTGTCTTTAAATGTGTAATAAGCACAGCAAAACTATAATAAAAGCATCAGAGCAAGACAGAGTCTATATAATTAAATATATTGTAAAGAGTCTTAATGAATTTGCTTTGATATTTACAGTATATATATTACATTTAAAGACTATCTTTTCTGCTACTGCTTCAGATATAAGTCTGTATGTTTAAACTTATGAATATAATTTTATGATTAACTTCTTAGATGTTGACACTGCATCATTAAACAGAAAGATTAAGATTTACAGACTTTAATATTAATAATTTGCTCATCTTAATTTTGTAAAGTTGCATGATCTTTACAAGATAATAATTCTTAAAAAGTCAATTCTTATTGTTGAGAACAACAAAGACATATGTGAGATTTGTGCTCTAATTAAATTCATTAATAAATAAGATTACACTATAAGCAAAAAAAAGATTAACATTCTCATTCTTATCTTTATTGATATATATAATTCATTATTCTTGTTATTTAATGAATATCAGTACTTTCTAAAGATAATAGATAATCATTTCTGAAAGATGTGAATAATATTACTGAAGCAACATGATGAAACTTTATAGACACTGTAAAAATGATGATTAAAGACTGAACTTCAGATTGATGCAAAGATTCTTGCTGTACAAAGTGACAATGAAATGAAGTTAAAGTTCATTTTAAATGATTAATGCAAATCTTTTAACATTACACTGCAATACACAATGCTTTACATGTCAATTTAAAATGATATTGTCAAAAGAATCATTCAAATCACTGAGAACTCAGTGCACATCATGATTAAAGAAATATAACTGTCAATAAAGTTCTAAGTGCAGACAGCATAGACAAATATTTATCTTCATAATTAAATAGTAATTAATTTCTTAATTAATGATAAATAAATAACTCTTAAGAAAGCTTTCACTGATGTGAAGTTATTCATTAATTACATTTATATATAAGAATGTAAATACTACAGCTACATTGATCTCAAGTCATTATCTGAAGACAGATACAACAAATTTATAAATTAAGAATGAATAAGAATCTTTATGAACTACATTGAGAAAATTACAAAGCAGTATCAGCTTTAAGCTTCAGATCTTAAGCACATCATTAAGAATTATGCTGTGAAGTTTGCTAAAAGTGAGAAGAAAGATATTGTTAATCTTAAACTATAATAATAAATATTAAATGTTCTTTTAAACAGAAGATCTGTTAAATGTTTATAAAAGAAGTTAATCATTATGAAGATCACAGCTTCAGATCAGACATTTATGACTTAGAACAGTAAAATACAGTTTAACTTAATTATAATTAAAATTAATAAGTCTTAAGATAAACAACATGAGATCAAGTTGACTGCAGTTAATCTAGATAAGTTATTAAATAAGAAGATCAACATTAATTAAATTAAGATAGTGACACTTAAAGAAGTCAGAACCTTTCTGTGTGTTGAGATTCTGAAATGAAAAAGAAATAATAATAATGACAATTAAGATATGAATGAGTTCTTAATTAAAATATTAAGAGTTATGCTGACATTTATAACATTCTTTATAAATAAAAAAGACTCTATAATCAGATCTGACATTCTAATGTCTGTTATCTATACTGAAGCAGTGAGAGACTCAATTTAAGAAGAAATGTAAAAGAATGTTATTTATACAGAGCTGACAGTCTTGACAGTAAATGAAATATGATATTGAAAGGAATGGATACTCATGCTATACTATGCCATCTAGTGGAACCCCTAAACCGTGTTGCCTATGGGCACGTCTTGGTCGAGAGAGTTGCAGAAGAAGTAGAAAGGATGTTGACTGCAGTCAATGTGGGCAGAGTCTTCACTCAGCCCCTGACACTAGTTCTACCCCGCTTCATAGAAGCAGCTAGAACACCGCTTCTCAACACTCCCACTCGGTGAGGCTGCGCCTATTGGCTCTCACTGACGGCAAACACCAGGTGACTAAACGCATCGCTAAGAGTTCAACAAACCATCCAAGAGTTCAACTAACCACCAACAGTGAGTCCCATGAGTTCAATAAACCGCTCAAAGATCCGCCTAGGCAGGGGCTTGGTAAGCCCGTCGG
>JAABUY010006216.1_pt1 | contig 11742 bp, 10 predicted proteins | sample 5560271 | NCBI WGS metagenome assembly JAABUY01 (sample SAMN10711886, study PRJNA513374) | rock metagenome | isolation source: Antarctica rocks | place: Antarctica: Victoria Land, University Valley
CTTCACAGGCATCTGGTGTACTTGTAACCCTCCTCAATGCTGTGTACACTAGAGCGATCATGATAATGCCGTTGGCAGACGTTCCATTATCTGGAGAAGGGGTCATTGCAGCGGCGGAACATGCTAACGCAGACATTGCTTTCTTACTTCCTGGTCTTGTGAAGGCCATTGCGCAGAATCCTACTTTGCTCGACGCGTTAAGTAAATTCCGACACGTCTTCTATGCTGGAGGAGACATTGCCGATGATGTTGGTGACATTTTCAGTGCAAAGACAAAGTTCTTTACAATGTTCGGGGCTACTGAGATAGGTAATTTCCCACAAATCATCTTAGACGAGGATATAGAGGACTGGAAACGCGACGATTGGTCTTATATCACTCCACATCCGAATATAGGAGCTGATTTTCGTCCGTTTACCAAGGACATGTACGAACTCCTCATTGTGAAGGATTCAAAGCTTGAAGACTACCAGACCTGCTTCAAGGTCTTTCCAGACCTGCAAGAGTACTCACTACGAGATCTCTTCTCGAAACATCCCACCAAGCCCGGCAAATGGAGACATCGAGGTAGAACTGATGACACGGTTGTCTTCGACACTGGTGGAAACTTCAATCCCGTCGAGATGGAAGATTTGATTCAAGGTCACCTTCTTGTCAGATCTGTGTTGCTCATAGGAGATCGCCGCACAAAGGCAGTACTCTTGGTAGAACTCACGAACAACAATCTCATGACAAAGGCTGAAACGGTTGACATGGTTGAGAAGTTATGGCCAATCATCGAAGAAGCCAACAGTAAGTGCCCTATGTTTGCAAGGGTTGACAAATCGCACATCTTCTTTGCAAGTCCAGACAAACCCATGGAACGTGCAGGCAAGGGGACGGTGCAGCGTAGATTGACTCTTGACTTGTATAAGCAAGAGATTGAGGATTTCTATGCAGAACTCAACAATAATGGTTGAAGATTTCTTAGAGAGTGGGTCGGAAATGTTCGTTGAATGCGATCCCATAGTCTTCCCGACTAAGATTTAAAGTTAGTACCTTGTTCCATAACTGCACTTGGCACGATATCTTTAAGCAATGAAACTTCGGCTTCATTCATTTGTATTTTAAGCCTACTCATCACCTTCGCACGGTCCCCCTAGACGAACACATACCTCAGAGGCTGCTGAGAAGCGCCACGGACTTTCTCTAGCTACGGGACTGAGTATATAAAGTGGGTGAGGGGGAAAAGGAGTACCTGGCCGACTTTTGAGTGAAGAGGGTCGAAACGGGTGGGTTGCCCCTTCTATTCGGCTTAACGTTCCCCAACCACTACGTTTGTCGATAGTCCTAAGGTCAAGTGACTCGATCTTTCAGCAGATACATTAAACGAAAGTCATGACTGCAAACCGATGGAACGCCTATACCAAAGCAGACTAAATCAATTTGTGCACCTATCGATGGGGTTGTCCCATCCAAAAATAGACTCGATGATAACTTCGATATGTTCGATATTGACTTTATATCGCTATGGCTCTTGTCTATACAAAGCGAACCGCTTTTCGAATCTGATGGCTTAGCAACTTCTTCTCTATGCCAGCCTGTCAAGCCAAGAACGTGAGTAATTTCTTGTTGGAAACAAGAAACAGTACTGTTACCTCTGTGGTTAGTAATCCCCGCTTCGAGCCCTAAGGGGCTGGGGCTAGGGATTCGGAGTTCTCACCTCCTTCCTTCCTTCGAAGCTTCCTACTGTTTTCCAACCAATATACATATGCTCCATCTGACCCTCATATACCAGGACTTCAATGCTGTTCATAACCCCACTCGGAGCAAATATACCAGCTCTCGAAATGCGAGAGAGTACCCAGACGTATCTGCGAATGGGTTCAATTATACTGTGATTACAGTGGATAAAGCTGGTCCTGTTAGTGGAACTTCTTTGTCAACACCAAACTTTGGGTCTATTATGGTACTCATCAATGAAGAAAGACTGGCCGCTGCTAATAAACCCGTGGATTTCATCAAACGCAGATCTTTACACCTACTAAGATGTGCTTAAAGATATCGTGGATTGAAACCATCTAGGGTGTAGTCTCAACGGTTTGTTCTCCAGATCAAAACTTATCTGTTCCGGGGCGCTAAATGGCAAAACATACTGCATTAGATTCGCTGCTGTGGAAGGCTGGGACCCGGTAACTGGGCTAGGTACGCCAGATTTTGCAAGTATGTTAGATCTCTGGGCAAAGGTACTCTCCTGTCACTAACGCAGCTAAGGTTACTGTTCCATTTTCTGTTACACTCAGCACGTTATTGAGGCACACAAAAGTCGTGGTGTGTCAAACGACCTCGCCTACTCACAATGACCCAGCTTCCCAATTCTGCATCTGCTTGTTCCATCGTCACTATGGTTGCACCCCCTATTTCAATAGTATTTCGGATCGACTTCAAGCCGGACGGAGGGTTATGCCGCGCTCTTCTAGGGCATTTTAGATGATTTGTTGCTCATGGTTCCCATACTCAGCGCACGATAGAGTGTAAAAGTATGGAAGGACAAACCATCGATGGAGAAAGGCAACGACCAAGCGTTTGAATGTGGTGTTGCACCTGCGGGAAGCTTGCAGGCTCATTTTTCCTGTCCTTTGTGCATTGCTCTGTGGAGAATGGTTTGAACTTTTCGGATAGGCCTGGTAATTAAATATCTCTGTGTAGAAAGTTGGAGTACGAGGTCATATGGGGGCATTTAGAAGGTAGGTTGAAGCTGGATAGGAGTCTGTCGAGAAGGTGGAAAGAGAAGACTATACTAGCAGGCCCTAGCCCTATCGGGCGAAGATTACCAACCAAATCACAGCTGAAATACCAACATGGAAAATGACGAGGAAGGGATGGAAACCCCAAATCGACTCCGTGAGCATTTGAAGGACGAAGAAGGATATTTAATATGGTGGGTTCAGGGGTATACCAGGTGCAAACTCTAATGAGCTGTAAAGACAATTGTGTTATCTCTATGTCACACTTTGCGCCTCGACAACAGTAGCTTCCCCAAGGAATGCGGGCGGACGTCATCTCATCGACAAGTCGAAGTCAAGAGACCGTACATCTAGATCTTCAGCTCATGGCTTAGACATTTACTTGCAGCACGAGGGCCCTGCGTATTGTTCATGACAGGGAACATCGGGGCTATGGTGGAGATGACGGGCGGCTGGTGGCCTGTAGTCAGAAGGGAAATACCAGGCAAGCAGCTGAATATAACGGCCAATGCTTGCCAATGAAATTCATCCCGTCGAAAACCTATAAACCCAAGTCCACCAATAATCGAAATGGACCAAATCTAATTCTAACACGTATAGAGAACCTTGCCGCCGACATTGCCACTTTGGATGCAAGTGATGCATTTGAAACACCACACGCAGCTGTCGCAGTTGCTATTTCAGGGGGCTGGATGAATACTTACGCTATATTTTCTCCTTCCTTCTCTACTTGTGTTCTTTCCTGAATTTCAGCCGCAGCAAGACTAGATCCCTTATCTACCTTCAAGTCACCAGCGATTCTTCATTGCTTTCAAAACCTCTAATATAATTTTGCTATTCCTTGGTCTTAACGCGATGGAACACTTGTTACGCCGCTACCTTTCCAGAACGACAATCCAGCACAAAGCTCTATCGCGCAAAGCTTGACTGACGGCGTCGCTGTTGCTTCGGCAAGTCCACCTGCTTCAGCACCTAGCCCGGTCAGCAGGAGTTCGAGTCCGATGGAGCAACAGTACTCTACGAGCCAATCCTTGTTAACTTGCAAACCTGTAGGAAGTAGTAGAACATCTTCAAGAAGCCAACAACCGGCAGCCGCGAAAGTGCCTTCACGAGCCAAGGCCCGATTCCTGAAAAATTAGTAGACAGAAATCGATGCTTGCTTCCTCTTCCTCATAACGCTTATAGCTATCATTGCAACTCTATCTTCGCATCAGGGCAATCCCTTGCCGCAGTGACCTTATCAAGTCTCGGTCAACTCGCTAGTATCTATTTATGTTGTGATTTTGAAGATTACTGTTCTATTTGTGACTGCAGAAGGTCTAGGTATGTATATCTCAAACCTATACACATATCATAATCCGATCTCGCAAACCTACCCTCGGAACGTGTATAGAAAAGCTAATCGTTGCGTCAACCTTTGAATCTTCCTCATAGCAACTCTTCTAGATTTTAAAACAGATCTGAAGACTCTTGGGACGCATCTTGACGTTCTCGAGAGGTAATACTAACTTGGATCGTCATGTATATCAACCCAAATCGCGCTGGTTCAGAAACGATCGACCACTTGAAGATATAGCAAAGTATGATTCGGCAAGCCGAGAACCTTTCGAAGCCGTGAAGCTGCTTTGAATGCTGGGTCTTCGTCATCCCTTGTCTTCTTGGGGAGCCCTGACAACTATTCTTATGCTGACACTTATCCGAAAATATTTAAATTCAATTTGCCCGACTGGTAACTGTACATTTCAGCACCAATACAGTACACTCGGCTACTGTGGCGATTGTGATGGTGTTACAGACGAGCTTAAATTTAATGTCATCGAGAGGCGGAAGTACCTACCCTTCCCTCTTACATTCCTTCGGGTACCTCAGTTGTCTCAGATATGCCTTCAACGTTTGCATCGGGCATTTTCAACCTCTCAACCATGCATACTGTTGGGACGACGGAGATTGCCACCAGATTGGTTGACATTATTGTGGTCGATCCGAGGCAATGGCTGGAAAGTCAAGATTCTCCTCGTGACTGTCAGAATGACAACAACACTTGGTCTTGCAAAGAATATGATGCGGCAAGATGTAATCTTGGCCCTTGCGTGCGTACTTACTCAGCAGATATATCATCAGGAAGCTTTCAGAAGACATTCGTCTCAGCAACCCCTGTCGACTGCTGGGCCTTGTCACCAAGATACGAACTCCTGGCTGTCGTGAATACAGAATGTCTATCCGGCGTCGAAAAGACCGGTCTGCGTGATGCTGGCTATTACCATGAGCCCAATAAGCGATGGCTACGATATAATCTTACTTTCAACCCAGCGGTCGTAAATAGTTTCATATTTCCTTCGTCTATGCTGACGCACAATTGTCTTTACGCCATTCATGAAATGATTGTCCTACGGGTACCGCTTTGGACGATGTATCTAGATCATTTTTTTCCCGGAATGATCTCTGGGTTCCGGACTCGAGGCGAAATCCTTGTTTTTGATGGACCTCAAAATCTGCAATAACCTGAGCTTTAAGAGCGTCGACGTCACATTTCGAAACATTTCCGATTTTATGACGACTTTCATTCGACAAGGAGGACAAAATAACCATAGTGAATCAGCGAAAGGATTGGTCATGCATGCTCAGACGTGTCTTCAAGTGCGATGGGGTTGGTTATCTCTACCAGCAGCATTGATCATCTTGACCCTATCGTTTTTTGTCTTGATGATGGTCGAAACTAGATCAACCGGGGATCGCGCACAGATATGGAAATCTTCACCGCTTGCATTCATCATTCACGGCCTTGAAGCGCATAACGAATTACATGATAGTCTCTTCCTCGAAGATATAACCGACATGAAGTATGCGGCCAAGAGGATACAGGTGAGGCTTGCTACTACGACTCGGGGTATTAAACTCGTGAGCGTTAAGGATGAGCGCTAGAAGGAAAGGTCATCATAGCCTGACCCTGCGTTGATAGTTTGGATAAGTGAATATGTCTCTAGGAAAATCAAGGCTACATACGGGAAGATGCCACGGAAACGTCAGACAGACGTTGAAGGATTCCTCTGGTTTACTTCGAGGATGGTAAAGGGTTGACACCAAAGCAGCGAACAAGCTTTCTATTCAAGGAACAGATTGAAGAACAGATAGTGGTGTTGGATAGTATGAAGGTCACCGGGATAGGCGCGAGGCTAATCTTGAAACATAAACGTGTATCGTAGCTCTTCTACGATGTTTCAAACTTGATATGACCCAAGGCCATAATTTCCCATTTCATCCAACGAGATTGGTCATAACGTAGAAGCGGAATGCGCCGTAGAGACTAAGACATTACAAGGTATGGGTCTCTATAGCGTGCATAGATACTAATATGTACATTATACCAAATCAAAACCATTTGCGAATGCGTCAATGCGTCTTTCTAGGGTGTAGTCATCTAAGAGTTCCCCGACATCGTTTACCCCTGGGATATACGTTAGAAACTTCAATCTTAAATAGCGAATTCACAAAGATATCCTCATACCTTCAAGCCACATGTCATTAATCCACTGAAAGCAATCAACTAGGGTCTCGTTGTAATTCAAAAGTTTTGCGTACTCTTCGCGTTTCCAGTTGCCAGAAAGAGGGTGAAATCCCTTTGAGCAGATGTCGTACAGGCGACATAGCGTACCAAATACACTTTTCATAGCGTAGGATGTTGGTTCAAGAGACCGCATCCAGAGTGATGAGAAAGGGTACATATTTTTTGATATCAGCTTTATTAGAAACAGTGTACATAGCAACAGCGGCCAGTCTTCTGGTTTCCGGCGAAACATCAAACGTTGTGTGGTCTGGAGAATCTCTTCTAAGATAGATAAAAGGCTCTCTTTACCCTGTGATACATTTAATGATCTCGAGACTTCAATCGACGGGTGTCGTTCGTAGAATTTATCTACACGAAGGTGAACTTTGTTGTCCTCGAATGATCTAGAGGACAAAATGGCGGCCACCAGAAAGATTTCATGCGTAAGCACGAAACACCGTAATGACAATGCGATGAGGACAGAATCATTCGATGAACCTACTGGCAAGGGTGATCTCCTGGAGAGCAATGCACTTTGAAATACCGCACACTCTATGATAATCTTCACAGTAAATGGGTCGTAAGTGTTCTGCCAACGAGAATCCACGTCATGAAACTGTTCTAAGAAATCCAATAGAGGGATTGCTGGTTGAGAAAGAGCAGTCACTCTACCGGCAATTGGTCGGAAGTCTCTGAATATTGACTTGGCGGCGAACGCATCATAACTTATGTTTATTCGATAACTTGTCTTGTCCGCGTTGTGAAGAAACCACTCGCCGTAGCCCAGGCTAAGATCTTCTGTTTTCATAAGCCGCCAGGTGTCAAGAGTCGATTTTAGACTCACCAGGGATGACAGACTTTATTCGATCCTGTAATCTCCCTCGCTGACATTCAAGCTGCCATAATTTTGTACTCTTCCCAGTGGAGCATGCCTTACATGGTATTCCTTTGTCACACTACAATCGTTTAGCGTGATACTGTATCGAAGTGTTGATTCAGGGATGCCAACCTGCTTCTTCAGTATTTTGCATCTCCAACAAGCGCCGCCTTCACTTCTTAGTATCCTCATCTCTTCGCGACTACCATCTTTGAGAGGTCCTTGGCGTCGTGACGTTCCTGTTGCAAGCTTGCCATTTTTGCTGTGTTGGAAGTTTATAATGAAAGACGACGCCTTTCTAGAGGATGGCTTATGAGATGTACCTCGGTATTCAGCTGTTTGTTGTCGAGCCTGAGCTACAATAGACTTTGGAGTCGAAGGTGTTGACGAGTTTGGCTCATCAAGGCGCTGAAGATCAGACGAGACATTGTTGTTGTAGATAGAGTGCTCTGGATAATTTGAAGGTGAATTGTGTGGTCTGCTATTCGCTTAGCTGAGTCCTTATTGGTCTGTAAGAACGTGTGATCGCGCTCAATGAAGACGTATCTTACCGAATTTCAGAATTCCCCATGCAGTCGAAGCATTCAAAAGGTGGGAACACAATGTCACCATATCTGGCATGGGTGCAAAAGCCGTGTTCGCATCTCAGCATCCCATTCTGTGGCTTACCCAGAGTTTGGCAGGTGCCACAGGGCTGATAGTCCTGCGCCATAGTCCTAAGACGAATAACACGATCAAATTGCTAGAATATATGATTTTCAATGGCAAGACTGGGGACGAGCAATAGAGCTGATAATATCAGGATCGCTAGGTTATATAATCCAAAAACTAGAAGGGTTCACCTAGCACTCGGCTAAACCTAGCAGCCGGACAGCCCTATAGGGCTGAAAATCCACATTTCATATTCTATTGGTATAATTCTTCAACATATCAGCAAAACGATGGCAGCCACCCCCCCCACCCCCTCTATGTCCTTCATACCTTCTGAAGATACAGAACTTCCACAGGAAGAGCGCATAACGCTTGCTCACGCCCGTTGGAACGAGGCTTCAGCAGCCAACGAAAATCTTTCCCAAGCAAAAATCGCTCGTCAATATGAAATACCAACTAGTACTCTTTGGGACCGAATCAATGGTCGAAAGACTGCTGCTGCACGCAATCAGCAATTTCAAAGACTTAGCCAAGAAGAAGAAGAAGCTATATGTGCCTGAATTCTACGTCTTCAGGCTTGAGACTGACCTTCTCGTGTGAAGCAAGTACGTTCAATAGTCAAAGAACTACTAATAAAAAAGAATGACGATAAGTCAGTTGAAATCAATTAGGCTGACCGTCGGGCCGGGTTTTCATACCTACATTCTGACCCGGCCCGATTACTCGGGTCGAACATCTCGATCCGACCCGATTACTCGGGTCAAACATCGTGATCCGACTTGATATCGACCCCGAATCAGGATTCGATCCGGGTTCTCGATTCGACTCGCCAAGCAATTGAAAATGACGTCAAGAGGGCTAAATATAGAAATTTTTCCGGTTTTTCGCCTTTGCATTACCTTTTTGGTAGAAAGTCATAAAGAGAAACATGAAGAGAAACATGAAGAGAAACATGAAGAGAAACATGAAGAAAAACATGAAGAAAAACATGAAGATCGTTTGATAGAAAGCTTTGATAGAGAGCTATGATAGAAAGCTATGATAGAGAGTCATGACGGGAAACTATGAAGACTGTTTGATAGAGAGTCATGAAGAAAAGTCATGAAGAAGAGTCATAATAAAATATCTATTTATTTATCTTCATGTCTTGACGAATCGAGTCGAAAATTTCAAATCAATACTCGATTTTAATTATCTGATTCGACTTGAATATTCAAGTCGAACATCTCAATTCAACTTGAATATTCAAGTCAAGAATTCTGACTCGAATCGAGTCTTGACGAGTCAAGAACTCGACTTGATCTCGATGATTCAACTCAACGCGATCAGTCTAAAATCAATTGATTTCAGAAGTTTCTAAAATGTTGTCGTGAGACGAAGTCTCACTTCTCAATGACTCATGAAACAGCATTGATTCGATCACATCTAGAATTCACGAAGATATTAGCTACTATTGATAAAGATTTCTCAAGCATGACTCAGTTGCATCTTCAGAATTCATGAGAATATTGACTATCATTTATAGAGATTTCTCGAGCGAAGTTTTTCTTCTTCTTTATCTTTTATCTTTTATCTTTTATCTTTTATCTTTTATCTTTTATCTTTTATCTTTCATTTCTTTTCTACATGAGATCTACTCTTTTCACAGCGAGACATATTTAGCTATTTAACTATCTATTTATCTATCTATCTATCTAGTCATCTGTATCTAGTCTATCTTCTAGATCTATCTATTTACTAGATCGATTGTTGCATATGTTCATGCTCGTTCTGTTGATTTCGAAGCTCTCTATATCGCATCTCTATTTTATTTCTCGACAACGTTATTTGCAAATCAAAACAGCATATGTTTCTTCGCTTGACAAAGAGCGTGCTATGACTCAGAATTCTGATATTTTAGCTGACTAATTCAATCTTTTTCAGAGTTTAAAAGAAGAGCATGAAATAGAGATAAAAGATATCTACAACATGAATGAAAAGAAATTCATGCAGAGAATTATTACTAAGCTTCGAGTCATGATTTTCAAGTATGAAAAGAAGACTCAAATGACTCAATGTGACAATCGAGAGTGAGTCTCATTGATTGAGTGTATATCTATGAATGAAAGAGTCTTGAAGTTATGAATTATCTTCAAAGAAAAACTACAGCAGAAGATCTGATACGAAGTACTCAAAGAAGATCATATAGCTGTGAATGAGAATGACTGAATCAACAATGAATTGAGTCTAGTCTGAATACAGAAATGCTTCGATTTGAAAACTAAAATCTGTCAGAAAGACGAATATTGAATGCTATTAATCGATGATCATACTTCTCATATTAATACTCAGATGATTGACTATTGCATCAGTCAGAAAATCATTCTACTGTGTCTTTCAACTCACATCACTCATTTGCTTTAATCACTTGATGTTGAGATCTTTGCTTCATTGATCACTGCATACAAGTCTCATGTTCAGCGAATTACTCGACTTGAAATCAGCTACTCAATCAATAAAACGAACTTTCTGAAGTTATATCAACAGACTCGACAAGAAGCAATTACATCACTGAATATTGAAAAGACATGAACAGCTACAGAACTTCATCGACAAATTCTCAAGTGCTAATTAGTCAATCACACGCAGCTAATCATCACGTTGACATTGTTGACATCGTTGACAGATAATTAAATCAGAGATTCAATCAAACATCACTAAATTATGTCATTAATTTCATACTTAAATTTAATAACTGATAAATTGAATCATTTATCTTTGCGCATAGATAATTAGATGATTAACAGCATCATTAAACAGTTTGACATTCTACATACTCATCACTCTACTCATCATTTTACATACTCATCATTCTACTCATCATTCTACTCGTCACTCTACATATTCATCATTCTACTCGTCATTCTACATACTCATCATTCTACTCATCACTTTACATTAAACTGATCACGTCAAGTTGAGTCATTGAGATTAAGTTGAGTTCTCGACTCATCAAGACTCGATTCAAGTCAGAATTCTTGATTTAAGTATTTGAGTCAAGTCAAGATGTTTAACTTGAGTATTTAAGTTGAATCAGAGAATTGAAATCAAGTATCGACTCAAAATTTTCGATTCGACTCGTCAAAACATGAAGATAGATAGATAAATATTCTATTATGACTCTTCTTCATGACTTTTCTTCATGATTCTCTATCAAACAGTCTTCATAGTTTCTCATCATGACTCTCTATCATAGCTCTTTATCATAGCTCTCTATCATAGCTTTCTATCATAGTCTTCTATCAAAGCTCTCTATCAAACGATCTTCATGTTTCTCTTCATGTTTTTCTTCATGTTTCTCTTTATGACTTTCTATCAAAAAGATAATGCAAAAAGATAATGCAAAGACGAAAAACCGAGAAAATTTCTATATTTAGCTTTCTTGACGTCATTTTTGATTGCTTGACGAGTTGAGTCGAGAACTCGAATCGAATTCTGATTCGAAATCGATATCAAATCGAATCACGATGTTTGATTCGAGTAATCGAATTGAATCGAGATGTTCGATTCGAGTAATCGAGCCGAGTCAGAATGTAGGTATGAAAACTCGGCCCGACGGTCAGCCTACTCTACATGCTCATCATTCTACTCGTCATTCTACATACTCATCATTCTACTCGTCATTCTACATACTCATCATTCTACTCGCCATTCTACATACTCATCATTCTACTCGTCATTCTACATGCTTATCATTTTACTCGTCACTCTACTCGCTCATCTACTCGCTCATCTACTCGCTTTATCTACTCGCTCTACCAATCTCTCTATCAAACGCTCTGTTACGAGCGTACCAAGGCTGTACAAGGCTGAAGCCCTAATCAATTCGCAGTGAACGCTAGCGAGTTCCCTGCGTAATGATTAGGGCTAACCAGCGAGCTAGCCAGGTTTGGCCCAGATATGGC
>JAABUY010006218.1_pt1 | contig 11740 bp, 17 predicted proteins | sample 5560271 | NCBI WGS metagenome assembly JAABUY01 (sample SAMN10711886, study PRJNA513374) | rock metagenome | isolation source: Antarctica rocks | place: Antarctica: Victoria Land, University Valley
GCAGGCGCAGCAGCAGCGCGGACACGAGGCCGCCGGCGTCGCGCGCGGCGCGGCGCGAGAAGAAGCGGTGCCGCAGCAGGTGCTTGGCGGACGGGCGGTCCGCCGGGTTGGTCATCAGGCACTGCGCGAGTACATCGCACAGCTCCTGCGCGCGCGCGGCACGCCTGACGTCAATGCAGCCGGCTGCAGTGCGATGGCAGCGCTGTGTTAGGAAGCAGGGTCCTTTTCTGCCTCTTTTAGGCAGCCACGCGGTCCACCCAACTCGGAACCCGAAGAGATGTTCCGATGAGCAGCCACGAGTGGCGTACTGACCTGCACTGCCGCACGCACAGCACTGGCGCTGCCTCTGCCAGAGCGAGGTCGCCTCCCCCCTCGAGTGCGCTCGCCTCACATCGCGCAAGGGCCGCCAGCGCCGGCCAGTCGGCCGCCGCGCACACGCAGGCCGCGCCGCTGCGTACCCGCGCATGTCACCACCGCGGGGCGCGTGCCTCCGAGAAGTCGCGCCCGCCGGCCGCGACCGTCAGCACCGGCGCCGCGCACTGCACCTTCTTCAGCGCCAGCGCGTCCAGCGGCATGTGCGCGAACGGCGGCTCGCCCACCGCCAGCTCGATCTGCGCCGCGCGGCGCGGCCGCGTCAGCGCGCGCGGCGGCGTCCGTGCGCCGCGGCGGTACGTGCGCAGCAGACATGCCTGCTCGGCCCCCGACGACCTCCGGCTGCGGCAGGCGCGCGGCTGCACGCTGCGCACCGCCTGCAAGGGCTCCGCGCTGCTGCAGTGCAGCCTGCTCGCAGATGTCACCCTCCAGGGTCGCTGGTGAGCTGGGACGCCGAGGCAGGCCATGGTCATGGTCCACCACCCGTGTGTTACTCTGTCAAGCACTTTGCGCGCTGGTTTTGGCAGCGAGGGGGCGCAAGCGAGGCCCACAAGGAGGTTAGACCTAGCGCCGCAAAACACATGCAGGCTGCTAGCTGTACGCGCGCGCGCGCATAAGGTGAGAGCAGTGCGCGCGCTCGAGGCTGGTGATGCCGGGCGGGGGCCGAGAGCGGGGCCGGCACCACGAGCACGCCAAAGCTGTAGATGTCGGCCAGCTGTGTGTAGCCCTCATTGCCGAAGAGCTCCTGTGCGCCGAGCGCGATCGCTCACAGGCAGCGCGGGGCGCGCTCGTCCACACAAAACAGTGTTGCAACGCGCCCCCGACAATCCGCTTGCGTGCAGCCCCCACTAGCAGCGCAGCTCCGCCCAACTGTGCGGGTTTGCCTGCTTGCAATATATGCATTGTAAGTGTATTTTGAAAGAGGCTGTGCTCCATGCTTGGTGTCACTAGGCGGCTAAGCCTCTGCGCCACAGCCAACTGGCTGCCAGCACAGGTGCACATGCGCTGGTTGCTGAGGCATAAGTAGACTCCCGGACGCATGTGACATTTGCACATCGCGCGACAGCGTGCGGTGGTCGAGCAGCCCGCACCTCACCACGGAACAAGGGCACCCTCATATCTGAAACTCAGCGAAGGGCGCGCTGCGTGCGCACCGGCGCCATCGCCGCCGGGCTGCCGACAAAGGTGGCCAGGCGCACGAAGGAGCCAAAATCGCACGGCCCGCTGGACAGCCGCGTCTGCAGCTTCTTGGCCGCGCCGAGGTCTCTGAGGTACACGCGCCCGCTGCCCGTGACGCACACGTTGCTGGCCTGCGCGCTAGCAATAAACCTAACCCTGCACGTGCCCATCCGCCACTGCCCCAGGCGCTGCCCTGTGTCCCCAACACATCTACACACGGACACGCTGACACCTGCATGCTGGCTCACGACGGCACCCACCCAGCCACGCCCGTGACGAGACGCGCACCTGGAGCAGGCCACACAGGCTGGGCGACGCCGGCGCACTGTGCAACATGCGGTCTGCTTCCATGCCCCACACTGTCGCCCCGCTCTGGCGCACTGGTGGGAGCGGGGGCGGCACCTTGATGTCGCGGTGGACGATGCCACGCCCGTGCAGGTAGGCCACCCCGGCCAGCACCTCCCGCAGCACGGTGGCCAGCGCGCGCTCGTCCAGGCCCTGCACCCAGGGTCAGGCGTCAGCCAGGCGCGGCTGCCCTTGTCGCACTGCGGCAGCATGCATGCGCCATTGAACAACGGACAGGCGTCTGTATAGCGCAGAGACCACGGCCGGCGCGCAGTGAACCGCAGTGTGGAGCAACTTGCAAGGGAGGAGCGCGTGAGTGCAAGGCTGGCCGAGCACTGTCAGCAGCAGCAGTGCGGAAGAGCCGTTGAAGAAAGCTTGGGCAGGGGCGCGCCCTTGGGTAGGCCGCGTCCAGCAGCCCGCGCAGCGTGCAGCGGCACAGCGGCAGCACCATCCACAGCTCCTGGCCGTGCAGGAACGACGCGAGCAGCGGCATGACGTTCGCGTGCCGCTGCCGCCGCGCGATCTGCGCCTCGCCCACCATCATGTCCTGCGCGCGGCGCGCGCGGCCCGTGTGCCCAGCACAATAGTTGATACAGACTAGCTTGGCAAGCCAGTGCTCACTTCGCGCCCTGCATGGAGCACCAGCTGCGCATGCCGACCTGCGCCCTTCGCATTCCGCCAGTCCACCATGGCCCGCGCGCTGCGGGGCGCGGCGGGCCAGGCAGTCATATCATGGAGGCAGCATTGAGCATCTCTTCTGCCGCCGCCTGCCGTCCACTTCTCGCCCTGCCATGGCCCACTGCAGCCCACCAGGGCCGAGCCGGCCGCGTGCCGCGCCCCAGCGCCTCTGCTCACCGCGCAGGCACAGCCTTATTAGGCTCACGCCGCGGCGCACCAGGTCCACATCCTGCCGCTCCAGCTCGATGACCTTCACGGCCACGTCGCACGCCAGCGGCCGGCAGAGCGCGCGCCAGACCTGCGCCGCGCGTGCGCCGCTCACAGGCGCGCCAGCCGACAGCGCAGGTCCTGCGGCAGGCGAGCTCCCTGGCCGTCGCCGGCTGCCGGCTGGCCATGGCTCGCTGAGGGCAGTGTGGTGAGCGCCGCTGTGCGCTGCGGAGCGCCCTGAAGGCCGTTCTGAAGGCCGTTCTGAGATGTGAGGAGCTTCGTGTGGCGTAACTCCCCACTCTCACCCGAGGAGTTACACATGCTGGCTGCAGCTTGTGCACGCTCAACAATACTCTATGTTGGCAACCGCAAAGGAACACATAACTGCTGGTCAGTGGTTCAACGTTTCTTAGGAGCTCAGCCTCGCCCAGGAGCACCGTGAGCTGGATGTGCGCCTGGCGCCTAGCAGGCTGCTGGCTGTAGCAGGCAGTGCTCCTGCCCCACACGGCTCACCTTGGAGGTGGAGCCCGTCCCGACAGTCTCCAGGAGCTGGTACGCGCTGGCAGCCGCCGGGAAGCGCTGCCCATCCAGGCCATCGTGGCTGGCAGAGCGGCCCACGCGCGAGAGCGGCCGCTCGCGGAAGTCAAGGCCCGCGGACGGGGAGCCGTCCACGCTTGCATGCTCGTGGCGCCTGTGGAACTTGTCGAGCAGCTGGCGCAGCCGCGGCGCCAGTGGCGGGAAGTGGTGACCGCGGCGCTCTGACCGGCCGGGCATCAGGAAGGCATGCCGTGGTGCGCCAGCTGCGCTATCACGTCATTCTGAGCTGTGGCGATATATTCTGTGCGGCCTTAGTGTGCGGACACACAGATTGCAACAGCCAGGCTCGCCAGTCGTCCGTGCACCAGCGAGTTCGTTTCAAACACTGCCAAGCAACCTCCTCATCCGCCTCTCCCACCGCAGTTGATCTCACATTCTGCATGGCTGGTTGCTGACTAAAGGTAAGCCCTACAGGGCTTCTGGCCAGGCGCAAGCTGCATATGTGGCCCCTCATGTTCAAGGAAAGGAGACACTACCGGCGGCCACTTCGCGGCGACTCCCTGTTGCTCCCAGAGGTCAGCACCTGAGTACGCGGGGGGCGCGCGGCAGACATGTCGGCGCGCGAAGCTTCTCGCAGCGCCAGTGAGGCCGGCAGCGCCGAGGACCCGCTGCTGAGTGCGCGCCCCTGCCGGGCAAGCGGGGGTTCGCTGACGGGGGCGCGGCCACCTTGTCCTGCACCTCGCACCTCTGCCAGGCTGCGAGGAGTGTGCGGAAGACATCGCCTGGGTAGGCGGCGCGTGCGTGCGCACGCGTGTGCGCGGCAGAACTGCGCGCCTAGGGCTTGTCAGCTTCCGCTGGCTTCCCCTGCGCGTGCCTGGCTGCGCGCTCTCTACCTTGCCGCTGCACGGGCTGGGGCGAGCCTGTTCCGCTTGTGTGCGGCCGACAGCTGCGCTGTTTGGTGGACAGCACACCTACTTGCCTGCCATCGTGTTGCTCTGCATGGGACTCGACGTCACGGTAGCGCGCGGCTGGATGTGCGCAGGGCGTCGTGACGGCTGGCTGCCGGGCTACATGACGCGGCTGGGGCAGGCGTCGCGCGCGCCTGGGGGGTTCTGGTACGCCTCCCAGCCGACTGCGCCGCCGTCTTGGGGACAACCTGCCTGTCAGCAGTCCTCGTATTAACATCCGGCACCACGCCGCGCACTGTTTGTTTGTGTGCTTTGCTCTACAGGCTCCTGCGCAGGTAGGTGCAAATCAGGCGCCCGTCCACGGCCTGCAGGCATGGCAGCCGTGGCTGCGGCGGTGACTGTGTTTCGACACTTCACTCATGTGCTGTTCTGCAGGCGCGCGCTGGGCTGGCGCCGCGGCGCGGGGGCGTCGCTGACGCCCACGACGACCGGGGATGTGGAGACGGGCGAGCAGCTGCTGTCGCGTGAGCACAGCAGCAGCCGCGACGGCGACGCGGCCGCGGGCAGCAGCGCGGCGGCGGCCGGCAACGCAGACGGGGCGGCAGCACCCAGCGCAGCGGCCGCACCCGGCGGCGAGATACATGAAGCGCCGTGCGCATCTACCGACGCCGCTGCGGACGCCGGCCTGGCGCGCCTCCTCTGCTCTTCTTCGCCGGGGAGTAGGCGGTATTGAACTGTGTGTCTCCCGCGCCTCAGCGCGCCGAAGCTGCGACGGGTTGGGGAGTTGCTACGACAGCAGGGCGCTGCTGCCGAGAACGCTGTAGAGATGTGGCTGGCGGGACGCCTGTCTGTTTTGGAGAGCCTCACATATGGCTCTGTATCGCCTTTTTCATGCGTCGCCTGCATCCAAGGACGTGTGTTGCCAGACGTGGCCAGGGCGGCTCGTGGCACGGGCAGGGCAGGTGCCTGTCAACCACTATGCTTTGGTTGTGGCAGGCGCAGGGCGCGCGGTCCCCGCCGTGCTCTGGTTCATGCCAGCCTGCCGTACAATTTTGTGCTGACTGGGCATGTGCGCTATGCCAGGCGGTGAGCGCGGGCGCGGCCGGCGCGCCGAGCAGCAGTGACGCAGGCAGCAAGCGCGGCAGCCCGCGCTCGCCCGACGCGTCAGGCGGGTCGCCGGGCGGCGCGGCGGGCGCGCTGCGCGCGCTCTTCGGCCGCCGGCTGAGTGGCGAGCGCGGCAGCCTGAAGCGCAGCCCCAGCAATGGGCAGATGCAGCCGGTGTGCCCCAGCCTGCTGCACGGTGAAGCAGGATTGACAGAGGGTGAGCACATGGGTACTGTGTTGCCGCAAATGCGGATGGGGCTACTGCTTGTGCTTGCATTAGGTGTGGTGACGGGAGGCTGCAGGGTGCTCGAGTTGACTCTTGCAGACCTCTGTTTGGGCTGCGCCGACCGTGCAAGGTGACGTTGGGGGCCCAGGTGTGCCTGATCTGCCTGGACGCGCTGGAGCCGGCGGACTTTGAGAGCGGCAAGGCAATCGTGCTGGAGTGCCAGTGCCGCGGCGAGCTGGCGCTGCGGCACCGCACCTGCGCCGAGAAGTGGGCGCGCGTCAAGGCGCGCGCCGCAGAAATTTTGCACGCGTCGGGCGCGCGCTGTGCGCGCAACCTGTGGCGGTGGCAGACAAAGGGAGGCGCTGGCTGCCGTCCGACCCGGGCGAGCACTTAACGCAGCGTCCAGCGCCGCTGCGGGGGGGGCCGCGCTCAAAGTAAAAGAGCTGTGCCCTGAGAGGGTGCTGATTAGTTAGCAAGGTATATATGTCGCGGTCAGCGTCTCAGGAGGCGTGCGCTGACGCGGGCGCCGCGCACGGCAGGGCGACAGCGTGTGCGACGTGTGCAAGGCGCCCATCCGGAACCTGCCGGCGATCACGCCGCGCGCGCCGTCCGACGGCGCGTCCGATGGCGAGGGCTTCGACCCGGACGACCGCGCGCACACGCCAGGGCCGCTGTTCCTGGGCGAGCAGATGCCGGGCTCCGCCGACATCGTGTTTGACTGCATCCGGGTGCGGGCGCTCGCTGCTCGAGGCGACCCCGGCCAGCTCTGCGAACGGTGGAAGCCTTTTCGGGGTTGCGGGTGTGTGTCGCGAGTGTTGGCAGGCGGGAGTGCGCTGATATGCTGACTGCGGCGCCTTCATGATGCATTGAGATTGTATTGCAGAGGCTCGCCTAGGGCAATGTCGTAGGGCAAATGTCATACGCGGCGGGGCTGCGGATGACATGTGGCGCCGCCACTGCTCGTTGCGGCGGGCGCGCTGACGCCGCGCGCCGCGCCGCGCGCAGATAACCTGGATCGCCACCATCGTGGCCGTGCTGTTCCTCAACCTGAACCTGCCCACCGCGCTGGTGGCCGGCCTGATCGTGGGCGTCGGCTACACGCTGTTCGCGCGCGCGATGTACCGCCAGCAGCTCGCCGCGCTGCAGGCGCGGGCCCGGCCATGTAGGCCCGCCGCGCCAGGCAGTTGAGCGAAGTGGCCGCACTAGGCGCCTCGCCTGGCAAGTAGTAAGGGCGGGGGCAGCTTGCAGTGCCGGTATGTTTAGACTTGGGCGGCTACAGCGCGGGTTCCTGCCGGGACGCGTGCCCCCCGCACTGACAGCCTTCGCATGCACGCGTCAAATTCTCTCCGCTTGCTGTGCTTGTGTGCACTTGATCAGTGTTCCAACCATGTTTGTACTGCTTTGGTATGCCCGCAGGCGTCGATTGATAGCAGTTGTGGCATCCTCGCACGCTTGGCCCGGGACGAAACCAGGGGCATGTGCGTGCGCGCAGCGCGAGTACCTTCGCGAGCACCCGCACGCGCTGCCCGCCGCCACCGCCGGCACGCCCGACGCGGCCGCCGCGGAGCCGCGCGGCGGGCCTCCTGCGGCGCCTGCGGCGGCCGGCGCGGGCGCGGGCGCGCCCGCGGCTGGCGCCGCCGCCGCGCAGCCTGCTGCCGGGCCCCACGATCACCCCGTGGTTGTGGTTGTGTGAGCGCGGCGCGCTGTCGTAGCCGTGCGGTGCTGCCGGCTGCAGGCTCGATAGAAGCTGTTCTAGCCTGTCTTTGGATGGCAGCGTAACCACGCCAGCAATTTTTGCAGAGCTAGGGCAGTGCGCCCGTTTGGTGCAGCTGCTGCCACCGCTCGCAGACCGAGCCCCACAAGTGTTTGGTCAAGATGTGTCGTGAGCGCGTGAGCGCTGGCGATCTGTTATGGTGAGTGGCCTTGCAAGAACCTGAGCGCCATCGACATGGCTGCCAAGTATAGGTGACCGTCCATGTCAGCACTGTAAAGACGTGTTGCCAGCGAGGCGCTCTTTGCTGGTGGCTACCAGGTATGCATTGCAGCTCTGTGCCAGCAGCGAGTGTCAGGGTATGCTGCGACCTGGTGGCTGCTGGGTTCAGGCTTGGGTGTTGACCCAAGCCTGCATGGGGCTGCATCACAGCAGCATGTGGTCTGCGGGCGGGCGCCAGGCAAGGGGCAATAGTTCGGGTGCCAGGCAGGGGCCACAATAGGCGCCTTTGTGACTTATTGGTGGGCAGCGGTCGTTCATTTATGCAGTCCCAATTGGAGGTTGACTGGGAAAGCTTCTCGTACATGCTTGCGGAAGCTCCTATTTGAGGGTAAGTGGGGAGTGAGCAGGGGGCTGCTTGAAGCACAAAACTTTGGGCTCATGGGTGGGTCGGTCCTGAAAAGGTCCTGAAAAGGTCATGTGAGGTGCGGGTGTATAGGAATGTTACGTGTGAAGCTGTGACGGTTGGTAGCTGTGCACTTGCTCATTGGCAGGCAACGCTTTGCTTTGTGCAGCGTGGCCACTACGACAAGATGGGGAGTGACTGCTAAGGAGGTAGTTTGAGGGCGGGCAACTGTACGTGTAAAGTGAGTGCCCACAGCCTGGGTTCGTAAGTGCACAGTAACAGACGTCGGAAGTGTGTGTCTTACAGCTGAAACGCCGAGATGGTGTGACAGCAAAATGCTGTGAGGTCCTTGCCGCCAAGCACGAGCGGAGATCTACTTCGCAAGTGCAGCATCTCTCTGCGCACTTAGGCAGCAATCCATCATGAGTGTCGCTGCCAACTTCACTCCTAGTCAAGCACACGCTGCCACACGTAAGGCTACACGCTTATATAAGGTGTGTTGGTCCATGTACAAAAGCGCTCAGGCCCCATGGTACTCTCATGCTCACGGCAACCCATGATAGGCTGCAGCTACCCCTGCACAGCGTTTTTTACACGCCTGCTTGTCACGGGCACCTAGGCGGCCGCAGCATCCACGGTGGCGCCCTCGGCGCTCCTGCCTGCGACGCCGCCGGCCGGGCCGCCGGCCGGCGCGCCCATCACGGTGCCCTGCGCCGTCGCCGCTGCGGCGCGCAGCAGCGCGTCGGGCACACCCGCCAGCAGCGCGCGCCTCTGCAGCGCCGCCAGCGCGCGCGGCAGCTCTGTCACGTGCCGCACCTCCTCGCTCGGCTGCGGCGCCTGCCGCGCACGGCCACGCTGAGCCGCACGGCCGCGCCCGCCTGCCGCCCTGCGCCCTGCAACACGCTAACACCAAGGGGCGACTGTGTTCCAGCACAGGCAGCGCGTGGCCATGCCGAGCGCGGGTTGTTGACGTGGCGCCCAGGAGGTCACTGAACCTTCCGCAGCTGCATGCCCTCAGCGGCGGCTGGCGCCGCAGCGCCCTGCAAGCGGCAAGCACCCGACGCACCACAGCGGCCGACGTCATCCCCTCAACCTATTGGCCGACTGATCACGCGTGACCTACCATAAACCTAGCCCTGCCACACGAGGCGCACTGCTGGCGGCCTGGCTGGGCGCGGGCGGCACCTCGGCCGGACGCGCGCCGCCGCCGCGGTTGACCCAGACGGTCGCCGCCAGGCCCGCGTTCTGGCCGCCCTGGATGTCGGCCGGCAGGCTGTCGCCAATCATCACGGCCTGCGGCGGCCCCGTCTCACACTAAGTCGCGAGCATGTGTTGAACTCAGGGCTGAGCACAGCCTGTCACACCAAGCGCCACACATGCGCGGCCTGAGCTTGTGGCCCGGCTGCGGCGAGCGGCGCACGGTGCGGGAACAAGGCTCAGCATCCACTTCATGAGGTTGCACCATGAGAGGTCTCACTCAATTGCAGACCAGTGTGTGCACTGCCCGCGCGCATCTGCAAAACCACACATGCTTCTGGAGAAGGGCGCACAGCAACAGTGCTATGGCGGCGTCAGCCATGCGGGCCGCGCGCGGACTGGGCGCGCGGCCTCATGGCAGCGTCAGCCACATCACCATGCACCTGACGGGGCGCGCGCCTCGCAGGGCTGCACGCCGACCAGGCGCGCGGCCTTGCGGAAGATGCGCGCGTCCGGCTTGCCGGCGGCGCCGGCCGCGGCCTCCTCGCCGCCCACCAGCAGCGCGTCAAACAGGCGCTCAGCGCCGCAGCGCGCCAGCTTGCCGCGCTGCGCGCCCACCAGCACCGAGTTGTGTCAGCCCCAGACCCTGTGACTTGGGCATATGACTCTAACTCCATATGACTCTAGTTTCGCTAGCCGGCTTTGCAAGCGCGCCCGTGACTGGCTGTCGCGCCACACCGCCAAACACCTCAAGCTAGGGCCTGCCTGTCCCATGCTAAATTTGGTTGACGGCCCATGTCACCCTGTAGCTCCTCACAGCACAGTGACAAGGTAGGGTATAGACATACCCTATCGAGGCCTTGGGCATCACGCAAAGGGTGGAGCGCGCGCGCCTGGATCTCTGGGTGGCCGTTGGTGATGATGGCGGTGGCCAGGCCGTTGCTGCGCAGCGCCTCCACGAGTTCCTGCGGCGTGGCCGCTGGGCATTAGGTTAAAATTGTGGCGGCTGCTCTTGCGAGCCTGGTCTGATGGGCCAGCACACGGGGCGCCTTTTCACTTACAGGGGAAGCAGCGAGCTAGGGTCCCAATCTACCCCAGACGCATGCACACCAGAGACGCGGAGGGCGCCGGCGCGAGCTGCTCGTGCACCCTGGGCGCTATCCAGGCGCGCATGCTCCCACCAGGCACCAGCCGGCGCACAGTCATGCCCCGCAGCAGGGGGCGCCAGCGCGCGGCGCGCCCGCGCAGCAAGCTCCAGGCGGTAACGGTGCAGGCGTGCGACCCACGCTCACACCCCGGGGGCAGGAAGCGCCAGCGCGGCAGCGCACCCGCGCGCCGGGCTCCAGGCGGAAGTGGCGCAGGCGCGCCGCGCGGAAGCGCGCCTGCAGCGCGGCGCCGCCGGCCGGCGCGTCGGCCGCGCCCTGCTCCGCCAGCGCGCGCGCCCACAGCGCGGCGCGCCACTGCTCCACGTGCACCTGCGCCGCGCGGTGGCCGCGATTGGGGCCCTCACCGCCGGGCGCGCTCCGCTTCGCGTGCCTGGTCTGACGTGGCCGCCCGCCCGCCACTCGGCTGCGTGGTGTGCAGCGTTGCGGAGAGCACAGAGTGGCCGCTATTGACTGCCAGCCATCTGCAGCCCAGGCCTACGCATCCTGGCTCGCACAAGCCAGGTGCGAATGGCCGACAGCGCATAGCCAGTGGCGGCTACATGCGCAAGGAAGCGGTGGGAGCACTGGACAAGCCCGCTGCATGCGGTGGGCGCGGCTCTGTGCGGCCCCTAATACTTCTCTCTGCCCAGGACTCTGCGCAGGGAAACCTGAGGGGGCTCGCTTGCTTGCTGTCCCGGCGCCGGCGCGCGTCAGCGCGGCAGCGGCGTACGGCCTGCCGTCTGAGCTCTTGGCGGCCGTGCGCCGGGGTCTACACTAACCAGTCTCATGCAAAACAGCACCCCAGCATCTGGGGCTGTGGCTATAAGCGGCCAAGCCCGTGCACACCGCATCGCATTGCCAGGCCCCATAATAGCCTCCGCACCTCACGACTGCACATTGAGTCTCACGCCCGCCCCCTGGTCGCACCCAGCAGCCCGGACCGCACGCGTGGGCGCACCCTGTCGTTGGGGTCCCAGGGCGCCTGCACGAACAGCCGCTGCCACGCCTGCAGCAGCCGCTTCACATCCACCTACGCCCTGAGAGCGCGGCAGCCATCAGGCTGCTGCACCCGAGGGCGCTGTCTGCTGACATATGTGAGGATCAGCACAAGCGCAGCAGTAGCGCCTTGTTGGTTCAAGCACCAGGCGCCCTGTGAGCGTTGACAGGGTGTGCGGCAGAGAGCGGGCTCGAGCGGGGGCATGCGCCAGCAATGTACACTCTGGGAGACCAGAGGCTGGGGCTTGGGCATGGGCTAGATCCATAATCCAAGATGCAGCGTCCTGTGCGGCTTCCCAGTGGTCACCAGCTTGGCAAACTGGTCACAAATTGGGAGCCGCTAAGGACGCCGCGTCCCGGGACAAGCAGGCAGCCTTTGCCCGAGTCCCCAGACTCCTTGATGTGTACCAAGAGACACCTTGCTCGACCCGTGCCGGACGTGCTGCAGCAAGCTGTGGTGAGAGCGCGGGCCCGCACGTCTGGATAGCGCTCCTCTGCCAGGGCTGCGAC
>JAABUY010006219.1_pt1 | contig 11740 bp, 13 predicted proteins | sample 5560271 | NCBI WGS metagenome assembly JAABUY01 (sample SAMN10711886, study PRJNA513374) | rock metagenome | isolation source: Antarctica rocks | place: Antarctica: Victoria Land, University Valley
CGAGCCTGACCGTTCCGGCCGATCAGGGGGATCCGATTCGTTCAACCAAGCCTCCAGGGAAAGAACTGAGGACTGAGGATTGAGGACTGAGCCACGGCCCTCTCTGATGCTCTCGGATGATACCATGCCTACATGGTATACTTGCCGCTCGGCAGCCATATCTGCCAACAGTCGTTGCACCGATGAAGGCGGAGGCGCTCAGTCCTCAGTCCTGAAGCGACCGAAGGGAGCGAGTAATGGCATCCGCATCGTCCTTCGATATTGTCTCGAAGTTCGACCAGCAGGAATTGAAGAACGCGGTGGATCAAGCGCAGCGCGAGATGCTGACGCGCTACGATCTGAAAGATACAAAGAGCGAGATTACCCTCGACGACAAAGCGATCACGATCACCGCGCCATCGGACTATGTCGTCTCGACGATCCGCGATTTGCTGGAAAGCAAGGTGCTACGGCGGCAGTTGTCGCTCAAAATCCTTGACCCCGGCAAGATCGAGGAAATCTCCGGTGGCCGTGTGAAGCAGATCATTACTCTCAAAGAGGGCCTGCCGGAAGACCTCGCCAAGAAGATGACAAAGACGATCCGCGACGAGTTCAAGAAGGTTCAGCCGCAGATTCAGGGCGACGCTATTCGCGTTCAGGCAAAGGCCCGCGATGACCTCCAGGGCGTCATCCAATACTTTCGCACGCACGAGGACGACTATCCCGTCGCCCTTCAATTCGTCAATTATCGGTAACGTATTTCTCCCCCTTCCCACGCCGAGTGACGGAAGGGGGCCGGGGGGTTAGGTTCTCTTGCCGAAGCAGCGCACGTATCACATTTTGACGCTTGGTTGCGCGAAGAACGCTGTGGACTCGGAAGGAATGCACAGCGTTCTTTCCCGGCGCGGCTACGAGGCAGTGACGACGCCCCGCGCGGCGGAGGTCGTCATCGTCAATACGTGCGGGTTCATCGGGCCCTCGCGGGACGAGTCCATGGGTGTGCTGCGCGACTTGGCGGGCCACAAGCGGCCAGGGCAGGTGCTCGTCGCGGCGGGTTGTCTCCCCGCTCTCCCTGGCTGGGAGCAGACGGTGCGCGATGAGCAGGGCGTGGATGGCGTTATCCGCACGCAGCAGTGGAGCGGCATCGCTGATCTCGTGGACGAGTTGACGGGCCGGGAGCACATGCCGGAGACGTGGGTCGCCAGCCGCCTCACCGCCGACAGCGCCACGAATGGGATGATTCCCTTGCCGCTCGCCGAGATTACCGGCGACGGTCTGATCGCACCCTTCACCCGTACGGTGGGCAGGCCGAGCGCGTACGTGAAGATCGCGGATGGTTGCAACCACACCTGCGCCTTCTGCACCATCCCCTCGATCAAGGGGCCGAGCGTTTCCAAGCGGCCGATTGCTGTCCTCGAAGAGGTGCAGGCGCTCGTAGCGGGCGGCACGAAAGAGGCGGTCTTTATCTCCCAGAACACCGGCGCCTACGGGCAAGACCTCCAACCTCGTACGACGCTCGCGCAATTACTCGCCTGGGTCTGCGAGGAAACGCCCACCCTGCCCTGGCTGCGAATGCATTATCTCTACCCGACACACATCAACCCACAACTGATCGAGACGCTGGCGACGCATGACCAACTCGTGCCGTACATGGATTTCCCTTTGCAGCATGCGCATCCGGCAATCCTCCGCACGATGGGCCGTCCCTCTGATGCTGTGCAGACACGCCGTACCATCGCCGCCCTCCGCGCGCAAATCCCCGACATCGCCCTCCGCACGACGTTTATCGTCGGCTATCCGGGGGAGACGGAGGAGCATTTCCAGACGCTCCTCGATTTCATCGCCGAAATGCAGTTCGATCACGTCGGCGCGTTCATGTACTGCAATGAGCCGGGCACCCGCGCCGCGCTTCTCACGGATGACGTACCCGCCGAAGTCAAGCAGGAGCGCTATGCCCGTTTGATGGAGACACAGCGTGCGATCTCGTTCGCCAGGAACCGTACGCTCATCGGCCACACGCTCGATGTGCTGATCGAGGGTGAGGGCGACGTTGAGGATGAAGACGGCATGACTGTTCCGATCAGCGCCGGGCGCGCGAAGCGACACGCGCCGGAGGTGGATGGCCTCGTCTTCGTCGCAGGCATCCATCCGATTGGCAGCATTGTCCCCGTGCGAATCACCGAAGCGGACGAATATGACCTTTGGGGCGAAGCGCCGGAACTTGTCGCGGTGACGCCCCGTGCTGTCTCCCGGCCCCAGGCGAAACGGCGTCGCCATCAGTAGACCGGTGGCGTAGGCTTCAGTCTGCGCGAGAGATCGCAGGCTGAAGCCTACGCCACCGATCAATGGAAGGGTGCTGCTTTGGAATCGGCACTGCTCAAACGTGGATTGCGCCTCGAATACGCGACGCTTGGCTGGAATGTCATCGGGGTAGGCATCGTCATCGCGGCGGCAATCGCGGCCCGGTCGGTGGCACTCGCGGGTTTCGGGCTGGATTCGCTGATCGAGATTTTCGCCTCGGTAATTGTCGTCTGGCAACTGAAGCGCGTCAATGAAGCCCGCGAGCGGCGGGCACTCCGCCTGATCGGAGGGGCATTCTTCGCGCTGGCGGTCTACATCCTCATCCAGGCGGCATTCGTGTTCGCGCTCCAAACGCGGCCGCACACGTCGCTCCCTGGCATCGTTTGGTTGGCGGCAACGTTGATTGCCATGCTCCTGTTAGCGTCAGGAAAGCGCACCACCGGTAGGAAACTCGGCAATGCCGTATTGACAACCGAGGCGCACGTCACCCTGATAGACGCCTATCTCGCTGGGGCCGTTCTCGTTGGCCTCGTGCTCAACGCGCTCTTCGGCTGGTGGTGGGCGGATCCGCTCGCCGGGCTGGTCATCGTCTATTATGGCATCAAGGAAGGTTTCGCCGCGTGGTGCGTTGAGGGGTAATCCTTCGCACCACACAACCGCTCTACGTCGTCTGCGTCGGCCCCGTGTCGGGGGAGAGCAAGCGCGTAACCTGCACGATCAGTTGATCAATGTCGAACGGCTTCAGAAGCAATCCAACGCCCTTCTCAGTCAGATATCCCTGAATCTCTTGCACCTTACGAGTCTCCGCAGTGCAGACGAGGACGGGAATTTTCTCCGTCTCGCGGTGCATCTTCATCTTTTGCAGCGTCTGCCAACCGACATACTCGCGATCGAAGACGAGATCGAGAATAACAAGATCCGGGGCGGTATCAATGATCTTACGCAAGTCCTCGATGGCAAAGCCGAACACGGTAACACGATACCCTTCATCTTCCAGGATCATCCGAAAGAGGTCGAGGATTTCCTGTGTGTCGTTCACAACGAGAATATGCTTGTGCTCCGTCATCCCTACGGCATCCCGCATTTCCGATCACCTCCCCGCGTCTAGTGTCGCCAACCGCCACGTATCCGTCAACCCACTACATTTGCGCGGGGTGCATATATACCAACAAGGCGTAGACAGGTAAGCAGCATTATCCAATTACCGCACACCAGATTCAGCCCTCTTCCTGGCGGGACCAGACAGGGCGGAAAAGTACCCACTGCCCTGGATCGTGCGCAATCACCGCCTCGATGTTGGCGAGCATCCGGCGCATGTTCTCCGCAACATCCGCCGCCGTGTTGCCACTGCGTTGGAGGGGGATATGCCGGAGAATGAACCCGTAGCGGTTTTTACTCACACGCGGCGCCATGACGGTGACGATTTCCGCGCCGGTTGCCAGCGCCATACGGATATGTCCTGTCGGCAGGGTCGTCATCGCACCGAAAAAGGTCACGGGCGCGCCAGTACCGCTCCAATCGCGATCCACGACCATCCCTGCTACCTTACCCTCCTTCAGCGTCTTCATCACGCGCCGGACGCTACCGGGTTCCTCGACGTGTTCGATCTGCCAGCCGCGCGATTTCCGCAAATACGTCACAGAGTCGTGGACAAAATGAGAGGTCGTCCGCCCGACGAGAAGCGACGCATCGTAGCCACGGTTGATAATAAATTGTCCCATGATGTCGAACGCGCCGTAATGCGCGGTGCAGATAATCACCCCGCGCCCCGCTGCCAGCGTGTCTTCGATCACCTGCCAATCGCCATCGAAACGTACCTGCCGATCCAACCGTTTGAGCGAGACACGCGGCACACGCAAGAGATCGAACCCATTGCGCGCCTGCATCTGGAATGCCCGCCGCACCGCGCCTTGCACGGCGATTTCTGATGCATCTGTGCCCATCACCATCACATGGCGCATATTGTCCCCGACGTTGGCACGGAGGTTCTTGTTCCGGCGATAAAAGTAGTTACCAAACCGATCTGAAATCCAGTAGCCAACTGGCCGGGGAATGCCGAGCAGCATGACACTCACGACCTGCGCGGCGTAGTTCCCGCATCGCCGCAACCACGAGGGAGGCGCGTCAATCCAGGATTGGACTACTTTTCCTGCCCTCATACAAAGGCTTCGATCTGCCAGCCGCGCGATTCCGCTTCCCTGCGCAGGCGGTCATCAGGATTGACACAGATCGGGTTGCCGACGAGCGCCAACATCTCTGCATCGGTGTAATGATCCGCATAGGCATAGGAGACTGCGAGATCGATTTTGTGATCGTCCGCGAACCGTGTCACGAGCAGAGCCTTTGCCCGCCCGTAGGGGTGCGGCCCCTCCAGTCGTGTCGTCAGTTTCAGCCCGCGCCCCGGCGCTCTGGCGGCTTTAACCGTCAGCCGTGTGGCGATGACATGGTTAATGCCGAGGAACTCCGCCATTGGCTGCAGCAGGAACCAGAGCGAGCCAGAGAGCATCACGGTCGTGTGGCCCTGCGCCGTGTGGGCGGCAACGGCCTCGATCCCACGCGCCGCAAGCCGCGGGCAGATGTCCCGCGCGAAGCAGTCCGCCCCAAGTTGCTGCATTTCGGCAAGGTCCTTGCCACGCAGATATGGGCGGTGCCGCCGGATACTCTGGGCGATCCGCGACGGTGTTGGTCGCAGATGCCGGAGCGTGAATCCCGCCGTCAGCAATGCCTCACGCGGGCCAAGTTCCCGCTTTTCCCAGAGATACCGGAGGAATAATCGCTCGGCGGTCGTGCCCGGCAAGAGCGTCCGGTCCACATCGAAGACCGCGCCGACCGAGGATGTTGGGGTTTCGCCGTGTGGGACGATCGGCATTTCGGTCGCCTCAACGACCGCGCGATTGCCGACGAGCGGGACGGTCGTTTCGACAGCTGCGGGGAGATTTGACGGGCCGGAGCGCACGCGGCTACCGGGCTGGTCACTCACCGGATGCCTCCGGTGGCAAAAATTCGCCGTCGGTGCGCGCGTCGCGCCTCTTCCGGAACCGCTCGCGCATTAGACGCTGCTCCGGTGCCTGACCGCGCAGATAATCCCACGAGTCATAGACCACCGGCAGGCCGCGCACGAACGAGAGAATGACCGCGCTGTAGACAAAGAACCAGGTCGTGAGGCGACCCCCCGTGGTGTTGTAGAAGGAAAGGAAGCCGTTGGTATGCGGCAGCCGCGCGCCGAAGAGTCCAGCGAGAAAGCCGAAGGCAAGCACCTTTGCCACGCCATAAAAGGCGCGCATGAAGCGCGATCCGGTGAGCCACTGCGTGATCGGCGAGCGCATCATCGAGTTTTTCCCGAACGCAGTTTTGCCTTCCTGCAATCCGAGGGAGCGCATCGCGTCAATTATGAAGCCGCGTGTCATCATCGCCAGGGGAATCCAGACCCTGATGATGCCGAGATGAGCGAAGACTATCCAGCAGGTCATCTCCACCACTCGGTCCCCAGCGATGTCGAAGACCGCGCCAAACTCGTCCGCCCGGCCCCGCCGCCGCGCGACAATGCCATCGAGCGCGTCCGACGCGATAATGAGATAGATGAGGACAACCGCGTACGACACGACCAATGGCTGCCGCGTGTAGAGCAGCCCGATCGTCCCGAAGAGCACGATGAGCCGGATAACGGTGATCAGGTTCGCCAAGCGCGTAGTCCGCCCCGTTCAGCGCGCCGCGCGGTCGTGCGGCCTCGCCGTATCAATCCCTAACGCGGCACGAGTATAGCATAGGGAAACGCAAAGGACTGAGGACTGAGAGAATCGGGCGCACAAATGCCCTTTAATCTGAATGCGCCCTTACATGCATCGCACGTTAGCGATGCAAGAGCGTCAGAAGAACGACCCAGGCGATGGCGGCGACGAGCGCGCAGCCGAGGGTGAGGAGGCGGGCAGCGAAGCGGTCATAGCGGTAGACTGCCCACGCGAGCGCAGTGTTCGCGGCGAGGACGATGCCGACGATGAAGGGGATCGTCCACAACTCGCGCTTCTCGCCAATCCGGTTCGGCTGGCTCGATCCGGCGGGGCCGAAGTGCAAGGCGATCTGGTTCGGGAAGTGGGCATACCGGAGCGCAATATAGGTGATCATCGCGCCGACGAGGACGACCGCAGCAAGGAGAAAGGCGAGTGCGGATCGGTCCGCTAGCAGTGAACCTACTCCGGCATCCGGCGCAACGATTACCCGGCGACTGCCCGTGCTTGTCACTTCCGACGGGTATGGAAGTGGACCGCTTCGCCGCACCGTACCCGACTGCTCGCCTATCCGTGGTATCGGCCCGCTAATGTACGGGCTTTCTGGGATTGGGCCAGACGCCGCCATCGCGTATTCGCTCGGCCCCGCCTCTGGCTGCACGGCGTACGCCCTGCTCTGATACACCGGATCGGCGGGCGGCGCGGGGAACGGACCACTCCGGCGATTATCCGGCGAAACCGGAGGAATCGGGAGCGCGCCGCTACGGGAGACTTGCTCCGGCGGCGGGGCCGAGAAAGGGCCGCTCTGCTGGGGCGGCTGCGTTGGAAACTTACCGGAATACGACCGGCGCGGCGGAGCGCCGACATCAGGTGGCACCCGCCACGACGATGTATCGCGCGGGTTCGCACCCTGCGCCGGGGGTAGGGCAGGACGTTGGTCATCCCGGTTCGCTTCGGTGTCTTCAGGAATTGGCCACCCGAAGCGATCATACCGCTGTGCTGATTGCGGCGGATCGGGTCGTGCAGGTGTACCGTAACCAGGCGGATACGTATCACCCTTCCACAGTTGGGACGAGCGATTCACATCGGCACGCCACTCGTTTGATGCAGGCGAATCGCGATGCACCGATGGCACGGCATCGGGGTCGGCGGTTTTACCGACCACTTCGGCAGCAGTCGTTCTGGCTTCTTCAGAATACTGCGGCGTGTCTGGCGGCGATTCCTCGCGGATACCGGGTGGCAGCGCGCTTCGCTCCGCATCGCGCGGTAGGTCACTGTCGCCCTCACGGACCTGACGTGCCCGAATCCGCTGGCCGTTTTCCTCCCGGTCGTCAGGCCCCATGGGTGGCATCAGCGTGTGGCCGCCGGTGTTCGCGCGTCCGCGTAGACGGGCGTACACCAGTCGCGGTGCTCCGGCAATTTGCCGCGCACGGCCTTGAAGAAGACCGACTGCAACCGCCGCGTGATCGGTCCGACCGCGCCATCGCCGATCGGACGATGATCCACGGAGGTGACGGGCGAAATCTGCGCGCCGGTGCCACAGAGAAAGAGTTCGGAGACGCCATAGAGTTCGCTGCGGTCAATTTGTCGCTCGATCACCGGAATATCGAGATCATGCGCCAGCGTGATAATCGAGGCGCGCGTGATGCCGACAAGGATATTGCCAGCACCGGGTGGCGTGACGAGCGCGCCGTTGTCCACAACGAAGAGGTTTTCGGCGCTCCCCTCGGAGACATGCCCGTCGCTGGAGAGCATGATCGCCTCATCGAAGCCGTTCAGTTCGGCCTCAGTGCGCGCAAGAGCGGAGTTAATGTAGATGCCGGTAATCTTGGCCCGTGCGGGCGCGGCATTGTCCTCAATCCGTGTCCACGATGAGACGCACGCTTTCAGCCCCTTGTCTGTGTCGAGATAGTTGCCGAGCGGGCGGGTGTAAATGGTCAGCGCGTCGGCATCAATGTTAATGCGCGGGCCGAGCTCCATCGAGTCCTTATACGCGAGCGGGCGGACATAGATGTCGTAGCGCGCGTCGTTGCGGCGCATTAGTTCAATCGTGAGGTCACAAAGGTCGTCCGCGCTCATTTTCAGGTCAATCATTAGTGTCCGACAGGAGCGCAAGAGCCGCTCGTAGTGCGCCTTCAGGTGGAAAAGGTAGAGTTCCCCATCCTGCTCATTCCAGTAGCCACGGATACCCTCGAAGCACCCGGTGCCGTAGTTGAAGGCATGAGTCATCACGCTGATTTTCGCCTCGCTGAGCGGGACGAATCCGCCATTGAACCAACAAAGCGGATCGTTCACCGGTACTGCCATCCTCTGCCATCCTTTCATCCACGCTCCGCTCACTGCACTGATCTCACTATCATACCATTACGGCGTCGGCGTCGCTGTCGTGCCGGTGCTGGTGCCATTTGCCGGGGTGGCCGGGGCGGCGAATGCGGGCGGCGCAGCGGGCGCTGCCGGGGTTCCAACACCGGGTGTGCCACTCGGTTCCGGCGTCGGCGGGGCAGGCGTGGAGGTCGGCGTGGCGGGCGCGCCTGCCGGGGGTTCGAACCCGGCTGGCGGCGATGGGATCGGCGTCGGCAACGATTGCTTCAGTGTTGCCTTCGCCGCCTCGGCGGTGATCCAGTCCGAGAATGCCTTATCGCGCAGTTGGCGATAGACGGCGTCTTCGAACTCACGATCCGCCGGATGATCGGTCGCTTTGATGATGTTCCAACCAAAATCGGTCTGTACCGGTTCGCTTACACCGTTAACGGGTAACATGAAGGCCACATCATCGAGGGGCTTAGGCAGGATGCCGCGCGGGAAGTAGCCGAGGTCGCCACCATTCGGTTTCGTCGTCGTGTCGGTGCTCAATTCACCCGTAACCGCTTGAAAATCCTGCCCCTGCCCGACGACGCGATCGTGGGCGCTCTGCGCCGCTTCCCTGGTCGGCAGAAGGATGTTGTAGGCATGGACTTCCTCGCCATGCGTCGGCGTCTTCGCTTCGAGCGTTTCACGCGCCCTCTGGCGGGCGAGGGCGGGTGTGATGATGAGCCGCTTATAATCGCTCAGGCTCATCCCCGCATCTTTCTGACGTTCCTTAGCAAAGCCGCCAAGTGAAGCCGTCGAGGTAGCGCGGGCCTCCTGATTCGTCGGTGTCTGCGTCGGCGCCGGCGTCTCGGTTGGTGGGGCGGTCGCCGTCGGCGGCGTATTCGGCGTCGGCGTCAATGCTGACGCAGTCGCCGTGCCGGTAGCGTTCGCCTGTGCGGTCACTGTCGCCCCCTGCTCGAGGGCGACAGCTGTTTGCGTCGTCTGAGCAGTGGCGGCATTGGCCGTCGCCTGCTTCGTCGGGTTCAGGGTCGGCGAGGGTGTCGGCGAATTGAGCCGGACGGGGGAAAACCGCTCCGCAACGGTCTCGTCCACCTCGGTGGGCGTGATCGTCACACCGATGCTGGGCAAGCCATCGAGGACGATCCAATCCTCGGTCATCGTCTGGAGGGTTGTGGGGTCCACAGGGGCGCTACGAATGTTTACAATCTCATTCTGCGCGCTCTGCGCTGCGAGTTGGATCTGCTGGCTATTTCCCTGCCCGGACTGTGCTTGAAAGGAATACTGCTGAAGGCGGTCGAGTAGCGTATTGCGACGCACCTTCCAGTAGTCGCTGCGGATAATTTTGTGGCTGTTGACCGTCGCAATGCCCTGATGTGGGATGAGATAGTAATACCGTAGCGTCCCGAAGCCGACAATGAAGAGCAACAGTGCGCCGAGCACGGACATACTCATCAGGAGAATTTTCCGCTGTCGCGCCTCGCGCGCGCGGCGCGACTGTCGGCGACGCGCTTCCGACCCGGGCGGCGGGGCAGCAAGAATTGAATCACGGCGGGAGTTGCGCGGCATGGTGCTCCTGAGTGCTGAGTGCTGAGTGCTGAGTGCTGAGCAAGAACCTGCCGTTTTCATTACTCAACACTCAGCACTTAGCACTCGTTATTATTGGCGTCCGCCTGCAACGAAGGGGAGCAACGCGAGATGCCGCGCGCGCTTAATAGCGACGGCGAGGGCGCGCTGGCGCTTCGCGGAAAGGCCAGTCTTGCGGCGTGGCTCGATCTTGCCGCGCTCCGAGAGGAACCGGCGCAGGCGGGCAACATCCTTGTAGTCAATCTCGTCAACGCCATCGGCGGCGAAGATGTCTACGCGGCGACGACCACCGGCGCCACCACTGAACCGGCCGCCACCGCCGCCGCCGCCGCCAAATCGGCTGCCACCGCCGCCGCCAAATCGGCGACCGCCACCATCACCACCGAACCGACTACCGCCACCGCCACCGTCACCACGGCGATCATCGGAACGGGGGGGGCGATTATCAGTCGGTGCGCTCTCATTCGATGCCCCCTGCGGGCGTTGCTGGTCAGCCACGGGCTATGCCTCCTAGTGTGTATACGTTAGCGACGCCTTAAAAAGGCACATCGTCGAATTCTTCGGATGCGAAGGTCTCCTCATCACCGGCGGGCTTTTTCTGCGGTTGCGGGCGTTGCGGGCGTTGCGATTGCGCGCTCGCTCCATCGCCCCAGTCGTCCGCACTCTCGCCGCTGTCCTGACGGCGATCGAGCAGCGTAAGGTCGTTCGCGACAATATCGTACGATATCCGTTCGATCCCTTGGTTATCGGTGTATTTTCGCGACTGGATACGGCCCTCGACATACACCTTGCTGCCTTTATGCAGGTTCTGCGACGCCAGCTCCGCCATCCGCTCCCATGCGACGATGCGGTGCCACTCCGTTTCATCCGCCCAATTGCCGTTCGGATCCTTCCGACCGCGCGAAGTCGCAAGGCTGAAATTAGCAACCGGTTGGCCGCTCGGCGTGTACCGCAGTTCGGGCTCGCGACCGAGGTTGCCGACCAAAATCACCTTATTGACACTGTATCGCGCCATCGCCGTGCTCCTCCCTGCCCTACACGCGGGCGGGTTCGCTCTCGCGCTCATCCTCGGCGGCGGGCGTTTCCGCCGTCGGCGGTTCGGTCAGGTCTTCGCCCTGCGGCCCCGTCGTCAGGTCTGTATCAGTATCCATGTTCGCGCCGCTTGGTGCGGTTATCGTCTCATCGGCTGTCGTCTCGCTGCTCTCGGTCTCGCCCTCCACCACGTCGCCCTCAGCACCCTTCTTCGGTTTCTTCGGCTTCGGCGGCGTATAGGACGTCACGAGACTGCGCAGCACCTGGTTGTTCAGACCAAGGTCGCGCTCCAGTTCGCCAATCACTTCAGGGGCGAGGTTGCACAGATAGAGGGCATAAAAGCCGTCGCGAAAATCGCGAATCGGGTACGCGAGGCGGCGGCGTCCCCAGGGCGGGGTTGTCGTCAGTTCGGAGACTTCGCCACCGCTGGTAGTGATGTAGCCAGAAACCCGTTCGAGGGCACCCGGCATCTCGTCTTCCGCAATGTCAGGGACAAAAATAACCATCAGTTCATACGTGCGCACCGTTCCTCCCTTTCCGTGGAGTACATCGCCCCATCACAGTCATCGCGCGGCGGTGCAGGCCACGCATGGATGGAGCGGAAAGGCATCGTAAAGGCGGGCCACACGGCCCGCACCGCATGGCAGTCTACGCGACCCATGTGCCTGTGTCAATCATCGGTTCAGGGCAATCGCATCTGAATGAGCGGGGTCTCCGGTAGGATGAGGGTCGATAGATCGCTTATCCTACCGGAGGCTTATCATGGCAGGATTGCCCGGCTCCACGCTCACCGACCATTTTGCCGCGCT
>JAABUY010006220.1_pt1 | contig 11739 bp, 12 predicted proteins | sample 5560271 | NCBI WGS metagenome assembly JAABUY01 (sample SAMN10711886, study PRJNA513374) | rock metagenome | isolation source: Antarctica rocks | place: Antarctica: Victoria Land, University Valley
TTCCGCTGGACCAAGACGGCCGACGACATTCTTGCTTTCATCCAGCGGTTCTGCCGACGCACAACCGACTTACAGGCAAAGTGTGAATAGAAACTTCAGAAACGGGACACTAGCCCATCCTATTCAGCGGCATGACAGGAATTCGGCGGCGGGTGTCGCGTAAGCTGCTGGATGTGTTTACGGATTGGGTGTCGAAGCCATCCATTCACGCAATCACGCCGAGCCACACCCGCCATGTCGGACGATACCGTCGCGCCGTTCCTGTTTCCAGCGGTCGGCCGCAAGAAAGTCACCGCAGCCTTTGATGGCGGGCGGATTACCTCCGATGGTGGCGTTATGCTGTTGGCCGCTGCCGAGCGGCGTGTCGGCTTGGCCGATCGTCTTGCCCGGTTGATCGCCGATCCGCGCAACCCGCTGTTTGTGACACACAGCGTCGCCGACATCCTGCGCGCACGCATGCTGGCCATCGCGTGTGGCTACGAGGACGCCGACGATCTCGATCACCTGCGCACCGACCCCGGCTTCAAGTTGGCCTGCGGCCGCCTGCCGGACAGCGGGCGCGATCTATGCTCGCAACCGACCGTGTCGCGCTGGGAGAACGCTCCGACCCTGCGCGAGGTCGTGCGCCTGAGCTACGCCATGGTCGATGCCTACTGCGACAGCTATGCCCGACCGCCGACGGCGGTAACGCTGGACATCGACGACACGGTCGACGTCGTGCATGGCCACCAGCAGCTGTCCCTGTTCAACGCGCACCACGACGAACGCTGCTTCATGCCGATCCACGTCTACGATATTGCCACCTCGCCCCTCCGCTACCATTCCACGCGCTACGCGCGCGGAACCTTGGGTAGCTCCGCCCAGTCGCCATCCTGCTGCGGCCGGGTAGGACGCCATCCGGACATGAAGTCCGTGGTCACGTCCGCCGCCTGGTGTGCCGCATCCGCAATCATTGGCCTGCCACGCGACTGACCATCCGAGGCGACGGCCATTATGGCCGTCCCGAGGTGATGGCGTGGTGCGAGGCTAACGACGTTGACTATATCTTCGGCTTCCCTCCGCTGCCATTCCATCGGCTGCGCCGCTGGAACCTTTGGCAGCTCCGCCCGGCAACGCCGTGCTGAGTCGATTGCTTGAGGACGCCGCCGATGATGTCCGGGTCCGGCGCGCCGAAGCTCAGGCACCTGCGCTGCGCCGTTATGCCAAGATTCGCTACGGCGCAAAGTCCTGGGGGTGCCAACGCCGTGTCTCGGCCAGGATCGAGGCCACCACCCTGGGCCTCGACATACGCTGCGTGGTCACCAACCTGCGCGCCGGCAGCGCCGAATGGCTCTACGACACTCTATACTGTGCGCGCGGCCAGGCAGAGAACCTGATCAAGCTGCACAAGGGCCAGCTCGCCTCCGACCGCACCAGCTGCCGGTCCGCACTCGCCAACCAGGTTCGCTTGGTGCTGCACACCGCAGCTTACTGGCTGATGCTGACGGTGCGCGATGCCATCCCCAAACCCCAGCCGCTCGCCACAGCCGAGTTCACCACGCTGCGCCTGCGCCTGCTCAAGATCGCCGCACGCATCACCGAGACCGCGACACGGGTCCGCATCGTGTTCGCCGCCACGTGCCCCGAAGCCGAGCTGTTCAGCGGCGTCGCACGCAGCCTGCAACCGGCCGGGCCGTGACGCCCGGGGCTGTCGCCCCAGAAGTCACTTCAATCCTATCACCCCCAGCGCCCACCACCTTTGAGCCAAAAATCACGCCCGGTTGTAGCGCGATCAATCACGTCCAGCCGTCAGAGCACTGACCAATTCTCGGTCCGCTGAATAGGATGGGCTAGTGACGTCTCAGCCAGCCGGTTGGTCGGCCCGTCGTAACCCGGGCCGCCAATCTGCTTGAGGATTTCCCTTCCACGCTCCAGCCGGTCGTCTTTCGCCGTTTGGTGATCCGTCATAGGCAAGCTCCCGATCTTCCTTACTTGAGGCCGACGCTCATTCCCCCGTCCGCCATGACGACGGCACCGACGATGTAGCTAGCCCGGTCTGAGGCGAGGAACGCGATGACCTCCGCAATCTCCTCCGGCTGCGCCGCCCGCTTGATCGGGGCGTTCTTGCCGTGTTCGGCCAGGAAACCCGGGCCGTCATCATGGATTTGGTTGAGGATGTTCGTCACCACGTCGCCGGAGCCGACCGCGTTGACGCGGATGCCGTACTCGATTGCTTCAAGGGACAGTGCCCGCGTGAACTGGGCCAAAGCACCCTTTGAGGCCGCATAGGCAGCGATTGTCGGGAAAGCCTGGAAGCAGGCGTAGGAACCGACGTTCACGATCGCACCCGACCGGCCCGGCATCATGGCCCGCATGGCCTCGCGGGAGTGCAGGAACGCGCCCGTCGCGTTGACCGCGAGGATCGCGTTCCAGTCGTCCAGCGTCATGTCCACCACGAGCTTGTTGATGATGATGCCCGCGTTGTTGACCAGTATGTCGAGCTTGCCGAACCGGTCCTTCGCCATGGATACGGCGCGCCCGGCGCTCTCCTCCTTCGAGATGTCGGCGACGACGGGCACAACGCCGTCACGGGCCAGCGCTTCAACGCTGGGGTTAATGTCTTCCGCGATGACCTTGGCGCCGCGAGCATGGAACAGCTCAACAGTTGCGCGGCCGATACCGCTAGCGGCGCCCGTGACGAGGGCGACCTTGCCGGTCAGTTCGTCTGGTTGGTTCGTGTTGGCCATATCGTCTTCTCCGATGGGCATTGACGGGCTGTGTCAGGCGTCGTGATCGGTCGAAACGGAGAGTTGGCGCCAAGCGGCGATCTCGGCCTGGCGCCGGGCCAAGGCGTCCTCGGCAAACTTCACGGCATCCGAGCCTAGCAGCAGGTGCAACGGCGGGTGTTCGTTGCGGACGAGCTGGACCAGGGCAGGCCCCAGCTTTGCCGGATCACCGAGCTGCTGGTGGTTATGGTCGGTATAGGCCGAGCGCATGCTTGCCGACGCCTCGGCATAGTCCGTGACCGGATTGGTGGTGTAGCGGACGGAGCTTTGGTCCAGGAAGTCAGTGCGGAAGAACCCGGGTTCGACCACCGTCACATGGATGCCGAATGGCGCCACGTCGTACTGCAGGTTCTCGCTGAAGCCTTCGACGGCAAACTTGGACGAGCCGTAGAGCGTGCAGGATGCGAAGCCGGTCACGCCGCCAATCGAGCTGATGTTGATGACGTGTCCGGAGCGCTGGCGCCGCATGACCGGCAGGACGGCGCGCGTCACCTCCATCAGGCCGAAGACGTTGGTGTCGAACTGTTGGCGGACCTCGGCCGGCGTGGACTCCTCGAAGGCGCCCAAGTGGCCATAGCCTGCATTGTTGACGAGCACGTCGATGCGGCCGAACTGCGTAGCTGCGGCACCCACGGCCGCCGCGATGCTCGCCGGGTCGGTCACGTCCAGCCCGAGCGGCAGCAGATCATCATGCGCGCCGAGCGTCCGGTGAATTGCGGCAGGATCGCGCCCCGTGGCTACGACCCTGTCACCGACAGCCATCGCCGCCCTTGCGGCTTCCGCGCCCAGGCCGCGTGAGGCGCCCGTGATGAACCATACCTTGCCCATGCGATCCTTTCCGGTCGGGCAAAGGGGCCCGACACCGGAACCGAGATGGCCACCACGCCGTCATTCTATTAGACAGGATAACATTCATGCACCGTTAAGTAGGACAGGACGATGTTGCGGGGAACGCTTGACGATTTGGCCGCCTTCGCCGAAGTCGCCCGGCAGCGCAGCTTCACGCGTGCGGCCGCCGAACTCCGGCTGTCCACCTCGGCGCTCAGTCAAACGATCAAGACGTTAGAGACGCGGTTGGGCGTCCGCCTGTTGCAGCGGACCAGCCGGAGCGTTTCGCTGACATCGGCCGGAGAGGAATTGTTGAGCACGCTAGTGCCCGCATTGGGGAATATCGAGGGCGCGCTGGCCGACATCGGACATAAACGCGATGCGGCTGCCGGAACGGTCCGCATCACCACCGTCCGTCACGCCTTCGAATCTGTGATCCGGCCGGTGCTGCCGGAACTGTCCGCCACCAACCCGGGCCTCATCGTCGAGGTGCTGATCGACTATGGCTTGCGGGACATCGTGGCCGAGCGTCTCGACGCCGGCATCCGACTGGGTGAAATGATCGAGAAGGACATGATCGCCGCCCGGGTCGGGCCGGACCTCCGCATGGCGGTCGTCGCATCCCCCGCCTACCTTGCCGCCCGCCCGGTGCCACAGACGCCGCAAGACCTCGCCGGGCACCACTGCATCAACTATCGGCTGGTGTCTTCCGGCGCCATCTATGCCTGGGAGTTCGAGAAGGACAGGCGCTCACTCAGCGTAAAGGTGGACGGCCTTCTCACGTTCAACGAGCCCGAACTGATGCTTGAGGCGGCGCTCGATGGGCTTGGCATCGTCTACATCTTCGAGGAGCAGGTGATCTCGCATGTCGCCGCAGGCCGCCTCGTGCGCTTGCTGTCCGATTGGACGCCGGCTTTTCCAGGGTTCTTCTTCTACTATCCATCACGTCGCCAGCAGCCACCGGCGTTGACCGCGTTCCTCAATGCTCTTCGTCGCCACTGGACCGCGCGCACAGTTGCAGGGCATGGAAACATCCACGCACTTCATACCTCCTGACCCAGCAGCCTGAATTGGACTGTCTGTCAGTTACGTCGAAATCCCATCCTACCGGCAAATCCAGGCACGACGAGCCTGCTTGCCTGTTGGCCGGCTCTTGATCCGCAAGCAAGGGTCTTCAGAACGCTTGGCCGCTCTGGACGCGCAGTGAACTTCAATCGCCGCCCTAATCTCGGCGGGGGCACCCGAATCAATGCCGTGCCTGACCTGAAGTGGCCCCTGGTGACAGAAGTGTTGGCTCAAGGCCGGGTGGCGAGCAGGATCAGCACCAGCGCGGCGTAGGGTGCCGCTTTCCGGAGCGCCGGAAGCAAGCCCGGTCCGAGCAGGGCCGGGTCGTCCCGCCAGGAACGCAACGCCAGGACACACCCGCCAGCCAACAACGCGCCAAGCTCCGGCGGCGCCACGGCGCTGGCCACCACCAGCCCGCCAGCGAGCAGCCCAGCCCAGGCGAGATCGTCCAACCTCTCGGACCGTGTGGACGGGCAACCGGCCGCGCGCAACAGGCCCCAGAACACCGGCACGTGGCCAATCAGGACCGGTGCCATGAACAGGGCAGTGCGGAGCTGGAGATCGTGGAAGCCGGCGCCGGCCAAGACGGCGCCGATGGCGGAGCCGACTCCCAACGACCCCCAGGCAACAAGCGACTGAGTGAGCAGGGACAAGGCCACCGCCGGCAGGCCTGATGCGCCAGCGGCCAGGATGGCCGGCACCGCCATGATCTGGCCCACGCCGAAGCCGGTGGCGCTTTCCAGGAACGGCCCAAGCAGGAAACAGGCAGCGAACAACCGGCGGCGGTCATAGCCGCAATGGACGGTGCCCGGCGCAGCAACAGGGCTTGCACCCTCCTCCCGTGCCGCCTGGATCGCCAGGTGAAAGAACAGGCCTGCGACAATGAACAGCGCCGTTTGCAGCGCAAGCCAGCCGCCCTCGGCCACGTGGCGCGCGAGGGCTGCGCCAACTGTTGCAGGGGCACGAGGGCAAAGGGCAGCAGGGCCAGAAGAGCGCGCACGCGGCTGCCTATCCGTCAAATGCCAAGCGCCAGGACGGTGCCTTCGGTTCCTGCTGCCGGGATAGCGCAGCACAGCAAAGCCTGCCCGGCAGGAGAACTTGCAGATGGCGGGACGGGATAGGCTACCTCACCTGCAAGCACAGGCGCGGCGCACGCCCCGCACACCCCGGCGCGGCAGCCGTGGGCCGGCGCAAGGCCGGCGGCCTCGGCCAAGTCAAGCAGGCTGCCCGCGCCTGGTTGCCATACGGCAGTGCGGTTCGTCGCGCGGAACTCGACAGTGACCGGGCCGGCTGCGGCTGTTGCCAGACTTGGCGCGGCAGGCACTGCTGTTCCGCCCTGCGCGCGCGCGAGCGACGATGGGCCGAACGCTTCGGCGTGGATCAGCGCGTCAGGCACATCAAGCACGCGCAGGCCGCCGTACAGGTCCTGCACGAAGCCCGGCGGCCCGCACAGGTAGAACTCGTAGCCGCCGAAGGGCAGCAAGCGTTGCAGCAGGTCGGTGCCGATGCGGCCTTGCGACTGGTAGTCGCGGCCGGGCAGGTCGTCCGGCCCTGGCCGGGTCAGGGCAAAGTGGAGCCTGACGGCGCCCTCCGGCATGGCCGCGGCAAGGGACAGCACCTCGCCGAAGAACGCGCGCTCGCGGCCGTTGCGGGCCAGGTGAAAAAACCAGACCGGCCGGAAGCGCCGCGTGCGCCGGCCTTCCGCGGCCATATGGCGCAGCATGGCCAGCATGGGCGTGACGCCGATGCCGGCGGACAGCAGCACCGCCGGCCGGTCGCTGGCGGCGTCAAGGGTGAAGGCGCCCCGTGGTGCCAACGCCTCAATTAGGTCGCCCTCCCGCACGCCATCGTGCAGGAAGCAGGACACGAGGCCGGACCCGCGCTCCGGGCCGCCTTGGTGTTCCCGCTTGACGCTGATCCGCAGTGCTTCGTCCGACGGTGCGCTGGACACGGTGTAGGCACGCACGACCGACTCTGTGCGGCCTGGGATGCGCAGCCGCACGGGAAGGGCCTGCCCGGCTTGCCATGTCGGCAGCGCACCGTCGGCAGGGAGGAGGTGGAGGGAGCGGACCGTGTCGCTTTCCCGCACGATGCGCGCCACCCGGTGCGGCCGCCAAACGTGCCGCAGCCGTTCGGCCGCAAGCGCCAAGTCTGCTTCGGCCCAGGTGCCGGTGGCAACCAGGTTGGGCGACGGCTCGGCCGGCTCCCAATGCAGCGGCAGGGCGCCAGCTAGGCGAACACCCCGGGCGACACGGAAGCGCCACAAGCGCTCGGCGCCGCGGAACGCCCGCACCTCCGGGCCGTCCCAAACGATCTCAGCCTTTCCAGTGAGCAGAAGCAGCTCGCCCGTCGAGAAGTCCGGGAACAGCAGCCCGGCCCGCGGGTCGAGCAAGAGGTTGCCCAGCGTGTTGAAGTACAGGTTGCCCGAAAAGTCCGGGATCAGCAGCGTCCGGCGGTCCGCCTCGACCCGCACGAACCCAGGCCGCCCGCCGCGGTGGGACGCGTCAAGGCCGGCAGTCGCCGGGTCGTCACCCGCCGGATCGGCGCGTGTGGCCACGAAGAAGGTGTCGGCGCGGCCAATCAGCTCCGTCGCCGGACAGTCAAGCGCGTCCAGCATCTCGGCTGTGTACGGCTTGGCGTTCGGCTGCGGAGCCGCCTCCCATGCGCGCGCCTGGATGTACTGGGGGCAGTTGCCGAATGCCTGGTCCACGGCAACCGTGAAGCCGCCCCCGTCCAGCACGGCCACACGCCCATTCAAACGGTTGCGCCGCCGCGTGGCCGGATCGAGGCCAAGCAGGCCGATGGGTGCGCCAAGCAGGATGTTGCCGGCCAGCGGATCGCCGGCCTGCGGCCACGCGCCCACCCGCAGGTGCTCCGGGTCTGGCGAGGACAGGAAGCCTGGCGTCCCGCACAGGACCGAGCACCAAAGTCGTCCCTGCTCGTCGGCGGATGCCACAAAAGCCAGGGCAGCCCGGCGTAGAATGCCCGGTGCTGGCCCGGCAGGAAGGCCCGCACCATCTGCCGCGCTTGCCGTTCCAACCGGTCGCGCACGCCGAGCCGTTCCTGGATAGCGCGCTCGCCCGCATGGAAGGGGGACGCCTCGCGGTCCCAGCCGCCGGAGAACATAGGCCTGTCCCGGCCCGTTAAAGGCCGGGCATGGAGACGTAGCCGGGGAGCGCCTTGACGCGCCCAATCCAGGCCTGGACGTGCGGGTAGGGCGCAAGCGGCACTTGGCCCTCGGGCGCCAAGGCAGCATACGGGAAGCAGGCCAGGTCGGCCACGGTCGGCCGATCCAGTTCCAGCCAGGTCCGCCCGTCGAGGTGGGCATCAAGCACTGCAAGGGCATCGCGTGCCTTCTGCTGGACGATGGGCAGGTCCACAGGCACGCCAAGCAAGAAGTGCAACCGCGCCAGGTTGGCCCCGTGGTGGATCTCGTTGGCCGCAAACGACAGCCATTGCTGCACGCGGCCGAGGCTCTCGGCGTCCCCGGGCAGCCACGCGCCGCTCGGGTCGTAGCGTCGTGCGAGGTAGGTGAGGATGGCTTGGCTGTCGCGCAGGGTGAGGCTGCCGTCCTCCAGCACCGGCACTTGGCCAAGCGGGTTCAGGCGGAGGAACGCGCCAGCCCGGTGCGCCCCAGCCGGGATGTCCACCGCGACCTCCTCGCATGGAAGGCTAAGGGCGCTCAGGAGAAGGCGGACCTTGTGGCTGCTGCCGGACAGGGCGTGAGCATGGAGGCGCATGGGCGGTTCCTCTCTTGACCGAACGAACGGTCTAATAGAGAGGACCAACACCGCCGTCAACGCCCTTGCGACCGAACGGCCGGTCCATTAGCTGGTGTGCATGCCCGCCGCGCTGCTCCCGAAAGATGAAGTCCTCGGCCGCCTGGCCAGGGTGTTCCGCGCCTACAGCTATGAGGGCGCCACGCTGGCACGCCTCAGCGAAGCAACCGGCCTCGGGCGGGCCAGCCTTTACCACTACTTCCGCGACGGCAAGGAAGGCATGGCCAGGGCCGTCCTGGAACAGGCAGGCGGCGCCATGCAGGAACGGGTGCTTGCCCCGTTGCAGGGTCCGGGCACCCCGCGCGAGCGTGTGGAAGCGATGGCCCGCGGCCTGGACATATTTTATGCCGATGGCACCCAGGCCTGCTTGCTGGGTTTGCTGTCCATCGGTGACGGGCAGGCGTTGTTCGGGGAGGCGGTGCGGGCGTCCCTGTGCCGTTGGGTTGACGCCGTGGCAGCCGTGGTCGCCGAGGCTGGCCTTGACCGGGATGCGGCGCGTAACCGTGCCGAGGACATGGTGTCCGCCATTCAGGGCGCGCTCGTGATGTCGCGGGCGCAAGGCTGCGCCGGGGCGTTCAAGCGCCTTGTCACGACGCTGCCTGAGCGGTTGCTGGCGAGCACCGCTGTTGATGGACCCGCCCAGCCGGTCCGCCGGGCAGCAAAGGGTGGCCCCGGGACCAAAGGGAGCTGACGGCAGATGGTGTCACCGCTTTCCACCCCGAGCGTTGCCCCATCGCTCGGCAACTACAGCCAGGCTGTCACGGTGGATGGGGTCTTGGGCACTTTTGGTGATGGTGCCAGGAGGGACGCTGGCTCGCCCTGCGCCCAACCCACGTGTTCGGCCCGCTCTCACCAAAAGTGGGGTCTTGGCAGCTTTTGGTGATCATGCCGCAAGCAGGAATCGGCGCTCGAGCAGGTTGAGGTTGGCGCGACCATACATCTGACGTTTGATGGCCTTGAGCCGGTTGATCTGCCCTTCGGTCTGGCCGTTGCTCCAGTGCAGCGACAACGCCGCATGCACGGCGGCGTAATCTGCGCGCAGGCGTGTGGCAAAGCGCTGCAGCGGCGGCACGGCACTGCCCTCGGCCTGTTTCAGCCACAGTTCGAGTTGGCCTGACTTGCGGTCGCGCACGAGGGCGGTGAACGCTTCTGCAAGCTCGATCGCCTCGTTGAGCATGGGCGAGCGCTCGCGCAGGTCGGCCAGCAACGCCTGGCTCTCCATGGTCTGCTTTTCCGCCCGGCGCAGCACCGTCCAGGTGACGGTTCGGGACGTGAGCACTTGCCGGGGTGTCGCATCTAACGTCGGCCGTGCCGATGCAGGCAGCCCGCTTGCCGCTATGACGTTGTCCGCTGCCCGCAGACGGCGGAGATAGCGCGCCAGCGTCGGGTAGCTGCCGCGATAACCACGCTGCTGCAGGTCTTGGAATATCTTGCGGCTGTTGCGCCGGTCGCCGTTCCAATGCTCCAGAACGACAAGCCGCCACTGGTCGAGCCGGCTGTGACCCGCGTCGCGGCGCCCTTTCCGTTCGGGAAACACCTCGCTCCGGAGATGTTGGTGGACAGTGCTCCGGCTGACGCCGAGGTGGGAACCGATCTTCTCCCCCGACCAGCCCTGCCGGTAGAGCGCCCAAACCTGTTCGTGCTGGCCGAGGCGCCGCGTCCGGCGCTCGGATGCCAGACGCTTCGCCCTTGCCTGTGGCTCGGACGGCGCGATGGGCAGGGTGCCACGCTCGGCGAGCACCGCATCGCGACGAGCCTGCTCGGATGCGTGCAGGTCGCGGGCGTGGGTGCTGAACACCACCTCCAGCGCCTCGGCCAGGTTCTGCAGCAAGTGGAACCGGTCCGCGACCTGTATGGCCCCGGGCGGAGCTGGCCAAGAAGGTTCCGTCGGCGTAGCCGATGGAAGGCCAGCGCAGGGGCGCCATAGCGCGCGCCCTTGGAGTAGGCGCCCGACCGGTCGCGCGCGATCACGTCGACACCGGGGTGCTCGCGCAGCCATGCGGCCAGCGTGTCCGCCTCGCGGCCCGGCAGCAGCGCCACCGGGCGGCGCTGTTCGAGGTCCACCAGCACGGTCCCGTAGGTATCGCGCTTGCGCAACCCCTACGCTGGTCTTCCATCGGCTTTGCCGACGGAACCTTCTTGGCCAGCTTCGCCCAGTCATCGACGCCGAGTACGGACGGGGTCACGACCGGCGGCACGGGCGCGTGCCGTATCACGTTCAGCAGCGTATTGCGGCAGGCCACAAGCCCAAACTTGCGACCGAGACGCACGCCGGCTGAGCCGCCCAGCGCCAAACCCATAGCCGTGAACTGTTCGGTGAGCCGCGTCGTCTTACGCCCCTCCGGTGTCATTCCACCTGCTTCGCAGGCGAAACCTTTGACACCTTCGCCCAGGGTGCTGCGACGCCGGGCAGGCGTTCGGTGAAAATATGACGCTCGCACAAGGCGCTGTCGCAGAACATGCGGCGCACCCCGAGCTTGATGGTAATGGCATGCTCACCCCAGGGCAGGTCAGCGAGCGTCCGTTCGTAACGGCTGTGGGTTCGTTTGGACCGCTTGCCGCAAAGCGGACACCGCGTCTGATGGGGTCGCGAGCGGAGGGTGACGGTGATCGAGGCAGGAGCGGGCTCAAGGCTCCAAGTTTCGAGCCGGACCGAAGCCGGGTCCGGCAACAAGCGAGAGAGGAGGTTCACCCCATCAATATGGGAACGTCGCGATGCCATTCACCAAAAGCTGCCAAGACCCCGGATTAACTGACAATGGGGCGAGGCTCGTGCTCACATTATCTGCCACTGTGCTCGCCATCATCGCGTCGTGCTCGCCAACAGAGGCTTGTGCTCACAATCCGTGACAATGAGGGTTTGAGCGTCCGACGGGCCGCTGCCTGTTCTCGCAAACCAAGGTTTCTGAGGAGCTTCGGCGCGTGCTGCCCTGAGCCGCGCATCAAGGCGCTTCCGCTTCTCAGAACCGTTCTTGATTGCCCTGTTCCGAAATACTGGGCGTGCGACGGCTTTCGAGAACAAAGGCACGGGATGCGGGTCGGCTGCGCCGCCACGTTCGCCGTGCTGTTGAGGGCAAACCAGCCCAGATGCGCGGCTTTCCGGCAGGCGTCCGGAGCTATGGCCGAACCTGGGTGATGGCGGATTGAGAAAGGCGGCGTATCGAGGCGGGTGAAGGCCCAGGGCTGTTCAACGCTGTCGTTTTGCCGTTACTGAGTCCGCCTTGCAACACCTGATGGTCGAAATGTGGCGGCTGATCGCGAGGGGGATTCCCGAGCCGGCCGTTGTCTGACCCTCGAGGCGG
>JAABUY010006222.1_pt1 | contig 11734 bp, 17 predicted proteins | sample 5560271 | NCBI WGS metagenome assembly JAABUY01 (sample SAMN10711886, study PRJNA513374) | rock metagenome | isolation source: Antarctica rocks | place: Antarctica: Victoria Land, University Valley
TAGCAAGACTCAAGAAGATCTTCTCGTCATCAGTGCCACTCCCAAGCTGATCTGGCTTGGTAATGACACCTAGAGTTCGTAGACCTTGAGGATCAACCTCTCTGGCCCGTTTGAGAATCTAGACAGCAGAGTATGTTAGCTACGAACTAGGGTAAAATTGCGCAATCTGATATAAGTTAGGAAACGTATAATTTGATTTGGGAAGTTATTTTTAGCAGAGATGACTGCTAAGATGATACTCCTCGGATTTGCCATATATTTAGCAACCAGGTTCGTAACTAGTTGCACATCATGCTCGGTTTGGTGCTTGTTGTGTGAATGTATCAAGCCAGGAAGATCAACTATGGTTAGCTGTGGCTGTTTCGGTCCCGAGATTTCGACTCGTGGAATATCTTCGGAGAAAGCGTTCCCACCAACAGATAAAAGGCCCATGGCATCTTTAGCCTGCTCAAAAAGTGTCACGAAGTCATTGGAGGAAGACACTTCGTGCCGAAACAGCCAAAGCCGGTCTTTGTCTCCCAACGATCTATTCTTGCTCGGCACCTACACAGCAAAGGTTGGACATATGAGTTTTGATGGGGCTAGAAATATACCAAAGAGACTCTGATTTCAGAGTCTGAAGCCCTACGCAAGATGACCTCTGTCGCGAATCGTGTGCAGAGATTATCTTTCCTCGGGAATGGGACTCCGGAGATTGCTTGGAGCAGGGAGCTCTTGCCACTTGATTGATCTCCATAGACGATCAGCTGAGGCAGAGCTGTGAACTCACTCAAGCCTTCCGCACGAAGAGAGTCGACCAGATCTAGGAGCTGTATCTGTTCGGCTGTCCGAAGACTCTCCATGCAATGCAATTCCTGGATCGAAGACATCGCAGGACGAAATTATTGCCACAAGTTGTTTCAGTAAAGATGCAGGACCTGGAAGAAGAGACAGAGACAGATGAGGAGGATGGTAATAAAAGCTAAGGAAGGTCCAGTCTGGGCTGCTGATCGTATCGTTGGCGCTTAGCAGCCACACTGCGGGGTAGGATGATGGGTCTTTTTCCGTATCCCGCGCGCAGAAACCTCCCTCATATTGGTCAACTTATCGTCGACGTTCTGAATGGCGCCGCGATCCCGATACTATGAGGTACAATTTACAAGCATGGCGATAAGTTGTTGGACGTTTCTTTATCAATCCAATCTCTCAGATGTCATCCTTTAACGCAGCACTGAAGAACTGAGACCACCTAAGGAGCTCCGCATTCTCCTTGCATACCTCGTTGGCCTCTGGAGATGTGAGGATGGCCAGGTTCCAGACAACGCGTGATTCGGGTAGCTGCTTAGGGGTGAGAGCAAGGGGGTTGAATGCGTTCAGTTATTCTCAACCAAGAGCACTGGGAGCCCTCTCCTTGCATTGGAATATTGACGTGTTTGTATATGGAGCAAACTTTTGCAGACAACCATTCTTTGCATACATCGTACTTCTTTGATACGATCTCTCAACATTCCTCCTCTTCACGCTCGCGACTCTTGATCGATTCAGTGGAAACGCTGCAATGGTCGAACACAACCTCGAGTTACAATTTAATATGGATGACTTGGGGGAAAATGACAAAGACGAGAGAGAATGTGCAGAGGCTGACGAGAATGGGCATGGAAAAAGAAGAAAGCAAGAAGACGGCTATGTAAAGTAAGGCGCTTTCACGAAGCCTCTGTTCAGTTCAAGCTGACTTAAGTAGGTACCAAAAGCGTCAGAACTGCACCAATCTCGAAGGTGACAAATCTGCAAATGAGGTAGAACTTTGTTATTACGATGGAATGTAAGTGTGCACTAGACGTCCAGTTGGCAATTATTAACCAGTCAAAGGGCAAACCTACCGTGTGCAGCGATTCAAATCTCTCGGAAGACCCACCAAAGAATTCCCGTCTTCAGCGAGGGCGAACGGAGAGAGACTCCTGTTGCCACCACCTACGGCCTACGGATGGCCGAAGCTGCGGGCGATATCCCCGTTGTTGTTGGAGGACCAGGCAGGTGTGGTCGTAACAAAACAATACATCGAACGTTAGGTGTGGCAGGACAGAACGGCTTTCGTTCTGGTGAGGATTTCATGAAACATGCGGCATCACGGCGTGCTAGAGACATGTGTGTGGGATGATGAGTATTTGGGTAAAGGAGGATCTGGGATAATCATACTAAGCTTACCATTCTTCAGTAGAGACGACCAACATCTCTACTTATTTCGGATCATCAGGAATTTGAGAGGTTGGTAGGGTGGGTCCTAGGGAAGGGCCTGGGAAAAGGAAAGGCGATGACATTTTAGATCGTAGGGACCACAGTGATACCAATCTTGATGAAGGAAAAGATAGCTTGAGAGTGGCTTTCTGTTGCTTCGAGGCAAAGGCTACGACATGCCCTCCTCCCATGCCAATTTCCTCGCCTTATTCTTCCTCTCCCTCTCTCTCTCTCCTCCTACGGCATCAGGCCCCTCCCTCGCCAAAGGGCCATTCCCACCAACCCCTCACACTGCCGACGCATGCTCTCCCCTCTCCTCTCACTCTCTTCCCTCACCCTCTCACTCTCTTCCCTCACCCTCTTACTCTCTTCCCTCACCCTCTCACTCTCTTTCCTCACCCTCTCACTTGCCGCTATCGTCGCTGCTTCTCGAATCTGTCTGAATTACCGCACTCCAATCCAAGTGACTTTGGGATGTAGAGCGGGCACTGTGTCAGCGGTGGTGTCGTTTGCGGTTACGGAGTGGGCGTGGAGGAGCGCATGGGCGGAAAGACTCTTGATTAGCTTAGTGAGCATGATGGGACGCTGACGAAATTTGGCTATTAAGGAAGACTTGGCAGAGGTGGGTTGGAGGCGGTTAGAGAAAAGAGAAAAGAGAGGCGCAGGAGGAAGGAACGAAGAAGCGGTGAAATTGGTGGGAGCGAGAGAGCTGTAGTAGGCCGTGAGGAGTTTAGGGATGGTGGAGATGAAGGAGGTGGCACTTGGAGTAGAACTGGCGCTCGGGGTATGGGAGCTCAAGCTGGGGATAGGCGAGTGGTTAGAGCAGGCGGCTGGGTAGCCAGCGTTGGAGTAGAACTTGAGGCTGGCGTCGAAGTTGGAACGATGTGTAGGAAAATCTGGAAGAGATGCTGGAGGGGAGGAGGGAGGAACCCTTTCGTAATTCTCGTTTGAGGGGGCAAGGTCCAGTATCACTCGTACGCTTGTTTGGTGCCTAATCTAGGGCATGGCGTCAAGGAGATTCCACGAGCCAATCCCTGCCACACTGGCGCTAGTGTCCGGGTGCCAGTGCAAGCAACCTTACATATCCCTTTAACCGCTGTCGGGAGGCCACTTTTAGCGTACTCGCTTAGTCCACCAATAGGAACCATAGAATATCACCCTGAACTGATTTTATTGATGCTATTCAGATGCTATTGTGATATGCAGCCCAACAAGGACCGTTTCTACATAGAGGGATATCACAGATATCACAGTCAAAGGTAGAACGCTTTCCCCGCCCGCTACCACCTAAATTTGGTGTAATTTCACCGAGAACTTGTCGTTTTCTAGACCTGGCTGTCAAGCCTATCTCCTTGTACCCACGGCAGTCCCCAGAGCTCTTTCTTCTGCAGATTTGAATCATTTGATGATCTTCTAAACGTACCATTGAACGTTCAATTGCTGATCCAATTGACGTTCTTTTTCGCTTCAGAAACTGCCTTTGAGAGGCCTGAATAAGACCTGTAGCCAGAGCCGTTCTGAACTCGCTATGAACAGTGTATTTAGCCTTCTTTGAAACATCTGAATGCAAAGAGAGTTTGTAGACATTGATAATGCTGATTTCAATCAAGAACTCGTACGAGGCTTTGTGTTCTCCTGATCTGCATCGACGGTTGTATGCGTAGGTATATTGACCCAACTGACGTTTGGAGGTATCTGAATAGGCTCAAATCGATCGCCTATATCAGTGATAGGACGCAGATTAGGACGGTCAGTTCCTAAATCAGTTGAATCAGGTACTACGTCGCAGGAAGGCATTATCGAGGTGGGCCAGAACAATAGGGGGCTTTGTTGACATTGTTTCTATTTACAAAAAATAACCTTTTTGACCGAGCCTTACCGAATCTGGTTAGGGTTAACCTTAAAAATTAACCGAATCCTAACAGCGGTCAAAGGGATAAAAGAGGGAACAAACACACTACTCTACACAATGTTATATACATAGGGTGTCCAAATTGCGCATCCTCCACACTCCGCTGCCATAGCACTAAAGCATGGAGTAGAGTAGCTCCTAGATCAAGTCACTATTAAAGTCAGAGGTCGCACGAGACGAGGTTTCGGGGCCTGAGAGGCAAAGGAGAGACATATTAGGCGCGGTGGCAGCGGGTATTGAGGTGACAGAGGCGGGGCTGGTGGTGGTGACACGACGCGATGGTATCTTAAGTTCAGGGGGCGCTTTTCTGTAATACCAGGAGATTCGCGTCATACCAATATGGGAAAGAGAAAGAGGAAATCAAAACAACAACAGTCTCCCGTATTCCCCTCGCTGTCCTCGCCTAAATCTACCACGGTGCAAGGTATACTCGTACCACAGCCAAAGAAACGCGGCACTACTTTTCCACCTCAGATAAGCACCCCAGCTATTCAGCCTCAAGCTACCTCCCAAATGGATACTTGTCCTCCGCAGGTCAACAAAAAGCTTTGGAATCGATTCTATGAGCCTTTGATACTCTTATTGGCTTATGGAAAATCACAGGGGATGCGTGTCAAGTCCGACGAGGCATCATTCGAAGAGTATTTAGATGGCAGTAATAAGACACTGAGCAAAAGGTTCCTGGACGAGCTTGCATATATATGCGATTACTCGCCCGGTGGAGATACTGTGGCGGCAATTGCGATACAGGACGGACCTCATTTGATCTATTGGGTGGCCGCAAATACTAGCAAAGGGTCTAAAATCAAGCTATTTCTCTCCGACATCTTACAATTACTCGGCCAGGTGTATAATGCAAGTGAAGAGCGGGTTTCTACGCTAGAATATCAAATTTCTGACCGCGCAATGGTCTTCTCTGCCCAGAAATTGCAACGTTATAGGTTTATGCTGAAACGTACGATCAATACCTGCCTCTCAATATTGAAGGGGCAAAACGGAGAAGGTCGTATTAACTTCACATACTCGAGGGCTTCTCTATGCGTCACTGATTCATTGGTCAAACACTAACATCAATCACAGAAGCAAATACTTTGAAGGAGTGGCTCGTTTCACTCTCGGACTCAAAATTGGATCCCCTTAGCTTTTGCCGACTATGCTATGAAGCTAGAGACTCGGAATTTTTGAAAGCAGTCGAACAGAGGGCCAAAAACAGTAGCATGCACGAAGATAACACCTCGTATGGAGCCCGATTTGCGCGTATTCGATACTTCATCGGTCGTATAGGGTCGCACCTGAAAGCCGCACGGGTTTTGGTGAAAGCTGGGAGGCACTACCCTCAGCTATTTGTGGGCTATTCGATTGAAATCGCAACACAACATCTGGAATTCACACCGCCGTCTTATAGGGGGAAGTCTTCGATTAATGGTATCATCAATCGAATGGTGACAGATCCCCAGGCCTGCCAATACTACCAAAAAGAGCTCCAATCCCAGGATGAAAAGTTCCACCTTCTACTAGAAAAACGCAGTCGAGATGAGTACCAAAACCCCAAGTTTAAGCTGAGGATTCACGCCGAGGTCATTCTTTTGGACCTGTTTCGCCGCCAAAAACTCCGGTTTTGGGATGGGATTCGGTATATCGGCGTTAGTAAACCGGCGTGTTTCTTGTGTTATCGATACTTTCGGGCCCACCCTTTGCAGGTTCAAACATCGGGCTGTAGTAACAACTTATATATTCAATGGCAGCCTCCCTATGTTCAGGAGGACTTGCCAACGTTGGTCAAAGAACAAGAGGATATCTTAAACACGATGATCAGGGGAATCCGGCTTTTTGTGTTGGACAAGATTGTGCCAGAATATCAGGGGATTAAAGCTCACCCTGACTCGACTACGGGACTGGGGACTTCAGTATTCGCGGATGGCATGGAAGAACCATTCTTGAGAGACACATGCCGTGGTAATTTGAGGTATCATCTTGCCGTCTTCATAGCTTAACATATACTCCAGCAGATTTGCATCACGCGAGATCGACTCTGCCTCAACGTGATGAAGGCGTGTATAATTTAGAAGAAACCAAATTGACGTCTGACGGAGACATGGAGGAGTCGACACACGAGCCCCTGAATTCGGATATTATAGGGGCTGCCGATAAGTCCGAGGAAGACTCCGACGATGGAGGAGTGCCCTTGTACTGAGAGCGTATGGAAGGCTTTGGGCTGTTTTTTGTTTGGAAATAAATCCATGAACCGATGAATCTATTTGAAGGTGAAAGAGTATCGATTCAAATACGGCTTCCTAGAAGTTCTCCCGATCCTTCATCTCTTGAAGTGTCGCATAATGCTGCTACTACAACTTGTACTTCCCAATGACCATCGTTACGCAGAGACTGCTGTTGCCTAGTATGAACGATAACCTAGCTTCTACAAAACCTGCTCTTGCATCTACTTCGTAGATTAAGTGTAGACATTTTTAGCTAAGTGACCAATTAAACAACCGTACTGAGCCGCGTTCCGAGTATGTAGGCTTTCGTCAGTGGAAAAGTTGGTGAGGAAGCACTTAAAGGCCCAAAAGATCCTGGCCATAAAGTGTTGGGACGAATGTCTGGATCTGCAGCAGAGTAGTCCCCGGTATATGCGTATTGACTGAATTGAACAAATGTTTGCTCTTCGACGTCTTCCAATAATGCACATCCCACCTTTGCCTCCGAAATGTATTCATTAACAAGGAGATCAAGGGATTCCGAATGATGAGCTATGAGTGAAGAATGAACCGTGAGCAGCCGCCTATCACGACCGACAAGGGACCTGAAGGGAGTAGAAGCGAGAATACTGTAGTAGTAGAACTGCTCAGCCATATGTTCAAAGTTACCTATCGTATGAGATCGCCATACGGGCTGCCTTGGGCGTTTGCCCGGCTTACTCGAGTTGGCGCAGAAAGGACAACTTGGTGGTGCGTCCCGCCACATGTTCACCTCTCAAGCCAGCTCGTTCCGACTCTTGTATCTCTCCGGGAGAGGATAGCAGCTCCTCAACGGTTGGAAGGTGATCGTCTTCTTTGTCGCCACGGTGATGATGGTCGCGGGTATTACGGTGCTCGTTCGAATTGTCTGGAATTGACGTTGACTTCAACGTCTGCTCCAGAGTCGTTGAGATCTGGCTTGTAGAAAGGACCGAGAGACTCCTTTGGCAGCGGAAGCACTCATACCCATGATCTTCTTGTGCGGTCCGGGTAAAAAAGTCTTGGCACGATTATTAAGAAGTGGTCCACGATATCCCGGCCTACTCCGTAAAAACACCTCGTAAAAAAACTTTGCCGACACAGGCTCGCATGATGCATCTCTTCTATGGAGGCCTTAATTTCACTGAAACCAACAGCATCGGTGCTGGTATTGGCAAGTTCGTCCATGACCGCTCGCTGTTCCTGCAAATTTGGTCCTGGGCCTCTGATCAAGGCAACAATGTCTTGGAGTGGCTCAAGCAGCCTCGTGAGCAACTACCGGAGTGGATTGGGCAGGATGAACGTTGGCTGACGAGACCTGCAGATGTGTTGGCACTTATCATGGCATGGTGGATCACCTTTACGGTCGTGCTTCTGCTGTTGTTCAATGAATTTAAAAAAAAAGTAGAGCTTCCAAATCAAGGCGTTTACGTAGGCGATAGTACATCTCTTCCTTGTCCATCACGGGCATGAATGTCCATGCCGGTGTTCAATAGCCTCTGCACCGAAGATTTGTCCTTGGACCATACAGGATGATGCAACTGAGTACTGCTCAAGTCACATATAAGATCTCCGCATTCACTATCGAAATCATCCCAACCATCATACATATCCATAATGACCAAAAAGATCAGTGTTTGAATATTTTCGCCCGTAATCAGCCCAATCAATCTCAGTGCTGGTACAAAGAGGATATAACGAGCATGACTAGTGTAAATTTGAAAAGTTGATTTCATCTGCGGACCAAATTTCTCCGTAATTCAGGGATCAAACCAAGCCCATTCTAGAAACTTCCGTCTGACAGCCCTACGGACGTCCTGATACTTAAAGTCCATGACCATTGCACATCTGCCAACATCACGCATAGAGAAACGCAAACCGTATCTCAAAGAAATGAGGTTGACCTTAATCTTACCTTCAGTCTTCGCGGTCGTGACCCCGGCTCTGGCTGGTCCCGCAGGCTATGGCGTGTGTCAGGCAGGCTGTGCGGCGCTTGTCATGGCTTGCTACAGCGCAGCTGGCTTTACCTGGGGAGCTACGCTCGGAGCCTCTGCCCCGGCTTCTATCGTTGCTTGTAATGCGGCTTTTGGCAGCTGTCAGGCTGCTTGTGCAGGCGTGCTTTTGGCCCCAACGCCTTAGGTCTGTTACGCTCGAGTTCTGAGAAAGTTATTAAGGCTGATAATAAAAGTCAAAACGCCTGAAACTACAATGAGGGTGATAGTCAGCACATGACAGAACGTACATGTCACATCGAAGCTGGCGAGAGAGAGCAGTTCCAGGCGTTTGATGATAGGGACCTGACCTAAGTAGGACTTGGCTAAGTCATCGTCTGCTCCATGGTTCGACTGGCGGGTTCGATAATCAAAATTCATGTAACAATGCGATCAATTTAGCTTTCGTCCGTATTTACTGATTATATGTAAAACATTGTGATGGTAAAAGTTGGATGAATGAAAAACGTCTTCTACACTCGCGTCCAAATGGCCTCCAATACTGGCTTCCCACCTCCAATACTGGCTAGCTACACGCCTCTAAGACGATTTTTCCTGTTGGTAGAATATGGTCGTCATCTTGGGAGCATGATCAACGTGGATTCGCTGTATTTCTGAAGTGGTAAGAAGCCCATACAGATAAATAGTGGATATTTTGGACGCCTCTACGAGTCTGTCAGCTTCAGAGAGTCATTCCACTGAAAGCACTGGAGGTTGGAGTTTGAAGGTCTGCAGATACGGTAGTTAGTAAATTGGTCATTCAGTCTAATATAGACCCTCCACGGATTATATGAAACGCGTAAGTGTCGTGGTAGAAATTAGAGATAGGCCCGGCGAACGGTGCTGGGGCAAGTTGTATGTACCGGCGAAGGAAGATGGGAACGAGTGTGATAGCGAGTGGCTAGCAGCGGTGGCGCATGCGAGCCTCATGGACGGAGGATTTATGGACGAAGCGGTAGACATTAGCAATGAGTTTGGTATATAATAATGAAAGTCATTACCCAAACCATAGCAGAGTTATGGTGCGTGAGCAATGGGGCCCGCACGAAGTGTGGGTGGACGAAGTCCATGAGCGAGGGACGAGTGAACACAGGCGTTCCAGGGGAAAAGGTGCCAGCCTTTTACATATGATTCCCCTGGAACGCTGGAACGTGGAACGCAGTTGTAGTTCTGGCGGTAAAGTGACAAAGACAAGATTACCAATCCCTCTTTTCACTCCTTCTAATAGGTTGGTGGAACGGGGAGCAGTAGCGTACGTTCCACACTGTCTGGAACGCAGACATCATAATGGCTACAGCTGTGGCCATGGACAACCTACATGCTGGCGCTAGCCCGGAAGGTGGACACACCTGCAGGCCAAGTGGACACAGCTGTAACGATTAGTGTGGACCCTGAACACACGGTATATAGGGGACACCCTCCCCGTCATGAGAACTTGTTCTATCATATTCTCGTTACCACGACAGCGCCGTTGGAACAGGAAGCCTGAAGGTTAGGAAACCCTAACCCCTAACCCTAACCATCGAAATTGTGCCCACCTGTAAAGAGTGTGCCCAGCTGTAACGAATTATATGAAGAAGCCCCTGCGTCCGTTTCCTCTGGAATCATATTTGTTACCATGGCAGATTTCGCAGACATTCCAGCCGCAGGCGATTCATGGGTGGACGAGGAATGCGAGGACACTGCTCTGGAAGACGAGGTCGTGGAGGAGGAGAAGGACGGGAAGTGGAGATTTAACGGGAAACATATATATGTAACATGGTCGAAGTCTAAGATTGAGGAGAAGGAGGTATTCCATCAGAAACTTCTCGCCCTACTCCCAGCTGGAGTACGTATGTTTGGCGGTCGCGAACTGCATGAAGATGGAACGCCTCACTATCATGTGGTGTTCTCGTTTACCGAGAGGGTGCACTGGCCCGACGCGGCCAAGAAGTTTTCGATCGAAGGAGACACCAACGCCATTCGGTTTGAAAAGCCGAAACCCAGACAGCGCGTCAACGATTTCCTGGAAAACACCATGGCCTACTGCTCAAAGGACGGCGATATCTTTGGTGAAAGGTTATGCCTGGAAGGAGCGGTAGCGGAGCAGAAGAAGCGAAGGTGGCAGGACATTGCGGTTCGTGATGTCGAACCTCGACCATATATGATCAACTATCCGTCCTTGGATAAGGCGATGTCGGTTAAGCGGCAGAAGTTGACGCGTACGAAGAAGGAACGACAGCCTGGAGTGTTTCGGGTGCCGAAGATTGCGGAGCTGTGGATGGATAGGTATGTCATCAATCAAAAATGGAAGGGACGACCGAAGAGCCTAGTTATCATCGGCGACCCGCTGGTAGGGAAGTCGGCGTATGCGAAGTCGGAGGGGGACCCGATTGTGATGAGCTCTGGTTGGTGCATGAAGAGCATATTCGAGGGCGCAAGTCATATCGTGGTTAGCGACGTGAAGCCGTTGGCGTTTGGGTATGCCGGGCAGTCGCACTGGCGTGATGTCCTTGGAGGTCAGAACGAGTTCAACGCAAGGGATTTCCAACAGGAAATGCGTACGATCGAGTGGGGGTTGCCGTGCATCTGGACGTGCAACTTCGACAGCGACCCGCGGAAGGACAAAGCGGTCGCCGACTACATCCGATCCGTGTCTTATGTTGTAGAAGTCCGAGATCGACCGGGTGAGCACGGTTGGGGGAAGTTGTACGTGCCATCGGACGAAGACGGTGAGGATGAGGATGATGGTCCACCGCTGGGAGCGCTTCTGCAAGCGAGGAATTTAACGGGGGCGTTGAGTGTAGATGAAGCTGTAGACGTTAGTAGCGACTTTGGTATATAGTAATTAAGTGGTCGTTTACAAACCGAGCATAGTTGTAATTGCGTGAGCAAGGGGGGACCCTCTGGGGGCGCAGCCTTGAGTGAGCGCAGCGAGGGAGGATGGGGGAGGGCCGTAGGGCCGAGTGTGGGCACGCCGCAGGTGGGACCGGAGCGTTCCAGAGAAAAAGGTGCCAGCCTTTTACATATGATTCCTCTGGAACGCTGGAACGTGGAACGCAGTTGTACTTTTGGCGGTAAAGTGACAAGACGAGATTACCAATCCATTCTTTCACTCCTTCTAATAGGTTGCTGGAACATGTGTCGTTAGCGTACGTTCCAGTGAGGGTGGAACGCTCACACCATCATGGGCTACAGCTGGGGCCATGACAACCTACATGCTGGCGCTAGCACTTAGGTGGACCCACCTGTAGTCTTAGTGGCCCCAGCTGTAACGATACATATAGGGAACGCATTCCCGCTCGATATTGTCGTTACCATGGCAGACTTTGCAGACATCCCAGCCGCAGGCGATTCTTACGTTGACGAGGAAACCGAGGAGGTTGTCTTGGAAGACGAGGTCTTGAAGGAGGAAAAGGACG
>JAABUY010006223.1_pt1 | contig 11734 bp, 18 predicted proteins | sample 5560271 | NCBI WGS metagenome assembly JAABUY01 (sample SAMN10711886, study PRJNA513374) | rock metagenome | isolation source: Antarctica rocks | place: Antarctica: Victoria Land, University Valley
CGGGCGGCCTGGCGTGGCTGCCGGCGACGCCCGCGGCGGTTGCGCTGTGGCTGGCCGCGCTGGACGCGGCGCTGGCATACCGGCCTGGGACGCGGCCGGCGCGGGAGGTGCTGTCGGTGCGGTCATGGGCCAGGGCAGTCGCAAGGGGGTGTGCTTTAGAACGTTTGCGCCCCCATGCTCGCCCATGTGCCCTCTGTTGCGCTGGGAGTGCTCTCTGGGGCATGCAGCTGATGGGCGAGCTCTGACCCTGATCCGACAGACCAAGGCGAGGGTGGAATTGAGAGCGGCGATCACAGGAGGATCGAATATGAAGCGTGCAGCAGGGAGCGCTTCTGAATCTTGATGCCTGCCCCCCCAGCCGATGAGGTGGCCCCGCGTCAGGACCTCGTATCTGGCTCTCCCGCTCATGCGGCAGCCCCGCGCGCGGCAGGCATACCGCTACATCCAGCGGCCGGCGGCGGCGCTCGCGAGCGCGGAGGGCGCGGCCGAGGACGGCTGCCGCATGGTGGCCGTGCCCGCCGTGCCGACCCCTGACCCCGCCGCCGGCTGCGCCGCGGACCGCAGGGCCTCTGTGCAGCGGGGAGCTCCCTGACAGGTGGAGCATGCCGCTGCAGAGAGTGGGCTGTGTGCGTCCGGCTGCCAGTCCTGCTTGCAGCGCGGCTTGGCGCCCAGGGGCCTGGGGCAAAGGAGGGCTGGAAGACATCCGGCCACATCCAGGTCAGCTGACCTGCAACAGGTCATGTGCTTTGTTGTCCACATGCACTAGGGTATGCACATCACGGGTAGCCTGCCGGAATGTGCAATTTGGGGGGCACGCCCGTGCGCCACGCTGTGAAGCTTGGGCATCGCAACGGCTTGTAGCACCTGCTTGTCAAACCTCCCTGAGTGCCTGTTTTGCTTGCGCCAGAGCTTGTTTTCTTGGTTCTGTGAAAGTGCAGGGGCAAAGGTGCCCGTGTGTGCGGTGGCTCCTGTGACACCAGGAACAGCGTAGTGTCAAAAAATGTACAGCGTCTGTACATGAAAGGCAATGAAGCATTGTGGACACGTCTTTGCTGCCACGTGGTGATTTTATGGCAATACAGCGTAGTGATGTTCAAGTCCAGTGGTCTGTTAAGGCAGTGGCCATGACTTCTGTAGTGAACCCTATGAAATGAAGAGCCCCGGTGGCGCACCGTAGTTGCGCAGTGCATAAATAGTAGCAGACAGCATAGCTGTCGCCGCCTTGCACTACTGGCCAATATGATTCCATGGCAAACATGGCGCATGCAAAGGGTCGCAACTGCCTCCGGGCACTACTGCAGCCATTGCAAGTACAAACGAGTGCTCTTTTTAAAACAATACTGCACAATCACAGCGGCAACATCGAGGAAGAATATGCCCCACCCAACATGAGAAAGTTTGTTTGTGTACATGTGTAATGTCGGGCAGCAGACCTTCACCTGGCAGCCCCTACCAGAGCTCAGCCATGGGTCTGCATGGTCCTGTAGAGCGCACACATCTGAGCTGCACTACTCATCAACACACTGCAACACACTAAAGCGAACATGTATGATCTCGAAGTACTTTTTTAACCCACCAGCAGCTGTAGAGGCTTTGTTCAGCATCAAAGCATGCCTGCTATGCATGCAGTAGCTCGGTCCTACACATGTAGCGGGCATGTACCTCACGTGCGGGCATGCTACTTCACAGGGGAGGGCCTCCCCTGTAACATATTTCACTTCCACTGCATGATATAATTTTGCCGATGCTGTGCGCTCGATACCAAGCGCTGTGGGAAGGGTGCCTTGTTACGGGGTGGCTGAGCTGCTCAGGAGGTTTCATGTGTGCTACATACGCCGGTGCATACAGCGAAAACATGCAGCACAGCTCAGCTGACGTGAGGTGCGCATGCCGCCCTGTGCATGAACAGGTGCTGCATGCGCGCAGGAAAGAAGCAGCTGGATCAGGACGGCTGCTGGCCGGGTTCTATGGCCACTCAGTCAGACCAGGGCATCAGCAGTTGCTGGAGCATCCCAATTGGTGCCGGCCTGACACGAACTAGGCCGGCACTCGCCGCGGCCTCCCTCACTGACAACTGTCAATGCAGCCTGCCATGCATGTGCCTGCCACCCGATCTCATCCTGTCTGGACAGCAGTCCTCCAGGCGCCGCGCATCCAAGCATAAGGCGCCACCCCCCGGGCGCCTGCCTGGGGAGTGATGGACTGCTGCCCGGCAGTCCAGCGCGGGGCCTGCTGACGCACCACAGGGCCCCCGCCGGCGCCGCTGCCCGGCAGGACCCCCGCCTCCTGAGGCTCGCCGCCGCTCGCCCGGCTTCGCCAGGGCTCTGCCAGTTCGGGCACATGCACACGCGCGGTGGATGCCAGCATGCGCAGGCGCCGCAGCACCTCGCCCTGCTGCCCTTTGCCGCTGGCCTGCTCGAGCAGCTCGGGCGCTCGGGCGCACAGCGCGTGCGCGGCCGGCTCGCACGACACGAGCCCAGAGCGGTGCCACGCGGCCAGCCGCGTGGCCAGCATGTTGACTTCACGGTGCAGGTGATGTGCGTCCACTTGGGAGGCCAGCGCAGCCGCCTTGGCAACAGCCGCGGCTACCGTCACCGCGTCTGGGGCAATCTCTAGCGCATGCAACGCATGCAGTGCCCGGCCCAGGTCGCGGGCAGCGTCCGGCCGGCCTGGCTGGACATGCTCGATCACCAGGCTCGCCCACCTGGCGACATCCGTCTGCAACCCAGCCATCGGGCTCTTGCTGTCCGTCGCAGGCGCAGCAGGGGGGGCTGCACCCACCGCGCAGGCCACGGAATGCAGCGCGTATGCGAACCTGCTGACCCCGATCTTGCCTGCCGCATCTGCGCCGGCCACAGCAGTACCCGCCAGCGCCCTGACAACAGTCACTGGCAGCGCTGTGCCCTCGCACACACTGGCCCAGGCAAATAATATTTCAGCAGCGCAAGCAGGCGAAACAGGCACGAGCCATTTGCTCGCACTCTCGCCTGTTGCGGCCTCGTCTGAGGCTAGCGCAGCGCTCAGCCGCGCGCCAATGGAGGCCAGCAGCGCGGGGCGGGGCCGCAGCGGCGCGGCATCCCTGTATAGTCGCAGAACGTGTGCGACGCATCGCAGGCCTGATCTGCTGTCCGCACGTGCCAGCCTCTGCTCGAACCAGACAGCGATGCGCTTCAAGAGACCGTGGCTCAGCAGCCCCAAGCCGGCAAGGTGCCGCGCTGTGGTGCCCAGTTCCCCCGCTGAGCACTCTGGCAGACGGCGCTCGAACGCCTCGCGCAGGCCTGGCAGCAGGGCAAGCGCGCGCGCGCGCTCCGCCTCCTCACGCGCGCCCCTCGCATGCCTGCGCGCAACACTGAGGACCTGAACGCACAGCACAACGCCGGGATACCAAACAGCACACCTCCGCCGGCCCAGCCCCGCCTTGCTTCGCAGGCGCAGCTCCATGCGGCCATGCAGCAGCGATGGCGGGCATGCACGCACACCAGGCCGCTCACCGCGGGGGGCACAGCGCGGCCAGCCGCTGGATGGCTGCGCATACGTGCTCGCGGCCAAAGTACGCGCCAGCGGCATCATGGACCCGGGCAACCGCCTCCACACTCTGTGCTGAGGAGAGCTGGTGCAGGATGGCTGGCAGGAGCTCGCTGGCAGCGCCAGCGCGGCGGGGCCGCTGCACGCTGCTCGGCATCGGTGCCGCCGGCAAAGCTCCGATGGCTCGCAGCACGGTGGGCAGCGTGGCCCGCGCTGGTGACCCAGGCTGGGCTGCAAAAGCGAGCCACGCGTGCACAACGGCCTCTGCCTGCTTTGCTGTCAGGGCGGGCCCCGTGCTGCTGCTGTTCGCACTTGCAGTATCAGCTGCGGCACGCAGCAGCTCGCTCGCTGCCTGGTCGTGCAGCGCGACGCTCAGCGGCCAGCCGCTCTGGCTCAACACGTTCAGCACCATTGCAAGAGCTCCTCGTTTGCACAGCCACGGCTCGCGCGGCAGCAGGGACGCCAGTGCTGCCGCCAGGTCGCCGAGCAGCGCTTTGCTCGGCTCAAAGCCGTGCTCACGTCGCAAGATGGACACCAACAGAGCGAACTCGGACAGCTCCCAGCCAGTGCAGCCTGGCAGCTGGCCACGCGCGCTTTCCACGTAGCTCAGCACCTCTGGCGACTTGCCCCAGTAACTGTGCGCAGGCTGGCCCCTGGCACCACAGCAGGTTCAGGCCAGTGCGCACAGCAGCAGCAGCAGCAGCAGCAGACTGGATGCAGGCCTTCAGAGCCTTGTGGTCGGTGAGGCACTCAGCACTTGCGTGACAGGAGCGCCCTAGCGCGACACAGTGCACTGGGGCAGGGGAGCCTCACCTCCGCCACTCGCGCAGGTCGAACAACGCGCTTCTGAAGGCAGCACGGTGCGGCCCGTGGCGGTCGGGGGCTGCCACACCTCCGTCATGTGCCCTGCCTTCCGAAGCGCCTTGCTGTGCGCCGCCTGCCTACGCGGCTGCTTGCGTTCTGAGAAGCGTGCTCACACTGGTAGCGGCCTACCAACGACGAGCGCAGCCAGCGCTCGGGAATATCAGGCGCACTTCCGACGCCCCGCAGAAAGCACAGCTGCGCGCTCCTGGCGTCTCTGGCAACCATGCGCTCCGGCCCGAAGGCCTCCAAAAGGGGTCCCAGGCCTCCGGGTGCCCAGCCGTGGCGCTTGTGCAGGCGCTGCCGCGTGTGCGCAGCCGCACGGCCAGCCGGAGCGCTGACCGCAACATGCGAGCCTGGCTATGCGCTGGACACACTGCGGCTACCCCTGGCTGCCTCTAATGCAGTTCAGTGACATTCAAAATCAAGTGGTCTGCCAAGGCAGTGTGGCGACATTTTGTAGTGCATCCTGGTTCTGTCATCAGAGAGCAGAGGCCTGCCCGGGTGGCGCAGCGCAACTGCGCAGTGCATAGCAGTAGCAGACAACATGTATGTCACCGCCATGCACTGCTGGCAAATTGTCGCCCACCCTCCATGCAAGGCAACACTGAGTGCCTGATCAGGCTGCAGCCTTGCAGTACAAAGTACAATTTCTTCACTCTTGCACTTAAGGGGAGCTTAGCTTGCACATTGTACGCTGTGCAGCTGCCTAATCTGCATACTGACTTCCTGCATGCGTATTGCGTTGCAGTGCTGATGGCAACTGCACCTCAGTATATCAGGCGCAATCGCACGTGAAACATTGCAACTAGGATGTAAATGACTAGGCGGGCCTGCGTCCACATACATATGCGGTATTGACCGATGAGCTCTCTGGGGCGACTCCCCCAGTGGATTGCAAAGCTGCGTTCGGCATACTGTACGGGACTGATGCACTCCGGGAGGTGCGGCTTTTGCTTTGGACCAGTGCAAACAAGGTTACGCAAAACCGCGGTCTGTCCAACACACTGCTTGCTCTGGCAGGACGGGGAGCGTGCTGCAGCGCTCGCACTCGCTATGCACCTCGAGCTCTGCGGCCGCCAGTACAGCCACAGGCAGCGTGGGCGTGCGCTGCGCAGTGGCTATCGCTATGGGAGCAAACATGGTGCGCCACTTGCGCTGCTCTGTGGCCGAGCGTGCCCCGTACAGGCGCATGCGACTGACACACTCTGGCGCAGGGCAACCGCGTGAGCAACCTGCGCGAGGCGCTGCGGCTCTTGCCTTTGCATGGCGTGGAGGTGCGTCACGTCGCAGGCCCTGATGCTTTGCCTGGCCTGCCAGGCGCGGCCTTCCTTGTCTGGAATCTGGCCAGGCCCGAGCTGCAGCTGTTTGCACATGACTCTGCCGCCGTGGAAGTTGTGGCACGTTGTGTCAGCACACTGGTCAGTGCAGACCTCCCTTGCAGTCCCAACCCTCTGGCTGCCTGAGGGACAAGGACGCAGTGCCTGCCTGGTACGGTAGCCAGTCTTAGCAAGGGCCTAGCGAGGGCGGTTGCAAGCTTGTTGCGGTGTTTGAAACTCATTTCAGTGAGGATGATATTGTTCAACTGTCAGTGCTGTAGAGGAATCTGAACACGTCGTGTGCACAGGTGTTCAGGCTGTCGCGGCTGTATGAGAGCGCGCCCGCATACGTGACAGAGCAGCCTGCGTTCCTGAACGCGGCGCTGCTGGCGCTCACCTCGCTCACTCCGCCGGAGCTGCTGGCTGCCCTGAAGACGATCGAGGCGTGCGCTCTGCTCACCTGCCGCTCGCAGGTCATGATTGCAGGTCATGATCCGCATGCTTGTCAACAGTTGCAGCTCACCTGATGCCAGACGTGACATGGAGGCTTGCGCCACAGGTGATGGTAGGCGGGCACAGGCCCCACTGACAGCCTGGGGCGCGGCGGCGGCAGAGGGGCCTCGGGAGGGCGGAGGGCGGCCAGCGCTTTGGCCCGCGCCCGCTCGACCTCGACATCATTTTCTACGAGGGCGCGCGCGTCGCCCACGGCGGCCTGGACATCCCGCACCCGCGCTGGCAGGAGCGCACGTTTGTCATGGTGAGGGGCCTGCTGGACAGTCCGTGCCGCCCATGGGCCTGGCGCAGCGATCAGCCTCTGCGGTTGCGTGAACGTGCCCGAGCTGCGAGCGACAGCACGCGAGCGCCACCACGCGGCGTTCCCGGTCTTGTGCCGGTCTTGTGACATTCCTCTGCAGGAAGGTTGTGCATTGAGCGAATGTTGTCCTGCCCCAGCTGGCCAAGAGCGGCAGGCGCGAGTTCCATGCTGCGGGCACCGCGCTGGCCATCTTCGCGTGTTCACGCGGCAGCGCTCGGCTGCCTGGCTGCTGGTGGGGAGTATGGTAGGGTTATTGAGCAATTGGCATATAGCAGGTTGCAAGAGGTACTCTCATCCACAAGCTCCTCAGGACGCGCACAAACATGTGTGTGCTGCCTCTCACCCGATCGCTGCCAGACGTGCGCGCGTCGGCGCCGCGCAGGCGCCGCTGGCTGACCTGGCCAGCGAGGCGGACGCGCGGCTGCCGGGCTGTGGGGGGCTGGCGCGGGAGCTGCGCGCCGCGCGCCGCGCGTGGGCGGCCGCGGGCGGCGAGGCGAGCCTGGGCGGCGCGGACCTGCGCTGCGTGCTGCCGCTCGCGGACGGGCGCTCCTGGCCGTGGCAGGTGATACCCGACAGTGTCATGAGCTGGGCGGCCATGCTGTCGTGCAAGTGCTGCTGCGACGTGCCGATGTGCTTACGCGGTGGAACTCCAGATGGCACCAGGCTAGGTGCTTGCAAATCGGACACAGAATGTGTGTTCACCCACCACGCGTCGAATGGGAGATAACTTCCACAGGACGTATGCGCGCTTGGTGCATGGCGTGCATGTGCGAGCGCGCCTGGAGGGCTGCGCACGCCCTTCCTGGCGCGATGGGCCGCCCGGGCCGCCGCGGCGCAGGGGCGCACGCACGTGATGGGCGTGCTGAACGTGACGCCAGACAGCTTCAGCGACGGCGGCCGCATCACGTCCGCCGCAAGCGCGCTGGCCGCCGGCCGCGCGCTGGCGGCCGCGGGCGCAGACATCCTCGACATCGGCGGCCAGTCCACACGGCCTGGCGCGGCGCGCGTGGGCGCGGAGGCGGAGGCCGCGCGCGTTGTGCCCGTCATCAGGCGCGCCGCCGGGGCTGAGCTCGCCGGTGGGCAGCGCCTGCCTGCGGCATCAGCAGGAGCGGGGCGCCCGAGTGCGCGAGCGGCATGCACTGCGACGCTGCTCCTGGTCACATGAGCCCGCGCAGGCAGGCTCGCAAAGTGGCTGTGCCCTACTCTATTCCTATCCTGTACCCTGAATCCGTCATGCTACCTGACCGGGCAGGGCGCTCGCGGCGGACGAGGCGCTGCGCGACGTCCTGATCTCCGTCGACACGTTCCACAGCGCGGTGGCGCGCGCGGCGGTCGCGGCGGGCGCGCACATCGTCAACGATGTGGCCGGCGGCAGCCTGGACCGCGACATGCACGCCGTGGTGCGCGGCCCACGTCGCGCACCCTTTGTACTGCTTGGGGTTTGGCGTGATCGAGTTGGCGGGCGGCAGGCGCTTGCTCGTATTCTTTTTGTCCTTGAGCGCGTTAGACGTGCATCGCCTACTCTTTTGCAGAACGAGCGCCCATGCGGCGTGCCAGCAAGCGGCTGGCGGGGCAGCTCGGGACCCAGGCGTGCCAGACGCACGCGTGCCCGCCACGCCCCGGGCACTGTAAAGCCGGTCTCATCACCAAAGCATGTTGTCTATGCCAGGTGGCGGGGCCGGACGCGCCGTTTATAACGGGCATCGTTGCAAGCAAAATGTCGCCCTTGTCCAAGCGCGTGCCGCCCTGCGCCAGGTGGCGGGGCTGGGCACACCATACGTGGCGATGCACATGCGCGGCGAGCCGGCTACCATGCAGGCGCCCGAGCGCACGGCGTATGCAGACGTGTGCGCCGACGTGGGCGCCGAGCTGGCGGCCGCGGCCGAGCGCGCGGTCGCCGCCGGCATTGAGCCCTGGCGCATCATCCTGGACCCTGGCGCGCCCTGGAGCTGCCCGCATCATGATGCAGTGCATCGTGCAACTGCGCGTGTGGCAATGTCTCACGTCTGAGACCACTCATCGTTCCTGACACAGTGGACCGGGCGTGGGAGAAACGTTGAGCTTTAAAGTTCAGCCTTGTGGCTTGTTTGCTCCACGCAAGCGCATCACTGTAGGCAGCCCCACTTCACCAAGCTGTCCCCTGCGAGTGTGGCGTTTGTCCTCCCGGACACCACATTGCGCCCATGCATGTGGGTCGGCCGCTTCAGACCATTGCTTGCCTGCAGCCTGTGGAGTCCAAGCTGTCATTGCGCCAAACCAGTAGCAGGGTCGCAGGCATTGGCTTTGCCAAGACGTGCGCCGGCAGCTGCGCGCTGGTGGCGGGGCTGCCGCGCGTGCGCGCGCAGCTGCGCGGCGCGCTGCGCAACGCGCCGCTGCTGGTGGGGCCGTCGCGCAAGAAGTTCCTGGGGCGCCTGACGGGTGCGCAGCGCCCGCAGCGGCCGCCAGGGTTTGCTCACGCTCCAACCCTGATCAGACGCAGTGATATGTCATGCTGGGTTGATAGATTTCGGACATAGATGGTGTTACAAGAGCAGAGTCGCGGCGCTGCCTGCGACAGCACGGCGTAGGCTCATGCAGTGTATGACATAGGTGCGCGAGCGGACTCCTGGATGGCGGCTGCGTGTCAAGCGCTGAAAGCTTGTGGCGCTCCGTGTGCGTGCAGGGCAGGACGAACCGGCAGAGCGCGATGTGGCCAGCGCGGCGGCCGCGGCGCTGTGTGTGGCCGCGGGCGCCAACATTGTACGCATGCACAATGCGCGCGCCGCGGCCGACGCGGTGCGCGTAGCGGACGGCGTCATGGCTGCCGCGCCCGGGTCGGGGCTGGGGCCAGTGCGCTTGCAGACCGCTTGCGAAGGCCTCGCAGACGAGCCCATGTTGGAGAGGTGCAAGGCGTAGCGCGCGGCGTTGCTGAGCGGAACGAGGTTGCTTCTTAGCTTGATCCAGGAACTGCCTTGCACGTGTGCAGTCGCTGGTGCCCGTGCTGGAGGGCTGTAACAGGCGTGCAGCTGTGGAGGTGCTACCAAAGTCCAGATGTGTTAGTGCCGCATGGCCATCATGCTAGACAACAGTGTCTCGCCCTGTCATAACACGATCTTGGCAACACAGTTCCTTTGTTCCTGCAATAAGCTCTTCTTTGGATGAGACAGTCTGAACGGCAACACTGCCATTGAGCGGTATACGAGGTGAACTGTTCTATGCATCTGCAGCGGCAGTGACTGTCATGCGTCAGAAATGCAGATAAGTGCGCTTCACAGCTTCGCACAGAGATATCACGCACTGAACATGCCTTGAATTGCAGCCCAAAATATCAATGCGAATGCTGCGAATGCTGGGCAGCATCCAAGAAATACACGAAGCAGGCTATGTTGCGCATTGCAATGCGCAAGGAGTCATGTAGCCGCGGGGCTATCGCATGTCGCAGCACGCACAAGGATGCCATCATGATAGCGCATGCCTCCATATGCAGCACTTGCATGCGAGCTCAGTGCAACACTGTATCGAGCATAGATACAGCCCAACGCCATAGCGCCAAAGCCCCAACTGGCCGTTCCCGTCGGCGCGTTCACGCGCCCTTACCCAAAAGAAAGGACTGTACAACACAGAACGGGCAGGCCAAAGAATGGCGCTCTTTCGGGAGGCTGGTGCCTGAGGCCTCGGTACGTGCCTCGCTTGCCAGCACACACGCTCTTCAACCAGTCTCTGCAACACAACTTGCATCTGCAAAATTGACGCGGCGGGGCCGTCACAGCCCTATGCAAATCTGCAAGTGATCCTTCCACCCCGCGCCTACAACCTGTGCCCAATGACCAAGATGCTGACCTGAAACGGAAGCCGTTCGGTCAGCGGTCGCCCAGGCCAGCCGACGGGATGAAGAGCAGCCGCTTCCAGCGCGCAAAGACGACAAACCCGACAAACATGACAAACCCTGTGAAGCAGGTGTAGAAGGTGACCCAGATGAAGGCCGTCTCGGACACCTGCAGCTTCTTGGGCAGCGGCATGTTCATGCCGAAGATGCCGCCGATCATGGAGACCGCGGCGAAGATGGTGGCCACGCCTGCGCCGCAGCAGACCGCGCGCTCGGGGGCTCCGGACAGCTGACGGACGGGCATGCAGCGGCATGCATGCCGCTATGTTGCGTTCTGTTGTCATGCTCTGCACTCACAAGTACGTGGGGTGGTACTGGGTGCCTCAATGTCAGGCAGGCTGACAAGGGATTCAGACCTGCCGCTGGGGATGCGGTCCACACAGGCGGCCGATGTCATGTTTCACAGGACGTGGCTATGCTCCTTCCTGGCATCTGGGCCGCAGGCGGCTCCCCATGAGCGGCGCGGGGGGGGGGGCGCGCCCGTCATGAACAGGTCGAACGCGACGAGCTCGTTGCGGCGGTGGTCCAGCTCCATGGTCAGCTGCTCCTCGGTGCTCGTGACGTGCTCGTCCAGGGTCTCCAGGCGGTTGGTCAGGTAGTCGATCTGCATGAAGTACGACTCCAGCAGGTTCTCGCACGACGAGATGTTGCTCGCGTCGTCGTCCAGCGTGTGCTCGCGCACGCTGATCGCCTGCGCCGGGTGCAGGGTTGCTTTAGGTTAGGGCGGCGCGTGCTCGCGCACTTTAGCCCGCGGCCGCCGGGCCCGCGAGCACGGCGCGCGGCTTTGCTATGCGCGTTGGTTGCAAGAGGGCTGCAGTGCATGTTGCGCATGCCTGAGAGCGCCCTCTGACGGCACTGTCCACAAGCATAAGCAGCACGCCACCACGCGGCTAATCGCCAGCGGTACAACGAGCGTGTATCCGCCGGCGGGCGCCCGGGCGGGCGCGCCTGCATCAGCGCGGACAGCTTGGCGCGGAACGAGCCGCTGCGCCAGCGTGAGGCGCCCCGCCGGCCGCCGCCGCCGCCATCCGCCGCCGCCGCCGCCGCCGCGCGCTCGCGCGCCGGAAACTGCGTCGCCGGCGCGCTCTCCGCCGGGCACAGCGCGGGCGCGCCCGCCGCCCTGTCGTCGGCCGGCGCCGCGCCCGGGATGGCCACCGGCGCCGCCGCCGGGGCGCCCAGCGGCGACGGCGGCCGCGGCGGCGGCGGCGACCTCGCGGCCGACGGCCCGCCAGACATGAGCATGTCCGGCGCCGGCGCGGACTCGGCCCGCCGCGACATGCCGCCGGCGGGCCCTGCAGGGATGGGCACGGCCGTGGGACCGCCGCCGCCGGCGGGACCGCTGGCACCCTC
>JAABUY010006224.1_pt1 | contig 11732 bp, 21 predicted proteins | sample 5560271 | NCBI WGS metagenome assembly JAABUY01 (sample SAMN10711886, study PRJNA513374) | rock metagenome | isolation source: Antarctica rocks | place: Antarctica: Victoria Land, University Valley
AGTGGGTGGAAAAGCGATGCATGAACTCGACTATTCTAGCCGCAATCTTATGTGTACAACGCGTCATCCGCTCTGCTCCATCCCGCGCGGGTACCTGATAGCATCCGCACTGCTACCCTGAGAGCAGCCTACGACTCTCCCGGCGTAACAGATCTCACCCCGGGCCGACGGACTAATCCCCACCATGCATTTTCTATAATGCCATTCAGTCCCTAATGCATGGTATTTGATCTCGTCGGAATATCGCGATTCCCCTTATTTCTGGCCCATGAAATGCTGATTGAGTCGTTTCTTCGAAAAAGACAAACAGGTGAATCCAATGCATCCGATTGCCCCCATTCGAAAACAGCCATATAGTTAGTTAGCTTTGGAAAGGAGTTGAAGAGACTCTCGCCGCGGAGTTAGCGTCGAGCGAACGTCACAAGCAAGTCATCTGATGAGATAGGCTCAGACATTGCGAGTAGAGGATGCGCAAATAGCACAGGCTGCGAGTACAGTCAAATAAGATGTCCCAAAATATGATGGTCTAGAACCCTTTCGCGAGTAATCAAATAGGGATAGGAGGCAGAGTGGCTTACCCAGGTTGGGGGCATCGACAGCCTAACCAAGCGTTTCCCTCAGCGCCTCTCCCCTCTTCAAAGGGTCGCCCCAATTCCAGGAGGAGCCAATTTGGGGGGGTCGTTGGGCTGAGAACAAGTAAAATTTCTCGCTTGGAAATCTCGGTCCAGCTTTGATGTCTTCCGTTGGGACAACGAACGACCTGCCACATGGCGTTATCGCGTCGGGGATATTCTTTGTGTTTCCGGCTCGTCTTTCCGATCCGGCTCTCTTCTCCCCTTTCTCCCTCTTCCGCATCTGCCCATTCTCTCATCTCTCAAACCCTGACCATCCTAGACACCGCCTACCACACCCCTTATCTCATGGCTGATGTCACCTACACCACCGCCGCTGGCATATGGCGCCGTAGCGGCTTTGTTGTGATTGTCTCAGTTCTCGGCACCCGCATCGCTGTCTTCCCAATGGATTTTCTCGCCACATGCGGCAACAACACTTGGGATTATGTTCTGTTTGCTGTCACTTGCGTCATCGATGTCGAATCACAACATCCGGGGAAGATTTCCGACATTCAAGATCGTCCCGTTGATCTTCAGGCGGCACCGATTGAGGGAACTTTCTGCTACGTCGAGACAGGTACGCCTTGAGCAACAATTATTCGAACAGGGTATGCTCCATTCTCATATCTATTCTTTAGGCAAGAATTACGATGTGAAATTATCACGAGGGCCAGAGTACTTCTCGCGCGAAATTGCCCCTTCGGGCATAGAGGAGAGCACAAGATCGGCTTCATCTCAAGCAACACGCAGTCGGCCTGATCAGGTGGGCGGAACCGATTTCTGTTCTGGACTGTTCGGTGATCGTGTTCAGAATGCATTCAGGGAGGCGCTTATCGCCCGCGATTCCGCATGTCTCGTTACCGGCTTGATGGCGACAACCTCCTGTGACGCCGCCCACATCGTGCCTCAGAGCCGTCCGGATGTGAGTTCTCTGCACCTTTGGCGTACTGAAAGTGCAGGTGTATGAACAGTTACAAGGCCACTCAAATGACATGTTTCATTCCTCGTCGGGAATGCTTCTTTCCAAGACCTTGCATCACGCATACGATGCTCTTAAGTGGTCTTTTTACCAGAAGGTCAGCACATCACAGTCTGTGTACCTTGGTTCGGTGCTAAATTTGGTCGTTGAGCAGGGCGACACGTACTACGTGCACTTTTTCAATCCGGAAGACATCACCTTCAGACAAGTCAACGGAAAAGCTATTCCTCCTTCTCGATTTAGGTATCACGAGGGGCCTGACCCGGTCCTTATTGCTTGGCACTACCGTCAGACTGTCCGAGCACGCATCAGAGGCTTTTCTGTGGATATGAAGCGACGTTGATCTCCTGCCGGCCGACCGCCCGGCCTATTTCTCAATTGCTTCCAACCGCTTTTGAGAGGCAAAGCCTTCATTATCATAAACTCATAGAGCATTGGTTGAGTGGATTGAGCGTGCGTCGCCAGCCTTTCACCGTGCAACAGTCTTACAGCAAGACTTCTTGTGTCTAGGTCTCTGTCAGAAACCCGCTTCGACCAGCCTGGATCGGTCGGCACTGACGGCCTCCCCCACACGAGCTCAAGTTTGTTGCGGCTTCTCGTACGAGTTTGGCCATACCTCGCGGTTGAGGAAGGATATTACAACACTTTATGTGCTGCGACGACATTGAAGGATAAGGAAAAGTTGCAAGGAGGCTGGTCGTGCCGGTGGGGAAGGAGGGACCTCCATGCCCGAAGGCTCAAGTAGAATGAAGTGGTGAATTATGGGATTGGACACAGGAGGAGTTGATCGCGAACGGGTTCTAGACCGTGATATCTTGGACATCTTATTTGATTGTACTCAGCATGTGCTATTTGCGCATCCTCTACTCGCAATGTCTGAGACTATCTCATCAAGATGACTTGCTCATGACGTATCTCGCTCGACGCTAACTCCGCGGCGAGAGTCTGTTCAACTCTCTTCCAAAGCTAGCTCAACCAATGGCAGGGGTAGCGGGATGTGTGGCACCGCCTCTCTGTGTGGTCGTGTGTCTTGGGCGGCATTGGGAGTCATACGGTAGAGTGAGTAATGACCCCGTCCTTGTCCATCATGACGATTCACCCGCTGACGCCTTCGGTCTGAAGGAAAACGCACGGCTCGCCTTCATCTCTGTAAAGTCGGCCTTCTTCCTGGTCTCTCGGGGTACTTGGACAATACAGCGCTCGCCAAACCTTCGTAAGCTGCCCACTCCCTCTGCGCGCCCTGTTAAGGCTTCCCAAGCAGTTGGAACGCCCTTCGAGGTCTTCATGATCACTACGGCAGCGTAGCGGGCGGCATATGACCAGTACTCTGTAGGGAGCTTGCAGTCTGCAAGCATGGACGTTACCATCCCCTTGATTGTACGTATCATTCGTTCGCACGTCCGTCGAGCTCTGGGGTGTAGCGAGTGTTTGTGTAGTGCTGAATGCTGGTCTGCAGGTAATACGCCTTGGCTTTGCCACTACCAAACTCGCCACCTCCGTCCGATCTCATTACTCGCACTCGAGCTCCAAGCTGTCGCTCGAGCTTTGCTATTGATGCAAGCATCACGTCATACGCCCCGGACTTCGCCTTGATGGGTACAGCAAACAGTACGGGGCTTGACCGTTCGATCTCCACAAACTAATGTTCAAGACCATCCATAGACGTGCTGAATGGACCCGTGATGTCCACTTCAAGGCCGCCACCTAGCTTTGGCGCATCACCACTCTTCGAGTATCTGGTGATCTTGGCAGATAGACAGGCTTCGCAGTCTGCGATCTTGAATGGATCGTTCTTGTAGGTCTCAAAGCCTTCCTTCAGCTTTCCCCCTCTGGCTAGTTCAAGCAGCCTGTCGGTACCAATGTGGCCTAGACGCTGAAGCTGCACCTCCAGGGGCGTCCTTGCCATCGAATGACCGGTCGCCAACATCACTCGAGGTCGCACAACGCCCAATATGATGGTCCAAAGGCTGCCTCGTTTGTCCAGGTGAGTGTTTCCTTCGCTCTCTTGAGCTGTCCACCACTACCCGTCATATCTGCTCGGCATCCTGCTCTGAGCATTCTTGATAGCGAGATGAGGCTGATCCCTGACTCCGGTACCAGGTAGACGTCCTTCAAGATCATCTTCTGGCCCGATGGCAGTTCGAGCTTGACCTCGTTACGCCGGGAGAGTCGTAGGCTGCTCTCGAAGTAGCAATGCGGATGCTATCAGGTACCCGCGCGGGATGGACCAGAACGGATGACGCGTTGTACAGAGTTGCTAGATCAGTCGAGTCCATGCATCGAATCTTCACCCACTTGTAACAAGTCTGCCTTCGGTCAGATTAACAAGCCGGCAGCATGCGGATTCAACATACCTCGGGTATCTCCTTGGAGTCGGGAAGCATGACCTCCCTGATATAAGTCAGCTCTAATTCGACGAACGAGATCCACTGACCCGGCTCTCTTGATGTCACGATCTATCGACAAGGTTAGCGCTGATCTTTTCCTCGAAGCCGAAATTTCCACAAAGGAAGAATGGCTCACTATCAGACCATGCCCAGAGCGGCAGATAGGAATACACCTGTGTCGGATCGCCCAAGCCCCCATTGGTCTTGATGAGCGAAGGGATCGAAGTCTTCGCAGCGTGGATGTCGTAGCCGTGGGCCTCTATCGCCCTTGATGAGCACTGATGAGCTGTGATTGGGACTGACAAATGCGGGACTTACGCAGTGAGGCACTCGGCCCACTTGGTAAAACCTGGTGCCAGATCCTTCGCCTCTTCCTCAGTCGCTCCTTCGAACTTGAAGAGACCGTCACCTTCGACAAAGGTTATAAGACCACCGGGAAGAAGAAGTAAGGCCAGCTCGTTGACCAGGGCTTTCCGTTGCGAATACCTGCGACAAGCGCTCTCGCGTGGATCACATCGAAGTAGTTGTCCGGAAAGGGCAGGCCGCGCGCTGCATTTTCGGCCCCTGAACGTTCTCGGGAACATTGGTATCCGTTTGCACGGGAGCGAGATCCACGCCCTATCGAATAGTTCAGCAGCGTGATTACCAGTCGAGGAAGTACTTGCAGTCCATTCGGCTCCTAAGTATTCTCCCACCATCTCGCTGATCCTGTGAATGCGCCTGTTAGCCTAGGAATTACGACCTGACAGAGTAGCGAATCAGACACCGGTGCCTGGAGATCACGCTCAACAAAGAGATAGGAGGCGAGCATGACACGCACCGCAGCCACGTCTGCTTTGATCTCCGTTCGGAAGAGCATCCTTGATGGGAGAAAGGTAATTGATACGCCCTGTCGCTGCATATGACATTCAGCGATACATACGGTATACGAGCTCACTGAACATACCGCTTTGAGTGCGTGATGCTGGAGATCGAGCCGCTGAATCACGACGCACGAATGAGCACTGTCTCCGTTAGAATCCGACAATTATCTCAAGCTCAACATCGTCTGTCCCGTTCGAGGGATGTCGAGGGACAAAGGGGGGGGGGGCTATGCTCTGAGATGATCGAGAAGAGCGGTCGGGGTTTGGAATCTGCGAGATGGGGAGAAGGATTGACAAGCTTTTCTCGGAATCCAAGTTCAGTAAAGCGTTCATGTTGATGAGGAGTGCTTTCCGAATGCCGTCAATTGATGGCGAGACGGCGGCGATTACATCAAGGCTTCCTGATTGATCTTGTTGATGCGGGATCAATGCGTAAGGTACCTGAATCTTGCTCTGTCCCCGCGGACTCCCCATCCTTTGAACTTCTCATTTCCCTTTTCATGACCGCTGTGATCCCCTTTAATGAGGGAGGTGTGCGTAGCGAAAGTCATGACGCAGAAAGGACGTGATTTCGACAGGGAAAGTAGTGCAGTTGATGGGTTCTCATCGGCTTCCCTGCATGAGACGCAAAGGATGGATGACGCGCTTCGTTTGAGACGGACTACTCACCTGCATACGGTTGAACTTGCCTCGTTGTGATGTTGAAATCACCAATGATACGCGAATTACGCAGCCGCGATGGCCATCCCAGACTCCGCTACTCCTCAAGGCTTCACCGCTGCATCAATCTCGACTTCCCACTTCCCTCCACCATATTCTCATATATCATCTGATCCAGCCCAAGGAGAGATATCGCTAAACACCTTACAAGATAACCTTCCCCGCCCTTTTACGCCAAGCTCCTATTGTCCGATAATACCTTCCTGAGGAGACGTCAAGCTGATACGCCTTCTTTCGAAGCGACTTTCTCCATGTCTAGCTCGATGGAGAGCAGAGTGTGAGTGAGATCGAACGTTCTAGCACCGTTTGCTCCAACTGAAGGTCTCTTTATCAGCTTCCGCGGTGAATATGGTGGTATCTTCCCGGATGTAGCCCAGTTATGCTGATTGCATGATCCGTCAGAGGATGGAGGAAGGCGATTTCAAGCGCAGAATGGTCAGTCGGTCACGATCATCCGCGCAGACATTCTGACAGCGTCATTTCGCTTCATCCTTCTTCCATCAGACGATTACCAGGCAGGTTCATCGTTCACCTTTAGCGCAGATCAGCTTACTGCCACTTTCCTGCAGCTGCCTGCAGGTTTGTCATCACCACTGAGTCCGATCTGCTGCTCAATGAGTGCCTGTAGACGAAGCGGAGCAGCAGGTGAGTGTCTTTGCTATTAGTGGAGATACTGAAGAGCTAAAAAGAAACCGTCAGCGCCTTGACACCCAGCATTACGGCTTTAAAGCGGTAAGCTCATACCGAGCTCTGACTACATTGTTTTTCAATGATGGACGCCCAGGCGCAAAATGGTGTGAACTACCTTGCTCCCTTTCCTGAGGCTCTTCCCAGAGGCGGCGAGGGTAAGAGGGTCTTGGACATTGGATGTGGTGCGCCGCCCGCTCAGTTCCCTCAGGTCTCTTCTGAGCCATCGAGCAGGCACCGGAATTTGGTGACGAGCTATGCTCGGAGCAAAGTCATTCTGCTGATTGAGGTCGCAGGACGATCGAGATGGCGGAGGAGTTTCCGAACGCCGAATTCATAGTAAAAAATTGCCTCCAAACGCTCCTCTCAAGACTGATTGACATTCGGCTTCAGGGTGTCGACCTGGCTCCAGTCCAAAAAACCGATATCAAGATTCCCGACAACCTCGCTTTCATCCATGAAGACGTCACCCGGGGCCTTTCTTTCCCTGATGGCTACTTTGACGTCATCCACACCCGCGTCTTGTTCATGGGGGTAAGCATTTGATCTGACGGATGGATGCCTTCCTGAAGATTGCTTCAGATCCGGAACTGGCGATTCCTCGTGAACGAGACCGTTCGTCTTGTCCGTACTGGCGGTCTCATCGTGTTTGTCGAAATTTCTTTCCCATGGCCCCTCATCGGCGTTCCCGAAGACAAGCAGCGATCAATCGCACCCGGCTTCACCAAGTTGAGCGATTACTTCTCCATGTACATTGCGGATCTCCGCCTTCGCCTCGGTCCTGACACAGCGGAACAGGGCAATCGATACGCGAGGTTTGGACCCCCAAGCGGGCAATCGGAACATCGCGGCGTACCTGAGGGATACTGGTTGTTGCGAAGACGTCGTGCAGATCGAAACATACTTGCCGTTGTGGGGTTGGCCAACCGGTAAGGCACTCATTTGCGTAAGCTTCCCGCTGAATGCAATAGAACCGCATATGAAGAAGGCCGGGTGAGTGGTCATCTTCAGATTGATCACGCATTTTCCGTATACTGCGACCAATCTTCCCCGCTTTGTTCGGCTGCTTGATAGTCCGAACCGCCTGATCCTCTCCCTCATGCTGACGAAGTGCTCACATTCGCAGTGAGATCATGGTCCATGATGCGCTCGAGAGCCCTGAGGTAGGTGCTACCTTGCACCAAGATACTGACAGTTTTCCCCCAGTCCGGCAGGTTCTTCATTGTTGATTCTTGCGGATTGTCCCATGTGCAATACGACGAAGTCAAGCGCGGCTGGCTCGATGACATCGGTCGGCCAGGAGTCAACTCGGTACGCCGGTTCTGAAACTTCGGAGCCGATGCTCATCGTAATCTTTTGCAAGGCGTTCGCCTATTGGCACAACTGGACTTGGCGAGTTCGATCGAACGATCTTCTTTGAGGTACTAGGTGATAGCTATTTCCGCTGGGTCTAACATACCATTTATGCCATTCGGGATCTTCTCCTCTTAGAACTCTAGCCATACATGACGATTTCGAGAGATTCCCTTGGCGTTGATCAGGCTATTTCGGATGCATGATCCAATCAAGCCAAAGTGGAGTCCCCGGACTCAATTGACGTCCAAGGCCGAAAATCATTGTCGATCATTACAGTCATCCCTGTCTTCCAAACAACCATCCAATCGAATGTGAATCTCTCATGCGCAGTCTCCAGCTTCAGCCGTTCTATTTGTTCTCACATTATCATGGTATCTTCAAAACATTTGCTCTCCCCTGTCAAACGTGGTACGAGCCCCTTGCCCGCCTGAAAGCTCTTGGTCTGATCTCGCTGACAGAAAGCAACTCTCCTCCTCCTGTCAAACGCCGACGCCTTTCTTCGCCGATCGACTCCCCATTGAAGATAGAAGACGAGCATGCGTCAGGCAGCACGTGCTCCGAGTACGGCCCTCGATGGGTGGATTGGCCCGCACCTCGGCAAGCCATGCGAGAAGCGAGACTATTCATACTCGACGCGTACGAAGGATTTTCTTCTTCCCGCTATGGCTTTTGACCACGATCCTAGAGTCAACCACAGGAGGTCTGTATTGATTGTCCCCGACAAGGACGCAGACGGCCTCTCCGGTGAGCCCCATTGCAACTTCGATCAAGTCGAGCTGATCCACATCAACTTCGCAGCCGGCACTCTCCTCTATCAGACTCTGATTCACCTTGGACACGGACCGGCTCTGATATCGGTTCACCTCTTGACCAAAGGCACAAGCGTCCACTCTGATGAAGAGCGGGATCGTATGATGGCGGTTGGTGCGGAAAGAATCGTGGTCCTGGATCAGGGCAGTCGACCTGGACGAGCTCTGGTTTCAACTGGTGGTACAGAGAAGGGCGATAGAACGACGCTCATCATCGATCATCACATGTCTGACGAGGCAAGTGCGCGGGCGAAGCGGATGTTCACCGACTTATCAGACTCGCAGTTTCCCGAAGGTTCGCAGGTTCTGACAGCATGTCATACTCCGCCCATCGCCACCGCTGCTCTCCTCACCTACGTTCTACTTAGAGATCTTCACCCGAAAGTCAGATCGGAGGAAGCATGGAGGGCTCTTGTAGGAGTCATAGGCGGTGAGACCATACCGAAAGAACTGAAAGTTGATTGGATGACAGACCTTGGGCCCGCCGAGGCAAAGTGGGGTTCTCCACCATGGCCATCTGAGCTCGGAGCGGTCATGAAGAGGTAATCCTTCACCTTATCGCGATAGTAAAACGCTGACAGGTCTCGTAGGCTAGGTACGAAGACCTTCTCAGACGCTGTAGCTTCTATCAATGCGCCCAGACGGACAGCGGAATACAATGGTGAGATTCTCAACTACCACTTAGTCCTGGATCTGAATAGCCTTGACGATAGTACCGAAAGCTTGGGATGTAGGTGCTTTCAGAGCTGATCTCAAAAAATATAGACGGTCCTAATGATGACCAGATAATGCTGAAGGCTAAGAGCCCTACCGATATCGCCAATAATGCATTCCTCAAGCTCTGTAAGCTGGACGTGAGGGAAGAGACCGAAAAATGGGCCAGGACCGGTGATTTCTCCAAGGACGCCACAGGTCCTCCAACTGATCCTTTCGTAGCACCAAAGTTCTCGCTCGATGGAAGAGTGGCTGTCGTGACGATTGAGTCCGGATTTCAAAGCAAGCTCTCTGCCTCCTTTAAACTACTTCTCTCATTGATTTTACAGTACACCCCGTCATCGCCACCAGATGGGCCGGTACCTTGGGCTGGAAAAGCAAGAAACTGATTATGGTCATGGTATGTTTGGCTTTGATATGATGGCAGCTGATCGCGATGTATAGTGCGCGAATATCGGCTTCAATCCTGACCCAGCCAAAGTATCATTCTCCTGTCGAATCGCCGCATCTTTGCGCAGCCTGCCAGAAGGGGAACGCCGTAAGTATCTTCCTCGCGAGAAAATGAAGCTGATCTGCATTCAGCGAATCTGATAGCCCTTCTCAATGAATACGGCGAAGCCATTGAAGGCTTTCGAGAGCGAGTTGGCGGTGATTACGCTCGCGGGCACAAGGAGGCAACTGGAGGCATCATTCCAAAGGTTCGAGCGTGCTTCCAAATTCTCATGTTTGTGCTCACGAAGGAATAGACAGAATGGGCACTCCTTTTGGAGCAGATGGGCGTTGGTGCAACTACACCCCGGAAGCATACGCCATCGAAAGCCATTTCGAAGCAAACAGTAATCGATCCTACGCAGACCAATGGCATCCGAGATTTCTTCCATCAAGCCTCGAGAGTCAAGGCTGCGCCGACTTCTGAAGTGAAATGAGGGACATTCCATGCATTATCTCTGATGTCCGGCATATCGCCTGATGGCCTTCAGCAATACGATTCTGTGATTGGTGGGGCTCCCCACGGGCCTTCGCCGAGACCGGGTGGGATTGTTAGGACGTCTCGTTATATCTATATCTAAAGTATGATCAAGCGTTGGAGCAGGGAGGAATAAATCGTTAAATGGTCGCCTTTCAGCACTCTTTGGTCATCGTCTAGTTCCATGCCACCCCGCCCTCATAATATGAGCCAGAAGTCTTCGATGATGATTCTAATTTCCCCAAGGGGTTCTTTCATGGCTATGCCACAGCAGCCCCAGATACGGACCTACCGCCTGGGACCCTTTCAGCCAATCAAAAATAGAGCAGTATCCGACGGCTCGACCCCCGAAGTGACCACGGGATCTTTTGAGGTAAGGGCATGCAGATCAAGGTATTATGTGCCCATGGGACTGACCTGCGCAATGCTCAGCTTTGGAAGGAAGATATCGAACTCCTCGAGACACATCAATCCAATGCTTATCGTCTCTCCATTTCCTGGTCCCGCGTCATCCCCAAAGGAGGTCGTCAGGACCCTCTGAAAGAGAAGGGGTCAGAGTACTGTGACAAGGTGATCGACGCATTGCTAGAGAAGGGGAATACTCCCTTTGTTGTCAGTACTATCCGGGCCCATCCGCGTGACATTCCAGCTCAGAAATCCGAATTCAGACGATCCATCATTGGGATGTCTGCCCTTACAGGAGTAATTCGGATCATGGCTCTTAAGCAGGATGGTCTGAATCTCACGTGAGCGCTGAGAGCGAAGGATAGGATCACGATCAATGAGCCTTTAACTACCACTGACAACGGTTAGTGCAGATGCCAGCAGCAACTGGTATCTACACTCACTCGACTATTAGGCTACGCCGGGACCGACTTCCCACCTCAAGCCAATAGCGTCGACAAAGCTTTAAGGTACGTGAACCCTCCGAGGTGTGTGACGACTTCTAATCATGGCTGCAGAGCTGGCAGAGCATGCTGCTTCATGCATATACCGTGGATCTGTATTGAAGAAAGAAAGTATCAGGCCAAGTTTGGAGGCGAGATAAGCATCTCCTTCCATGGGAGTTGGTCGGTACCATGGGATGACACTGATGAGAGTGAGATTACCCCTCGACAGCTCCTTCAGTACGTTGCTTTGCTCACGATTTCTGCACGGCAAACTCCTCGGGACCACTAGGAGTTCAATTTTGACTGGTCGCTTCCCCTCTTTTCCTCACGGGCGACTATCCGGAATCAATGAAGCTCTTCAAGCACAGTTACCTCCTGTCACGTCCGATGAAAACAAGCTACTTTCTTCGGCAGAGCGGACTTCTGCACGTTCCAGTCAAAATCAGATCCGTTTCGGGCTGATTCAAGCATCCATTCGCTTTCAGTTCAGAGTCCGCCATCAGGCAGCTCATCCCTGCGATTATGAGCCGAAGTTGATGTGTGTCAGGATAAGGCGATCTCGTCTTCCGGTCACGTGACCGCTTGCGCAGTCCCGCTGCAGCTTTTCAATTAGTTTGATGTTTCATACTTTCCTCCTTATGCATTTCGTCAATATTTAACAGGTTATGAGCCTCCATTGACTCTACCAAAGTCCTGACATCTGCATCACCGGCCTACGCTCTACGCTTGGTCTCCTCTGCCTCCTT
>JAABUY010006225.1_pt1 | contig 11730 bp, 14 predicted proteins | sample 5560271 | NCBI WGS metagenome assembly JAABUY01 (sample SAMN10711886, study PRJNA513374) | rock metagenome | isolation source: Antarctica rocks | place: Antarctica: Victoria Land, University Valley
CAACCCGAACAAGACGCCGGCCATCGTCAGCATCCTGGTCAGCAACCGCGACAAGCTGCTCAAGTACCTGGGCGACTTCCACACCGACAAGGGTGCGCGGCGCGCGCCGGCCGGCGCATGTCACAGAGCCCGGCATGCGGCTGTGCCGCGAGGGTTTGCTGTTGTTTCGGCAGACCGGAGCCTGGTCAGGCTGCTCGCTGACTGTGCTTACACGCATGTGGTTTTTTGCCTAGCACGGGGAATGGATGATGCGCGGCAAGCATGTGCGTGAACGACTTGCCCGGGGCGATGTCGCAGACGATGAGCAGTTCAAGGAGGAGAAGGCGGTCATCATCAAGGAGATCAGCCTGCTGCAGCCGCTGGAGCGCCCGAGCGTGTCGCCCGACGAGTCGCTGGACGCGGGGCCGTTCTCGCCGATGTCGCCCTAGGACCTTGAGCATCGGCTGTCTCGGGCAATGATGAGCCTGACACGCTGACTTTGTAAGAGCATTTTTTTATGGGCTGAAGCGGCCCAACAGGCCTCACCTGCCACGCTACAGCGGCTGTAGTACAGCCATCACCGGCACCGTTTGGCAAATGAAGCTGGTTTACTCTGGTGTCATGTGCGTCTGCTCAGCAACGTGGCACAGGAAGAAACTCCCACAGATGCAGGTCTGGCCAAAATCCGTTTACACCTTCAGCTTTGGTGCATGCAGCTTGACAGTCCCGCCGTCAAGTAATATCTAGCGTCATGTCAACCTAGTGCGGGCAAAACTCGGTGCTGTCTATGTAGTCAAAAGCATCCATCTGCGTAGGTAGCAAAGCGAGTGCAGCAGGGCCCCCCAGAGTGCAAAATACCAACACAGCAGGCAAGTCCGAAGGGTTCGCAAGCCATTTAACTGATGCCCACGAGAAATGCCTTGCCAGCCCTTGTCAACTGCCACGCACAAACGCGACAAGCACAGCAATGAACAACGCTCCGACACAGCCACACTCAAACGCCCCAGCTCAAATGCAAGCCCAGGGCGCTGCGGGCTCACACTGAGAGCACAGACACGCAGGGTCGATCAGCTTATTTCACTCAGTGACCGCTCACGCTAGCACCGGAAAATCCAGCCAGACACTAAGGGCCCACCCCACCCACACCACCGCACAGCCTGCCAGACCGTCACAGCGCGTCCACCTGAAGTGCAGTGACGAAAAGGGCTGCAGCGCAGCTTGCGGCGGCCGCCCGCGCACCGCTCTTCCCTTGTCAGCGCGACAGATGCGCCCCAGCGAGCCCCCGGCCCGGCGAGCGCATCCCCGCGGTCGCGCCGCGGCCCAGAGCCGCTCACTCGCGGTCCTTGGGGCCGAAGAGGCCGAACGGCCCGCGGCGCTCCTTGCGGCGGCGCTCGCGCTCGGCCTCCTCGGCGCGCCGCCGCGTCTCCTCCTCCGCGCCCGTCAGCTTGTCCTTGACCTGCAGCGCCGCCAGAGCAGTCAGCCGGTATCGCGCAGCCCCTCCACAGCATCCCATTGTTGAGCAATGGGCCTGGTGCAGGACATGTCAGCATATGGGCATCACTGCGGCACCCGGACACACACCGCCGCTCGCGCAGCCAATAACGCACGCGTGAGACTGAGACTGCCCGGCACGCTGTACAGGAGCTTGCGACTGCTCAAAAGACCGGCCCAAGGACCTGCTGCCCAGCGCGCGCGCGCGCCTCGTTAACCTTGTTGGCGGTCGCGCGCGCGGCCACGTTGGTCGCCTCGTCCGCCTTGCTGAGCGCGGCGGAGCCGTAGTCGACCACCTTGTCGCTGGCCACGTCCACCGCCTCCGACACCACATCCTGCGCGCCAGGAATGAACAGGATGCTCCGTCCACCCGGTCGAGCCTCGCGTGCGCTGGAGATGCCAGCAGCCTGACAAGCGCCTTCCAGAGCAGAGCCACCCAACCAGAGCATGAGCAGCCTCCCTCGAGCACGCTCAGGAGAGAGCACCGCGCGCCAATGAGAGCACGGCGACTGGTGTGACTTGTGCATGCTGAGTGCACAGCCGCAAACGGGAGGCTGCTTGCACGCCATGCTCTTCAGCCCAGCTGGCAAGGTGCCAAGCCGCCGGCAGGCGCGCGCCGCTGCCGCCAGCAAGCTCACTGCCTGCATGTTAGCGCGGCGCAGCAGCGCTTGCCAAACAAAACGGGCGCCGCACCTTGATGCGGCCGAGGTCGTGGTCAATGCGCTTGCGGCCGCCGAGCGCCAGGTTGGCCGCAAAGTAGAACGCGACCGCGCCGCCGAACCAGCGCAGCGCCTTGCCGACAGTCAGGCCCTCGTTGACGGGCTGGCGGAGCGTGCGCTGCAGGTGCGCGGTCAGCGAGCTGCGGTTCACCGGCCTGCGCGGCGCGGCGCGCGTCAGCGGCGGCTCGCAAACCTCGCGCTCGCGAGCAGCGCTGCCCTCAGCGCGCAACGCCCCTTGGCAACCGTTCCAGTCGTCGGGAACAGCATGTGCGGCTGGCAGGCCTGTGCAACGCCGTCATCACGGAGCCTGAATCAACATGCAAGCCGTGCCCCAAACCTATGTGATCCCACGCTGTGTTGCCTCCCAGAAATCAGTCGAATGCGGGCATGACTTCGCGGCCGCGCGGGCCGCGCACATGTTGGGGTCGTCCAGGTGCAGCAGCTGCTGGCTGCGGAACTTGTAATACCGCTTGTCCGTCGCGGCCTTCAGGTCCTCGAAGCCCACCTGCGCGCGCCAGCACGCGCGCCCCGAGCTTGCATCGGCGCGCGCTGGCACGTCGGCCGCATCGCTTGCTGTGCTGCTGCGTTGCATGTCACCTGGCCACAGCATGCAAACGGGCGGCAGTGCCTTTCCTGTTATTGCAGAGCTATCTATATAGCGCGCCGAAAATACACGCACTCGCCAGCGCCGCAGGATCGTCATTGGGGGGCGAGCACACACAGAATGCATACGTGCTTCCAATCCCAAAAACATTGCGCCTGGACATGCACTGGGCGACCAGGACGAGTAGCCCTAGAAGCACACCGGGGCAGGGGTGACAGGGTGCTCTGGACGTGCCTCAAACAGCAGCCGCTTGAGGGCGGGCAGGTCCGAGTGCACGCTCGACAGCGCCTCGCAGTTGCCCCACGGGTAGCGCCGCACCGGCCAGAACCTGCCGCCCCGGCACCCCGCCTCACCTGCTGCACCTACGCAGGCCCCTGCACAGCGGCCGTCCGGCCCGCGTGACCCTCGGCAGGGCAGTCTGCGCAGGCGCCTGGCTGCGCCACGCATGCCCGCCGCGCCACCGGTGCATGCATCTCCTGCTGCTCATCCTAGCCAGCAACTTGAAGGTGTGTTTAAAGCTCGAATTGGCATGCGGGGCGGAGCAGTCAGCCGCGTCCGTGCGGCCTGCGCACCGGCCCACGGAGAGGTCATAGTCGGTGGACGCGACGATCGCGAAAGGCGGCGCCTCGCGCCGCGCGCCCGCCTCGTCCAGCGCCTCCTCAGAGAATGCCGAGCGCAGCAGGTCCTGCTTCGCGTCCTTGCCCGCCTGCGCGCAGGCGAAAAGAATGAAAACCAGGCACCTCATGTGTGTTACTGCGGCGTGTGTAAGAGAATTGTGCAAGACAAAAGCTACAGGATACGCCAAGATCAGGAGCGTCTGCCAACATGCGCTCGTACCGCCCTGCCCAAATAACAGCAACACAATGGATGTCACGGTCAGCGCGATGGTCGGGGCTGGCATCATGGCAGGGTACGCACGTGCTCCAGCTGCGCGCGGACGTGCGCGCGGAAGTCGCGCAGCTCGTTCGTCGTCATGCTGTCCGCCTTGGCCAGCACCGGCACCTGCGCGCGCCGCCGGCGCCCGTCAGCTGCCCATGCGCCGCGGCATGGAGCGCTCTGTCCGGTGCGCCGTCGGCGCGGTGCAGGCTCGCGCAGAGAAGTGTCCACCATGCAGGGCAATTGTGGCAGCTGCGCCGACAATTTTGAGATCTGTCACCTACGGCACGCTTCCCATGCATGCCCTGCACAGTGAAGCACGGGCGTGAAATACGAGGCAGACAGAGACAGCGCCAGAATTTCCGGGCGATATGCTGCGCGCCGCGCGTCAGGACCGAGCTGCCTGCCAACGCCCGCGCCCTCCGAGCACGCACGCAGGGCAAACCGCACTTGCTGGCGGGCGCCCGGAGGCGCACCACGGGGACGATCTTGGACAGGCGCTTGATGAAGTCAAGGTCGACCGGGCGCAGGCGGTGCGGCGCGATGAAGTAGAGCGCGATGTCCACGCGCGGGTCCTCCTCCAGGGCCAGCGCGCCCTGCGCACGCGCCGCCGCCGCGCCCGCTCAGAGCGAGGCCAGCGCACGCAGTAGCGAGCGAGCACCCACGACTGCTCTGCACCCAGGTCCAGACGTCACAGTTACGCCGCTGCGGGGAGGTGAGGCGCCCTGCCACGCACAGTGAGGCTGTGCCGTTCGCGGCTGCAACGGGAAGTACCTTGCGCTTGGTGTCCTGCTCGGCGGCCAGGCAGCGCGTGCACGCCTCCTCGCAGTAGTGGATCACAGGGTCCATGTTGTCCTCGGTGCGGTCGTACCCTGCCCGCCCGCAGAGGCGCCGTCACGCTGCTGCAGCTGCTGGTGCCACGGCAGCACCAGAGTGGCACTGAAAATGCGTCTTGGTAACATTCGCTTCAGTGTCACGCCACGCCAGAAGCAAAGTGCGAAGCAGAGTGCAGGCGTGCCCGCGTTCCCCTTTCACATGCTTCACTGATGGCAGGGCGCGCGCCAGGCGTGTCCTGGACGCGGTAGTTGAAGGCGGTCTGCGAAGAGTGGTCGCGCACGACGATCGTGGTGCACATCTTCTCCGGCGAGGCCGCAAACACCCGGGCGGCGTCCGGGCCCGACGCGTCGTTGACCGCCAGGTCGGGGTCCTGGGCGTACGCCGCCAGCAGGTTCTTGATGAAGGTGGTCTTGCCTGTGCGCGCGTGCGCGGGCCTCAGGCTGTCAGTCCACACTTTGCGCATTGCCCTGCCTCAGCAAGTGGGGCCGGGTCATTTGCTTGCGTGACAAGTGCGCCAACTGCAGCGCCACACACACCCAAGAGACTTGCTGCAACCTGACCCTCGGCAGGCGGCAGGCCGCCCGGTCAGGCGCACCCAGGCCGGACTCGCCGACGATGAGCACCTTCATGAACCTGTCGCGCCACTGCGGCTTGACGCGCGGCACGCCCGCAAACGCGGCGCGCACGTCCGCAGTGTAACTGGCGTCTCCGAAGAAGCCCGCCTGTTCGCCCCGGGGCGTTGCTCACACATAACATACGTCGATGGTCCCAACGTCTGCAACAGCAGAGCAGACACGCACCTTGGTGCCAGCACCCTCACGTCCCACGTCCGCTGTGTACTTGACCTGTGCAACCACACGACACACCTCAACATGAGCCACCGCTTCTTGCCCTGCAGCTCACAGCATTGCAGTGTCTCTGCCTGGCGCCGGCAACCCCCAGGCAGCAGCAACCTCAAGAGGTAGTCGCTGGTGGATGGGCGCTGGTGGATGGGCGCCTATCAACAGGTGTGGGCCAGCACCTCGTGTGTAGTGGGGTCTTCGTGCTGCGTGACGTTGTCTGGCAGGCTCCTGCGCGCAGGTTCTAGTTTACATCCGAGCGCAGATGGGATGTCTCGAAGCTGGCACAGACAGGCAGGCTGACAGCTTTGAAAAGGAGCTGTGCATGCACAAGGTGGCGGCGCTTGCCGTGGCTGCTGCTCAGACGGAGCGCCAATGGACCGCAGGTCGTCTTCGAAGCGGCTGCCCTCGTGCGCACGCTCTGGTGTCTTGGACCCCACCTGATGGCTTACGCTGGCGTACGAGCGCTCCTTGAGGCTCACTGCAGCGCACAGGTCAGCACAGTCTACTCACCGGCCGCATCTGACCTCGAATCAGTGCCACATGAGTCTGGTGGACTGGAAGGCACTACAGTGGCAGCGTGTGCGCAGCCTTTTGGCAGCTCTATATGGGATGTTTGCTGTTTTGTCCATGCTAGACACACCACAGACATGACCCAGGAGCTGCAACAATACCTTCCACCACCAGGGAAGCTCAGAGCCGCGCCTTGCTGTCCTACAATGCATTCACTCAGATGGCCCATTGCCAGATAAGAGCCACTTATATGATGGTAACGATAGGCAGCGGCGCAATGTGGGTCAGGTGGTGCTTTTATGCTGCGGAGCTGAGGGCGTAAGCACCGTCTCCTGTGAAGTGGTCATCATTCTGCGACTTCGACGCCTCCGTGCTCATCTTTGCCCACGCCCCTGGTAGTCTGCGCTTACGTTCTATTCCAGCTGCCTGAGTTGCCTTGAGGTTGCCTTGAGAAGGCAAGGCACTCTATCTTCTGGACCCTGCAGGAACCCCAAGTGCCGTGCAGGTGCGCAACTGGTGTACGGGTCAGTACGTCCTGTAACCAGGAGGTGATACATCTGCGCCTCTCTGTCAGAGGCTGCGCGCTAGCACCTGAGTCTGTTCATGCACGCTCCTGCAGCGGGCCTTGTGCAGCCCGCGCGCGTTGCTGCGCAGCTACCGAGCCTGTTCACCTGGCGCGCAGTGTTTGACTGTGCACAAGGCGTGCAGCGGCGCAGCAGATGGGGCCAGCAAGCCCGCGCTTCGACGCTGCAGTGCGCAGCTGCGGTCGCCGCGATAGAGACCGTGCACACTGCTGTACAGCAGCCGTGCGGGGCTCTGCACGGCGGTGCAGAGCTTGCCGTGCCGACGTCCGCGTACGTGCACCTGCCGTTCTGCAAGCGCAAGTGCTTCTACTGCGACTTCCCCGTGGTCGCCACTGGCAGCCGCCTGGGGTCCGCGCCTGTCCAGGACGCCATGCAGGTGTGCCCCAGGTCGCTGCCGCGACACATTGCGCTGTCGGTTTTCCATCACGCACCAGGGCCGTGCAGCCAGGCTGCGCCGCTGGCCGTGCAGGCGTACGTGGACCTGGTGTGCCGGGAGGTCGCGGCGACCGAGCCGTGTGGCGGCCCCGCGCCGCTGCGCACGGTGTTCTTCGGCGGCGGCACGCCCTCGCTGCTCCCGCCGGCGCAGCTGCGGCGCATCCTGGACGCGAGGGCCTGTGCGCGGCCCTGGGCGGAAGGGCCCCATGCATGAGGCGGCCCCGGCCCTGCGCGCTTGAGGCGGCTGGGACCTGGTGCATTCGCGTTCTGGCTGCAACCTGGCAAGCAACCTGGCCAGGCCCCTGCCGCATGCTTCCGAGCCAGGGGCACGCCCGGTGTACCACATGCACAGCGGCCAGCGCTCAGGTCACGCACCCGAGGGCCTGCGTGCGCGGGACCTGGCATACGGTGTCTTCTTGTGCGCGAGCCAATCAGCAGCCCGAACACCTATCCCGGATAGAGTGGCCGGGACATTGGTCAAACACGTGTCCCATTGCCTTGGCAGCCAGGAGGGCCGTTGGTGCCCACGCGTGCAGGCAGCCCCCTCACTCCCCTGCACGCACATGGAGGCCGCGAAAGCCGCGCCCTCAGCAGCGCGCTCAGCAGGCCGAGGCGCGGCGCGGCGCCGGCGCGGCGCCGGCGTGGCAGTGCCATGGGCAGCCGTCAGATGACCTCGGCGAGAGCTGCACGCTCATCACCGCGCTCAGCAGGGGCTGCGCGCCGCTCTACACTAATCCTACCCTACCCTATGAGCGGGGGCGTCGCGCGCGCGCAGGTAAGTCATGCTGGACTTCCACTCCTTCCAGGGCGGCGACGTGATCGTGCAGTCCGTGCCCGACTTTGTGGCGGCGTGGGCGGGGCTCGTGACGGATGTGCTCGCGCTCGTGCCCGAGGCGCGCGGCCGCCTGCTGCTCGACATCATGAACGAGCCCGATGGGTGCGCGCGCGCCGCGTCATCGCCACTGCCCGCGGCGCCGAGCCCAGCCCTCACCCCAACCCTAACAGTCGCCAGAACCGCAGAAGAGCTCTCAGCGTGACTCGACCGCGGCGCCCAGGTTCGGCCTGCGCTGGGAGCCAGCGGGCGGGCAGCCGGCGCTGGGCGACTTCTACCTGGGCGCCATGGCGGCGCTGGCGCCCATCTGCGGCGCCGGCTGCCTGTACATGGTCGAGGGCACGGGCGCCACGGCGTTCAAAGCCAACTGGGGTGCGCGCCACCCTGGGCCCGCCGCGCCTGCTGCCTCCTCTGACACGTTTTTTTTTGGGGCTTGGGCACGCGACGCACCAGCACCACACACATCTCCTGCACTGGACAGCAGAGCCCCGTGTTGCATGCGCACGCGCACGCCAGGCGGGCGCATGGGGGCAGGAGCAGGCCCGACCGGCGCGTGAGCAGCAGCGGCAGGCCTGGCGCAACTGCATGTCCTTGCGCGCTCCTCGGGCGCATGCATGCGCTGCGATGTGGCATATAAAGTATTGGAAAAAATGGTCTGTTTAAAAAAAAAAGACGCCCAGCCGTTCAGCGGTGCGCCCAGGCGACGGCTTCGTGACGGACCCCAGCGTGGTGAGCATGGGCGTCAGCGACGCCACGCCCTTCTTCACTGCTCTGCTCAACACGACGTTCTACAGCCAGGTGCGCGGCGCACGGGCGCGGGCCGGGCGGTGACGCTGCGGGCGAGGGCGCCCCTGGTGGCTGCGCCCCCGCACGCATGGCAGCGCCTGCTGCCAGGAGATGCGCCGGCTGCGCATGTCGGAGCAGGTTGGTGGCGCTGGGCATCACACAGCTTCAAAATGCCGCCCCGGGCCTCGCCGCGCTTGGTCCGGCAACATGGTGTCATAGCGTGGTGTCCGCTGCGCCACGGTGGCACCACCGGTCCGAGCGAGCTTCAAGCAGCCCTGTGTTGGCATGCATGCCCCTGACGCTGTGCCGGCCGCGCCGCATGCACGGCAAGGGGACTCGCGCCTGGGGTCAACCCTGTGCCCTGTACCTGCAATGCGGCAGGTGGTGATCGCGCCGCACATCTACTGCGCGGGCGTCAGCAACTCCCCGCTGGCGACCAGCGGGCAGGACCTCTACACCAAACTGGACACGACGTTCGGCTACCTGACCGCAACTGGCGCGCCCAGGCTGGGATGCGGCTGCAGTTCTCGTTGCTCTGCCTGCGTGTGGTGCGGGTGGGACTCGAGGTGGTCGACATGCACTAGGCACGAGCGAGGCCACCGACGCCCTGTCCCCTTTGACCTTACCAAAGCAGACATGGCCGTGCTCATAGGCTAGTGCAGGGCATCCAGAGCGCGAGCAGCACATGCACTCACCATTTTGGGTGGGTGAATGTGCATGTGTGCACAAAACAGCAACAACTGATGTGTCTCTGCACAGAGCATACTGCCTCACCTCTGTACCACAGCTCATGCAGGGCGGCCTGCAGGGCAGCATGGCCCTTGATGGCGACATGCAGGCCGGCTCGCAGATGCGCCACTCTCTGCGCACTCACGCAGGCTTCTGCAGCGGCGGCGCGTGCCACGTTTTTGCGGCGCTGGTGGACGAGTTCGGGTCGACGCTGCAGGGCGACAACGAAACGAACTGCATGAGCAGCATCCTGGCGTACCTGAACGGCGCTGGCGGCAGCGGGCATGCGCGCATCACGTCCTTCTTCTTCTGGCGCGCCCGCATGCTGCCAGGTTTAGGGCTAGGGTAGGATCTGCCCGTGGGAAGAGCGGCGGGCATGCGCGCATCACATCCTTGTTCCGCTGGCGCGCCCGCATGCTGCCGGAGCCGCGGGGAGGGCTGTGCGCTGGACGGTCCGAGCGCCGGAACTGGCGTCATCATTCAAGGGTAGGCAGGGCAGTACTCCACTGTGTCGGCCATGGGATGGCCTGCGTGCGCGCACGCGTCACGCATGCGCCGCGCGCCAGGTCGTGGCAGCCGAACAGCTTCGGCACGGGCGGCATCACGCTGGAAGACTTCCGCGCGCTCGCCTTCAACAAGATAAGCATGCTGGCCGGCGGCACCTGGCTGTCCGGCCCGGGCCTGGGTCTGCGGCCCTGGTACCTGGCCGGCCACTTGCCGATCGCGCCGCTGTCGCAGCTAGCGCCGCCGCCCAGCGCGGCGCCCGCGCCCGCGCCTGCGGCGGCCGCGCCTGCCACGGTAGTACCGTTGGGTGCGGCCTGGCGACAGCAGCTCTAGCATGCACAGTGCTCTGCGCGTGCCTGTGTGGCCGTGCGCTGGGAGCGTCGCCAGCTTTGCCGTTCGCTGCAGGGTTGCTACATGCAGCCCGGGGGCGCGGACTGCATGCGCCAGGCAGCGCCAGTGCCAGGAACGAACGCGCAGCTGCAGTGCGGCCCGCCTTGCCTGACCTCCTGAGCACCAAAGGCGCTCTCGGGGGCGCGCAGGCCCGCTCGGCGGCATCGGACAGGGCTTTGCGCCCTTCGGCCAAGGCTCGTCGACAGCGGAGGCGCGGCCCCGCCCGCGCCATGCGCTGACACGCCGCGCGCGTGAGCCATGCGCCCCGCAGCATGGCCGCGCGCACGCCTGGCGGGCCCGGCACTTGTGGCCGGACCTGCCCGTCCCGTGCAGGCGCCAGGCGGTGGGGCGGCACACAGCCGCAGCCGCCTATTTGCCGTGCCGCATAGGGCGCATGCAGGCCTGAACTACCCTACCCTACCCTATACCTCAGGAGCTTGACGGCTCGCGCGGGTGCGGCAGAGCGCCAGCACGACGGGCGCCCAGCCGCTATCGCACAGCGGCGTGGTTGCGGTCGCGGTGCTTGTACCGCTGGCCGCGCTGCTGCTGCTAGGCGCCGCGCTGCACATGGCCGTCCGGCGCGGCCTGCTGGCGCGCCGCCCGGCGCGCGAGCCGGGCGGCGCGCAGGGCGCGCAGGGCGCCGCCAGCGACGGCGAGGCGCGACTGGGCAAGCTGGCGCCCGCGAGCGTGCATGTGCGCGCGGACGCGGCGGGGTGAGCCGGGCCGAGGGTGCGGCGTGTGCAGGGTGTGCGGAGGGGCTGCCGCCGGGGCAGGGCGTCCGCTGCCTCGGACTCCGGCTGTGCGCGCGTGACCGCCGGATGCGTGAGCCGCGCCTTTGTCTGCAAATGAAGCTGGACCGCTTCGCTCGGCCTGGCGTCCTGTCTTTGACACATATAAAGTGCGCTATGGTTACACAATGTAAGCAGGCACACGCCTAGTAGGCCGAGAACTTAAACGGCAGGGCGCACAGGCCGCCGAGCCCCGCAGGCACTATTGCGGGCAACAAGCAGTGCTGACTACGTCTTGGGTGACAGGCAGATGGCGCACGCCGATGCTCCTCAGCCGTTTTGGTTTGAGATCTTGTCGTGGAGATACATCACAGGCAGCAGGCTGGCACCGCGCCTGCCAATAAGGCATTCTGGACAGACACACAGCCAAGTACACAGAGGACACGCATGCGCTGGACCGGGACGGCACGACCTTTTGCCACCGCCGCGGCTGCAGCGGGGTTGCCAGGCCGCGCCAAAATTCTTCGAGGGTGCTGGAGGCGGCGCGCTCAGCGAGCGCGCAGCGGCGGCCGCGGCCCGTCGAAGGATGTCACCTCCACGACCTCGGGGACCACCACGGTGACAGCCGGCGCGGCGCCGGCGGCGCCAGGGCGCGCAGACCCCGCCCGCTGCGGCAAGGCCGGCGCAGGCGCCGCAGCGCGCGCCTGCACCAGCTCCCGCTGCCGCACTGCTGCGCCAGCGCCGCCGCGCACCGACGGCGCCGCGCCGCGGCTGCCGCCCATGGCGCCCGGGGCCGCAGGCGCACGGGGCACGGCCGCGGGCGCGCTTGCAGGCGCGGCCGCCGCGAGCACAGGTGGCGGCGGCGCCGCGGCCGCGGCCGCCCC
>JAABUY010006226.1_pt1 | contig 11729 bp, 9 predicted proteins | sample 5560271 | NCBI WGS metagenome assembly JAABUY01 (sample SAMN10711886, study PRJNA513374) | rock metagenome | isolation source: Antarctica rocks | place: Antarctica: Victoria Land, University Valley
CGGGGCGGAGGTGCTGCCACCCAGCGGCTCGAAGAAGCCGACCTCGGAGATCTTGCCGGTGGGGCTGACCCGCTTGATGCGGGTGCCGTTCTCGTAACTGGCCAGGGCCACCAGGCCGCCGTTATGGAAGGCCGGCTGCGGCTCGAACCAGTGTGAGGAGCAGCCGAAGGAGTAGCCGCCGTCGGGGGGATTTCCGTCGACGTACTGCCCGGAGTGCGGGCGCACCTGGTCGGCGAAGGTGAAGCTCGGGTGCTTGGCGGTACCGCCGACCAGGAAGGTCGAGAACGCCCCGGCGGTCGGGTTGCACACGCCGGTGAAGTTGGTCTCGCCGCCCGAAAGCATGATCTTGTCGGTCCCGGCCCGGGCCCATTCGACGCCGTGTACGAAGCGGGCCTGGTCGTCGGGGGCTTTGCTGTAGTCCGCCGTGGACAGCAGCGCCGGGTTGGTGATCGAGCCGCCGTCCGCCGGGTTGACCGAGATCAGCGCCATCGGCTGGCACGCGGTGAGCAGGACCCCGGGCCGCAGCTGCACCTGGTGATGGCAGGAGGCCTCGGTCACGCCGTAGCGCGCCTTCAGCGCCGCCTGCCAGTTGGTCGGCAGCAGGCTCGCCTTGTGCCTGGCCAGCGCCTGCCGGGCGTCGGTGATGTGGCCACTGGAGCCGTAGAAGTAGGCGCAGGACTGACCGGCGACGGTGACGCAGGTGGAGGTGTGGTCACCGGCGCCACCGACAGCTGCAGCCTGGACGGGGGCGGCTTTTTGCCGTACGTCGAACAACGCGAGGCAATTGGCCTTGTACGTGCTCGAGGTCGTCGCGGCCGGCGTGCACGGGCCGTTGGCGGTCACGGTCGAGGTCTGCCCGGAGATGCCGAGCAGCGAGCCGTCGGTCGGCACCTGCTCGTTCTCGAATTCGACGTCGAGGTTGACCGAGCCGACCTGGACCGGTGAGGTCGGCCTGGAGATGTCGTAGATCTCGAGGTCTTTGGTGCTGGTGACGTACAGGAAGTTGCCGACGACCCGGGCGCCCACACCGTCGGCCGGTAGTGGTATCCGGTGCAGCAACGAGACGTTCGGGCTGCGGACGTAGTCAGGCCCCACGATCGGGGCTCCGGCCGCCGGATGCGCGAAGGCCCCGGCAGCCGCCCGGGCCTGTACGTCGGCGAGCAGCGCCTTGGCCGCCAGGCTTGATGGGCCGGGCTGCGTGCTGGCCTTGCGGGCGCCGGTACCGGGCGTCAGCCCGTTCGCCGCCGGTCCAGGTCCTGAGGCGTAGGCGGTGAGTGAGGCGGCGAGCCCCAGCCCGACGGCCGCCACGACGGTGGCGCGGGCGCGGGACGGACGGTGTGGCATGGCAAGGATCCCTTTCACGGTGCGATCTGAGAGCAGCTGTTCACCACGTCGCCGGTGGTCGGCCTGGTCACCGTCTGGCTCGCGGGTGGGCGGGCGCCGTGCTCGACCCACCGCTCGAGATCGGTGAAGGCGCTGCGGTAGCAGGGCAGGATCGGCCGGAGCTTGCTCGGGTAGGCGTCGTAGCGGCCGTCGACGTGGTTGCCGTCCTGGATGACGTAGTAGCGCGAGAGCGCGCCGCGCCCGGCGTTGCGGACCATGGGGATGTAGACGTCGCTGTCGGTGCGGATCGGCAGCAGCGCGTCCAGGCTGCCATGCAGGGTCAGCATGGGCTTGCCGATCTTCCCGGTCAGCGACACCGAACCGACGGCGTTGTGCACGGCGGCAGGGCGCTTGGCGTAGTTGTAGTCGGCGTCGCAGGTCGGGGTGCCGCTGTGGCAGAACGGGATCCCGGCCTTCAGTGCCCCGTCATAGTTCGGGTCGAAGGACTCGCGGTAGGTGCGCTGGGTGAGGTCCCAGTACTCGGCCTCGTGGTCGGGCCATAGGAACTCCGACCCGGGCGCGAAGCCGGCCTTGATGATCGCCGCGTGCGCGGCCGCGTCACCGGTCGCGGCGTACGCGGGGTAGTTCTTGATGGCGGTCGGCAGGTAGGTGAGCACGTTGGGACCCGCGGCGCGGAACAGCGTGCCCTCCCAGTCGACGCCGCCGTCGTACAGCTCGGGGCGGTTCTCCAGCTGCCACCGGGTGAGGTACCCGCCGTTGGAGATCCCCGTCATGTACGTGCGGGCCGGGAGGTGGCCGTAGCGCTGCTGGAGGACCGGTTTCACGGCCTTGGTGAGCTCGGTGACCCGGTAGTTCCACTCCTGCTCGGGCTGGCCCGGTCCGGAGCGGGAGGCGTTGTCGTAGAACGAGGTGCCGCTGTTGCCCTTGTCGATCGAGGCGTAGGCGTAGCCGCGGGCCAGGAACCAGTCACTGAAGATCTGGTCGTCGGCGTACTGCTTGCGCACCCCGGGCGCGCCGGTGACCACCAGCTTGCCGTTCCACTGGTCGGGCAGGCGGATCACGAACTGCGAGTCGTGGTTCCAGCCGTGCTCGGCGTTCAGGGTGGAGTCGTCGTCGGCGAAGTAGCCGTCGACCTGCAGGCCCGGACCGGCCACCGGGTTCTTGGTGCCGGACGCGGCCAACCCGGCCCAGTCACTGGGGTCGGTGAGCCCCTGCGCGATCAGCTGGGGCAGCGACAGGTCCGCGGCGCAGGTGACCAGCTGCTTGCCGGCACCCGGAACGCGGATATTGCTCTGCCGGGCACAGTGTCCCGACGGGGCGCCGGTGGTGGCGGCCGAGGCGGGGACAGCGAGGGCAGCAGCACCTAGCAGGGCGGCGGTGAGCAGGGCTCTTGGGGAGCGGCGCATCATGACCTCCATCATCGACGTAGTCCCCGGCAGAACCATGGCGGTTACGCACACGCTGAACTCCGGGTGACACGTATGTCTTCGACGCGACCGGCCGATGTCCTGCCGGCACCGGATCCTGTTTTCAGCCTGCTCCTGGGCGTCGCTCCAGCCTGGCAAGGCATGATGGGCGGCGTGCTGACCCATGACGAGGCCCTGGCGCTGTGCGCCGCCGCAAGCGATGCCGCGAAGGACGTGGGGGTGGCGATGGCGTTCGCCGTCATGGACCCCGGTGGGCATCTGATCGCGCTGGCGCGGATGGACGGCGCGCCCTGGATCACCGCAACCGTCGCGCAGGGCAAGGCCTGGACGTCGGCTGCGTACGGCACACCGAGCGCCGCGCAGAAGGAGAAGATGGCCTCGATGCCCAACTTCGCGGGCTCCATCACCACAGTGACGCACGGTGCGTACACCCCGCAGACCGGCGCGGTGCCGGTCTACCGGGACGGCGTTCTGCTGGGGGCCGTCGGTGCCAGTGGCGGTACGGGCGAGCAGGACGAGGCGGTGGCCACTGCGGCGGTGCAGGCCCTGGGCGCGACGACCTCCCCCTGAGTTTAGAGCCCAGTTCTCGTGTGACAATGGCACCAGGGGGGGACAAAGAAGGCTAAACAATCCTGGAGGTCGATGTGTGGTCCGGACCAGTACGCAAGCGCGCAGTTGTCCTGGGGGCGGGTGCCCTCGTCCTGTCGACGGTCTCGGTCGCCTCGGCATCCAGCAATGGCGCGGGGACGCACAAGGCCGGTAGCACGACCACTGGTGCTGCCAGTTTTGTCACGGGCCAGATGCAGGGCCAGACCGTGGGCGCACCCGGCTGCGGGAGCAACACCGCGGGTGAGCCCTCCCTGCACGTGTCCAAGGCCGGCCTGACCGTGCTGGGCTCCGAGGACGGCGTTGGCGGCGGCAGCCAGCTCTGGCGCGGCACCCGGCCCGGAGGCGCGGGCGCCTCGGCTTGCGGCCTGACCTACTCCGGCCAGCCCAATGCGGTCGGCGGGGTAGGGGCCTCGGGCGGCGACATCGACACGGCGATCGCCCCGGTCAAGGACCCGGCGACGGGTACCTACCGCGTCTACGTCGCGAGCCTGAACCTCGCGAGCATCAACGTCGCCACCTCGGTGGACAACGCCAAGACGTTCAGCCAGATCCCGGTACAGGCCGGGGTGCCGATCGACGACCGCGAGTGGATCGCGGCCTACGGCGCCAAGACGTCGCTGTTGACCTACCACGACATAGTCAGCAACAACATCGACGTGCTGCGCAGCGACACCTACACCCAGGTCTCCACGGCCATCCCGCCGACGGACTACAAGGCCAGCAACAACCAGCTCGGCAACATCGCGATCGACCACGCCCGCAGCACCCCGGCGGGCTTCTACGCCTACCAGTCCTTTGTCGCGCCGTCGAAGGACCCGGGCCCGGGCAGCGTGCTGAGCGGTGCGCCGTACAACGAGGCGTTCGTGGCCGTGTCCAGCGACGGCGGTCACAGCTTCACCGACAAAGCCATCCCCTGCTCAACCGGGAGCGGCGGCACGCTGAACCACCAGTTCCCGAACATCTCGGTCGCACCGAACGGCTCGCTGGTGGAGACCTGGTCGAACGACAGCAAGGTCTTCGCCGCCCGCTCCGCCGACCACGGCAACACCTGGAGCTGCACCGGATCGCTGAGCAGCGGCCTCACTCAGGCCGTTGAGCCCTGGGTCGTGGCCTCGGCCACCGGGACCGACCTGGTCTACTACGGCACGACGGGCGCTCCGGGCCCGAACCAGCTCTGGTCGGTCTACCTGGTACAGGACACCGGCCGCGGGTTCGGCGCCCCGAAGCAGGTCACGACCGTGCACCGCGGGACGATCTGCGAGGGCGGCGCGTCCTGCACCACGGGTCGGCAGCTGCTCGACGACTTCGCCGTCGACACCGACCCGTCCGGCTACGCGCACATCGCGTACAGCCACGACGCCCCCGCCCTCGGCGGCGCTGGCACCTACACCGGGTACGCCGTGCAGACCTCCGGTACGACGGTCGGCGCGCCCAACTGACGGGCAGCGATTAGCAGGAACACGACCACCGGCGGCACCCCTCAGGGTTGCCGCCGGTGGTCGTCCTGGTGGTCGTCCCGGCTGTTGTCCGGCTCAGCCGCCGTGGCCGTACAGCGCCTCGAGCCGGGTCCGGTCGACGCCATCCGAGTGCACCGCTTGCGGGACGGACTCCAAGCAGCTGCTCGCCCGTCCATCGTGGTCCAACCCCAAAGCGTGCCCGAGCTCATGGCAGGCGACCGCCCGGTGCTCGGTCGCGCTCATCCGGTAGGTGTCGTTCAGCCGGATCTGCACCGTGCCGGCGAAGGTCTGCATCTGGCCGCCGAAGGCGTCCGTGCTGCCCGACCAATCGGTAGGACCATAGGAGCCCTCTCGGACCACGACGCAGGGCACGCCGGCCCCGCAGGAACGCACGTACCGGTAGCGGACATGCGCGGTGGTCCAGTCCCGGCTGGCGGCCCGGACCGGCCAGTCCCAGCCGGTGCGGTCCACGACGTCGACGACGAGCGTGTGCTGCCCGGACCGCATCAGCCAGTGCAGCCCGGTGCCGCCGGGCGCAACGGCTCGGACGGGAGCGGCCCGCAGTGCTGGGGCAGCCGAGGGAGCTGGAGTAGCGGCGCGGGTCGGTGCCGGGGCCGCGTGCGCCGCGGACAGGGGCAGCGCGGCGGACAGCGCTCCTACCAGGGCGGTCGTCGCGAACAGGGTTCGCCGGTACACGGTCATTCGATGATCCTTCCAGTTACGTCGTCATCGCCGGGCCTGCCGCATTGCAGATCTGGTCCGGCGAGATGTCAGACTTTCTCGTCCGGGTGCGACTGTAGGCTTAGCGCAGCGCCGAGCCGGAACAGCGCTCGGCGCAAGGGAGTTGCCCGAGAGTCGCCTCCGGTCTGCGGTGGCGCGGGGAGGAGGACGCGTGCCGTCCTGGCCGCTCGCCACTCCCTGGCTCGCTGGCGCTCTGGGCCTGGTGGCTGCGATCCTGCTGCTCCGCTCCGCGCCACGGTTGGGTGCCCACCGGGGTCGCTCGGCCGGCGTGCTGGTGCTCGCCCTTGCTATCGCGGCGTACGTCAACGCCTACTTCGCCTACTTGCCGAAAGTGGGCGATATCGCGGGGCCCTGGCCGGTCGCCGGCGCCCGGGCCGTCTGGCAGCCGACGGCCGCAGCGGCCCAGGAGGTGTCCTACCGGTCGCGAGGCGCGGTCGTGTCGGTGCCCCTGCCGGGCCCGGTTAGCCGGACGCCGACCCGGGACGCACTGGTCTACCTGCCGCCGCAGTACTTCACCGAGCCGGGCCGACACTTCCCGGTGCTGTACCTGCTGCACGGGTCACCCGGCGTTCCGCTGGACTGGTTCCGCGGAGGTGAGGCGGCCGTGGCCGGCCTCGCCTCGGCCACTGCAGGGAGCCCGGCGATCCTGGTCGCCCCCCGGATGTCGACCGGCTGGCTGGCGGACTCCGAGTGCGTCGATGGGCCACGGCTGCAGGCTGAGAGCTACCTCGTCGATGACGTCGTGCCGGACGTGGACCGCCTCCTGCGTACGATGCCGGCCGCCGCGGCGCGGGGCGTCGCCGGCAACTCGGCCGGCGGGTACTGCGCGTTGGCCGTCGGGCTGCGCCACCCGGCGCAGTTCTCCCGCGTCGCCGCGCTCTCGCCCCTGACCGCGCCGACCTACAGCTACGGCACCCTCGGCGACCTGTTCGGGCACCCGGTGGACCTTCCGGCCGTCATCGACCGGCACACGCCCGGGTGGCTGCTCCAGCACCGACTGGCGAGCCGGAGCGTGCAGCTCCGGATCGACGTGGGGGACGCCGACCCCTTGCGCCGGGACGCCAAAGCGCTGGCGACCCTGGACCGCAGCGTCGGAGGTCGACCGCAGCTCGTCGTCCGTCCCGGGGGCCACACCTTCCGCGTCTGGCGACCGGCGCTTCGGGACGCGGTCGCCTGGTTCGCCGGCGGCGTCGCCCAGGATCCCGCCTGAGCTGGTATCACCCCCAGGCTCTAGTGTCCCCACGGTCGGCTCCAGGCCTCGTTGGGCCTGATCAGCCGGACCCACCGACAAAGGAGCGCCCGCATGCCCATCCCCACCGAGAACGTCGGCTCGCTGCCGCGCCCAGCCAGCCTGCAGGCTGCGATCGCCTCCTACGACGCGGGGGACATCGCGTTCGAGGCGTTGGCCGAGCAGCAGGAGACGGCCTGCCGTGACTCGATCGAGCGGATGGAGGCGACGGGTTCGCCGATCGTGTCCGACGGGGAGCAGCGCGCGTCCAGCTTCGCCACCTACCCGATCACCGACACCCTCGCCGGCACCGGCTTGGCGAACAACTTGGCCGCCGACGGTCAGTACTTCGCCATCTTCGACGACGGTCACCATCGCCAGCTGCCGCGACTGACGTCCGGACCGTTCCGCTACAAGACCTTCGCGTCCCAGTACGTCGAGAAGTCGCTGCCGATGGCAACCAAGCCGCTCAAGCAGGCGGTCATCGCACCGTCGATGATGTCGCTGCTGTACCCGCTGGACGGGCAAGTCGACGGGTACTCCCGCGAGCAGTTCCTTGCCGATGTGTGCGACGAGGCGGAGAAGGACATCCGGCAGGCCTTTGCTGCCGGCGCGGCGCGGGTCTCCATCGACTTCACCGAGGGCCGGCTGGCGAGCAAGAACGATCCCCGCAACCCGTGGACCGGACGGCGCATGCTGGAGCAGTTCATCGAACTCAACAACCGCGTCATCGACCGCTTCTCGGCGGCCGAGCGCACCAACATCGGGATCCACACCTGCCCCGGCGGCGACATGGACTCGGTGCACAGCGCCGAGGTCGACTACGCCGAGCTGCTGCCGTCGATGTTCAAGATGAACGCGGGCTACTTCCTCATGCAGCTGGCCAGCGAGAAGGACAAGGAGCGGGTGTACAAGCTGGTCGGCGAGCACAGCCGGGAGGACGCGAACGGCGTACCGCAGGTGTGCTTCATCGGTGTCATCGACCCCCTGAACCCCACGGTCGAGACCGCCGAACAGGTGGCCGGGGACCTGGTCACCGCCGCGAATCACATCCCGAAGGAGCGCCTCGGCGCCACCGACGACTGCGGCTTCTCGCCGTTCAGCGTCGACGACAAGCCCAGGCACGGCTCGCCGGACTTCGCCCGCGACGTGGCTTTTCAGAAGATCACGGCTCGCGTGCAGGGGGTCCAGCAGGCCAGCGAGCGCCTTGGCCTGTGACGGCTGGCTGAGACCGGCCGGCTGAGTCGCGGCGCGGCGGTGGGCCACCCAGAATGACCGGGTGCCCATCGTCTCGCCGCCCCGGTCCGACGCGGCGCTGCAGTGGGTCCGGACACACCTGGGGCATCTGTCCGGTGACGAGCCGCATGCCTCCCGGATCCGGGGGGGTCAGGCTGCTGCCGACGCCGCCCTCGCGGCCCTGGACCTCACCGGCTATGCGCGACGGCGCAGCCAGGTGCTGCCCGAGAGCGCTCGCGGTGCCTCCAGGCTGTCGCCGTACATCAGGCACGGGCTGCTGACACTGCCGCAGGTCTGGGAAGCCGCAGGCGCAGCGCCCCCGGCGGACCGGTCGAAGTACCGCGACGAGCTGCTGTGGCAGGAGTACGCCCGGCACCTCTACGCCAGGATTGGGCCCGGGCTCGCGCAGTCGCTGCGCACCGAGCCGAGGGTCACCAGTACGCAGGACCCGTGGCCGCGTGAGATGGCCTGCATGAAAAGCACTGTCAGCGAGCTGGAGCAGGACGGGTGGCTGGTCAACCAGACCCGCATGTGGCTCGCCTCCCAGTGGACGGTCCGAGGCGGTCGGGACTGGCGCGAGGGCGAGGACCTGCTCTACCGCAACCTGCTGGACGGCTCGCGTGCCGCCAACCGCCTGGGCTGGCAGTGGACGACCGGAGCGGGATCGGCCAAGCCGTACGGCTTCTCGCGCTGGCAGGTGGAGAAGCGGGCGCCTGGGCTGTGCCGCAGCTGCGCGCTGAAGCAGGCGTGCCCGATCCAGGACTGGCCGGACAGCAGCGCCGGCCCGAAGGTCGACGGGGCACCCGGCGTCACGGGCGGGATGACAGACGGCGGCCCGGTCGAGCCTCTGCTCACGGGTGCTCCCGATGTGGTCTGGCTGACGGCGGAGTCGCTCGGGACCGGGGACCCAGCGCTGCTGGCGCACCCCGACCTGCCGCGCGTGTTCGTGTTCGACGAGCCGCTGTTGGCCCGGCTGCGCCTGTCGGGCAAGCGCCTGGTGTTCCTGACCGAAGCATTGGCTGAGCTCGACTGCGAGGTGCGCGTCGGGGACCCGGTGACCGAGCTGGCCGGGCGCCGGTTGGCGGTGACCTTCGCGCCCGTCCCGGGTTTCCGCCACCGCAGCGCCGCCCTGGACGTCGTGGCTCTGCACCCCTGGCCGTGGCTGCGGCGCCCCGGGTCCGGTTCGCTGCGGTCGTTCTCCGCCTGGGTCGGGAGGCGGCGCTAGGAGTCAGGTGCCGCCGCCAGCAGGGCCTGGGCGGTGGACGTGTCGGTCACGAGCTGGTTGAACCACCCGGCCCGGGCACCGGCCCGGATGCTGCTGAGCTTCTCGGTGCCGGCGGCCAGCGCGATCGTCGTAGGGATGCGCCGCAGCGTCTCGAGGTCGGTGGACAGCAGGCGCTCCGAGCCGGGAAAGGCCAGCGGTGCGCCGTTCTCGTCGTAGAAGCGGGCGCAGATGTCGCCCACTGCGTTCTGCAGCCAGGGGTCGTCGGGGGAGAAGGACCCGTGCAGGGACTGGCGTGCCAGCGGGGGGGCGCCGACGCCGAGCAGGGCGCAACTGGCCCGTCCCCAGAGGTCGAGCACGGCCCGCGTACCCGGGTCGTCGAGCAGCAGCCGTCGCAGGGCCTTGCCCGGCAGGACCGGGGCGTAGAGGAAAGTGGGGCGGCCATGGACCTGGACCGCCACCTGCCGGGTGATCTCGTTGGTCTGGTACCACGCCTCCGGCTCGTCCCGACCGCCGACGGTCGGCACGATGATGACGCCGGGGAGCTCCGGCAGCTCGGCCTGGGCGGCCGCATGCACGGTCCGGCCGGAGGAGACCAGCAGCACGTCCCCGGCGCGAAGGTCCGCGGCCAGCAGAGCCTGCCGAACGGCCGGCGCCAACGCCGCACCGAGCGCCGGGCGGGTGCCCGCAGGAACCAGCCACACCTTGGAGATGCCCAGTGACTCGGCGGTACGACCGGCCAGCTCGTCCAGACCGCCGTCGGTCGGCTCGACGATGTCGATCCGCACGATGCCGACCCGGCGTGCTTCGGCGAGCAACCGGCTGACCGTCGGGCGGCTTGTCCCCAGGCGGTCGGCGATCTCGGCCTGGGTCGCGTCCTGCAGGTAGTACAGCCGGGCCGCAGCGGCCATGAGCTCGGGCGCGAAGCGGACAGGGTCGGGCAGGGCTGGGTGCTCGTTCATACCGGTCGATCGTGTCACGGTCACGCGCGCCGATCCCCCTCGCCCGGGGAAACATCACCCTTGCACAACTGTGCTGGACATCTGTTCCACGACCAGTCTAGGGTGAGGCGGGTCACAAAGTGGGCAGCCGGAAAGGAGCACCGTGCCGGACACGATGCAGGCGGTCGTCTGCCACGGCCCCGAGGACTACCGGCTCGAGCAGATCCCGGTCCCCGTCCCCGGACCCGGCGAGGCGCTCGTGCGGGTCGAGGCCGTCGGCATCTGTGCGAGCGACCTGAAGTGCTTCCACGGCGCCGCGAAGTTCTGGGGAGACGAGCACCGACCGGCCTGGGCCGAGACCGAGGTCGTCCCCGGGCACGAGTTCGTCGGTGAGGTGGTGGCGCTGGACGACCAGGCGCGTACGCGCTGGCGGGTCGACGTCGGCGACCGGGTCGTCAGCGAGCAGATCGTGCCCTGCTGGCGATGCCGCTACTGCCGGCGCGGGCAGTACTGGATGTGCGCCCCGCACGACATCTACGGCTTCAAGCGGCGCACCCCGGGAGCCATGGCTGAGTTCATGCTCTACCCGGCCGACGCGCTGGTGCACCCGATCAGCAAGTCGCTCCCGGCCGCCCACGCCGCCTTCGCCGAGCCGCTGTCCTGCGCCCTGCACGCCGTGGAGCGCGGCGGCATCACCTTCGACGACGTCGTAGTCGTCGCGGGGTGCGGACCGATAGGTCTCGGAATGGTCGCCGGCGCCGCGGCCAAGAACCCGGCGCACGTCATCGCGCTCGACGTGAACGACACCAAGCTGGAGCTCGCCAAGCTCTGCGGCGCCGACCTCACCGTCAACATCACTCACGAGGACCCGGTCCCGATCGTCCTAGACCTGACCGAGGGCTACGGCGCCGACGTGTACCTGGAGGGCAGCGGGCACCCCTCCGCCGTCCTGCAGGGACTGACCCTGCTGCGCAAGCTCGGTACCTACGTCGAGTACGGCGTCTTCGGGTCCGACGTGACCGTCGACTGGAGCATCATCAGCGACGACAAGGAGCTCGACGTGCGGGGCGCGCACCTCGGCCCCCACTGCTGGCCCGCGGCGATCCGCCTGCTCGAGTCCGGACGACTCCCCCTGGACCGGATCATCACCCACCAGCTCCCGCTGACCGAGTTCACGCAGGGCCTGGAGCTCGTCTCGGACGGGACGCGCTCGATCAAGGTCTCGTTGATCCCCTGAGGTGCGGGGCGGCGCCGCCGCCCCGCACGACCCCGCACCACCCACGGACCGCCGCAGCGGCGGTTCCACGAAGGAGAAGCCCGTGAACCAGGTCCGACTGCGACTTCCCGCCCTCGCGATGGCTGCGGTGGCCGCCACGGCGCTCAGCGCCTGCGCTTCAACCACCGCGAAGACCGGCTCCACCGGCTCCGGGTCGGGGTCCTCCGGGGGCTCGGCGCCCACCAACGCCAAGATCGCCTTCCTCATGCCCGACATCGCCTCGACACGCTACGAGCTGTTCGACAAGC
>JAABUY010006228.1_pt1 | contig 11727 bp, 11 predicted proteins | sample 5560271 | NCBI WGS metagenome assembly JAABUY01 (sample SAMN10711886, study PRJNA513374) | rock metagenome | isolation source: Antarctica rocks | place: Antarctica: Victoria Land, University Valley
GCGGCAGCACATACGGCAACCGGTTTTGCTTCACGCTGTCCACCAGCCCTTGGTAGGCGATGCTGTCGAGCTTGGTGTAGGCGCCGGTTCCGAAGCCCTCGACGAACAGCCGGCTGGTCAACACATCCGCCCGGTTGTTCACCCGGTAGTCACGCAGGTACTTGGAGGTAGTAGCCCGGTCGACGTCGAAGCCATAGCGCCAGGTATCGTCATAGGCAAAGCGCCCGCGGGCGAAGATATCGGCCTCGATCTTCCCGAGGTCCCGGCCAAAGCCGGTGTCGATATCCAGCGTTCCGTCGTTGAAGCGGCGGCGATACTGGGTGTTGAGGTTGCCATACTGCTGGCTGCTCAGCGTTGGGGTGATCGTCGCGTCGGACACGTCATCGATCGCCCAGAAGTAAGGCGCCGCGACGAACGCACCTAAATTCTTCGATTGCCCGAAGGCCGGCACCAGGAAGCCGCTGGCACGCCGAACCGATGGGTCGGCGTGCCAGAAGTATGGAAAATACGCGACCGGCAGGCCATAGATGTCGAGCACGACGTCGCGATACTCGATTTTCTTGTTTTGCCCGTCCTGCACGGCGGACCGGGCGCGGAGCTGCCACAGCGGCGGCTTGCTCGGATCCGTGGCGCACAGGTTGCAGGTTGAATAGACCGCGCGCGACATCTCGTTGATCGTGCCTTCGGTCCGCCGGGCACCGTTCGCCACCAGCTTGCCGTTCTCGGCCAGAATTGCCCGCATGCCCTTCAGCACGCCGTCCCGCAGGCCCTCGGTCAGCTCGGCATAGTCGCTGAACAGCACCTGCCCATCCGGCTGCACCATCACGACGTTCCCAGTGGCGGCAGCGACGTTGGTGTTGCGGTCGAACACGATCTTGTCGGCCCGCAGCACGTTGTCGTTCTGCCAGGCCTCGACATTGCCGGTTGCCGAAACGATGGCGTTGTCGCGGTCGTATTCCACGTGGTCGGCGGTGAACGTCACCGGGTCGGTCCGCGTTAACGGCTGCGGCGCTACTGTGGGACGCGCCCGGCGCACCCCGCTGAACTGCGCCCGTGCTGTGTCGGACCCGGCCAGCACGCCAGTGGCCGCAAGCCCCATAAGGATCAATCGACGCATCAGGAAAGGGTGCGAGCCGTGGGCATCACGCATCTATACAACCCTAGGCGCGCCGACAAAAGCCGCAGTGTTTGCAACCGGCCTCCGCTCGCCCGCGCAAGAACCTCGTCGCTGGGTGAAACCTTTGCAAGGCGGCAACCGACGATCCTACGCACAAGCGTTGGCCTGCATGGCTTTGGGTTGCCGCATCTAAGCCGACTCGGCAAGGCGGTGCTGGGGCTGCTGCAGCGACAGTTAAATCGCCTCCGTTCCGCAACCCAGGCCTTTCCCAGCCGTTGCCAGCCCCTTGGTAAGTGGAGCGGAGAATGAAGCAGCGCTGGCCTGAGCATCTCTGGATTGTACGGCATGGAGAGAGCGCCGGCAACGTCGCGCGCGACGCGGCCATGGTCGCCGGGCACGCCCGCATCGACCTAAATATCCGCGACGTGGACGTGCCGCTCAGCCCGCTCGGCGAGCGCCAGGCCGATGCGCTCGGCCGTTGGTTCGCCGATATGTCGCACGAGCAGCAACCGCAGATCGTCCTCGTCTCACCATACCTTCGCGCCCGCGACACCGCCGTGCGTATTCATGCCCAGGGTGGCACTCCAATCGCCCCCGAGCGGTTCGGAGCGGACGAACGGCTCCGCGAAAAGGAATTCGGCGTGCTCGACCTGTTGACCCGGATGGGCATCGAGACCGAGTTCCCCGACCAGGCCCGCTTCCGTACCCTGCTCGGAAAATTCTATCACCGTCCGCCCGGCGGCGAGAGCTGGTGCGACGTCATCCTCCGTTTGCGCAGCCTGCTTGACACGATCTACCTGCACCATGAGGGCGAGCGCGTGCTCATCGTGGCGCACCAGGTCGTCGTGCTCTGCCTGCGCTATCTGCTGGAGGGCATGGACGAGGCGGAAATCCTCAGCGTGGACCGTGAGGGCGACGTCGCGAACTGCGGCATCACCGAGTATGCCGCCAGCGACTCGGGGTTACGCCTGGTGCGCTATAATTTCACCGTTCCCATGGAACGTGAAGGCGAGACCGTAACGGCGGCGCCAGACAGCCCGGTCGCTGCACGATGACGCGGCCGATCGACGCCGATTTCCTCCGCACGATCCCGTTGCCGCCGCCGGGAGAGGACAAGGATAAGCGTGGGCCGCGTCCTGGTCGCTGGCGGCAACCGTGCCGTACCGGGCGCCGCGTTGCTGGCGGCCGAGGCGGCGTTGCGGGCCGGCGCCGGCAAGCTGCAGGTAGCAACGGGGCGCAGCATCGCGCCAGGCCTGGCGCTGTGCCTGCCTGAGGCGCTTGTGATGGGCCTGTCCGAGACGGAGGCCGGCGACCTCGGGCCTGAGGCGACGGAGGCCCTGGCGAAGGCAGCAAAGCGGACGGACGCTCTGTTGCTCGGTCCCGGCATGATGGACACGGATGCGGCCATGGCACTGGTGAAGGGTGTGCTGGCACTGCTCGACCCGGCGGACGGTCCGGCCCTCGTGCTCGATGCGGGGGCGCTATGCGGCCACGCTGCGCTGCGCGAGGCGCTGCATCCGCACGCCGGACGTGCCGTGCTCACGCCGCATGCTGGGGAGATGGCAAATGTGCTGGACATCGAGCGTGCGGAAGTCGAGGACGACCCGCTCGCCACCGGCCGTCGCGCCGCGGCGCTGCTGCAGCAAGTGGTCGTGATGAAAGGCGCACAGACGCATGTCATTAGCCCAGGAGGCGAAGCGTGGACCTATGCGGGCGGCGTCGTCGGGCTGGCGACCAGCGGCTCCGGCGACGTGCTGGCAGGTATCGTTACCGGCCTGCTCGCCCGTGGAGCGCCGCCAATCCAGGCTGCGTGCTGGGCCGTGTGGCTGCATGGTGAGGCGGGAAGGCGGCTAACTCAGCGCATCGGCCCGATCGGCTTCCTGGCTCGGGAACTGGCGGCGGAGGTGCCGACGCTGATGGCGGAGTGCAGCAACGGCTGATTAGACTGGAAATCACAAGCAGCTTGTGTCTATCTGGCTAGCCATCTGGCTAGATGACTGGACATGGTATGCATAGCGTTGGGGTATTCGAGGCGAAAAACCGGCTGACTGCTCTGCTCGACGAGGTCGAGGAGGGTGGCGAGGTGCTTATCACGCGGCGTGGCAAGCCGATTGCGCGATTGGTCCCCGCTGATGCTGGTTTTGATCGCGCCAAGGCTCGTCGCGTTGCGGATAGCCTGCTGCAAGCCAGCAAGGGTTTGAAGCTTGGCGGGCTGTCGATCAAGGGTCTGGTCAGCGAAGGGCGGCGGTGAGCTTTGTCCTCGACAACTCTGTCGCCCTTGCCTGGTGCTTTGAGGATGAGCACACGCCTGCGAATATCGGCGTTTTAGATCGCTTGACCGAAGGCGGCGCTGTCGTGCCGCAGCTTTGGCCGATCGAGGCGGTCAACGGCCTGCTGACTGCTGAACGGCAGCGCCTGGCGAGTTTTCTGCACGCCCTGCCGATCAGCGTCGACGATCAAACCGCCACTCAGGCCTGGACAGTGACGGCCCACCTCGCCGAGCAGCATCGGCTGACCGCCTACGACGCGACCTACCTTGAGCTCGCCCTGCGCCTTGGCTTGCCGCTGGCAACCAATGACAAGGCGCTGATCGTGGCGGCTAAAGCTGTCGGCGTTATCCTGCTCGCGGCGGCTATCTGAACTATAGCCTGCCGTTACCGAAGCTGAAACGTGACTAGACCGCAGTAGCTATGACTGTGTCAGAGCTACTGCGGTCTAGCATTTTTCGAGCGACCAATTTTGCCGCCCTGACCGGCAACGCAAGCGCGTTTCCAGTCAGGACGACATTGGTCTAACGCCCTAGCCTAATCTGGGGTACGCCTCGCTCACGCGTCTTAGGCCCTCGATGCTCCATGGCGGCCCGTTCGGATCCAGGTCTGCCGTCTTGCGTGCTCTTATGTACGATTGCGCATAGCCGGGGAAGAGCGGCAACTCTACCCAGCCAGGACCGCGCATGTTGCGCGGAGGCAAGATGGAAACGGGGTAAGCCATGCCGCACTCGATCACCTCAAAGCCGGTGGCGGGACCGAACAGGAAGCGGAGCGCCTGGTCCGACATGCGGAAGAAGTCGTTGGGCATTTCGTGGATCGGCCAGGTCTGGTGCGTTGCGTGCAGCGTCTCGCCCCCGATCTTTAGGGCGCGGTTGATCTCCACGACAGCGAGCCAGGGGGCGGCGAGATGCTCCAGCACCGCGACGGAGAAGATGCCGTCCATCGACGCAGGGGGAACGGTCTCCGTCAGGGCATGCACGTCGGCGACGACGTCAATGTTAGGCCCGGGATGGATGTCGCTGCCGATGTAACGACAGCCGGGCTCGAAGTGAGGCCGCCAGCCGACCGGCCCACCGGGGAGGACCCGGGCACCAATTTCCAGTACTGTCCCGGCGCGCGCGTGCATGGCGGCGATGAAGCCTTCGGTTGCTCCGGTAGCGTTGGGCTCGTGAGTCTCCGTCCGGGGAGGGAGGCGCGCCGCGGTCTCGCCGACGCCGGCGTCGGTCATAACCGCAAGCGAGATCGGCAGGTGGGCCGGACAGGGCAAATAGACGCTGAACCCCACAGCGCCAATGGCCTGATGCGGGATCAAGTCGGGACGCGGACGAAAATCGTCGGTTTCCGCACGCTCCGCGCCGCAAAGCAACGCAACTTTCCGGACAGGATGCGGCCCGGCGTGAGCCCAGCCAGTTGCGAACACGCCGTCCAGGTCGCACCAGGCGTGTTCGATGGCGTGGGTCGTTTCAATTGAGGCAACCGACTGTTCGATAGCGGGCGAAAGATGAAGCTCTGCGCGTTTGTCCACCTGTGCCTGAAGTCGGGCCTGGACAGCCTCCAAAGCTACGATATGCGCCCGCATTCCGTTCAGCCCGTCATGCAGCCGCCGAGTATAGGGGACGGTGTGAGCAATGCGTTTCAATAGGGGGTGGAGCATTGGTCTGGCGCGTCTCCTTGTTGATGGCCGGCTATCTTCTCCGACCATAAACGTACGTTTGCCGACAAACCAATCACCCATCCTCTAAATGCAACAGCAGCGCCACCGCCAGCATCAGCCCCGCCCCGGCCGGCGCCCAGGCAGCGAGTTCGGCCGGGAGCGCGCCCGACTGGCCGAACTCCTCCGCCACTTTGCTCACCACGAACAACGTGAACCCGGCCAGGACACCGCTGCCGATCATCCGCGCCACCCCGCCACGCCGGGTCGCCCGCATGCTGAACCCGGCCGAAACCAGCGCCATCGTGCCCGCCAGCAACGGCAGCACCAGCAGCGCCTGAAAATGCAGCCGGTGCCGGATCGCCGAAAATCCCGAGCGTTCGAGCAGCCCGATGAAATCGGGCAGCGTCCACACTGACAACGTATCGGGGCTGGCAAAGCTCTCCTGCACCCGGTTGACCGTCAGGTCCGTCGCCAGCCGCGTCGTCCCGATCGGTTCCGGCAGATGATCGGCCGCCATCCGGCGCGCGCCCTCCAGCGTCCAGAACCCTTTGTTCAACGTCGCCCGCGTGCTCTCGACCCGGCTCAGCAGCCGATCTTTGCCATCCAGCCGAAACACGCTGACCTCGAGCGCCACCAGGTCCTTCCGCTTCAGGGTCACGGACCGCGCATGCAGGATGGCGACGCCGGCCGGGTCCAGCTCCCGGTCGGACTGCCGCAGCCATAGCTGGCCGCCCTGCAGCGCCATCGGCCCGCCGTTGGTCCGCAAATAGATGTTGTCCAGTGCCTCCGCCCGGGCCAGCATGACCGACGACAGCGGACTGATACCCCCGGTCGCGAGCGCGCCCAGCAGCATGGCGCAGGCCAGTGGCGCCGCCAGGAACTGCCACGCCGATACCCCGGCCGCCCGTGCCACGATCAGCTCGCTGCTTCTGGTCAGCCGCCAGAACGCCAGGATTCCGCCCAGCAGCACCGCGAACGGCAAGATCTGAATGGACAGGAACGGCAGCCGCAGCAGCGCGATCTCGGTGACCAGGCTGAAGGTCGCATCCGGCTTGGATGCCGACCGCCGCAGCAGCTCGATAAAGTCGAACAGCCACACGACCCCAGCCAACGCCGCGATCATGCCGAGCACAGCCTGCAGGAACTGCCGGGCGACATACAACGAGAGCGTAATGGCCATCGCGCGATCCTAGACGGTCACTGTCTGGTTCAAGCGATGCGTCGCCGCATGGCTTGCCGCCCGGCCATAACCTGCGAACCCAGCAGCAGCCAGCCGCAAACGGCGCCTGGCAGGATCGCGTGCAGCCAAATGAGCGGTATCAGCTCCGCCTGCCGCGCGGCCAAGTTGGCGATCGCCAGCCCCAGCGCCAGCAGCGCCACCACGCTCAGCACCGCCGCGAGCGGCCGCAACACGTTGCCATGACGCTGGAACGCCCCCGTCAGCACCGATAGCAGCGCCACCAGCGCGAAGCCCATCGCGGTCAGCGGCGCCGACAGCCGCCGGTGCGCTTCCACCAGGAACTTAGCCGCATCGCGTGGATTAATCGTTGCGTCAGGGTGCATCAGCTCCGCCAGCGACATCTCGGTGGCGTCCCGGTAGCGCTGCTCGGTCCCCTTGCTGTCGCTGGCCAGGTCGATCGAGTTCTCGGCGAAGGTCAGCACGTTCAGCCGTCCGCTGGTCCGGTCGATCTCCTGCCGGCTGCCGGCCTGCAGCAGCACGCGGGGGCCGTTCGCGCCGTTCACCAGCCGCCCGCGTTCGGCCAGGATCGTGGCGCGGCTGTTCTTTTGGCGATCATCCTCCACCAGAATGCCGCGCAGCGTCCCGTCCTGGTCGCGGCTGCGGACATAAACCGTCAGGTCTTCGGAGACGGGGGTGAACACGCCCTCCTGCAGCAGGAACGCCGCCAGCCGGTTCCTGATCTCGAACTGCTGCTCACGGAATGCCGTATAGCTGACCGGCACGATTGCCAGGTTCAACACGTAGCAGGCGCCGACGACCGCGGCCGCGAGGCCCAGCGCCGGCCGCGCCAACGCCGTCGGCGACAGCCCGGCCGCCCTCATCACCGTCAGCTCCCGATCCCCCGCGAGTCGCTGATAGATGAACTGCACCACGACGAAGGTGGTGATCGGCAGGATCACCGCGACGAAATTGGGCACCAGCAGGCCCGTCAGCCTGAGGAACACTCCGAACGACAGGCCGCGGTTCACCACCAGCTCGACGAAGCGCAGGCTCTGCGTCAGCCAGATCAGCGCGACCAGCCCTCCAGTCACCGCGACCAGCGCGAAGGCAAGCTGGCGGATAATATAACGGTCGAGCTGGGACAGGATGGAACGTCGCATGGCTGCAGAGTAGGCGTGTGCACTGGCCAGGACTAGGTCAGGGCAGCAGCTTGCCGGGGTTCATCAGCCCCGCCGGGTCCAGCGCCGCCTTGATCCGCCGCATGGTGTCGAGCTCGGCGCCTCCGCGCCAGTCCGGCATCATGTAGGGCTTGAGCCGGCCCACCCCATGCTCCGCCGAAAAGCTGCCGCCCAGGCTGCGCACCACGGCGTTCACGGTGTCCATGATCTCGTGGTCGCGCCCTAGGAAAGCGGTGGGGTCCCAGCCCTCCGGCTGCTCCAAGTTGAAATGGATGTTGCCGTCGCCCAAGTGCCCGAACGGAACGGCGCGGACGCCGGGGATCAGCGCCTCGCAGGCCGCGGTCGCCCGCTCGATCAGCTCCGGCACCCGGCTCACCGGCACTGACACGTCGTTCTTCACGCTGGCGCCTTCGCGCTTCTGCGCTTCCGCGTGCTCCTCCCGAAGCTTCCAGATCGCCAGGCGCTGCGCCTCGCTGTCGGCCAGCGCCGCATCCAGCACCAGCCCATCCTCCAGGGCGGCTTCCAGCACCGTCTCCAGCGCCTCGCGCAGTCGGGCGCCGGCGCGGGGAGTCGCCAACTCCACCAGGGCATAATGCGCGGCCGGTGCGGTCAGCGGCAGCATGGCGCCGGGAATGTGGCGGAGCACGAAACCCATGCCGGCGCCGGACATGTATTCGAACGCCTGGATGGCGGCTGGATCGTGGCGCTGGAAGCGCCGGAACAGCTCCGATGCGGCTGCCGCGGACGGCACGGCGCACAGTGCCACCTCAACCTCGACCGGCCGGGGCGCCAGCTTCAGCACGGCGGCGGTGATCACGCCCAGCGTGCCCTCAGCACCCACAAAGAGCTGGCGCAGGCAGTAACCCGTGTTGTCCTTGCGCAGCGCACGCAGGCCGTCCCAAACCTGGCCATCCGGCAGCACGACCTCGAGCCCCAGCACCAAGTCGCGTGCATTGCCGTAGCGCAGCGTGTTGTTGCCGCCGGCGTTGGCGGACAGGATGCCGCCCACTTGCGCCGTGCCCTCGCTGCTGATCGACAGCGGCAGCAGGCACCCGGCCGCCGCCGCCGCGTCCTGTGCCGTGCGCCAGGGCACGCCGGCCTCGGCCACCATGGTCATGTCGACCGCGTCCACCGACCGCACCCGGTTCATCCGCGCCAGTGACAGCACCACCTCGCTGCCGTCGCCGGACGGGGTGGCCCCGCCGACCATGCTGGTGTTGCCCCCCTGCGGCACCACGGCCACGCCGCGCGACGCGCATAGCCGCATGACGGCGGCGAGTTCGGCGGTATCGGCCGGGCGCACCACGGCCGGGGTGCGCCCGCGATACAGCTGCCGCCAGTCCTCGCAATAGGGCGCAATGTCGTTGGGCGCGGTCAGCAGGCCGCGCCCGCCCACGACGGCGAGCAGTGCGGGCAGCAGGTCGGGCACGGCGACGGGCGTATCGGGCACGGCAAATCCCCAAAGTTGCGACGGCTGGCGGATGCTAAACGACGGTCCCCGTCATAGCTAAGCCCGACCTCGCCCTCACGCCCTGGAACGTCAAGGGACAATTCACTATTATCGAGGCGCAGCCGCTCGCTGCAGCCGATCGTTAATCGCCAGGCCCAGCCCATCCGTCGGCACCGGCATGGCCGCGATGCCAACCAGGCCCAGCCTCGCCCCCTCGTCATCCAGCCAGCGCAGCCCGGCGAACAGGCGGGACGCCGCCTCGACCAAATCGCCCGCCTCGCTCAGTTGGAACACGCACCCGGCCCCCGCAGGCGCCGCTCCAAACGCCAGCAGCGCCTCGTCCCGCCCCGCCGCAACCGCACCGAGCCGGACCGGCAGCAGCGGCGCATAGTGTGATACCAGCAGGCCCGGCGAGCGCAATGTGCGCGGCGCTTCGGCGGCGAGCGGCGTGATGCCGCGGCCGACCGGCCCAATCGCGTCCTCAAGCTCCGTGAGCGACACGCCGCCGGGCCGCAGCAGAAACGGCCGTCCTGCCGCAAGGTCCACCACGGTGCTCTCGACCCCCACGGTGCAGGAGCCGCAGTCGAGCACCGCTGCGATCCGGCCATCGAGTCCCGCCAGCACGTGTGCGGCCGTGGTCGGCGACACCTGCCCTGACCGGTTCGCCGACGGCGCCGCAACCGGCCGGCCCACCTGCCGCAACAGTGCTGATGCCGCGGCACCGGCTGGCACCCGGATCGCCAGGGTATCCAGCCCAGCCCCGGCCAGCAGGGCCACCGGGCACGTCACCCGCCGCGGCAGCACCAGGGTCAGCGGACCCGGCCAGAACCGCGCCGCAAGTTCCTGTGCCGCTGCCGGCGCGTCGACATGGCGGAACGCAGCCTCCGCATTCGGATAATGACAGATCAGTGGGTTGAAATGCGGCCGGCCCTTGGCGTCGAACACCGATGCCACCGCGCGCGCGTTGGTGGCATCGGCACCGAGGCCATAAACCGTCTCGGTCCCGAACGCCACAAGCTCCCCAGATCGCAGCAATTCGGCCGCGCGGCCGATCCCCGCGGCGTTGTCCCGAAGCCTCTCGGTCACTAGCGGCCCGTGCAGACGAAGGCCGGGTTCTCCCAGCCGGGCTTGCCGTACCGCAGCGTCGCCCCGGCCATATCGCGCACCTGGCCGCCCGCCGCCTCCAGCACGGCGTGCGGCGCGGCGGTGTCCCACTCCATGGTACGGCCAAATCGGGGATAAAGGTCCCCGGCACCCTCCGCCAGCCGCACGATCTTCAGCGCCGATCCCATGTTCGTCACGCTGGCCACGGCGCGGCCCTGCAGGAACTGCTCCAGCCGCGGATCGGCAGCGTAGTGCCGGCTGGCCAGCACATGCACGCCCTCGGCCGGCGATGTGCGGGCGCGGATCGCGCGCTCTCCGGTCGTGCTGCGCTTCCAGGCGCGCGTGGTCGCCGCGGAGGGGCCAATCAGCCCGCCAAACAGCTCGCCGAATGCCGGCACTCCGACCGCACCCAGCACCGCCCGGCCATCGCGCACCAAGCCGATGTTCACGGTGAACTCGTCCCGCCCGGCTGCGAACTCCCGCGTGCCGTCCAGCGGGTCGACCAGCCAGTACTCGTGGTGCTCGGCCGCGGAGTGCCCGGCCGCCATTTCCTCCTCCGCCACGACGGGAATGCCGGGCGTGGCAGCCCGCAGCGCCTCGCTGATCAGTGCTTCGGCCGCGTGGTCCGCCTCGGTGACCGGGCTTTGGTCGGTTTTGCGCTGCGTCTCGAACCCCCGGGCGCGCACGGCGAGGATGACGGACCCGGCACGGCGGGCCAGGTCGGCGGCAAGGTTGAGCAGCGTCGGATCGTCCATGCCATCGATAGACCACACCCGCGCCTGTCGGGAAAGCCAGGCCTCAGCAAGGGCCAGTTATCATGCCAGCGCTCTGACCTGTCCTTGCATCCTCCTGACCAGAAGGTTGATCGCGGTCCGGCCGGGCCTCTCGACGTGGCGATAGGCGAGAACAGCGACCGGGATCACCGAAACCGACCCGGCGAAAGCAAATGCCAGGGCAAAAGCAGGTGCGACGGGTTTCGGCCAGAAGTATTGCAGAAGCTCCAGCTCGGGCCGGCGAAACAGGTGGTGAACAAGATAGATCGAGAAGGAAATCACCCCAAAGAAGTAAGGAATCCGGGACGACATGATCCGGCTCGCCGAGCCTGTATTCCAGGCCCAGGCCAGGACGACCAATGGAAAGCTGAATGCTGCAAGCAGGTCGAAGCGCAGCACCAATGTCGCGACGGATAAAGCCGTGACGCCCCACGTCCATGCGTCACCGCAGATCGTCCGCACCCATCCTTGTGTCCGGAACAGGCGATAAACGAGCATCCCGTAGCCGAACTCCGTAAAGCAGCGCACAAGGTCGAACGGAACGCTGCGGAGCGTGAGCCCCAAGCGGGGAAGCGGCATCGCCACGCCCACTAAAACCGATGTCCCGACAAGAAAGAACGCCAGCGAGACTGGCCGTGGGCCATTGAACACGATGTATATGAAGATCGGAAACAGCAGGTATGCCGCCATTTCCACGCTGATCGACCACGAGGGATCATTCAGGTTGTACCTGTATGAGAAGCCTTGCAGATGCAGCACGTTGACCAAGATCGAGCTGGTCAAGCCAACCTGAACCGCATCCTGGTTGATGAACAGATCGGATCGCCCCCAGATTGCAGCGATGCCTCCGAGCAGCAGGATGGCGGCCAGTATCGTCAGGCCTAACGGCAATACCGTTCACTTTGCGATCCGGATGGCGGCGCTGAAGTCGATGCGCGTGGTCGGCTGATGCGTGCGCGGGCGCAATGGATAGCCGCTCATCTTGCGCTTGACCCCGCGCG
>JAABUY010006234.1_pt1 | contig 11722 bp, 14 predicted proteins | sample 5560271 | NCBI WGS metagenome assembly JAABUY01 (sample SAMN10711886, study PRJNA513374) | rock metagenome | isolation source: Antarctica rocks | place: Antarctica: Victoria Land, University Valley
CGATCGGGTCCCGCGCGACCGACCGCCGATTCTAGGCACACGGTGCGATGCCATCGCATGCCCTAAAGCCCTGGAAAATCACACTATTGCGTGCCCAGGCGCCGACCGAACTGTCGAACTCGGGCCGACGGATGCGGCTGCTGCGTGAGGGCGGAGCCTGCGCGTGATCCGCTTCGGCAACCGCCAGCGCCGGCGCTGGCTGATCTCGCCGCGCTGGGTGTGGCTCCTCCGCGCGCTCGGCTTCCGACGCGACGAGCTCCGGGGCGGGTTCGGTCGCGACGCGTTCGTGCTGCGCGGGGTTGGAAACCGGATCGGGCCTGTGCTGATCGTTCCCCGCGACGTTGCCCAGATCCGCGCGACCGGCGGAGCGCGACCGGACCCGGAGGAATCCGCCGTGCCAGGCGACAGCGGTGAATGACTGTGATGACGGCCCGAACCGATCGGGCCGCTGCCGGGAACCGGCCCGCCTGGCCAGCGCCTGCCGCCGGAGGGATCGTCACGATGCGCGTCTTGCTGATCGGTGAGGCCGACGCCGGCTGGCAGCATCTCGGGCGGGAACTGATGCTCGACGGCTGCGAGGTGTGCTTTGCCGACGACGGCACGTCGGCCCTCTCGCTGGCGCATGCGCACCGGCCCGACGTCGTGGTGCTGAACCGCTGGGTGCCGGATGCCGCCGGAGTGTGGCTCTGCGGCGCTTTGCGAACGGCAGGCGGCCGTGCCCCGATCATGATCCTGACTTCGGGCGGGGGACCCAAGGAGTGTGTTGAAGCACTGGAGGCTGGTGCGGATGACTGCCTCACGGCGCCTTACAACGTCCGGGAGCTGAAGGCGCGGCTGCGGGCGCTGCACCGTCGGCGGCTGCGATAGCGCAGCGGTGCCCGTACATTCGGGAGCCGAACCGCGGGCGTGGCTGAGGGCCGCGGCAGCGCTAACCGGCTAGCGGGCGCAGCTCCCTGAACGCTCGCGCTGCCTGTGCGGCGGTGAGGAGACCCGCTCGCACTGCTGCCTGTAACACCGCATGTTGACGGGCGCGTGCGCGGTTGAAATGCGCGAGCGGGTCATACGCCGACGGCGCCTGCGGCAGGCCTGCGAGCATCGTCGCCTCCGCCCAGTCCAAGCGGGTCACCGGCTTGTGGAAGTAGCGCTCGCTGGCCTGCTCGGGGCCGTAGGCGCCGTCGCCGAAGTACACGGAGTTGAGGTACATCTCGAGGATCTTCGACTTCGAGTAGAGGCTCTCGAGCTTGAACGCGGCGAACACGTCCTGCACCGGTCCGAGCACGCCCGCGCGCTGGCCGTAGAGCACTTTTGCGAGCTGCTGGCTGATCGTGCTGCCGCCGGGGTCTACGTTCGAGCCGCTCAGGCGCGCCCACGTTGACCGCGCGAGCGCGAGCAAGTCGAGCGCCCCGTGATCGTAGAAGCGGCGGTCCTCGACCGCGACAACCGCGCGCGCCAAGCGGGTGTGGCTAACACCCGCAGCGTCGACACCGCCGTGGGCCGCCGCGATCGCCTCGACACGGGACTCGGCATCCCGGGTACCTGGTGTGACCAGGTACCCGGCAAGGATCAGCGCCAGCGCGCCGAGCAACACGGCCAGCACGAGTGCTGCGATTCGCCCCCGGCGGCGCCTCGGTCGCCGACGCGCCCCGCGTGCTCCGCAAGAGTCCCCGGTAGAGGCCGTACCCTCACGCAGCACCGAATCGGGGTCCCACCCGGCACGCCGGCGAGCCTGGCGGCGACGCGGCTGGAGGATCAGGCGGTCCATGCGCGCCATCAGGACGCCAGCCGACGGCGAGCGGCCGAGGCAAGTAGCGCGAGCGTTGCGAACGCTCCGCAGGCCCACCATGATTCAGGGTCCGTCTGGGAGTCGCCTGCCAGCAACAAGACGACGGCCAGCGAGACCGACATACCCGCCAGCACCACCCCGACCAGCCACAGCGCTACGCACAGGGCGAGCGCGAGAAGGACACCAAGGGTGCCGCTTGCTTGGCGAACTCTCGATCTCAAAACCGACATCGCGTAGGAGATCGTAGTGAGCGCGGCGTCCGGTTCCCAGCGCATAGAAATGCCAGAATCCCCTCGGCTACTAAACTACATGCTGTAGGTGCTAACGACGAGTGGCCGCCTGGCCACGCCTCCGCCCTCTGCCGCCGAGCCCGCCACCCAATGCTGACGCTCCAGTCTGCCCTGACTGTGAGCTGCCGGTTGAGCCAGGCGCCTGCTATTGCCCGCGCTGCGGCGCTTCGTTGCAGGACCAGCCGAGCAGCCAGCGCAGTCCGCGGGCAGCGCTCGTGCTTGCCCGCACCGGGAAGGAAGGCGAGCGTTTTCCCCTTGGCTCGCACCGGGTGAGCATCGGCCGCCATCCGGTCAGCGACATCTCCCTCCCCGATGTGAGCGTGTCGCTCGATCACGCGCTGATCGTCCGCCGCGGAGCGGGGTTCTTCGTCGTTGACCTGGGCTCGCACAACGGCATCTACGTCAACCGCGAGCGGGTCGAGAGCCAGCGGCTCAGCGATGGCGACGAGCTGCGGATCGGCAAGTACCGGTTTGTGTTCGAGTTCGACTGAGCGGCCGATGTCCCGAGCGTGCGCGTCTGAGGAGTTCAAGCTCACCGAGGGCGGCGGGCGCGGTGCGTGCACGCGGCGGCCAGGGGTATGGCGTGCGCTCGGCGGGTGGGCGTGCTGATCGCAGGCAGTACCGCTCCAGGTGTTGCCTCGGCGATCGCGCTGGTGGCCGCCGGCCTCCTTGGCGCGGGCGGCCTGGTCGCGCGCGGCCGTTGCGCGAGCGCGGCGCTCGGGCTCGCTGGGCTGCTCGGCGGCGCCTGCGTGCTGTTCGCGACGAGCTGGCACACCGCGCAGCTCGCGGGCGTGCGTCATCACGCTGCGCCGGCGTTGGTGGCACTCGCGGCCGCAGTAGTGGTCGTGCTCGGCCTGGCGCTGGTGCTGGCCCGCCGGCCCGGGTGGCTTCCGGTGGTGGCCGTGGCGCTGGTGCCGTTTCGCCTGCCCGTGGGTACGGGCGCGAGCTCCGCGAACCTGCTGCTGCCCCTGTACGTGCTGGTTGCCGCTAGCGCGATCGTGCCGTTCCTCCCAGCACGCCTGCGAGCCGCGGAGCCGGCGCGGGAGGGGCCCGCGCGGGTGCTCGATTGGTGCCTGGCCGGATCCCTGGTCCTGTACGCGCTGCAGGCCGGCTACTCGCCCGGGTCTTCGAAGGCGGTCCAGCAGCTGGCGTTCTTCTATCTGCCCTTCGCGCTCTTGTATGCCCGACTGATGCGCTCAGGGTTCTCGCTGGGGGTGCTGCGCAGGTGCCTGCTCGTGGCGCTGGGCGAGAGCGTGGCGTTCGCCGCGGTCGGGTTCTACGAGTACGCCACTCGGACGGTGCTGTTCAGCTCGAAGACCGCGGCTCTTGACCAGATCGAGCCGTACTTCCGGGTCAACTCGATCTTCTTTGACCCGAACATCTTCGGGCGATTCGTGGCGCTCGCGATGATCCTCGCCACCGGCCTGCTGCTCTGGAGCGAGCGCGGGCGCGTGGTGGGCGCGGCCACGCTCCTGCTCGCGATCCTGTGGCTTTCGCTGGTGCTGAGCTTGTCGCAGTCGAGCATCGTCGCCTTGCTCGTCGGGCTCGCCGTCATTGGGCTGCTGCGCTGGCGAGCGCCGCGCCGCGCCCTCGTCACCGCTGCCTGCTGCGTCGCGCTGTTGGCCACGGGTGGCGTGATCTCAGGGGTGGTTCCGACTGGTTCGGCCGCGGTCAACCGCGCCTCCGACGGGCGGCTCAGCCTGGTCTCTGGTGGGCTTTGGCTGTTCGCCGACCGGCCGTTTGCCGGGTGGGGGTCGGGATCGTTCAGCGACGCGTATCGCGCCGATCGCGATATCAAGCACCGCGGGACGGTGTCAGCGTCGCACACGATCCCGATCACCGTCGCCGCCGAACAGGGCGTGCTCGGACTGCTGCTCTACGCCGGCCTGCTCGCCGCCGCGTTCCTCACGCTGCTTCGTGGTGCGCAGAGCTCCGCCGCGCGGGCGGTGATCGCCGCCGCGTTCACCGCGATCGTCGTTCACAGCCTCCTCTATGCGGACTTCTTCGAAGACCCCACCACCTGGCTGCTACTCGCCGCCGGCGCGTGTCTCGCGAGCGCGCCAGCGGGTCCTGAGCCACCGAGCCGACCCACGCAGCAGCCGGCGGTCAATGGCCGGCCGACGAGCGAGAGCGGCTCCTCGACCGCGCGCCGTTAATCCCGACTTGAACTACAGCTTGTAGGTTTCCCTGTAAGGTGATTGATGAATTGCCCCCGATGATTCCCCGCCCCAGCTTCGCGACCCGGCTCGCGAACATGACCATGTACGTCTGCATGCTGGGCGCAGGCGTGTCGTTCTGGATCGGCGTCGGCCTGGTCTGCGATCGCCTGCTCGCGCGGTGAGGACCGATGTCTACCGGACGCACACCCCATGCGTGAGCTTCGCCTGCTCGCTACTCCCGCTGGCGCCGGCGAAGGGGCGTCCTGCGAGGCGTGCTGGCCGGCGCCGTCGTTGATCGTCAGCTCGGATAACGGCGCGGAGCGGTACTCAGTGGCGCTTCGTGGCGACCGGGTCACGATCGGCTGCGACCCCGCCGACACAATCTTCCTGGCCGATCTGACGATTTCCCCTCGCCACGCGACGCTGCGGCGAACCGTCCGCGGCTACGCGCTCGATCAGGCTGCGTCGCGCGGCGAGACGGGCGTTGGCAGGCTCGCAGGCTGCCGGCGGCTGCTGGCCGACGGTGACCGGCTCAAGATCGGTCGCTACCGAATCACATATCGCGTCGGGGGTGTACGCCATGTTTGACATTGCTCGCGGCTCGATGCGGGGTCGGCTCAAGCTCGGCGTGCTGCGGACGCCGCGAAACGCGCTCTATGCCGCGGCGGTCTCGCTCGTGGGTCTCGTCGCGACCGGGGTGATTGGTTTGCTCTCGCCGATGGGCCATCGGTTTGACGCGCTGACGCTGCACGGGTTCACAGGCCTGTACCGCCCGCGGCTCGCGCCCGCGATCGAGCTGGTTATGCAGGTCGGAAATCCGCCCGTGTACGCGCTGCTTGGCGCGCTCCTAGCCGGCGTGGCGGTAAGGCGGGGGCGACCATTGCTGGCCGTGGCCGTGGTCGGGATCCTGTTCGCGAGCGAGGGAACCACCGAGTTGCTCAAGCCGTTGCTCGGTGGCGCTCGCCCGCCGGATTGGGTGGAGGGGGGCTGGGCGATCGGCCAGGCGTCCTGGCCGAGTGGTCACGCCACCGCGGCGATCAGCCTCTCGATGTGCGCGATTCTGGTGACTCCATCGCACCTGCGCCACATCACGGCAACCGTGGGAGGTCTGCTGTCGATCACAGTCGGCTACGCGCTTGTCGTGACCGCCGCGCATCTCGCCAGCGACGTGATCGGCGCGGTGTTCGTCTCCGCATTCTGGACTGCAGCGGCGCTGGCACTGCTCTGGCGAAGACATCACGGCGTCACTCGCCGCCCCGTGGTCGCGTCGGTGAAGTCTGCGATCCCGCTGGCCGTCATGGGCGGTCTCGCCGCGATCGCGATGCTGGCCGCACTCGCCACCAGACCGCAGGCGGTCGCTAGGTATTTACCGAGCCACGCCGTGTTCCTCTGCGGTGCCCTCGCCGTCGCGTCCGCGGTCGCGCTGGCATTGACAGCGCTGACGCACATGACTTCGGGCTTTGAGGATCGCCTCGATACCGGCCCGCGGATCCCGGCCTGATCGTCGCCGATGGCCGACCCCCGCTTGCGCTTCGACCCTCTCAGCTGGCGCCGTGCAGAGCTGGCGTTCGTGCTGCTTGTGGTCGGTTCGGCGGTGCTCGTGCTCGGCTTGATCACACCCGCCAGCGCGGCGGTGGCGGTGTGCGGCGGCACGCTGACGCTGGCCTTGCTCGTTGCGTGGCTGAGCGCGGAGGGGTGTACGCGCGGATCCGCACCGTCGGAGTGGGGCAGCGACATCCCGGCGCTTGGCCGGCGACTTCGGGCCGTCACCGTCGATGGGCGCGTGTTGAACGCGATCCTCAGCCTCCCGCGCGACCGGTTTGTCCCACCGTGGGAGCGCGCGAAAGCATACGCCGACACGCCGCTTCCGATCGGGTATGGCCAGACGATCTCGCAGCCATCGATGGTCGCGCGGATGCTCGACCTGCTCGAGCTCTCGCCGACCGACCGGGTGCTCGACATCGGCACCGGCAGCGGTTACCACGCCGCGCTGCTCGCGTTGCTCGTCGACCACGTGTGGACGATCGAGCTCGAGCCCGTGCTAAGCGCTCGCGCCGAGCGCACCGTGCGTGAGCTCGAAATCGCGAACGTCACCTTCGTGGTCGGCGACAGCTCGGTTGGCCTGCCGGATGCCGGTCCGTTTGACGCGATCAACGTCGCGGCAGCTGCACAACGGGCGGTGCCCGAAGCGCTCGAGCAGCAGCTGGGGCTCGGGGGGCGGCTCGTCGCGCCGGTTGGCGGGGAGACGCAGCGCCTCATGCTCGCGCGCCGGACCGGCGCCGGTCTGGAGCGGGCCTGGCTTGAACCAGTGCGGTTCGTGCCGCTCGTGCAACGCGTAGCGCTCCATCCCGAGCATGAAGCGCGATGGGCCCTGATCGCCTCACAGCTCGATCGCACCGCAACAATCCAGCGGCCCCTCGCCACCCCGCCCGGGAGCCGCGTGTGAGCCGACTATCGATCGGGCTGTCGCTCGCGCTAGCAGCGTCGATCGCCCTGAACGCGAGCTACCTTATGCAACACGTCGCTTCCTCGGGGGCACCGAGCATCGACATCCGGCGACCGCTGCGCACGCTCGGATCGCTGCTCTCCTCGCGCCTGTGGCTCTCGGGCGGCGTGCTCGGCCTGGCGGGCTGGGCGATGAGCATCATCGCGATGACGAAGGCTCCGCTATCGCTCGTTCAGGCGTTCTTGGTTGGCGGACTGGCGGTGTTCGCTCCGATCGCCGTGCGCCTCCTCGGGCACCGCCTATCTGCTGCCGAGACCGCCGGGATCGCGCTGATGATCCTCGCGCTGTTCGCGCTGATCCTCGGGCGCGGACGGGTCGGGGTCCACTCGCATTATCACCCCTGGGTACTGGCCACCTACCTGCTCCTCGCCTCGAGCGCCGGCGCGGCGCTGCTGGCGGTCAAACGACGAGGTGCGCAAGCGCTCGGGCTCGCGGGCGGCGTCCTCTACGGAGCCGCGGATGTCGCGATCAAGGCGCTGACCGGGCTGGCCGCCCGGCACGGCGTGATCGCCGCCCTCTCACCCTGGCTGATCGCCGCGGCAGGTGCGAGCGTCGGCGCGTTCTTCTGCTTTCAGCGCGGGCTGCAGAGCGGCAATGCGATCCCCGTGATCGCGCTGATGACCGCCGCCACGAACGTGGTCTCGATCCTGGGCGGCCTGATCGTGTTCGCCGACCCCCTCGGCCCTTCGCCCACGCTGGTGGTCATCCACGCGCTGGCATTCGCGGCCATTGTTGCCGCAGCGTGGCTGCTGGCGCCCGCCCAAGCCGTCAGCGTCAGCGGACCGCGCGACAGCCTGAAGCATCCAATCCGGCCGATCGCCGCGCGGTGAGCAGCTCGTGAGGGTACGCAACCGGGAGCTGCTAGCTCTCCTCCCCGCCTCGCTGCTGCTGACCGCCGGGTTCGCGGGCGTGTTCATCCAGCGCTCGAACCAACTCTCGACGGTGTCGCTGACCTACGGCGCGATTTTCCTGGGCCTCTGCCTCGCGGGCCACGTGTTCCTCCGGGTCACGTTGCCGCACGCCGACCCTTACATGTATCCGCTCGCGGCCGCCCTGGCCAGCATCGGGATCGTGATGATCTACCGGATCGACGAAACGCTCGCTCGCCAGCAGGCGCAGTGGTTCGTGCTCGGACTGGTGGTCTTCGCCGCGACGATCGTGCTGTTCCGCGACTATCGTCGGCTCGAGCGCTACCGCTACTCGATCGCGATCGTCTCGCTGCTGCTGCTGGTGCTGCCACGGTTGCCCGGGATCGGCTATCAGGCCAACGGCGCTTACCTTGGCATCCGGATCCCCGGCCTGTTCGTCTTCCAACCCGCCGAGTTCTCCAAGATCGGGCTGATCATCTTCCTGGCCAGCTACCTGCGCGACACGCGGCAGGCGATGGTGATCGGGGCAAGGCGGGTGCTCGGGATCACCATCCCGCCGCTGAAGCACATGGGCCCGATTGCTGTCATCTGGGGGTTCGCGATGGCCGTGATGGTGCTGCTCAGCGACATGGGCTCCTCACTGATGCTCTATGGCGGACTGCTCGCGATGCTCTACGTCGCGACCTCGCGCGCATCGTTTGCGACCATCGGGCTGCTCGCGTTCGCTGTCGGCGCGTGGTACATCGGCGCTCACGTATCCCACGTGCACGCCCGCGTGGAGGACTGGCTTCACCCCTTCAACACGCGTCTGTACAACGCCCCGCTCGGCAGCTACCAGATCGCCAACGCCCAATTCGCGCAGGCCGCCGGCGGGCTCTTCGGCCAGGGCTTCGGCCAGGCAACGCTGACGATCCCCGGCAGCCACCCGGCCGCGCCTCTGCTGCCCTACGCGCAAACCGACATGATCTACGCGGTGATCGCCGATGAGCTCGGGCTGTTCGGCGCCGCCGCCGTCCTCATCACCTACCTGCTGTTCGTCGCCCGCGGCTTCAAGACCGCGATCCTCGCACGCGACTCGTTCTCGACCCTGCTCGCCCTCGGCCTCGCGACCGTGTTCGCTCTACAAGTGTTCGTCATCGTCGGCGGGGTAACGCGGGTGATCCCGCTCACCGGCGTCACGCTGCCATTCGTCGCCTACGGCGGGTCCTCGATCGTTGCCAACTTCGTGCTGCTCGCGCTGCTGCTGCTGATCTCAGACCGCGCCCGCAAGCCCGCGAGCCACGCCCCCGCACGGGCGCGGTGATGTCCACTCCGGTCGCGCTCCTAGCGCTGATCGGCGGGCTCGTGGTCGTGGTCGCTGGCGCCGAGCTGCTCTTCGAGGCCGTGCTCGGCGCCGCGAGCCGGCTCCGGGTTGCACCGTTCGTGATCACCGCGGTCCTCTCCGGGTTCGAGCTCGAGAACCTCACCGCCGGGATCGCCGCCAACGCCAAAGGCCTCCCTGGCGCCGCCGCCGGCACGTTCCTCGGCGGTACCACGTTCCTCGCGCTCGGCGTCGCCGGAATCAGCGCACTGATCGCCCCGATCCGTGCCCGTCTGCCGACACCGGCGCTGCTCTGGACCGCCGCCGCCCCGCTGCCCTGCTCGCGCTCTCCTTGAATGGCCGGCTCACACGGCTGGACGGCGCGCTGCTGATCGCTTGGTTCGCAATCTCGCTCACCGGCCTCGCCCGCAGCGGACGCCACCTGATCGAAGCGGGCGACGACAAACCGCCCCCCAAGCACATCGGAGCACGCCTCGCTGGCGGGCTCGCACTGCTGATCGCCGGCGGCGACCTGCTTGCCGCGAGCCTTCGTGACGTCGTCAAACACCTCGGCGTCTCGCAGACCCTGCTCGGCAACACCGCGATCGCCGCCGCGGTCGAAGCAGAGGAAGTAGCCCGCGTCGCCGTCCCCGGCCGCCGCGGCCGCGGCGACATCGCCCTGGCCAACCTCGCCGGCACGATCGTTCACTTCACCGCGCTGAACGCCGGCGTAATCGCGCTCGTCAAACCGCTACCGCTCGACAACACAACCCGCCATCTACACGTACCGTTCGCCGCTGGCAGCACCCTCCTGCTATGCGCGATCCTCGCGCTACGACACGGGATCGGCCGCCTCGAAGGCTCGCTCCTGCTCGCCCTCTACGCCGGCTACGTCGCGGCCGCGATCACATTCTGAACCCGATTTGACCGCTCACCGGCCCCTGGCCCTTCTCGCAAAGCTCGGAAAGCGCGCCTCTGCGGACGAAGGCTCCTATGTCAAGTGCGAGGCGCTGGGGGTTGGGCCGGCGGCGGCGAGAAACGGGCCGATAGGCAACCGGTGGGTTGCTGATGGGAGCGTTGAAGGCGATCTGCGGGCGTGCGAGGACCTCGTGCGACGTTTCGGTCGACGCGGGGACGGTGTCGCGCGCGGTTATGCAGCGAGGAGGGGCTGGGCGTCAGCGGCGCGGTCGCGGGCGGTGAGGTCGCGGATCATGCGGCGATAGATCACGTCAGAGAGGTGGCGCTTGAGGATGCGGCGGGCCTCCTTCTTGGTGTGTCCGCGGGCGCGTGCTTCGGCGTAGATGCGCTGGGCGCGTGGTTCGCAGCGCACCTGGGTGACGGCCATTCGGTGCAGGATCGCGTTGATCCGACGGTTGCCGCCGGGGTTGTAGCGGTGGCGGACCGGTTCGCCGGGACCCTCGGCGGTCGAGGCGGCCAGCGGCGCGGAGGCGTTGAACCGCGCGAACCCGCCCTCGGTGAACCGGCGGGGGTCACCGATCTCGACCAGCAGCTCGGCGACTGACCGGGTATCCAGGCCGCAGAGCTCCGCGAGCGTCGAGCCGCTCGCGCGCACGAGCTCGCGCAGCTGTGCGACGACATCCTTCTCCTCGCGGTCAAGCGCCCCGATCTGCGCACGGTAGCCATCGAGCAGAGCCAGGCGTAGGCGGGTCGGCGCGTCATAGCGCCGCCGGCGGTTGCGGCGCGCCAGCGCGGCGAGCCGCGGTCGCACAGCCGTGCTGTCGGGCAGCTGCTCGCGCAGCTCCAACGGCAGGTCGCACAGCACCTGCTCGGCCTCGCCGACCAGGTGCTGGCGGCTGGTCAGGATCGAACGCCGCCGGTTGTGCCACAACGCAAGCAGCTGGTGGGGCTCATCGGGGCCCTGCTCCTGTCCGGCGCGCTTGAACGCTTTGGGCAGCAACGGATGGGCGAGCACCTCACGTGCGATCCGCTCGCTATCGAGCGTGTCGGACTTCCCGCGCTGGCGCGCGCGATCAGACCGCGGCGTGCGGTTCGCGCACACATCGCGCACGTCACAGCCACGGCCGAGCAGGAACACTGCCGTGTGCCGGCCCCAGCTCGCCGAGCCCTCGATCCCCCAGCGGGCGATCTGCCCGAACTGCCGCGCCCACGCTTCCAGCTCGCGATGCCCCTCGCCAGAGACGCGGAAGTGCTCGCTCGCGACGATCCCGCCGCGCGGATCGATGATCGTCGCGGTCAACGTCCGCTTGTGCGGGTCGATCCCGACCACGTTGCCCGCATGATCGGGCGCCATCAACACGTGCGACGGTCCCGGACCGCGACGCTTTGTTCCCTTCATCGACTTGACCTCCAGCGGTATGTTGTTGGCAGATCGGCCGACAACATCCCGGTAGACGCCCCTCGTCGGGGCGAACGCTCCTATCAGGTCAGACCGATCCTCGAAGGCAAGAACCGAGGCCGACACTTCGTCCGAAAGACACCCGTCGCCGGGAAGTCAAATCGCATTTTGGGTCAGGCCTCGGTTCAGCCATCGACCCTACGCGAACCGTCGCCCGCGCGGGCACCAGAGATTCAACATCGGGATCGCATTCACCCTCACGCATCGCCGGTGGCGACGACTGGTTCGGCGACGTTCCGCTCGCCCGGACCGTGCTCGTCCATGCTGCGGTGTACGGCCGCACTGGGCCAAGTACCGGGTCCATGGGGAGCGCTGTGCGTGGCCATGAGATTCTCCCCGTAGGCGGCCATCGGAATTCCCCGTTGGCGGCCGCTAGTTCTCCCCAGTGGCGGCCACGAATTTCCCCATCGGTTCTGTCCTGAGCGCCCGGTACCCCGG